>Ga0247727_10002850_pt1 | contig 38992 bp, 47 predicted proteins | sample WisWelCaveWW1625_FD_202498 | JGI IMG/M metagenome (GOLD analysis project Ga0247727, IMG submission 202498) | Biofilm microbial communities from Wishing Well Cave, Virginia, United States - WW16-25 | ecosystem: Environmental > Aquatic > Deep subsurface > Groundwater > Cave microbial mat | place...
GCGCGAAACCATTAACGACTTGTCGAAATCAGTCTCGATGCGTGTGGGTGGGAAGGGTTCTAGTATATAGTCACTTAACTGTGTGATAGGTTGCGTTGGGATTAGGGCAACGTCAGTTGTGGCGGGCGGCGCAACGACAAATCTAACAAATCCAGTAGAAGGCAGAGAACTAGTTGGTAGACTTTCAAACGGGAGTGCGCCTGAGCGTACAGTATAGTCGGTATCCAGTAACTTGACTAAACCAGCTTGTAGAACAATAATGTTATTCTTTGTGAATATTGGAAAATCAAAGTTAAAGTCGGTAGCAGTGCCGTTTGCCACATAGTCGTTACGTAGAGCTTCTGTGTTAAACATGTCATCTTCCTCGTAGCAAGTCGTCTGCCCGAAATGGCTCCACAGTTCCCTCTTGACCATCGACGGCTAGTGCCATTGGCAACAATAAGCTTAAAGTGTTCTGTAGAAGATCACGTGCCATGCGCGTGTCCTTCGTAATGGCAGATGCGAGTTTCGAGGCAAGCCAACCCGCTACGACTTGATAAAATAATGAATCCCATACGTTAGGATCAGTGACTCGCGCCACATAGACGATCTTTACCTCACCATCATTAGTCAACAGTTTCCGCCCCTCGATCTTGTAACGACTTACTGTCGTACTCTCAAACAAACTTAGATTGGTCGTGTCTAGCGACGCACCATTATATTCAACTATCTTAAGTGAGTCTGTTGGCAAAGTATAAGAGAATGCGAACTCAAACAACGGTGCCGCCGCATCTGCAACCAGAACTGCGCGTCGCATAGCAAAGTTCCAATGATGAGACCTTAGCAAATCATCGAGCAACGCCGGATACATTCTCTTACAATGATTGGCATTAATACTACCATCGTCAATACCAGTGATTACAGTCGCACCTATCTGCGATAGTGCGTCATTCAAGACATCAGTTTGTGATGGCATGACTTCTCCTAAACTTTATAGACTCGCACGTGTGGCTTTTCGCTTGTGACCTCACGAACTGGCACGACATTCGCAATGCTGGGTACCTCACGCACTGGCACTGCACCTATCTCGGCCACGGAGATAGTCACAACAGGCACCACGTTTGGCACGATTCCAACAACGTACCGAACTGGTACAAACGGCCCCGTATATATCGGTGGGGGCGCGTTTGTGTCCATCGTTGGCGCGCCTAGATTTAACAAATGACTTGCATGAACTCCGCTAAAGTTACGCATTTGCCGCGCTATAAATGTTGGAGCTGTGTCGGGTTCTATCGGAGCATCAAAATCTTGTGCCGGAGACCAGACATAGGGATTTTTGCCAAGAGGTTTATACGAGGCACGAACAATGCTCCCTACACTGTCTGGTTCAGGTGGAACCGAAATGTCCTGAGATAAACTAAAACGATACTTGTTAGGAGCAAACGTAAGAAATTCTCGCTGAACTTGGAACGCGGCACCCGCGTCAGGTTGAACGATAGACTCATCTTGAGTCGATGACCAAGTATACGGATTCCGCCCCAACGAACGGAACTTGCGGTACACAATGCTGCCAACACTATCCGACTCAAGAGTAGCACTAGGATCGCGCGCCTGCGTGAATAGGTAACGACTACGATAGTATGGTTTGAACTGTAAACGTGTCCAATGCGTCGACGGGGGATCTAGTCCGACAGGAGGTGCGGTCTCGTCTTGAATTGTACTAAAGACGTACGGATTACGTCCGAGCCCATGAAATGGTCGACGAATCCAGAATGGTCCGACTTCTGGCTCAGGTAATGGTGCGTTAACGTCCTGTGAAGTCGAGAAAAGATAAACGCTTCGTCCGAGTGAACGATATGGAAGAGCACGAACCCAACTTCGTGGTACGTCTGGTGGTGGCGCGTCTTCGTCTAGATTTGTACGTTCATAACTCTTAGTTGCGGCTCGTGGAGCTTCAAGGTCTCGCCACCCGACAACCCACAGTGACATAATCTAACCAAATGCAGGCCGTCGCACGAAGCGCGGCATGCCTTCGACGGTATCCGGTTGCGGTACACCAGTTGAGCCAAATGCGAAGTAGAGAATCTCATGCGCAACGCCGCCGGCCGTCACATGATTATAAGTGAATCCATCGGCGTCAAATGATACTAAGTCATACTCATCAGTCACGGTCGGTGTACCTTCTGTCAACATAGTAAGCATCTTTGTACGATCAAGACGCGAATCTACGACGCTTGGGTTTGCGGCATCCGTATCACCATTAGCGATAGTTGCACGTGCGGTTGCAGAAGAGGCTACACCGAAACCGCCTCGCGCCGACACGATGGTACCGGCCGCCGCGATATTGGCGAAGGACATCAAGACAATAGCAACAGGGGTGAAACCAACACCAGTCACACCAGTATTACCAACGCCAGTAGACGAAGTGAAGGAGCCTGCCTTAAACGTGCCGCCCTTAAACCCAAGTCCATACACAAAATCTGCAACGCCACCCACCGTAACCCAATTAAGCGTTGCTCCATCAGCATCGAAGGAAACAATATCGGCATCAGAGCGTACCGCGCCACCGGTTGGCTGGATAAAGCAGCGATTCGTACCCTGTCGACGACTAGTGTCAGCCGCTGCGCCGCCATTTGTATGAAGAAAACCTAATGCACCGCGACTTGTTAAGCCGGAAGCCCAGCCTAAACAGGGGCGATGCGTTGAAGAACCTAGAGCAGCATTCTCTGTTGTGCCGGCCAACGCATGCAACCAAAAAGCGTCTGGCGCAAAACCAAATCCTGTAAATGCGGCGTTGCCTGCCACGGTAGGCATTGCGAATGCAATGTCCGACACATTTGTTAGATCGGCCCCACCTAATGCAAGATAATTAACAATCCAACCTGAAGTCGGTGCGGCGGTAATATTGATAGTAAACCCATCTGCGTCTTGTGAGACAAAATCTGCAACACCTTCCGCCGTGGCAGCATTATTATAAGCAATGCAACGAGTATTGTCCATACCACGCCGCGCTTGCTGCGGTGTGACTGCATCAACTGAGCTAGACATCGTGGCACGTCGATCGGTCGAAGAGATACCAACACCGAACATTTTCTCACAAGACACCGCATTACCGTCTGCTGTAACGCGTATACCAAAGAGTATGACCAACTTTGGTTGAAAACCGACACCTGTAATAGCCTGATTCCCGGTTACAGTATTTAGAGCAAACGAGCCTACCTTCGCTGAGAGAGCCATCTATTTAAAACCGTCCATACTTAACTTTATTAGGGCCGCGACCAGAGCCAGTTGGAAGCACCCCGACGGGTGGAGGCACTGGTCCTGAACCAAACTCAAACGCTCCAATATCCCAGGCGGTGCCCGGAACAGGTCGAAGATTTCCATCCCAGTCTTTCTTGATTGACCCCGCAGTTGGAAACTGCGTCTCGAACGTTGTATACGCTGCATGCGGTGTTGTCACGTTGGCGTCGCGCGCGGGAGAACTCGATTGCAAATGAAAGTCACCACCAGCCTGATTTACGAAAATTGGATCTGCTGTCACATTATTGTCAACGATAGCAGCCGGAAAAGCTGCATCGAAAGCAGCGAAACCAGAATAAGTCGTAGAACTCGCACGAATCAATGGTGTAACGCGAGACAAATTATGTCGAAGAGTGCAAGCGCCCGCTGCGCCTGTCGTGCCATAACCAATGTGAAAGTCCGTTCCCCCGTCAACAAATATATTACCTTGTGTCACGACAGCAGCACTACCACTTTGTGGCGCGCTCAAAAACTTGGGAATGCCAACAAACGTGTTCTCCAAGAAGAATATGCTCGATGAAGCACGTATATAACCACCAATACCATTGCCAAAGAAGCTTCCGGCAGTTGGGCTGCCGAGGTTATTTCTAATAATATTTCCAATAGCATAGAATCCCGTAAAGCCTGTACTTCCAACATCATTGTGATTACTGTAGATATCATTAAATATGATCCAGACATCCTCTCCAGAGTCGTGAACAACACAGGCGTCGCCCGCTGAAGTATCCACTGGCACGTGATTGTGCATTTTATTTTGACTAACAATAGTGCGACGACATTTTTTAAGATCAACTGCATTTTCTCGATTTTCATACATATCATTGCGCCCGATGAATGTGTTGCGACACCAGGGTTCGGGCTCAGTGGCATCTCCAAGTTGGATAGCATCGCCGCCACAATGAAAGATTCGACTATCAAGAATCCAGTTTGTATCACCACCAGGCGATCCCTTGAATCCGTGCACATCCCACTCAACGCCAGATTGCCACTGCCCATTTTCATGGATGTCGTTATTGTAGTAGACTCCGCGCACTGAAGACATGCCAATCGCCGCACCGAAGTTATTGGTCACAGCATTTACATCTTTAACTTCATTGTTGCGAAAACCAAAATCGGTTGTAGCGTTGCCAAAGTTTAAAGTTTTATTAGAAAATTGCAGATTGTCAATAATGAAAAATGTACCACTAAAGTCTAGATCCGAATCTGATTCGGTAGTGGTGGGCGCCTTAAATAATGGACGTGCACCAGCACCCGGTGCTGCAAGAATCCATGCGGGCGATCCCAAAGTCCCATTGATAGTCCAGGTCACACCAGACGTAACATTAAACGTGCCTCCACGTTCAACGAAACAGACTTCGCCATCTGCAATTGTTGTCGGGATTGATCCTCGAGGACTGGTCGGAAATCCGTTGCCAGCGTTCGTGCCACCTGCGGCGACATAATAGAATCCTGCGAGGTTGGTCGTCCAAGGACTTGGCATCGTGGGATTGACTTGGTCAATGCCAAAAGGTGGCGTTGGTATGCCAATTGGAGGGCTGTATGGCATGCTTTAGTCTCTATTTAGGGATTACTTCAATACAGCCTGCTGGAGGTCCCCATTTCTCCACACATTCGTCACATAGAAAGAAAATCGGACTGCCTTTGGTGACAGCTCCGGCCGCCTTACCACAGTTGACGCAAAACACGCGCTCATACAATTGTTCGAGCAGCACGACCTCTGTGCGCTTTCGGCGTCCCCAGAGGTCGAGCCGCGCGTCGGGAATGCGTACGCCATCAAGTATAATCTCGAACTCGAAAGCATCCGCCATTCCCATTTCCTCCACTAATTACGTGACTTCGAACCAGTCGACCGTCGCGTTGATCGGCACCGAAACGCCGACGGCTTTCGAGCCAACCTCAACACCGACACCAGCAGCTTTCATCTGAAGAGCCATGTCACGCTCAAGCGCGACCCAGCCATTGTTGCCACCAGTCTGAGCAAAGCCGACGGTGGCTTGCACGACGGGGGTTAAGCCTGCCGTGATGGCTGTGGCATCATCAAACCAAGCAAGCGCCGCAGCCGGGTTGTCAGGATGCTTCTTGCTTTCGGTGGCGGCCGTACCTCCTGTACCAGCAGCACCGGGACGCGTGCAATAGCCGACACCACCACCTGCAGTTCCATGTCGGCCGTTCATGTAGAACCCAACAACGCCCGACGGTACTGCCGCAGCCGGTGCCGCACGCAAGTGTGTGGTCAGAGTCTGCGTAGTACCATTCGTGTTTGTCTCTCTTGTCACATCAAAGTAGAACGGCATTTCGGTGTCCTTTCTAATTGGCTACATTGTGGTATCGTCGGTCAATTCAACCCAGGCCCCAGCGTCTGGCGCGCTAGGACTCATCTTTCTCTGCACACGCACTACAAGCGTGCCAATCACGTTACGGGCTGCGTGTGCATTGATCCAGGTCTTGTCGGCTACTTTTGCCACTGCACGAGTTTCACAAGCAGCAAAAGTTGCAAACGCTGCCATGCTTAGGCTCCAGGTACGATATAGAATGCGCCTCGCACAATCCTACCCACCGTGGGCGCCGCAACACCATACGTCAATAGCACAATCGTGTCGGCTGTTGGACGGAAACGTGCTCCCGCAAACGCGAGAACACCACGAGCTTCCGCAGCCACCATGACTGTTGACGCCTGAAAACGATCTGTGTCGCCAGAATCTCCCACGATCACAGTGATTCCTGCACCCACCAAACCATCTGTGACCATGTCGTAGCCGACGACTTCACAGTTAGCAGGCAGGACACAGAGGTTCACAGTGTCAGCAGAAGCCTCACCAGCAACGACCGTATGCTCGAATGGAATGGGTACCATCCTACCTGCGCGGTCGCGAGCGTCTCCGAGGTACTTCTTAACATGTAGCTTGTCGTACAGTACAGAGTCTCGTAATGCCATCTATAACTCCTTTAGGGCTGTTAGCCCACGTTAATTTTGATGTCGCAAGCTTCAGCTGCTGAAGCTGGCGACGTTTAACTAATTTTCCAGAGCTTTGACTTCAACCACACCCCCTTCCCAAGTGCGACCAGCCGCCATCATCATTACCGATCTAACTTGAATACTGTTATTCAGATCGGGACGTTCGTTGATCTTCGTGTCGATGTCACGCCCAATAGCAAGACCCACTGCGCCACGATGCATCGCAATGCAAGAGCGCGTGGTGCCACTCAACGCGAGCATACGTTGCAGAACTGTGATGGACGGATCAACAACGTCCGCAATCTCGATCCAGTTGAAACCTTCCCACTGTACGCCGTTGATCGTGCCGCGATCGTGGATTTGATTTCTGGTGAAATCACTAGACGATGCTTGTGTAATGCCCAGAATGTCACGTAGCTGACCAGGTGAGTACAGCATGAGGCGCTCGCCCATGCCATTTGGTACGCCGGCCTTACTCAACAGCTCAGCAGCGTTAACGATACGTGCAAGATCAATGGCGGTCGCACCACCAATGATCTGCCCTGCCGGGAGTGCTTGTGTGCCAAAGGTGATGACACCGCTACCGGCCGTGACAGCCGCGGTAGTGGCAGTACCAGTCGCTGCGTCGATGATATGTTTGTCAGCACGACGGCCAAGCGCGAACACGATAGTGCTCGTGTAGCCATTTTGAGGCTGGGTCATACTCCGTAGAGTATGTTCATCTGACAATAGCACGGCAGCATCGCTACTTTGTAGAGTGACGGCGCGTCTGCTGTGTGCAGGGTTTAGTATCTGGGTTTGACCAAATGGTGAGATAACGTCATTTGCGATGACGTTGCCGAGACGTTCAAAGTGGTCGATAGCCGCTTGAACATCGCGGTGCACCATTGATGGATCAACTAGATTCTCCAGGAGAGAACCCTTTTGTTGATATGTGAGAAGCAACTGATCGTGGAATCTATAGACCCAGGCTTGGTCGACTGTCACAGCCATACGCTACCCCCATGATAACATGACGTATTCATGTTAGAAAAACGGGGGGCTGCCGCACTGACGCGACCCTCCTGCGCTCTACGTGGCGCTCTCACGATCGCTTTGTAAGACTGGACTCGCGATAGAGTTACCCAGTCCATCACTCATGTACACTTTGCACAACTTCAGAAGGCATGCCTACGATGCGCATGATGTCTTCAGTCTTCTTTCCCTGTCTTTTCAAAATCTTGATTGCTTCCACGATTCGTGGATGTTCTACACTAACACCTTGATACTCTTGGGATTCTACCGTGCTACTCACTTGTGTGTTCCTTTGATTGTTCCCTTGTTCTGACTCGCATAGAAGACTTGCTTCCCCTTCTTCTGACCGTACTCCTCGACCATCGCCCGTAGAATCGATTTGCCCTTCTTCGTCAACGGCATAGTATTTTCTCTGTCTCATGTTAGCACAGTCTGACCCGTACCGTAGGCTTTCTTGTATAGATTATCAATGTATTCAAGCGTAGCTTTGTCACGCTGCCAATATAGTTTGTTGCGAGCGTTGTTTGGGTTACTCATGATGTCGGCAACCTCCTTACGAACTTCGTCGCCTGTCGTACCACCAGCACCTGCGCTTGGAATTAACCCAGCTAACACACTTGAGTCTTGCTCTGCAAGCGGTGCTAGGCGCATCAAAACAGACAAAAACGTCGGATGATCACCCACGCCGGTTTGTTCAAAAAAGTTTACCTCTTCAGGAGTCTTGAAGATCGCAGAAATTAGACGTTTTGCACCTTCACGTCGCACATCAAACTTATCGCCAAACTCTTTCTTTAGGGCGACCATGCCCGCGTCATGGGAAGTCTTCAGACTAGCATTCTGACCTTGAAGTGCTTCCACGTGAAGAGCCATCAACTCCGGGACAATTGCCTTGGGAACGCCATGCTTGTGTAACACTGTTGCATAGCGACGAGCACGATCTTCGTCCCACATAAGACCGTCTGGTGCATCGGAAGGCTTTGTGATGCCATACTCCTCTGGAGTAGCCGGCGGCGCAGTCAGAATGCCAGCCTTGTATAGCTTTGGCAAGTGTTCTTTACGCCACGTGTCAGAGTCTCCCTTTATGGGAATGCGCGCACCCACTTCACGATGTGCGTCGTATGCGCTCCGTGCGAATGCTTGGAAGTCTTTTGCCTCCCTGACAAAGGAAGTCTCACGTAGCGGCATCTGCCGACCTTCGTGTTCCACAGTAAAAGTATCGGGAAGCTGTGCTAGAAGCGCATCATCTAATGGCATTGTCGTCCTCCAGTGTTTGCACGAGCACATGATACTTCTCAGGATGCTCACCCATGTCTATGTTCTCTAGTATTTCTTGCACGACGGTGCGTCGTGCATTATGAACCAGCGCCTCGTTTGGATCTTTGCCTTCGTAAACTCTAAAATAGATCCTATCTAGCAAGTGCTGAAGAACACGTACACCATGCTCGTTACTAAATGCAGCATGATATGCGTGCACAAGAGTTGGATCACCAAGAGGTGCCGATGCCCATTTATTTTTAAGCCATACAAAAAGTCGCGTAGTCATCGCGTGGGTCGCCCTTGTGCGCCACCTTGGAGTGCTTGCAAAGCAGGCGCAGCCTTGCCAGCAGCACCAGCAACTTGTTCAACCTGTGCCAGCATATTCTCACGCTCGTCCTGTTCTTGTCGTGCTTGTCGCAAGGCCGCGATCTCACGATCATTTCGTGTCCACTTTGCAGGCACGCCGCGTATATCAATAATGCCCGTGGCCGCTTTGTCGGGGTCGAAACGATCAAAAATCTGTGGAAATACTTGACCCAGTGGCGCAAGATCATTTAAGGCAAGGGCAAGTGCTTCGGCGTCGCCAGCACGTTGAGCTTTGGCGATAGGATTCTGAAACTCTATGTCAATCTGCCCGTCCGTGATAAACACTTCAGGCGGAGGCGGGCTAAAAGCTCCCGTCGCGAATTGCAGGTCAAAGGTCACGTCGATGATGCGATGTAGGTATTCCCATTCTAGTCTGCCATAAACTGGACCAAGTAGCCTGAATAGTAATTCTATTTTCTTGGCAAACTCAAAAGCTGTCATCTCGGACTTCTCAACTTGTAGCAACTGACGAATCGCATCTACGTAGAAGATTTCTCTAATAGACCTACGAAGTTCCTCTTCCTTCAGATGACTAACCTCGGGACGACTTCCTGTCTCGAAGGGCATGATCGTGTCGCGAATGGGCATACCATGAGTATTTATAGAAGTCGGACCAGCAGGAACTAGACGCAACGATCCTATGACGGAGTCACTTCGTACGAGAATGGGGGGACGAATTTTGAGCGCCCAATCCTCAAGACCCATTCTCTTTGCGGTGTTCAAAGTGTACGTATCGGGAAAAGCAATATCACCACGTCCACGACCGTAAACTTCACCAGGCGTCTTATGGTAACGCGGCACGGCGGCCGGGAAGGTGTTGTAACCGCTTTCTAATACTAAATGCTTGGCATCTAACTCAACCCAGCAAGAGGCCCACGGCGCGGCGAGAGCGCCTGCGCCTTGATCGCTACGTGCTCGCGGATAGATCGCGTGAACAAACTTGAAGAGTTTATCGCTCTTGCCTTCACGCAAACTTGCTTGTATGCTCTCAGAAAGCGCACCAGGACGCTCCCCCCATTGCTCGTTTGCAATACGTGCCGTCAACTCAAATTCTCGATAGACTGTATCCACCAAACCGTCAGCACCTTCCTCAATGCAAAATCGACCAGTCTTCTCTGCATGAAAATAGAAGCCGCGAAAACCTTCTATGACACGATTGATCGGCTGAGGAGATTCTTCTACTAATAGAAATCCCGTGCCGAAGCCCGCATAGTCAATTAATGCTTCGGGACCTTCAGCGTAGAACAGTGAAGCACTCAACCTTTTCAATGTACGATCGCGACATTCTTCGAGCCACTCTCTGACTTCGTCTGACATACCTATTTCGTCACGCATTCGATAGCCAAACCATTGCTGGCTTGGATTGATGATGTGTCCAGCAATAAACAATGCCATCGTCTCAGCAGCAAGCATGGTCGTGCTATCATAAACATTTCTGCTCTGTTTGTCGCCTGGCGTCCACTTCGTGATAATGCCCATACGTGAGGGTGATATAAATGGTGCCATAGCTTCCCAACGCGCGTCAAAGTTGTAGCGTTGCTCTTTCAAGCGTTGGTAACGTTTGATAATATCGGGGCCGTTAGCTGGCATCTTGATCCAAATAAAGTTCCATTGTTAAGGTTTACTTCCTGCTGTTAAGAAAGAGTCCTACGGCAAGACCGGCGATAAACGCAAGAATCACAAAGACCCCAGCTATAATGCCTTCAATCATAATATATCACGGCTCCTCCATGCTTCATGACCCAAATGTCTCTTTGAGCGCAGGCTGACCTTCGGTTATAGAACCAAGAATAGTTGATCGAAACCCGCGAGCAAGTTTTCGACGACGTGCAGCCTCCGCTGAAGCTTCTTGCACGGCTTTGTCTTCCTCTGTAGGCGGTGGCGGTGGAGGCGGTGGAGTTTTGACACGACCACCACCGAAGTATCGTGCGAATCGTGGACGACCAGTAAGCTCGTCTACCATGGACGCATAACCTCTGGCATGCGGGGGTCAAACTCGCTCTCCACTTTGATATCTAAACCGGCACCAGGTACAAACTGCATAGGACCAAAACCGGCCACCGCACCATAGCGAAGCGCATCCGCGCCGTGTGAGTATTCGTCATGTCGAGGCTCACGTCCGTATGATTTAAGATCTTCTTTCCAGGGCCGTGAGTATTTCTCTAAACATTCAATACCGCGAGTCGTCTTCAATTCATCAAACATAAAACGCGAAAAGTGCTGACGCACTTCATCTATTCCCGCTTGAACAGGCATGCTACGTGCAATTTCAATACCACGAAAGCCGACACTCGAGAAGTAGTCTTCGGCTGACCACCTCGCGTCATGCGGCAGAATCATACGTCCATACATGTATGGCTTTTGCTCACGCAACACGCGCGCATAATGTTGCGCTTGTTTCAGTGTGTCTTCATGATAGTCTATCAGTAATATTTGCTGACCAACAAGTTGGTAGAACCAGATAGCGGTAGCATCAGAAGTACCAATGTCCCAACAGGTTCCAACCGGCAGATTAACAGTATAGGGAACACGCTTAATGCGTTCGTCGCGACGTGCCTCCAGCATAAGGTCGCCATAGATGGTACCATGAAGGAATCCTTCAAATGAACAATAATATTCTTGTTGAATAAACTCTTCACGCTGACCTTGCCGACGCAACGCATTGATCTCATCAATAGCGATTACGGGCGCGCCACTCTCGCCCTTCGCATCCCGGCGCGTCTCGTCAATTGTTAGTTTCTGACAGAACCATGCGGGGTCTGTGCGAGCAAAATTGTATAGATCGAATCCATGATTGCGCCCATTTGGAGTATAGACGAAAGCCGCCCAACCACCGTTCTCTGCAAGGACTGGCGATAACGTATCCCACGCGGACGGCAACATATGCGCGTACTCACTAAATACGATACCGACAGGATTAGGTCCACGAAGTCTGTTGACAGCCTCCTGACTATCTGCTCCCATTATCTGCCAAATGCTGCCATTAATCAACTTGATTTGCATCTCAGTCTCGTTCTTACCGTTTGGAGCAATAAGTTCAGGTGGGAACATATTTATCATAGGCATAGCGCGCGTAACACCGTCAACAGTTTCTTTTATAATGTTATCCCAAAGATCGCGCCGACCTTGGTTTAAGGATGGAAACACATGAAAGTATGTTCCAATTGTTTCTAGCATTGACAATAGCGTTATGTTAAGCCAGTTACGATCCTTGCCCGCACGCCTATGCAGCAACTCACAAAATCTCTTGCAGCCTGCACGCTTCGCGTGCAAAGGACACAACTGATAACTTCGCATACGAAAGTGGTCACGCGTGGGCATTTTTGTTTAGTCCGCGCGTATGTAACAATACAACCACTTCAGTTACAAGAGTCAAACCACAAGAGCACCGAACAGTTGTAACTAGAGGTGACGTACTCTCAATAGTAGACGGGCCAGGGTAGTGCTCCAGATGTTCGACGCGCCAGCTTTCAACAATAGCACGCTGACTAGAGACTACCTCGTCTATCAAATCTTCAATCTGCTTCTTCATCTAGCACCAACTTCCAAACTTCGTCAGGTACGCGCGACCGCGCCCCGCGGGGTGTCACAGTTGGAAGGGCGGGCGCTTCGACAAGCGCTTCAGCTGCTGAAGCTTCAGTGGGAAGCTCTGGCGCTAAAGTGTTGGGATGCTCGGCTTGACTAGAGAGCTCGACTTGACTATTTACGATAAGACGTACAACACCCGTGTGCGGGTCTACTTCAAGCGCGACTGTGGGCATGCCCACGAACGCTTCGCGTTCACGCGAATACAGACCAGCAAGTGAGTAAATCTGATCGGCAGCGGTTAACTGAACGCCATAGTTAGGTACGTCCACTTGCTGCATGACTCGACCACGATACGCGAAAAACTTTGTCTCTTGGCCATGCAACGCCGCGGCAGTCGTTTTTAGTGCTTCGTTGACTAGTTCTCGTGGAATGAGAATCCCACGAAGCATCTCGTGACGAACGCGTTCAACACTCAGCGCGAGGGGTTTGTCACTATTATTCAACTGACTTCACCTCCAGTAACATGCCATACCTTGTCGGGCGCGCCGTGCCCATGCTCTTAAGACCTGCCCTTCTACTGTTACCACTACGCTTAATGACTAGATTACGTACAATCAAGCACTCGTGCTCTGTAAGCATACGTATAGGACTAGATCGACCGAATTCGGCATGTGCGGTATGATAGCAAGGTGGATTGAATAATTCGGGACGCCGCGATAGAATGTGTTCTAGCGCATATGTGCTAATTGGGATTAGTTCACTGGCAACAGCTAAACTATACATAGGTTCAATTGCCACGGGCCGTCTCCGTTAGGTGGCCACGAGCCACCTCCGCAAGTGCAAGGGGAGAACGTAGAATGACAAGTACGGCACCTAGCGGGATACCAGTCTTCGCAGCAATTACCTCCGGCGGGGCGCCCGCACGTGCAAGCTCTAGAAGATAGTGATGGGCGCCGCGCATGCCCATAGCATAGCGCCGCCTGCGGCGGCATGTCAAGAAGAAAATGCGGCGGCCGTAGGCCCCGCAGGCCCTCTAGGCATGCCTATTATCGCATCCTTAAGCAAGGCCCGCGAGGGCCCGGGGCGGCGCCGGAAAGTGAAATTTCTAAAAAATTAGAAAATGCACGTGTTGGGGACCGCATTTCCCATGCCAAGTCGGCGCGAAAGCCCCTGCCGGGGGTGCCAATTTTGTCAATAAAATCAAATATTTACACGTGGCGCGGCGCGGCATTTGCCGCACTGCGGCATGGCATGGTCTTTGTCAACGCAAGATGCATGCCAGAAAATCGCACATGTAATCGCAGGCTTGCGCGCGCTGGCGCGCAGTGACGTTTTTTGTCATAATGCGGCGCGCTAAGGTGAAATGTCCCGCCATTTGGCGCCCACGGGGGGCATGCCTCGGGCATGCTGCCCGACAAGCAAGAATCGCGCCAAGTGTAAGTTATTGATTCTATTGGACTGGCGCTGGCGTACGTGCCTGGACCTAAAATTGCTACACTTAAAAGATATGGAAGATCAAATGTGCGGGGGAGGAGGGAGAGGGGAACATGATGGAAAGCAAGAAATACACGTCCGAACGAGCTATCACGGCTAGCCAAGAGGTTGAGTCAGAAAGATTGGGACCGGCTCTTCCCGCCTAGGGAAAGCCTACGCGAACCCTTCGACGCCACCGGATACACGGGCAGCGCGAGTGAGGATTAGAGGACACAGCGAAAAGGAAAGGTGGTGAGAAAACGCACCAGACTCGGGCAACAAGAAGAGTAACCCTTAAACAGCGAAACGGAGGGAAGAAGAAAATGGCCGAACGGAAGGTAACTTCGGTACAAGGATTGCTTGCAACATTCGAGATCAGCCTCAATGATCGAGGCGTCACGAAGAAAGCGACGTTCACGGCCTGCAAGGACGCCGCGTCCTTCAAGCCGTACGTCGCAGGCCTCGCGGATGGCCCCGGCGTCGGCGGCAAGCCGTCGCCACTCGATAACGTGTACGGTCTCTACATCGCGATGGCCGATCTGAAGGCCCGCGCGCAAGAGCGCGTCGTTATCGCGAGTGAGAGCACGATCATCAAACGGGATGGCCGCGAGATCGACCTGCTCAAACTGAGCAACGAGAAGGCTGTCGGCGCCGTCAACATGGCGTACGGGCTGGCTTTCATGACTGGCACGGATGCCCCGGCGGCGTTCATTGCCACGATGCGCAAACTGGTAGAGAGCGGCCGCGCCCTTGCGAGCGAGCCGCGGAAGAACGACAAGGGCGAGCTGTTGGGACCGCTCATCCTCAGCGTCAAGAAGTAGCTTGCCCTAACAGGCAGGACGTGGGACGCGCATACGATAGCACGCGTTAGAAAGGATCTTAGTGAAGTACCAGACGCAAGGCAAATTAGAATGCTACCCCACCACCTTGGCCATGCTAGCAGGAGTCCCAAAGGCTGAGGTAATCGCGGCGGGGTTGGCCATTGCCAAACTCCCGGCTAGCACGCCATGGGAGCAATTTATTCTGACGCAGCCTCTGGAGGTACTACATACTCTCCAAATACGATACGTGCCTAATCTTCAACTTCCGCTTGCAACACTCTGTCGCTGGGGCAGCGTCCTGCCCGGCGCTGTGCTCCCAAGTCACGGGCGTGGCGCGATACTCGTATCATATTGTGGCAAAACACGGCATATCATGCCTTACGAGGATGGCCGAGTGCTTGACCCTGCTGGTCCGGGGACCTACGAAACCTTGGATGCGTTACTCACGCGCTATGGTGTGGGTTGGTACGTCGAATCTATCCATCCAGAAATCGCGGCCTCGGAGGCCCTCGTGGCCCCGGAGGCCCAGTGAACCGTTTGTGGCGCCGACTTGGCATGATTCTGGCGGGAAAATGCTAGCTAGCTAGGCCCTTTTCCGCTAGGCCCCTACCCTCTGCCAGGCTTCTAGCTAGCTAGGAGAGAGAGAGAGAGAGAGAGAGAGAGAGAGAGAGAGAGAGAGAGAGAGAGAGAGAGAGAGAGAGAGAGAGAGAGCGCGCTAGCGAGCACAGCAAGATTCATGCCAGAAAAAGGTGCGAAAAGGGAATCATGACTTACGACAATTGGCGCACATCGGGCCTGCAAGAAGAAGCTTTTGGGCAAGTCCTGTCGGCAGTCTCGGCCGTGGGTGCGTGATGCTCTCAGCCGGCTGCGCGCGCCTACGTTAAAGAGACGTATGTCGGCGTCGGGGAGAGTGAAGATGTAACGCACGAAAAAGTGTTAAGTTGGTTTGATCGCGCAAGCATGTTCGCACGCCAGAAAAAGGTCGTCAGCCGTGGAGGAGAACAGTGATGATGACTCGCGATAGCCTAGACCTACTTGTCAATGCCCGGACCTATGTCAGTCACGGGCCATGTGCGGGAGCGCGCGCTCGGGACGCTCACGGAAAGCCAGTCTCGTGTTTTTCGCTGGAGGCTGTGTATTTTTGCGCTCAGGGTGCCCTTGACCGTGCTGCGTACGATGCGTCCCTGGCTGTTGATTCAACCGGCTACCGTGAAGCACAGTTTGCACTCGCACAGGTCCGACTAGCATCAGCCATATGGATGGACGCGCCCACCGACGAACAAATGGCAACATCTCTGGTGATCGACAGCGCCGCCACGACTCATGACGAAGTCATGGACTGGTTCAACCGAGCGATCACATGGACTCTAGACGCGCTAGCGCGGGATGCGTCAGATCGAGAGGCCGACAGTCGCATCGCCCGTGAGCGCGAGCAGTGGGAGGATGTAACATGAACTGGCTAGAGCACTTGGACCTGGAAGAAATGCGTATTCGGTCTTCCCCACAGGCGGGATAGGCAATGAATTGGTTAGAACGACTAGACGACGAACTGACCCCAATCCGAGATTACTATAAAGATGCGGACGACTGGTACTTGTGCGCGGTCAATGAGATGCGCGAGAAGTACCCAGATGTTGTATTGTATGGTCACTATAGTCATCGGACACGGGTCGAACCCGCCGACCGCGTTCTGATAGTGCTAGGACGCCAGTTTTGCGATGCTGTAAATAACGACGACCGACACGTGGCGAGAGCTATCTACTACGAGATTAAAGACCGCGTGGCTACGCTACGGACGCTGAAAACGTCGGAGGGCTCGGAGTGAATGGTGCGATGGACAAATATCAACGCCTAGCTACAATCACGACACTCATGTCCATGGGACACGTATGTGTCGTTTGCGCAACCGCGACGGACGTCGCAAAAGACATGCTATTGACAAAACTCGATAGTCTGCAACCCTATAGATTGTCGAATCTTGGCTTACGGCACATAACATGCCGTGCGCCACGTCCACACGAGTCTTCATTAGAACATCTTGTAGAGTGCATGATTCTGTCGAAGTACAAAGTATGTCAACTATGTAAACAGTCGTGGGTTGGATATGAACTAGATGCGCTTACGGTTGTGACCATAAAGAGCATGGAGCATGTGGTACACACTACATGTAGTAGGGTATAGTCAAATACATACTACATATAGTATACTACATATAGTGGTCGCGCAAGCGCGCGCCCCTATATTTAGGGGTTGACAAGGCGTTTTAGCCATGATAGGCTTTATAGGAGGATAGTAGAACATGACTAGTACCTCCGACGCCGAAATACAAGCTCGCACAAAAACCGCTTTTTGGAGTCAAGAAGTTGTGCGTCTTAGATCTCAACTAAACGAGGCCGAAGAACAACTACGTCAGGCATGGAAACAAGTTCCGTACGACCCAGAAATACTGAAAAAACCCTACGAGTCTGACATCGCTGTTAGTTGCTACGAGTGCGGTCGGCTCACAAAATGGCGCACAGGTAAAGGCGGCGCACATTGTCAGCCTCTTTGTCCCACAGCACGCGGTCCGGCGCGGCCGCGAATCGCACAAGAAATATGGGACTTTATCACCGCCACCACTACTGAGAGTCTAGACGATGATTAGCGCCGCCGCACCTTACGCACCACCTAACGAAGCGTACCTACCCTTCCAACTTGGTGGTATTCAAGAAATACTCCTACGTCCGCACGTTTTGCTAGCCGATGAAATGGGACTTGGCAAGACCATTGAAATTATAGGTTATCTAAACCTAACACGACCAAAGACCGTGCTAGTTGTCTGCCCCAATAACTTGCGTTTAAACTGGTTATCTGAGATAGACAAATGGCTGGAACCCACGCTACGTGCAACGTATGACATTGAACAATGCACCACAGGCTTGCTCATACCCACTAATTTTGTTCTAGCAAGCTACGAAGGTCTGACAAGGTGGGCTCTTGTCCTTGCGACCACGCGCTGGGACGTATTCGTCTTAGACGAAGCACACTACATCAAAAACAGTTCAACAAAGCGTGCACGGGCCGTTTTTCAGTTCCGCAACGCCGGCAAAAAAATACTTGCCACCGGCACGCCCATTTGTAATTATCCATACGAACTTTTCCCGTTGATTAACTTTCTCGACCAAGAACAATGGCCGTCAGTATCGGCATTCCAAAGACGTTACTGTCCGTATGCTAACAAGTATGGCTACCACCTAGGAGAACTACAACAGTTCTTGCGTGAGGGAACATTTGTCAAGAAAGTAATAACGCAAAAGTCAGTCCGAGCAGTCAAGACCACCAGCAACCTACCCAGTTCCTACACCTGTGCAACGTGTTCTGTAATTGTTGACTACGAAAATGACGCTATCGTGCACGTCGAGCAGACAGGTCACGAAGTCACCATGAAGCGTGTGATGCAAGAAAAAATCGTTGCAGTCGAAAGTGAACCGATCAACGTTACTACGACCGAACGTGCCATAGGTCTTATGATCCGACGCTTAAAGAAGGAAGTTCTTCCAGAACTTCCGCGTAAGCGTCGGCAGATAATCGAACTACCTGCCGAAGGTGAACTGCTAGGACTAGTTGAAAAAGAAAACGCTCTGTGGCAACAGCAGTACGAAATGGTCAAGCAACTTGAAATGGCTCTTGAACTTGAAAGTAAGACTGACGATGATTTTGCAGCCATGATAGAAAGTATGAAATTCAATCGTCAGTATTTCTTCCAAGAGATTGCCCTTATTCGTCACGCACTTGCCGTCGCAAAGGTGCCATACGTCTGTGAGCATATTGAAGACTTGCTTGAATCAAAAGATAAGCTTGTCTGTTTCGTCCATCACAATGACGTCGCCGAGGCGATCTTTGATCGCTTTCGCGACCGTGCTGTGCTTGTCTATGGTCCCAGCACCATGCCTGACCGACAGGAGGCGGTCCAGCGATTTTGGACTGACGAAAAGTGTGAACTATTCATTGGTTCACTCAAGGTGACGGGTTTGGGAATCAATCTACAGGTTGCATCAAACATTGTATTTGCGGAACTTGACTGGGTTCCAGGGGTGATAACACAAGCTGAAGATCGCTGCCACAGGATAGGTCAAGACAAGTCCTTGCTCGTGCAACACCTTGTCGCACAGAATAGCATGGACAGCAACATGGCCAAACGTATTGTCGCTAAGCAAAAGAGCATACAAAAGGCTCTGAACCGGCAGGAGTCTGGCACATGACAGAATACGACGACCAGAGTTTCGAGTGGCTACTGGAGATGCTAGAATTCCGCCAAGTCATGGTGGAGGCTCCACCTAAGGGCAACGTAGAGACGGAAAAGGAGACTAACATGAAAATCTACCAAACATCAGACGGCGAGCTAATTCACGAAACCTGTTTCGATAACATGTCTGTTCAGCCTGAAGCGTTCCATCTAGTCGAATCTGTAGAGGCCGACGACCGTTGCTCGGCATGTGGGGGATTCTTTGAGTCCGAGGACGAGTCCGCGGACGAAGTCGAGGGGATTTGACGTGTGGAGCCATTCACGCCTGAAAATTGGACGCCAATGCTCAAAGTCCGGAAGCGTCCTATTCACGCTACCGTCATGAAGAAGTGCTACCTTGGCGATGGGGTCTATGTGGAGGTTGTTGACGGTTTCAGCCTTCGGTTGACCACAGAAAACGGGGCTGAAACCACGAACACAATCTGGCTGGAGCCAGATACGTACGAGGCCTTGACGGCCTTCGTGAAGGAGATACCTGATGAACATGCAGGAGCGGGCCTGCCACAGATTGAAGCGGCGTTGAGGCGACTGGCAGGCTTACCTGCCTTCGTTGATGTTTCCAGCATAAGCGTCGGCGACGGGCTCATACTGAGCCTGAGTAACCCCGAGTCCGCGCTCCCTCGGCAAATCGCAAGCGGATTCGGCGTGATACTTCGGAAGGAAGCCGCGTTATCTGGGGAGCATCTCGTGGTAAGGGGAACCATCGACGGTGTGGCTTTGGCAATCTACAAATACCGCCCGGCTGCCTGCCGCGTCGAGTATGAAGAAGTTAGTACTGTCAAACTCGTGGCCCGGATCACCTGTGCTCCTGAGCGTGCTCAAGAGGCGCTCCGTCAATGCGAAAAGAGGCAAGGATGAGTGAACAGGAGAACGACAAGTTTTTCAAGATCATCGAACCGGTTGTAAAGATAAAGACAACGAGCGGAAGGATTCTTGAGGGTAAGGTCATGGCTCACTTTAAGAACAAGGAGTTGGGCCATTGTCTTCTCATCACCCACGTCAAACCGCGAAAGCCCGAGTTTTAAGCGCAGGCCCGGTACGAAAGGAGAGACGTCCCATGAGTGAGTGGGGTAAGCGACTTGACGACCTAGAGACGCCGATCGAATACTACAGAGTGGACGCCAAAAACTGGGATCGCTGTGTGGTCGGCGAAGCACGAGATGAGTACCCGGATGTTATACTATACGACACCACCAATTCTCACCCGACTGATACGGTCCTATACTCGCTTGGGATACAATTCTACTGGGCGGTGCAGGATTGTGATCGGAGCTTGGCGTGCACCATCTACCACCTGATCCAGAAACGGGTCAGGCTGTTATGCGATGCTTATGCATGCATGCATAAACGCCTAGGGTTCGCGCAATGCTAAAACTATGCGCCACCACGATCCTACGCTACACGTCAGCAAGCGGCACACCTTGGGTCGCCACTCGTCTAGAAGTCGGTTGGTCTGACGGACAGTGGTCAAACCTAGGCTTGTCCCATCTTGAAGAATCCGATTGGAGTCTGCTAGTTAAGTTGCTTGCATTGGGTGCGCGCCGCGCAGACGTTGAGTTTACACATGTGGAGTACGTCGTCAAACCACAAACCGGCGAAATACCAACCAGATCTTGGAGTTGACATAATGCAGAGTAAAGCAAAGGACCGTAATATTCTCATAAGAGAGTTGCCAGTCGATACCGACTATATTCTGAACGTGCTTGCTGTGCAGCGTGGCGTCCATAAGTGGCAAGTCATTAGAGACGCACTCATTACGTACGCGGACGAAAATCGTCTACAAGCGGCGACAACTTCGAACCTAAGACGTCTTCTCGGCCCAAGGTTGCAGGACAACAAGGAGAAGAAAGTTTGAGTGAAAAAGCTATCACCGACATGACCGATGACGAGATCCTTGCCGAGATTCAAACTCTGCGTGAACGGCGCGCTCAAGCACGTGAACGGCGCGTACAGTCGAAGGCTTCAGCGGCTGAAGGCCCCGTCGGCAGCCGAAAGCGTGTAGAGGAAATTAGCGCCGAACTATCGAAATTACTTGGAGACCTTGAGGAGACATAATAGAATGAAAACATGTCCGAAGTGTGGTAGGTATCTACCTAATTTTGACTTCTACTGTCACAAGGATGGGACCCTACTAGTTGCATGGCCGACTTGTCCTAAGTGCGGCGCTGAAGTCCTGCCTGGCCATGGCCTGTTTTGTCCGCAGTGTGGCGCCAAAGTCGAATCCGAAGTCGAGTCCGAGTCCGAATGAATGCAATCTTCGTAGATCACAGCATTCTGTCTACATTTGCATGCTGTCACGAAAAAGCACGTCTTGCGTATGTTGAACACTTAAAACCTGAACTTGAAGGCCCTCCTCTCGTCTTTGGTAGCGCATTTCATGCGGCTGTCGCCGCATATTACAATCATCGTGCATCGACAAACTATGCCCGTCAGGCCATAGACGTGGCGCGCAAGGAGGCTCGTCACGCTTTTCTAGACGCAGTTCGTAGCGCGGGCGCCGATGCTCTTCCACTGTCAGCAGATAGCGACGAGAAACGCTCTGTCGAACGTGGTCTTTATCTTGTTGATGCTTACATTACAAAGTGGCAGGAATTTGATATAAACTGGGTGGACGTATTCCGTCCGGACACTGGCGCGCCATACATTGAGATTGGCTTTGCAGTCTATTTCATGGAATGGCGTGGTAAGCCTGTTGTGCTTGTTGGAAAGATTGATCGCATCCGCCGCAATCGTGTCGATGACAGACTATACAATTGGGAAACTAAGACAACAGGCAGCAACGTTACACATTTTGCACAAAGTCGTCGTCCTAATCACCAACTAACAGGCTATGCTTGGGCCTGTCGCGAGCTTTTGCACTTAGATATTGCTGGCACCATACTAGACGTAATCTACGTCAGCGATCGTAAGATTGGCGGCAAGTTCCCAAACGGCATCGACATAGAAAAAGACTTCGGCCGTTTCGAGACACGACGTAGCCCAACAGACATTGACGAATTTTTGTATGACCTTAAACTCGTAACAGAGTCCTTTCTGAGGCTTCGAGATGAAAAACAGCGACGTTGGCACCGCAACGCCCCAGCGGCATGTGGCATGTATGGAGGCTGCCACTTTCGAGAGATTTGTGAGTCTAACTTGAACTCCGTAGTGATAAAATCAAAATACAAGATTGAGAGGTGGGAACCTTGGAAAGGTCTAAGCATGAAGTCACTCAGTATTCCACCAGACTAGGCGCGTTTGAAATTCCAAGCACTGAGCTTGCACTTCACTTCTACAGGAGAAAGCAATGGCCACAGTCGCACTCATGGGACCACCCGGTAGTGGCAAGACCACGATGGCATGCCTCACAGCACCCCCACCTGTTCATGTGGTTGACATTGATCGCAAGGTGCGTAGCATGGCCTCTCTACAGAAAACTTTGCGCGATGGAACGCTCACGTGTCACGAAATCGGCGAAACGCTGACTGAAGATTCTCTAGCTAAAAGATTGGAAGCCCTGGTGAAAGACGAAAAGCTAACGCGGCCGCCGCGTGGCTGGACAAACTTTGCTAATTATTGTGCTGGACTAGAGTCTGACGAACAAGCACGCAAGGCACGAACTATCGTCATTGATAGTTATACACAGCTTGCACTTCACATGCGCGCGCACATTCAGTACCTCCGAGGAAAAAGCAAGTTTATGTGGGATGACTGGTCCACATGGAAAACTATGTGGACAGAAGTTACGACCATTTTGGTGGACTATGCTCTCGCAAACAACAAACATCTGGTAATCACTCTACACGAACGCGTAAGCGAGAAGCCTGGTCAGCAGACTGGCAAGGTCATGGTCAGAACCAGTGATAAGGGTGAGAAGTCTAGAGAATACCTCGGTACGATGGATGTCCGGATTGCTGGTAGCATTGAAGGTGCTTTTGGTCTTGAATTTGGTTCCTACTTCACAGACGTGTACGGTCTGCACGTTATCGCAGAACACGGCAAGCCGCCTAAATGGTTATGCCGCGTTCAACCAGACAACCAACGTGATCTTCGTTGCTCCTTTGCAGTTAAGGAACTGGAGTACGCACCTAGATTTTTTGACATTTGGGGACTTGAGTGGAACTAATGCCGTGCATAGAACGGAGGTGGAAAAAACGTAAGGCCATGTCCCGAAAAACACCAGTCTATAAACAGAAAGGAAAATGAAATGCCACGAATTCCTGTAGACATCGCTTCGTTGTCCACTGAGTTTGAACCTCTAGACGAGAGTCTTGTGTACCACGTAGTTTGCAAGTCCTGTGATCTGTCAGATACCACAGACAAGAATGGAAACAACTATCTAAAGAACGTTCGACTGGAGGTGGTTGAACCTGAGGAATGGCGAGGTCGCAACATCTTTATGAACTATATCGGACTACCTGCTGAGGTTCATTCTGGAACTTCTGTGGTCGAAAGACGTGCTGTTGCGGATCAGGCTCGAGGCTTTGCACGTTTCATTGCGGCACTCAAAGTGCCCTTCGACTCTGCGGGTTTCGACACTGAAGACGCAATCGGCTGCGAGGGCGACGTAACGATTCAGATCGAAGAATATCAAGGTCGAAAGAACGCGCGCGTGCGCGACTGGCTTATCTAACCTACGGCGATGTGCTAGGGTCCCTTGGCCCTAGCACATCAGTTAAAGGGACCAACCTTGGACCTACCTCTCGACGACGTAAACTTCGATGACGCTACGCGCATCCGTGAAGACCTCGACGAATCGTCACTAATTGAGTTAATGGAGTCACTAAAAAACGTAGGCCAGATCACGCCTATCGTCGTTACTAGACAAAACGGTCTTATTGCTGGTCGCAGACGTCTTGAAGCCGCACGCCGATTAGGTTGGTCGACTATTCGTGTAGAGTATTTTGAAGACCTATCGCCACTTGACAGGAAGATTGTAGAATTTGACGAGAATGATAAACGGCGACAATTAACATGGCAGGAAAGCGCACGTGCCATAAAAGAGATACACGATCTCAAACGTGCCGCGGAGAAGAACTGGACTGCTAGCGATACGGCGCGCGCTCTTGGATTCAGTTTAGGAAAGGTGTCAGAAGACCTTGCTCTTGGAAGTGTATTAGACAATATACGTGTAACTACGCGCCCTTCACGCCGCGGCGCACTTGAGGCATTTAAAAAAGAACGTGAACTTGTACTCGTGCGTGAGCTTGCGCGACGCCGCGCCTCTAGCATAGGTCTTGACAGCAGTGCGGCAAAGTCAAGCAGCCTGTCAGGCGGCGTTATTTATAATGATGATTGTATAAAGATTCTTACAAACATGCTTGAAGACTCAGTTGACCTCGTCATTATTGACCCGCCGTGGGGCATTGACTTTGACAAAGCAAGTCAGTGGTCGACAGACTGGATTAGCACTTACGATGATCGAGAAGAAACTGTACGTAAAGTTCTCGTAGAAGCGTTTCCACTATTATTTAAAGTTCTTAAACCTGCGGCGCATATTTACTGTTTTTATCCCGTTCAAGAAGTTCAGTGGTGGACTGAACGTATGACCCAAGCAGGATTTAGCATTCGTCATCGTCCATTAATATGGTTCAAACCTAATGCTAACATCACAAACGTGTACACATCATTTTTACCGCGTTACGAGAGCATTCTATGGGGTTACAAGCCTGCAGCGGGCAACGTGCGTCGACTGTTCGCAAATCCCGTACCAGAGGCACAATCATGGCCCACCGAATCAACAACTTGGCATGAAAATAGCAAACCTGTCGAAATGCTGAAAAGATGGATAGAAGCAAGCAGTGAAGTAAATGAAATAGTGTTGGACGCGTTCAGTGGCGGTGGCAGCACACTTGTAGCCGCCTTTAGTGCCGCACGCTACTATATAGGAGTGGAACTAGATGAAGTCAACTACATAAAGAGTGTGACAAGACTGAGACAATTAGAAGAAGGTGCTGCGGAGCCGTCCATCGAAACCTCCGAACCCTTAAATGATGAAAAATAGGATCGTCCCTGCTTCGGGTCCCCGCAACGCGAAAATTGCATTCGTCGGGATGGCTCCTGGTCGTCAAGAGCTTGCCACGGGCGTACCATTTATGGGTGCAGCCGGCGCAATTTTCAATGGCGCCTTACGACAATTAGGAAAGATAAGAAATGAAGTTTATGTCACCAATATACACAACGAATTCTTAGCGCCGGGGACCTCTTTATTCTCACTCCCACAAAGTACGCGGCAAACTAGTATCGACAGATTTAAGCGCGAGATGGAAGTTGTCAGACCACATATCATTGTCACACTTGGAGATGAACCTTTATATTTTATCTGTAACCTTCGAGGTATACAGAAGTGGCGCGGAAGTATTCTTCCATCGACCTTAATTCCCGGACAAAAATGCTTAGCTTCAGTTCACCCCGCCTGGATAGTTCGCGGTATGCACAAGTGGGAACCTGTTATGACACACATAGACTTCAAACGTGCGTTCGAGGAATCCGTTTCGCCAGACATTGTTCTTCCAGAACGCCGCGCAATCACTGGACCATCTATGAATACAGTTATGGACTATATACAGGAGTGCCACCAGCATGATATCATTTCTTTTGACATTGAAGTGTATGGGTACACCGCTACTGGAACAGGCGAAATGGCGTGTATCGGAATTGGATATTCTCCAGATGAAGCCCTTTGCATCCCACTTATCAGGTCAGGCGGAATCCCTTATTGGGGTGTGCGTGAAGAGTCAAGAATATGGCGAGCAATTGCAAACCTTCTACAGGACAGAAACATTAGAAAAGTTGGTCAGAACCTTGCTTTTGAGTGGATTTACTTCTGGCTCCATCGAATTTACCCGACAAATATGTGGATCGACACAATGCTCCTTCACCATACGTTGTACCCTGACTTTGGAGGAACAGAAGATATTTGGGGTCGTCGTCGCTCCTATGACGAACCCGGACATTCCCTAGCTTTCATAAACTCGCAGTACACAAAAAGTCCCTACTATAAAGACGACGGGCGGCGTTGGTCGCCCGGGCTAGGCGATCATGCCTTTTGGCGATACAATGCTATGGATGTTATGGTGACATTAGAGTGCGCCTACAAGTTGAGGGCGGAAGCCGAAGAAGAAAATCTGTGGGACTTCTATGTCGAGTTTCAACAGCGACCGTTCATTCACACCGCACGCGCCGAATGGTTTGGCGTTGCTATAGACACAAACAAGCGCGCCCTTGTGGGCGCGGAACTGGGCGAGCAAATAAGAATGCTTCAAGATCGTATCGATCAGAAGCTAGGTTATTCATTGAATGTTAACTCGCCAAAGCAAATACACAAATTACTTTACGACGAGAAGGGATTTAAAGTAAAGAGGCACAAAGAGACCAAGAGACCTACCGCCGACAAGCACGTTCTACGAACATTTGCAGAGCAAACACAAGACGAAGTGCTATTATGGATTCAAGAGCTAAGAAGCGTGCGCGATCTAAAAAGCGATATCGTCGATCAACCACTAGGAACGGACGAACGAATGCACACCCATTACAAACAGGGGGGAACCGACACGAACCGCTGGTCTTCGACAAAGAGTATTCTCGGGACCGGAACGAACCTGCAAAACATACCTCGCGATGGAGTCGCTCGAACTTTGTTTCTACCCAACTAGACGAGCAGAGCATGGAGTTTCGCTGGGCTTCTGAAACGGGTGCTCACAACCTACCACACCCCGAAGAACTTGAGTATTTGGGCTGGACTCGTATGCGCCGACATCCAATTTGGACGGAAAGTTGGCTCATGTTTCGCAACATAAGTTCAAGTTTCATACGATGAATAAAATCTGGCTTTTTGGTGACTACAGTCAAGCAGAAGTTCGCGTAAGTGCGTGGGCCGGTCCCATCCCATTAATGAAGACGTGGTTCCAAAATGGCGAAGATATTCACATAAATGTGGCAAAAATGATTGGCAAAGTCGTTGAAGAAAATAACATCCCAATGCCAAGAGGCCTATGGCACAGAAAGCCGTGGCAGGAGCTTGACTCGGGTGATCCTGAGCGTGAGGTTTCTAAAAGAACTGTTCACGCAAACACGAATGGTCAGGGTCCCGGACAGTTTGCTATCATTACTGGTCTGCCATTCAAGTACGCAAAAATTGTGCAAGACGTATATCATGCGTTGCTTCCAGAAATAAAGGGAAACTACCACAAATGGATTCGTGACCAGTTACAGGCAACTCGGCAGTTAACCAACCCACTAGGTTGGAAGCGTACGTTTTATGGCATGTACTCAAGCGCACTAGAGCGCGAAGCCTATGCGTGGTATCCACAATCTACGATTGGCCTGTTGACGATACGAACGTTCTGTCACGTTTGTGAAGTGTTCAGAGACAGCGCTGTGAAGTTACAAACACCATCAAACATTCGCGCTATGGGGTACGACGTACAACTTCAGGTTCACGATTCCATTGGGGTCGTCTTACCAAATGATTCAACTATAATAAGGGACGCGGCACGTGCCATATCACGTATTGCTGAATATCCACTTGTGATAAAGGACGAGACGCTAGTCGTACCAATGAACTTCAAGATTGGCCCAAGTTGGGGTGATCTACATAACTATATTCTAGAATAGTCCTTCATGGCTGACCGACAACTTGCAAACTGGCTGGACAGTTATCTAACGTACACAAAGAAGCAAGAAAGTCCAGAAAAGCTACACTTCTGGGTTGGCATGTCCATGCTCTCGGCCGCGCTAAAACGCCAAGTTTGGCTTGATCGCGGATACTATAAGTTATATCCAAACATATATGTATTATTGGTAGCTGAAAGCGCACGCATTCGTAAAAGTGTAGCAATGGACATCGGCATTGAGCTTGTACGCAAGGCAGTACCTGACCTATATTATATAAGTGGAACGATGACGCCAGAGGGACTTATCAAACATACAAACAGAATCAAAATTATATCAAATGAAACAAACAAGCCTATTATACGGTATGATAGTTATATACTGATACATGCCGACGAACTCGCAGAACTATTCGGTTATGACCGACAACGTGCACTAAAGTTAACGATGCTACTGACAAAGATATATGGTGCGCAGAGCGAACACACGCATACACTTGCAACAGAAGGACAGATTCTATTGCGTAATTTGTATCCAGGACTGCTTGCAGCGACTGATCCACGAAATCTAAAAGTTCTGCCTGAGGAGGCAGTCGCAGGTCTTTTCGGTAGAATGATTTTTGTGACAGCACGCGACAAACGTGAGCCAATAGCATGGCCACAACCTGATGATGAAGAGCACGCACTCTACGAACAACTAAAATATGATTTGCACAGTGTTAGCATACTTCAAGGCGAGATAGTGACTACACCAAAAGCACGTGATTTATTTAGTGAATGGTATGTCGATCTGTGTAAGGCTAAGATAGATGACCCTAGACTAGAAGCATTTCACGAACGCTGCCACGATACCGCACTCAAGCTAGCAATGTTGCTTGCAATAGCTACTGGTGATGAACTAGTTCTGACGCACGAACATATGGCACGCGGTATTGATTACATAGAAAGACAAGCGTCAGAGTTTCACAGCGTAATAAACTGGGCTGCGTCATCTATATATGCACAAAATCGCGCCAAATTTATTGATACATTAAGACGACAAGGCGGTGTTGGTATGCGTCGTCAGATGCTAAAGGTGCTAGCACTGCCATTAGAAGATATTCTGACACTAGAAACGTCACTAGAACAAGAAGGTACCCTAGATATACGTATAACTGGAAAGAATATTATCTATAAGTTGTCGAAGGAGGAACTAAAGTGAGTTACGACAAGTTCCTGGGTGCGCTCCCACTTAGCAGAAGATTAAATAACCCACGATTGAGCGCCCGATACTTATTATTTCGATCTCGATACCAGCGACGCCCAAGACGTATGTGCTCATGCCCAGCCAGACGTAAGTCTACATGTAGTCCGGGGTTGTTCCAGTAGGGATAAATACCAATACCTTGCCATGGAAAACGTTCAGCAAACAACCATTGGTCTAGCAATGGCCAACCTACGAAGTGGAAATCAACCGCCAGACCGGCATAGTGCGCACTATTTTTGGCGTGGCCATCAGGCGCCCACGCTTCGTGTATTTTAATAGGTACACCTGCTGTACGCCGCATTTCGTCCAGCATGTCAACCAGATCAAAGTGGACACGTGTAGGGTCTCTTACAAACTCACTAGGTTTGAAGAATTCGATTTTAGACCAGTCAGCGTCATTCACAGCCGTGCCTCCTCATGTTTCGGCATATGACTAGGTACAAGTTCGTCGTCCACGCCACGTACTGACGGCTCATGTGCGGAACAATAGTGCAGTTCTAGTTCAGTCTCATGCACATTTGACTCGTCAAGTTCACAAACTGGGCACCAGAGTCTGTTCATGGTTTTTTATCCTATTTTGGGTTGGCGTGGCTCATCAAAGAGTCTATTCTCTTCTCAATTCTATCAAGTTGTGCCTCTATTCTGTCTAGTCTATTCGGCACACCATACACAATTCCAGTTCTACGTGCCTGCTCTCCACGAACCACTTCAATCTCAGCCTTGGTAGCAAACTGTCCAAAGAATCCAAACGAAGCTATTGTGAATGTTGCCAGAGTTACGAGCAAGCCAATGATCGCGACAATGATGGACTCTCTAAGATTGTTAACCATCACGGCGCCAAACCTGGTGAAGGAAAACGTTGCTGTAGACGACGTGTAGCCTCTGCTTGTCTCTCTATAGGCATTTGCTCGATCATACTTTCGCCGCGCTTCCTTTGAAAGTCTTTTCGTAATGATTCATTTTCCTTAAGAAGCAACAACTCTGCTCTCTTGCGAAAACCATTCCAACGCTGCTGAATCAACTCTCGTCGTGTTACATCACTCTGCCGCTTGTACGTAGCACTTTGCACCAACGCATTCAATGAGTCAGTTAACTTTCCATGTGCATCTCGCACAACCTGCGCCATCAAAACTTCGAGTCTGTCTAATTCTTCTGTATTGAGTCGCACACCAGGTGCCGTAGGTCTATCTTGTAGACCTATATCTGCCGATTGCGGCTGACCAATCCAGTCTGGCAGGGGCTCAAGACCCGCGCCGTTTAGACGTTTTATCTCACTTGCCCAAGGCGCAAGCTGTGCTGGTTTTGTGGTGAATGGATTAAATGGCCAACTATCATTAATCATTTTGTCGGCAGTAAACATATTGCGTTTCACTTTCAGGTATGGCGGCGCGCCGAAGGCGCCACCGCGCGCGCCAAATCCTTTTCTATATTCGTCAAACAACGCTTGAAGTTCCCGACGTACCGGTGCAGACGGACTCTTGTCTTCATCAAACGCTCCGGTCAACATGACTCGTCTTTGTTCCTGTCCAGTGAGCGTCTGTTTTGCGACAGCAGGAATAAAAACGGTTAGCCGTCGCCGTATGAATTCCAAGGACTTTTCCCACTGACTATCTGTACGGCCCATTTTAATAACATCCGCGAGTTCTGAAAGTGCCTCAGTGAAGGCTTGTATGCTAAGATCGTTCAACTCGACCAAAATTGTAGTCAAGAACAGACGCACAGCATCTACCTCTGGTAGCTGACCCATAGCATACGCAAGATCGGCACCCATTGAAACAAAATATGTTAGCGGCTCCATTCCAGCATAGGAACGATGCTTACTAGCAAGCGGGTCCCAAAAAGATAATGGCGGCCGCCCTGCGTGTTCCATCGCTATAGCTTCTTCACGTGAGCTAGGCATTCTACCTGTTATATAACCTTGCATTGCTAGCGCCATAAAACTACCAATCATAATAGCGCCAGAGGCTATTCGTGCTTGTGCGACAGACGCCGACGAGCCACCAAGTTTTAACTCGCGATAAAAATTCGCAGCCAAGAAATTGATGCCGAGTGTGTACTCAGCACCAACCTCTAGTATACGCACGGGTGTACGCACAAAGGGTAGAAACATCATTCTATATAATAAATTAGCCCACGGATTAGTCGGCCCGGCCTGCGCTAATTTTAGGAGTGAATTTTCCAGTTGCCGTGTAAATGTCTGGTGGTCTCTAAACTGTTTGATCCGTACAAGCGCTTCTGGTGGAAGTTGACTATAGTCAGTGACCAACTCAGACACACGACTCCAATATGCGTCACCCTTCAAATTCTCAATACGTGCAGCATGTTGCATGGACTCCCACTGAATTGCCATGCGCATGTTTATGGCTTTGAATATGCCATCTGTACGTTGCATTATTCCTGGACCAAAGTGTGCGGCACTAGCCATATAGTCAAAGCCCTTTGCTAGCATAGGCGCACCAGACTCACGACTAATGTCGGCGAGTGCCTCGAAGCCTCGTGGCTGAAATTCTACATGCGTTGCACCCATTCTTTGCGCCTGTTCGCCAAGTGCCTGCCAGCTTCGTAGCATACGGACTTGTTCGATGGCAGCTTCCCAAAAAGCGACGGCACCCATGACACCTTCGCTCATTGCTGGCGCCGTTGGGTCCCAAAACTTTAGACTAGCTAAACTTCTATCTAATATAGCAATAGGTACCATTGGCATGCTACCTGCTGCGTTTTTGACGATAGCTGGCCCTAACAACATGCTACCATACATGGTCTCGGTGAGTGCTTCGGGTATTGCAAAGTTGATACGTGCTGCTAGACCAACCTTCTCGATAGCACCAAGCTTGCTAAGCGCCATGGCCATATCCTTTTCACTTATCATGGGGTCCCACTCTTTTGCTAGTTTGCTAATCTGTTCAGTGTTAACCTTAACACGTTCAAGACCGCGACCACCTGTCGCACCCAAACGCCGCTCGGTATGCTTAATATAGTCATTTAGTGTACGCGCTGCGGCAAAAGTCCATTTCAGCTCACCAGCCTCAAATGGTTTGTCTGCGACAATGTCATCAACCAATTCTTGTACACGCTCCCATGTGCGCATCTCAACTTGTCTGGTGAGTCGTAACTCATCAATAGAGAGTACTTCGTCTGGTTGTAGGGACAACAGCTTATCAACTAAATCCTTATTTTCGCCAGCCAAAGTCTTAAGAATTCTCTGCGGCTGCGTCGACGCCTCTAAGGTAGAAAACCCCGGCATCTTCGTGTTCGTAGAGTCTAGAATTGGCGCAATTTTTGGATCAGAACGAAACGCGCTGACGAGACGCCGCGCAACACGTGGCGCGACTACGCCCACGAACATTCCACCTAGTGCGAACGCTACACGATCTTCTGGAGTGTCGCCTTGTGTTCCACCGATGGCCGCACCAACAGCCATACGCGCTAGCAAGTTAATACTTATGCGTCCGGCTTCGCCAGCGCCGCCAGGTTCTGGAATGTCTGGCATAACCGGCAACTTCGCACGTCGGCCGCGATTAAGTGGTTTTGCAAGTGGTTCGACAGGCTCAGCGGGTATCGGAGAAGGCGTTGGTTTGACAACTGCACCAGGTTCAGTAGGTATCGGAGAGGGCGTCGACTTACCCGCGGCACCAGGTGCTACTTTTTCCTCGAGTAGTTTACTCAACTCGGGAATAGTTGCGGCTTCTTCTCGAATTATCTCTTCCGCACGTTTAGTAGCGACTTCGATAGAAGTCCTCAATCGTAAGAAATGTTCGGTACGACCGAGTGCGAGCTCGGCAGCCGATTTTAAAGGCACCTCTGCGACAGCAGGAGTTAACTCTTCAGCTACGACAGCTATGCGCTCTGCAATCGATTCTGGAGTCATAGCTGACTGAGTACGTGGTACGTCGGCGGCACGTGTCGCATCCTGAACTTGTAACGGTTCAGGTGGGGGAACCGTCGTGCGCTTTTTCGCGGCGCGCTTACCAACGCCGCGTGTTACGAGACTAGGTATAGCAACCGCAACGAGATTCTCAAATAACTCACCGTACGTCATTGGTTTGTAAAGTTCTTCCACTAACATTCGCTGCTGCGCAAGTTCTTCACGTGTCAATTCAGATGAGTGGGAAAATGCTAACTTGCGTGTCTCAGGATCTAACAAGAAAGAGGGAAGACCAAGAAAAGTTCTGATATATGCTGCATTCTCTTCTGTCAGAGCGACGCCTTTCTCAAACCCCGGCACATACGTCTCCAACGCGCGCTTGAACCCGGCGCCAACTCCAAGCGGAAGTGCCATTAGTGCACTTAGACCGCCAAGAAGAGCTTCACCCGCACCTGATAGTGCCGCAGTATCAGACGCATCAGAAGCACTGTTTTCTATGACAGTCATCGCCCCCCGCGTAAAGTGTGTATACGCTTGTCCTAGAGCTTCTTTGGTGGTTTTGAAAGCCGTTCCGACGATGCCCAGTTTTGCGACCGCGCCTTCAGCAGCTGAAGGAACTGTCGCCTGCGGCATTGCCTGCGGCGTCGCCTGTGCCTGGACAGGCACAGCATCCAGTTCCGGAATATACTGATTCATGAAATCAGATAGACGTTTCTTCTCACGTTCGCGAAGTAACTGTCTATACGAAAGTTCACTCATTTCGTAAATCTCTCTTTTTTCGGTACTGGCTTGACATCCGTCTGCTGGCGACGGAACGCATCAAGACGCGTACGTGCTAGTTTAATACCATGTATTTCCTCAAATATCCGCGCCTGATTTTCGTAAGCAACTTCGCCAATGCGAGCTCGCGCAGCCTTGAGACTAGGTCTATCTTTGTGCAACAATTGAGATTCAAGAAACGCAAGGCGTGACTCTGTTCGCATATCCACTTGAACGATATATTTTGGCAGTATTTCACGCAAAACCTCACGCGAGTCTTCATCGCCACCAATATAGTCTGCCCTGCGATCAAGCTCATCAAGAAACTGAGCAAGTGCCTCTGTTGCGCTAGCGTCAAAATCTTCATACTGATTGGTTGTGTTAAACGCAAGCGCGGCAATGCGTCGTGCCGAATCGTAACGACGTCCCTGCAACTCGCGCTTTCTAGTTTCAACCTCATTCCGAACGACACGAGTTTCACCATCCTGACGGACAATCGTAGCACTTAGTTTTGGAGCCCATACCTCATACTTATTTAGACTGATTGCGTTTCTTCTATAAAGAGTCGTCAACCGAGCAAGAGTCTTGCGCGGGTCAAGATTTGGGTCATTAACGTCTGCCAACATTTCACGTTCGACGAGCGGATCTCCCCCAGATATGCCAAGCCTCTGTTCGCGTAACGCCTTGCTATAAGCTTCTACCTTCTCAGAACTCAGAGCATAACGATATTCTTCTATCCATTCTTGCGTAAGTGTACGTGCGCCAATATGCACGGCAGTCTCACGCTCAATACTTTCAACCCACGTCTTCATAGCTTTGTCCAGCGTCGCTTGCCCTTGTGCTGCTCGTGCCGCGTGTTCGCGTGTTGCGCGATCGATAATCGTGACGCGCTTGATCGGATCCACACCGGCAAATGCACCTTGCTCTTCAAGTTCAAATAGCCTGTCAGGATCCCGCATACGAAGGATGTCCATGAAATTAAGTTCAACTTTCTCTCTAAATCGTTGACGTCGCTTTTCTGTTTCCACCGCATCAAACAACGTATTTGCTTCACCTGCCGTAACTAGTCTTTCATGTGTCGCTATGAATTCATCACGCTCGGCCGGCGTTTCGGCCAGCGCAGCACTACGACTTAGCTTATCTTCGGCTGCGTCTATAGTCGCAATCTGTTGCTTTTCTTGTAATTCTAGATTGTTAGCGTGATACGTAATAGCCTGTATAGGAAAGTTACGCGCAACGTGCTGCTTAAAAGCGACTAGAACTTCGCGACGATTCGTTGAACTAGCAAGTTCATGTTGCATCGCACGAGCACGACGCGTAAACTCTTTTGTTCGGCCTATGGGATCTAGAATCTCTTTGTTCACCTCAAGCTGAAGTTCCTTGATCCGTGCGTCATGTCGACCATTTAGGTTGCCAATGTCGATTTCATCTTGTTGATTCTGTAACTTTTCGCTAATTTTAGAAAGTTGTTCACTAAAGCGAGTAATGTCGGCGCCGAATTGACTGAACTGGGTATAGCTAGGAACAGGCACAGTTTGTGGAAGTTGCAGCACTCCTGCCCGAGGTTCAGCCGTGTACGTTGGAATACGTGGCATTAGGGTTTCGCTGGCGGCACCGGCCGCCGTTTTGCCCAAGTTGCTAGAATAGAGCCAGCACCCGCCACTCCACCAACAACTCCAAGAGCTTGTTGCCGACCAAAATAGGACGCGCGCGTCCGTGCGAGGCGTGCCTCGAACTCTTTCGCCGAACTAGCCAGATCGCCAGATCGCCGCACGTTTAATGCTTCAAGTTCTGCTTGTCTGACAGTATCAAGTTCCAACAATAGTGGACTGCCTATGGATGGGTCAAGTCCAGACTCTGCCACTATAGCACGTTGCTTGCCAAGTAGAAGAGTGATACGACGCCGAAATTGTCGTTCCTCATACGCCGCAGCTTGACGAATGCTCTCCGCTTCCTGTTCTCTGAATTCTTCCTCACTCTTGGCTGCGCGTCTCTGTGCAGCAGCCGACTCATACGCTGCGTATGTAGAGACGGCTGTTCCAACGATTGCAGCAATGGCACCAGCGATAATCCAGCCCATATCAGTAGTCCAACTCTGGAATTAGTCCTGTATACAATGTACCATCCTCTACAGTTAGGCATTCGTGCGCGCCAGCTTTTTTCAGTATTTCACCCATAGCAACATTATCTTTGAATGCGACGCCCATAAAAATACGCGCGCCTACTTCACGTCCAAGGGCAAGACGTATTTCATGTAACGTTTTCGCAATTCCTCTTCCTCTGTACTCTGGATGCACGCACATGTCTTTTCCATACATAACTTGGCCGTAGCCAGGTAGCAAAGTAACGTTGCATGAAGTAAATCCAACCACGCGACTCCCATCCAAAGCAACGAATGTTGGGTTGACAAAATACCAACCAGGAGGTTGAGTTGCGCGACCTGGATAGCACATAGCATAAAGTTCTCTAACTCTAAGCGTCTCTTCTTGCAACATTGCCCGAATGTCTATCATCGGTTAATGCGCTCAAAACGTACGACACTCCGTCGATCTTGTGTATAGGCACGAGCCACGTTTTTCTCGCGCTTAAATCCCAATAGTTCAATCCACCTTAAGTTGTGTTCATTGCTTGTCAAGACAACTGCCTCCACTCTATGAAGGTGAAAACTGCGCATTACGTCAGTCAGAGCCATTCGAGTCAGACGTGTCATCCATATGGTATGTTTATTCATGGACTTACTTGCGGCAAGCCAAGCGACACCTACGCCGGGCCACACAAGCATGACACCGGCACAGCCAAGGATTACATCATCAATAATGGCAGTAAAGGCTGGACCACCACGTTCTTTTTCAATAGCAAATTTCCACTCGGCAAGAGCAAGCGTATCTCTATTGACGAATTCTAACATGTGCTCAGCTTTAAACGGCACAAGCCGCGGCCTAGTCATGATCTCCCAGCGAAAGTGTACCAAACATTGCCAACAATGTCATAGGATAAGGTTCACGTTGTTCAATTGTGACCCGACCATCCGTATCCCAACCTTGACCAGTTACTTCACGATCGCCAGTAAACAAACTTAATGCTCCAAGCGAGCTTGGCGTATATTGTATAGGTTCACCATTCACGTGTCCACCAATAGTATCAACTAGTCGAACCCATAACTTGTCCCAGCTTCGTGGTAAGCCCTCAATTACGGTGTTTTCGACCGCGGGACGCATAGTCACAACTTTAGAGTCATATTTTAGACCAATCTCAGCTATGGAGACTTCTTCAGACAACGTAATCTGGCCACCACTCACAACCTTAGTACCACGACTGCCATTATCAGCAATTATACTGACAGTCTTACCCTCAAGGTGTGACAAACCAGTTATAATAGTAGTAGGTGCACCGCTATAGACTTTTGCAGAGTCCGTCTGTAACGATGTCCATGACCTTGTCAACAACCCTGCATGATGGTCCTCGAACACTTCCACATAACGCTTTGTCTGATTATTAATTGTGCGTTTCACGATCGTCCAGACTTCGTCACCTGCTCCATGTAAGTCTTGCACATGCGGAATCGCGGCAACGCTCTCAAATGTGCCGTCGGTCGTCAATCTTGTGAATCCAATAACTTTCTCATGATAAAAGTACGTGAGTACAACTAATGTGCCATCTTCCCGCACGAAGTAAACGCGCGGGTCGCGTTGGCGTACAAGCGAAATTGGACCAAGCCGTGCGCCAGTTCCCAAAATGTGCTCAGCTGCACCAGTCAACTCTAGTGCGTCAAAGTCATCCTGTTCAATATCAAATGCCATGCTAATAATTTTCTTACGACTTCTGTCTACGAATATGATCCGTTTATTAATAATATTTGACTGAATAGGAGCAGAACCGTGGGTCGTCAATCGCCTAGTTAGTGGAATGCTATCACCACCGATAGGTTCATCTGAACGTCCACCCTGCGCACGAAACTCTACACCAGCCGTTCCTATGAATAAATCTTTATTGTCCGTGATCCATTCTATTCTATTCAACTGACGAGAGGCAATCGTGTACTCAACAGCACGATCGGCCGACGCACCTACTGCATAGTTATCAAAATCGTCTGGCGTTGATAACCACCACGTAGTTGGTTGCTTTTTGGTGCTTGCCTGACCAAGACGCCCCTGAAAGAACTCGCCGGTTCGCGGAAAACCGTTCGTGGTACTCCACGACGCAACTTCAAGTGTCCAAGCACCTGCCGCGGCAGCAGGTGGGTCAGCTACGTTTGTACCAACCATAACACTTAGTATCTCACCTTTAACCTGTATTGCAGAATCTCGTATGGTAATCCGCACAAGTCCGCCATAGATTGCAATGAACTTGCCTACATCAGCTGTCCTAAAGGCGTTCAAACCAGACACAAGGGTGACCTGACCTCCAATGGGCTCCTTAATATTTGGGTCAAGAGTCGTTTGTGGCGACAAACGTAGTAGCCAGCTACCAGCAGCAATAGGATTGGTATTTGGAAAATCATCAATAATGTCGGCCGTAACAACGGCTAAACCAACATCGACTACTGTAATAGTGGCACGTGACGCGCCAAATACTATCAAACGTCCCTTATCGGCCGCCAAAAATACGGCGCTCGACGCCGTGAACGTGACGCCCGTTCCAGTTATCGCACTGGGTGTTAGAGTAGCCGTGCCGCCTGAAATATCAGTATCAGCTTCAAACGCCGGAGGTGGTTTGTACGTAATTGTGGATAACGTCCAACTTGTGTCAGAGATGCGACTAAGTCGACGTTGTGGAACATCTGGATGAAAAAGAAACAGGACATCGACAGATTGCGTGAAATGTATCTCTCGAAGCTGCGCTTCGGTGTACGGGGATGTAATTTCGACCGGAACGCCAGCCGTTAGAATAGGTGCTTTATTCTTGTAGAAACGCATATACAAATGACCGACTTCTATAATGAATGCGTCATTTACACTTGCTTCAAAAGGTATGAGAATAGTATCTCTTGACGAGTCTTTTACTTCCTGAATGAACGCAGTACCAAGACGACGATCAAGTCCACCTTGTCGCATGATAACGAAGTTTTCTATCGTCTTTCCACCCTCGAAGTAGGCAGCAAGGTCGGGACGGCCTTCTAGTTTAGGCGAAAGCTCGCCTTTGCTGAAGTTTGTTATAAGTCGTCTGCTCTTTGACATCTAGTCTTTTCTAGTTAGGTCATGCCAACCAAAGGTGGCCAGATAGAATTGACTAGTAATCGTGGCACTAGCATCAGTCACGATCTGACCAGACGTGTTCGTAAGGACCCATACTTCCGCATGATCCGCGGAAGCCGATCCACTAAGCTGACTAAATGGACTGGCGCCATTTGCAGGGGTCAAGTCATTTGAGCCTACAGGACGTGCCGCAACAAGTGCCGCTCCCGCATTTTCGTGTATACGAATGTTTGCCATGACTCTGATACCAGTCGGCACAGTTAATGTACGTGTGGTTGGTGTGGCCGCAGTCTGTGTGACTGCACTAAGATCGGTGATAGGATCTTTCAAGCGAAAGAAATCTACAACTTGGTCAAA
>Ga0247727_10002851_pt1 | contig 38992 bp, 36 predicted proteins | sample WisWelCaveWW1625_FD_202498 | JGI IMG/M metagenome (GOLD analysis project Ga0247727, IMG submission 202498) | Biofilm microbial communities from Wishing Well Cave, Virginia, United States - WW16-25 | ecosystem: Environmental > Aquatic > Deep subsurface > Groundwater > Cave microbial mat | place...
TACACTAGTAGCTCTGGCAGTTATTGAGCGGGAGACGAGATTCGAACTCGCGACCCTCAGCTTGGAAGGCTGATGCTCTACCAACTGAGCTACTCCCGCCAATTTCTTCATCACCGTTTGGCTTCGGCATTTGCGTGGGGAGAGCAGGATTCGAACCTACGAAGGCATAAGCCAACAGATTTACAGTCTGTCCTCGTTGGCCGCTTGAGTATCTCCCCAAATCCAAACAGTTCCAGAGCCTCCGAAGGGACTCGAACCCCCGACCAGCTGATTACAAATCAGCTGCTCTACCAGCTGAGCTACAGAGGCAATATTGCTATAAAAAGAACGCCAAAATACACCCGAATTTTTCAAAACGGGAGCGCAAATATACACAATTAATTGCAGCAGCAATGAGAAATAGAGAATTTGTTGGGCCGAGGGGTTTAGCGTGAAAACTAGCGCCCCAACATCTTCGTTTTTAAATCCGGATCGACCGGATCGTCGGATAGCCAGATTCCGAACAGGGCCTTTTTAAAGTCCAGACCTTCAATGGTTACCACGGATTTATTGTTTCTGAAAAGGGTACAGCCCTTAGCCGGCAAATACACCAGATCATAAATATCACCGGTTTTGATATCGTCTTTGAATCCCTCCTTGATGATACGTTCAATGCGGTCCTTAACGGGTGCTGTATTTCCGTCGGTCGACTTTTCAAAACCCTCGCGCAAAGCCTCTTCAAAGTTTTCATTGTCTACCATTCCCGAGATAACTCTGATTTTGATGGCCATTGCTTCGTCGTCAGCGAGAATTTTTGTACCATCAGACGACTTTTCATTCAGGTATAAGACACAGACGTACAGATCGATAAAGAACTTCTCCCGGATACCTCCACCATTTAATTTCAGATACGCGTCGCCAGCGGGTGTTACGTTTGGCATAACGATTCCGCCAATCTTGGTCTGAGCCGAAGCGGCCAGTTGTAGAAGTGGAATGCAGAACAAAAAAACAAGTCTATTCATAGTAAAAAAAGCCGGTGAAGAAATCCGGTCTAAAAGTAGTGAAATCAAGAGAGACTTATTTGTCTTTGTATTTTGCAACTTGCTTTTTTAGTGCCTGACAGGCCAGATCCGTGGCTTCCTCAAAGCTTTTACACTTGCGCTTTGCAAACAATTCACGACCTGGAATGGTCAATTTGATTTCGGCTATTTTGTTTTCGTTGTTCGACGATTTATCGAGCCTAAGAAATACCTGGCCCGCGATGATCTTGTCGCAGAAAATTTCCAGTTTCTGGACTTTTCCGTTGATAAAACTGACCAATTTTTCATCGGCGTCAAAATGAAGTGAACTTACCTGGAGGTCCATAATTTTTTGTTTTTAGTGATCATTGTGCTCCCCGTGGATGCGATTGGCCATACACATCCCGGAGCTGTTTGAAGGTGTTATGGGTATAAATCTGCGTTGCAGAAAGGTCCGCGTGTCCGAGTAATTTTCGGATACTCTCCAAGGTAGCGCCGTTGTTGAGCATATGCGTTGCAAATGTGTGACGAAGAACGTGTGGACTTTTCTTTGCCAGATTGGTTGACAAACCAAGGTAGTAATTAACTTTTCTGTAAACAAATTTAACCGTCAGTTTTTTTCCTTTTTCACTCAAAAAGAAAAATGGCTCGTTCGCCGCGTCAACTGCCCGGATTTTCCGAAAATTTGCGATTAAGTTTGCCAAATCGGTTGAGATTGGGACAATTCGTTCCTTATTGCGCTTGCCGAGGACTTTAATCTGGCTAGAGCTCACGTTCCGGTCGAGCAGATTTACCAGTTCGGAACGTCGGATTCCAGTTTGGTAGAACAACTCAAAACATAGCCTTACGAGCATTTGGTTATAGGTGGATTTTTCGTGCGCGAATACCGCTTCTGTCCACAACTGAAACTCTGGTACGAAGTCGGGTAATCTCTTCGCTGGCTTAAGACTCTTCACTTTTTGGGCCGGATTTGTCGAAACGTGGCCCTGTTGGCGGAGAAATCGATAGAACGAACGAATAGCAGACAATTTGCGATTGATAGACCGGTTGTTCTTTTCCTGATTTGAAAGCGACATCACATAAGAACGGATCATCAGGTAGTTCACCTCTGCGATTTGGGTGTCTCCCTGTAAGTCAAGAATTTGGCAAAACTGCTCAATGTCCTTACGGTACGCGAGCACGGTGTGCTGTGATGCGCGTTTTTCGTGCGAGAGGTAATTGGTAAAGTCCTGAGCAAACGCCATAAAAAAAGGAGCTTAAAAGCTCCTTTAAATACGTTTTATAAACGGAAATGTTTTACAACAGCTCTTCGCGTTGCATTCTTTCTTTGTAACCAGCGCGTATAATTTCCTGACGGCGCTCTACAGAAGGCTTCGTGAAGGCCTGACGCTCACGCAACTCACGCAACATACCTGTTTTTTCGAATTTCTTCTTGTACTTTTTAAGAGCGCGTTCAATGTTTTCGCCTTCTTTGATTGGAATGATGAGCATAGTTTTTTCGTTCTTTTTACGCAAAGGACCTGTTTTGGTAGCTATTTGCGGATGGCAAAGTTAGAAAAAAAAGCTTTACATAAACACCAGCATAACAAATCCCGAAATAATCTATGGTCTGTTATTTGAATAACTCTCTGGAAATAACCATTTTTTGGATTTCAGAGGTTCCTTCGCCAATGGTACAAAGCTTTGAATCCCTGAAGAATTTCTCGACGGGAAAGTCTTTCGTGTAGCCATACCCCCCGAAAATCTGGATGGCTTCTGTAGATACCTCGACGGCCACTTCAGACGCATAGTATTTCGCCATTGCCGATTCCTTGGTGACCTTTTGTTTGCGCTTTTTCAGGTCGGCGCATTGCAGAAGTAAAAGTTCCGCGGCTTTTATTTTGGTTGCCATATCGGCCAACTTAAAGGCGATTCCCTGAAATTGTGAAATCGGGCGTCCAAACTGATGTCTTTCTTTTGAGTATTTGACGGATGCTTTGAACGCACCTTGCGCGATTCCAAGACCAAGTGATCCGATACTAATCCGGCCGCCATCCAAAATTTTCATTGCCTGAATGAAACCATCGCCCTCTTTGCCAATGAGCTGGTCTTTATGAACTCTGCAATTCGTCAGAATTAATTCGGCCGTTTCAGAAGCCCGCATACCGAGTTTATTTTCCTTTTTACCGGAAGCAAAGCCAGGTGTTCCCTTTTCAATAATAAAAGCCGACATTCCGTGGGAGTCGCCCTTCTCTCCTGTTCTGGCGATAACAACAGCAACGTCGCCAGAAATGGCGTGTGTAATGAAATTCTTCGAACCATTGAGGACGTAATAATCGCCGTCTTTCATTGCGGTGGTCGCCATATTGCCCGCATCGGAACCTGTTCCCGTTTCGGTGAGTCCCCAGGCTCCAATCCATTCGCCACTTGCAAGTTTTGGGAGATATTTTCTTTTCTGCGCCTCGCTCGCGTGATCGAGAATGTGCCCGGTGCAAAGCGAATTGTGCGCAGCAACGGACAGACCGATTGAACCGCAGACCTGCGAAATTTCAGTGATTACGGTGATGTATTCAAAATAACTAAACCCACTTCCTCCGTATTCCTCGGGCACCAGGACGCCCATCATTCCAAGCGCTCCGAGTTTGTGAAAAAGATCAACCGGAAAAATCTGCGCCTCATCCCATTCCATCATTTTAGGACGGATTTCCTTTTCGGCAAAATCCCGGACCATTTGTTTGATCATTACCTGATTGTCATTCTCTACGATCACCATTGTCGATTCAATTAATAGCTGACCAAAGTACGTATATTTTTCGAGCGCTCTTCCAGAAATGAGACTCCACCTAATGACGTCAATTCAATCAGAAAACTGAGACCACCAATTACCGCACCCTGACTTTCGAGTAACTTGCAGGCCGCTAATGCAGTGCCGCCGGTTGCCAGCACATCGTCGTGCACCAGTATAGATTGTCCCGCTTTTACCGCGTCCGTATGCATTTCAATTTCGGCGCTGCCGTATTCGAGTTCATATTTGTAGGTGACACGATGGTAAGGAAGTTTTCCTTTTTTTCGGATCATCACAAAAGGAACACCAAGTTTAAAGGCAACCATTGGACCAAAAATAAATCCCCGGCTTTCTATTCCGGCAATGGCGGAAACATTTTTTGCTCTTGCGTCCTCGCAAAAAAAATCTACTATTTCACCACAGATTTTGGGGTCGGCGAGCAATGTAGTAATGTCCCTAAAGAGAATCCCCTTCTTTGGAAAATCCGGCACGTCCCTTATCAATGACCTCACGCGTTCCGATAAATTCATTCGAATTCAATATAGTGTAACATCTTTTCGATGGTCTCTGGTGTGGTGTTTGGCTGAAGAAAATTGAGGTCGATGAGCTTGTGTTTATTGCGCTCTTTGAGAATCAGCGCTGTGACTGCGAAATCAAAATAGGGATGGCTTTCCAGATCGGACTGGTTTGCCAGGTTGATGTTTTTCAACTCGATCAAGCCTGTATCCACATATAATTCATTCGAAATTCCGTCAATGGTCTCAGGTGCCAAACCGTAAACTTCTTTGAGTTGATCGACAGAAAAAAATCCACCCAATTTTTTTCTGTACTTAATAATTCTATCGGCCAATTTGGGTCCAATGCCTTTGAGAGACTGCAACTCTTCGGCCGTTGCCGCGTTGATTTCGATCGAATATCTTGACTCGTCAATCTGAATATAGGGTTCAAGTTCGGCGAATTTTTCATCACGTACGACATAGATTTTTCCGAAGTCCGCTTTTGACCGAAAAGGACCGTACTGGCCGCGGTAATTGACAATAACTTCGGATTGCTTATGCGAAAAGCCCAGTTGTTCAAAGCCGTCTATGCCTAGCGCATTGGGATCGAAGTTGGAATACTCAGATTTGTTATCCGAGCGATCGGCCGAAACGCCCGCTTCCTCTGTATCATATTTGGTTTCGTTTGTTCCAAGCGTTAGCCAGGCCAAGGAAGCAGAATCCGCTGTGTGGGGCATCGAAATGTCAGAGGCCGGGGCAATGTAGCTCAGTAAAAGCAAGGAGAAAATGACAAGCGCCAGACCAAAAATTCCCAATTTTTCCCTTCTGGAAAATTTCAGCGGACGGTCCATTTATCCCGATGACTTTTTGCTGTCTTCTTCCCGTATTTTACCCAGGTATCGTTTCAATTCGGTCCGGGCGACAGGTGCAAGGATGAACAATCCAATCATATTTGGAACGAGCATCGCAAAAATCATCGCGTCAGAAAAATTGATGACCGCACCTAGTTGCGAAGCCGATCCGACAATGACAAAAACACAGAAGATAAATTTATAGAGATATTCAACCCACTTTGCGCGACCGAACAAATAAGCCCAGGCTTGTACGCCGTAGTACGACCAAGAGATCATTGTGGAAAAGGCGAAAAGGAACACAGCAATTGTAAGAATAAACGGGAACCACGAAAAGGCAGAACTGAAAGCGCGCGAAGTTGCCTGAACGCCTTCTTTCACTTCTTCTCCGTAGGTCATAATGGATCCATCGCCGTTGCAAATGACAATCACAACCGCCGTCATCGTACAAATGATCACCGTATCGATAAACGGTTCGAGCAGTGCGACCATTCCTTCGGACGCGGAATATCTCGTGCGGACTGCAGAGTGTGCAATGGAAGCCGAACCAATGCCCGCCTCGTTTGAGAACGCTGCTCTTTTAAACCCCTGAATCGCACAGCCGACAACACCGCCAGTAATTCCAGCACCGGTAAAGGCACCCGTGAAAATTTCCGTAAGCGCCCTAGGCACTTCACCCAGGTTCATAAAAATGATGGCCAGCGCAGCGCCAACATAAATGACCACCATAAACGGAACCATTTTATCCGTGACACTGGCGATCTTTTTAATGCCTCCAATAATAGTTACTGCTGTCAACAAGGCCAGAATAACCCCGAACCAGACACCATAGCCGCGCAAAGGAGTGAGTACTCCGCCCTTGACAAAATCTTCTTTTGCAACGGTCATTTCCGACAAACCATCGACCGTGAAAGTTACTTCTTCACCTTCAACTGATTTCACCATTCCCGACACCGACGCGGGCTTAAAGTATACGATCTCTGAGCCTATAAGCGAAGCGAGATTCGATTCGTTTGTCAATTTTTCACCCGTTGCGGCAAGCACGGTTGAATCGCGAACAAACTGTTTCATCGGCATCTTCGAGGCCAGGGTTCCGCTCATATAACTCACCGAATCCCCTTCCACCTGCGTGATGGTAACATTGTCGCTTATGTAATAGTTGTAAATAACCCAAGAGTCTTTGACGTTGTTGAGATTTTCCTCTTCCGAAACCGGCGAACGTCCGTAATATTCAAACATCGCAAAGGACTGATTGGCTTGAAACATATTGCCTCCTCCGAAAGAGCCGCCGATACACATTATGGCAAAAACAACCGCCAGAACCTGGCCTAGACCCTTCATCTTTTTTGCCTTGAGGCCTTTTTTTAGATAATACATCGGTCCGCCATACACCTTTCCAGTTTCGTCAATTTCGCGGTAATGGACTCCAAGAGTACACTCGGTAAATTTGGATGCCATTCCAATGAGTCCGGCGACGATCATCCAAAACGTCGCACCTGGCCCGCCGATAGAAACCGCAACAGCTACCCCTGCAATATTTCCAAGACCAACCGTACCCGAGAGTGCCGCTGTTAACGCCTGAAAATGGGAAACCTCTCCGTGGTGGTCGTGTTCGACCCTGATGGTTTCCCTGATATCTCCTCCGGAAGTGTGAACCTTGCCTTCCGACGCCTCACCAGCGTGCGGGTCGGACTCAATTTTGTCGTACTTGCCGCGAACGATTCGAATCGCCTTAAAAAAACCGGTGAAATTGATGAACTTGAAATAGAGTGTAAAGAACAGGGCTCCAAAAATCAGCACGATCAGCACCCACGGTGCAGTGACACCACCGCCAAGCGGTATGGGATAAAAGATAAAATTCACGAACCCGTTGGTGTACTTCGCAAAGACATCATTGATTTTCTGGTCAAGACTTTGTTCGGCTGAAAAACCCAGTACGGGTAATGCGAGCATAATTAAACTGAGAAATCCCTTGGTCATATCGATTTACGAATTGAACAAATATAGAAAATTAAGTCACTTGACGGGAGAAAGTACCTCAAGGGTTTCCTGAAACGTTTTCGGCTGATAACCCAGTTCTTGTATCGCCCGGTCGAGAATAAAACCGGTACGCGGTGGCCGTTTCGCTTTCTGATTAAGCGAGGCGGAATCAATAGGAACGATCAGCGCGCGCTTCACCCTGAGGTGATCTGCAATTTGACACACGATTTCGTAGATCGAAAAAGTGTGTGGACCGGAGATGTGAAAAATGCCTCTCTTCTCTACTTCGGTGCAACGGATGCAGGCCCAGGCAAGGTCATCCGCCCAGGTCGGCGCACGGAACTGATCGTTGACGATCTTGATTTCCTGACCTTTTGACAGCGAATCGATGGCCCAAAGAATCAGATTCGATCGGCTTAATCCGGGCCGATGGCCGTATACAATAATGGTTCTTAGAATGGTCCAGTTCAAAAAGGAGCTTGCGGTAAGAATTTGCTCGGCGTCGTACTTCGATTTTGCATAAACGCTCAGCGGATTTGGTTTGTCCTCTTCTCTGTACGGACCACCGGTACCGTCAAAAACGAAATCGGTTGAGAGGTGGATGAGATGAATGTTTCGGAGTTTGCAGACATCGTGCAAATATTTTACTGCCGTGACGTTGATTTTTTTACAGTTTTCCTCTTCCGTCTCGCACTGATCGACATTGGTCATTGCTGCCGTGTTGATGACCACCTGCGGTTCGTATTTACTAATACACTCCTTAACGGCCAACACATCGGTGATGTCGAGCGAGGCATAATTTTCTGCCGGACAGTCAGGATTCCTGTTGCCTCCAACAGAAGTGGCCAGAAATTCACGCCGGGCGCGAAGCAGTTGTCCCACGATTTTCTGTCCTGTTAGACCATTCGATCCGGTAATCAGTATTTTCACATTACGGATTAAGTTTCACAGTGCCGATTTATTTCCAGAGTTCAGATTTCCCAAATGGTTTTGCGCTTTCGTCGAAAGGTCAATATGTGTTTGTGGTCCAGAATCCACGCCATCATCAGGTAGAGCAAGACGGGAGATCCGAGACCGATGAACGAGAAGTAAATAAAAAACAACCTCACTTGGGAAACATCCACGCGAAGTCGTCTCGCCCACCAGGTACTTACTCCGAAAGAGCGCAATTCGAAAAAGAGAGAAACCTTTTGAACGAAATTCATTTTTTCAGGATTGACTTCCCGATGTTACAAAGTAAGCACTTTTTATGGTTACAATAGACTGTTGCGAGTTCGAGGAGGCCTTGCGATTCCAAAGCAGTAAGTGGTTTTATTCCCGATTTTTCCCAGGAACGGATGACCCTGTTTTTTTCCGCGGCGATGTCCGAGAGGCGCTCGGATGCTGAGGAACATAGGGCCGGCCGACCTGAATAAACGCCCATTGCGTAGACAAATGGAATCACGGTGTTGATCAGCAACAGGCGGATAAGATCCGGGCTGAGCCCAGATGTCGCAAAAAAATCCTGGAGGACTTTTGCCGTATCGATGTTTTGAACCAGCGACTCGGGAGAAATACCGGTGCGGAACAAGGTAGAAAACTGTCGTATTTTTTTATCGGGAAAGTTACCGGGATGCATTCTGGAATAACGCCATTCGGAAGAATTCATTTCCTGCTGGCCACACATCGATTTGTAACAAAGATATTCCTGCAATGCAGCCCTTGATGTTTGCGCTTTTTTATCGCAGTGCAGCAGACCGGCGGCACCCAGAAGGATGTTTTCAAATTTTTCAGGGGAGCCTGCCCATCGGCGCATTTTGTTTAGATCTACCAGCGAGACGAGCCTTTCGAACGCTGGGGCATTGACTTTACCACCAAAGACCCTGGCGAAAGAAACATAGAGCGCTTTGTTTATATCACCCCGCAGGCGATGGATATCACTCAGGATGACATCCGATTTGCGGGTGAGGCGCATTTGAAAACTACGTCGGATTTGGTGTCGAATAATTTCGTTGCCGACGGAACCAAGACTTTTTTCACAGGGCCTTGTGGCGTGCTGAATATCCGGTAGTTTTCGGCCTTTCAAAAGTGGCTTGAGTTCAATGGTGGGAAGAAGAAAATCACCCGACCGAACTTCGCAATCCATATCATAAACGAAGTGCGCAATTACGTTTTGGTAGGCTGGATCCAATTGGTGCCGGTGGCGATACCAATCTGATGATTTGATGTGAAACTCGATGTGTCCCGCCCAGATGATTCCGTTTATGGAAATTATTGCCTGAAGAAAATCAGGGCCGGCATTGGTGTTGTAGATGCCAAAATCAATCACCTCAAGTGTTTCATTGGCCGAAGTAGCGAATTGATTTCCGAGTTTTCGGGACAAAAACAACTGATGAAGTGAAGATTCAAGCATCACCTAAAGAAACAAAATTCAAGGGTACAATCGGCCGATTTTTATCAACACATTTTCCGGACCTTAAAAACTTCTCATAGAATACCCGTTTTCTTCAATTCAGCCGCCATCTGTCTTTGATACGCCACTGCCTTTTCACGAACGGCTTGTCCGAAATCCGGACCTGGTTCGGGATAAATGATGTCCCTGGAAACATTGACCAGCAGTCCGCAGTCCGCATTCATTCCATAGCGACAGACTTCTTCGAGCGATCCACCCTGTGCACCGATTCCAGGGACGAGCAGAAAATGATCCTTTGCAATCTTTCGCACCCTTTCAATGTCTTCTCCACGCGTTGCGCCGACGACGAACATCAGTCGTTCTGCACCTTTCCATTTGAGGGATGTCGAAACGATTCGCTCACACATAAATTTATGCTCATCGCCATCTGGCAAGCGCTGCATCTGAAAATCCATTGCCCCCGGATTGGAAGTTAAAGCCAGCATTATGGCCCACTTGCCTTCAAATTCCAGAAAGGGGACGACACTGTCGTGACCCATATACGGCGCCACAGTCACGGCATCAAAGGCGTAGGTTTCGAAAAAAGTTTTCGCATAATAGGTCGAGGTATTTCCAATGTCGCCGCGTTTGGCATCGGCGATCGTAAAGATGTCGCGGGGTATGTACTCAACAGTTTTCTTTAGCGACTCCCAGCCTTTTGGCCCCAGGCACTCATAAAACGCGATGTTCGGTTTATACGCCACACAGTAGTCAGCCGTGGCATCGATCACCGCCTTGTTGAATTCAAACAAGGGATCATCCGATGAAAGGAAGTGTGCGGGAATTTTTTTCAGATCGGTGTCGAGGCCGATGCAGAGAAAAGACTTTTTCTTCCTGATTTGCTCAATGAGTTCGTGTCGTGTCATTACGCGGATTCTCCGGCTCCCAGTTTTTCAGCGTTTTCGGCCATTTTCAGGGCGTCGATCATTTCCTGAATTTCGCCATTCATAAACACCGGCAAGTTATACATTGTTTTGTTGATGCGGTGATCGGTAATCCTCGCCTGCGGATAGTTGTAGGTCCGGATTTTGGCCGATCGGTCGCCTGTAGAGACGAGCGATTTCCGGGTCGCTGCGCGTTTGGCATTGACCTCGTCCAGTTTGGCCTGATACAGGCGTGAACGCAATACCTGAAGTGCTCTCTCGAAATTCTGGTGCTGTGAACGACCGTCCTGGCACTCAACCACGGTGTTGGTGGGCAAGTGAGTCAGACGAATCGCCGACTCTGTTTTATTGACGTGCTGGCCACCGGCACCGGATGAACGAAAGGTGTCCTTTTTGATCTCGGTCATATTCAGTTTGATGTCGACTTCCTCGGCCTCGGGCAGCACAGCAATGGTGATAGCAGACGTATGAACCCTGCCCTGCGCTTCCGTCTCGGGCACCCGCTGAACACGGTGAACTCCGGATTCAAATTTCATCGTCCCGAAAACCCCATTTCCTATGACCTCGAAAGAAATTTCTTTAAACCCGGATGTGCCTCCGGTGTTCGAATTGATCACTTCCATTTTCCATCCCCGGTCTTTGAAATACATACTGTACATCCTGAAAATGTCGCCGACAAAAATGCAGGCTTCATCGCCACCCGTTCCAGCCCTCAATTCTACGATGGCATTCTTGTCGTCTTCAGGATCTTTTGGGATCAGCAGCACTTTTATTTCTTCGTCCAGAAGTGTTCTCCTTTCACTGAGCGATGCCACTTCGGCACGCGCCATTTCCTTCATTTCAGGATCCTTTTCCTTTTCGAGGATTTCCTGCGAGGACCGGATGTTGTCGAGAACGTTTTGATACAATTTGTACACCGCAACAATCCCTTCGAGCTCTTTGTATTCCTTGTTCAACTTAATGTAGCGGTCGATGTCGGATATTGTTTCGGGGTCAGTTATTTTCTGACCGATTTCATCGAACCGAATGGCAAGTGCTTGTAATTTTGTGAGTAGATCGCTCATCGGTCAGGAATATTCGAATTCTCCGTAGGTCGACCGAATGGTTAACTTCTTGCCGGTGTAACTTTCGCAACGACCCACGATCTTCGCCTCCACACCAAAACTCTCAGAGATCGCGATTAAGTCCGAAGCAATTTCTTGAGGCACGTACAACTCCATCCGGTGACCCATATTAAATACCTTGTACATTTCGCTCCAGGCGGTGCCGGACTCTGCACGAATCAAATCGAACAGCGGTGGAATGTCGAAGAGATTGTCTTTGATGATGTGGAGATTGTCTACAAAATGCAGCACTTTGGTTTGAGCGCCGCCACTGCAATGAACCATTCCGTGAATCTGTGGACGATGCAACCCGAGCATTTTGCGGATTACCGGTGCATAGGTCCGGGTCGGCGAAAGAACCAGCTTACCGGCGTCCAGCGGAACACCACGAATTTTATCTGTTAGTTTTTTTTGACCGGAGTAAACCAGATTCGCTGGAATGGACGGATCATAGCTCTCCCGGTACAGTTCAGCAAGGTAGGAGGCAAACACATCGTGACGCGCCGACGTGAGACCGTTGGAACCCATACCGCCATTGTATTCCTGTTCGTATGTCGCTTTTCCAAAGGAAGCAAGTCCAACAATCACGTCGCCCGATTGAATTCTTTCGTTCGTGATGACGTCGGCGCGTTTCATTCGTGCTACGACCGTTGAATCGACGATGATTGTTCTCACCAGATCGCCTACATCAGCCGTTTCACCACCGGTGGACCAGATCCCGATTCCGTTGTTACGCAGCATTTCAAGAATTTCCTCTGTGCCATTAATCAGCGCTGAAATGACCGAACCGTCGATGAGGTTTTTGTTGCGCCCGATCGTTGAAGACAGCAGGATATTGTCTGTCGCTCCAATACACAGGAGATCGTCGAGGTTCATTACGATAGCGTCCTGGGCAATACCTTTCCAAACGGAAAGATCGCCGGTTTCTTTCCAGTACAGATAGGCCAACGAGCTTTTCGTTCCTGCTCCATCGGCGTGCATTGCAATGCAGCTTAAGGGATCGCCTGTGAGGAGGTCCGGAACGATTTTACAAAATGCCCTGGGGAAAATTCCTTTGTCGAGTTTACCAATGGCAGCGTGCACATCTTCTTTGGATGCAGAAACGCCCCTCTGATTGTAACGGTTATCAGTCATACCGGTTGATCCCAAAAAAAAAGCACCTCCCTCAGAAGATGCCTTTGTAAACTTTTACACGGAAACTAATTTCCGCCTCCGCCGCCGTCTTCAGGTTTTGGTCCTGGTTCCGGCTCTTTGTAATCCATACTCAACACACGGCATTCTGTACGCCGGTTGAGCTGATGGTAGTGTTCGAATTTCTGAACGTCCGTTCTCTGGTATTTGGTTATAAAATCGCACTTCAGCGTAAACTTGTTGGTGTCGCCTGTTGCCCCCACTTCGAAATGTTCAAGCGGAACCAATTCGCCGTAACCTCTCGGAACAAGTCTAGCCGGCGGAATGCCTTTTTCGTGAACCAGATAGGAAACGCAAGAATCCGCACGTTGTTGCGAAAGCTTAAGATTGGCCGCGTCGGATCCCCGACAGTCCGTGTGCGCCATCAATTCCACAATTATGGTTGGGTTTTCCATCATCAGATCGTAGAGGTAATTCAGTGAATCCTTTGAATTCACTGAGTCGTTGACCTGAAGCGATGCCTTGGCCAAATCGTAACGCACTTCCGGAAGGCGAATTGGTTTTTTGATGTTGAGGACCTTGATGTCGCGGATGATCCGGGTGTTTACTTCGGTTACCGAAGAAAATGCGTCGTGTCCTGGCAAATAAAGTTTTTCAACGCCTTCGACTTCGATGGTCCAGGTAAAGCCAGGCTCCACGTAACGTTCGCCATTTCCCTTTTCTGCGAGATTGATTTGGCCGGAGGCGTCGGTTGTGAGGACGTAGTTGTTGCCATCGGTACCTACGAGGTTCACCTTCGCACCTGGGATTGGTATCCCTGTTTCCTGATCCGAGACGAGAATCATTACATCAACAAGTACAGGAGGCAGGTAAAAATCCCAGATATCCTGTGAGTTTTCACCCTTTGACCCGTTGCGGTTCGAGGAGAAATAACCCTTTTCAACTTTTCCGAATTGCGTATAAATCATATGGTAATCGTCGCGGCAGGAGTTGATCGGTGCTCCTGGATTAACCGGCTTTTCCCACTTGATCTGATCCTTTACTTTGGTGGCGTAATAGATGTCTAGCCCACCCATTCCAACGCGACCGTTGGACGAATAGTAGAGCCGGTCTTCTGGTCCCCAGGTAGGAAAATTCTCATTCCCGGAAGAGTTGATTTCTGGACCCAGATTTTCTGGCAAAGACCAGGCATCATCGCGTTTGTTGTATGTAGCATACCAAAGATCTGTACCGCCATAACCGCCGGCCATATTCGATGAGAAGATCAGGATATCACCTTCAGGAGAAACCGCAGGGTGACCCACGTGTGTGGTATCGTGGTCTTTCAATTCCAGCTTAAGCGGTTCGCCCCAGCTCTTGCCTTTTTTCTCAACCATCCAGATTTCGCATCCGATGTTCGTTTTGTCAAGCACCGGACAACGGGTAAACCACATTGATTTACCGCGGCTGTCGAAGGCAAGTGTTCCTTCGCTGTCATTTGTGTTTATTGGAGAAGGAAGTGGTTCCGGCTGACCCCAGTTGTCGTTGCGGTCAATGGTAGACATCCAGATATCCATAAAATTTTCACCGGTAATCGGGTCGACTACTTCGCCTGTTGAGCCCTGACGCGATGAGGAAAAATACATTTCCGTTCCACGCGCATCAACCACAGTGCAATAGTCAAAAGACGGAGTATTCAGTTTGGTTACGTTTGTGACGATGTGTTTTGACGGTTTCGCCATAAACGAGCTGTACTTTTCGCACGATTCGACGCGGACTTTCGCGATTTCATCTCCTGGCACGAGTTTCAGGTATTTTTCGTAATTCGTTTTTGCTTTATCGTGTTTTCCCTGAGCCATTTGCATTTCAGCAAGATGAAAATAAACGATGGGCTCGTCTTCCTGATACCTCAACAAAATTGCCTTTTCATACTCCTGTTCTGCCGCGGGATGTTGGTGAAGCAATCGGTAACAAGTCGCTGACATATAGGCAAGATAGGCCTTTTTATGCCGTGCCTTGTCATTGCTTGGGTTCACTTTTTCGGACGCAAGTTTAAAGGCCTCTGCAGCTTCTGAGTAAGCTCCTGCCCGCCAACGTTCGTCGGCTTCTTTTGAATAATTCCGGGTGCTAGCAGGTTGTGCAACTGCCTTAACCCCAAGCATCATCAATAAAAATGATGCAAAAACAATCTTAAATCTCCTCATAAAAACAGGTACATTTACAGATATAAGCGTACGACTAGGTGGCGAAAGTAAATAATTAAATTGAAAACTGTAAACATTTTAAACAGATTTTACGGAATTCAAACAGACAAGGTTTCCCTGTAATTCCGCCATTTTTCCAGAAGTTTAAGAAAGGCTTCCGGGGGCTCCGTCTGAAAACTCAATCTCTTCCCTGTTTCGGGATGTTCAAAGCCCAATGTCCTTGCGTGTAGGGCCTGACCGGGAAGCAAGGCAAAACAATTGTCGATGAACTGTTTATACTTCGAAAAGGTCGTTCCTTTGATGATTTTTGTTCCACCGTATTCCAGGTCGTTAAAAACAGGATGGCCGATGTGACGAAAATGAACACGGATCTGGTGTGTTCGACCGGTTTCCAGTTTGCACTGTACAAGGGTTACGTAGCCAAACCGTTCCAAAACCTGATAATGGGTGATGGCCGGTTTTCCATACTCCTCTTCGTCGGGAAAAACCTGAAAAACTTTGCGGTTATTTTTCGAGCGCCCGATGCTGCCGGTAATCGTTCCAGAATCATTGAGAACATCCCCCCATACAAGCGCCATATATCGTCGATCGGTCGTTCGCTCAAAAAACTGTCGGGCCAGATGGGTGAGCGCCTCTTCAGTCTTGGCGACGACAAGCAACCCTGTGGTGTGTTTATCCAGTCGGTGCACCAGCCCAGGCCTGCCGTAATAATCCTTGCGTTGGGGCAACTCCTGAAAGTGCCATATCAATGCGTTGACGAGCGTTCCGGTATAATTGCCATAACCCGGATGAACGACCATCTGTGAGGGTTTGTTGACCACCGCTAAGGCTTCGTCCTCGAAAACGATACTTATTGGGATGTTCTCCGGGATGAGTTTGATGTCCCGCACGGGGTACGGCAGCACCACCGCGATCTGATCCTTTGGCCGGATTTTATAATTGGATTTTACGATTTTATCGTTGACACGGATGTTTCCCGATTTGGCCAGTGCCTGAATGCGGGTTCTGGAGACATTGGGAATTTTTTCGAGCAAATATTTGTCAATTCGAATGGCGTCCTGACGACCGTCCACGTTGAAGAGGTGATGTTGGAAGAGCTCCTCGGTAGTTTCGGATTCAGAGGATAAGAATTCTTCTTCCTCCGGCGACTTTTCGGCCATTTAGCGGACGATGAGCTTTTCGGAGAACAACAGACCGGAGTCACCGCTGCCGATCTGGACAATGTAAACGCCAGGTGTAAGCATATTTACCGACACGACAGATTCTGCTACCTGCTCCAGCACTTTTCTTCCGCTGAGATCGTACAAAGCGACTGAACAATTTTCCGGAAGATTGTTAAAATTCAACACGTCGTTCGTCGGGTTGGGAAACATTCCAATCGACTGAATTTCGTCCGATGGTGGATTGTCAAGCGTGTAATTCAGGCCGGTTGAAAATACAGGGCGAATCAGCAGGGAACAATCGAAGGACGAGGTGAGCCAGGTACCGGCGGTATTGCGGAAAATTCTATTGCTGTTGTCGATGTTCCAGTCAAGACCAATCTGTAAACTCTCATCGTCGAGTTGTTCCCATCCGACATAGAATTTTTTGTTTGACAGAGGAACTCCCCTTCGTCCTTCAGGTTCACCCGGTACGTTGACGGTCCAGGCGTTATTGATGAATTCAAAATACCGAAATCCGTTCAGGGATCCTGAATACTCCGGTGTATGGGTTACAAAATAATCGTCCTGATAAACAATGGGGCCGGGCACCCCTGAACTATCTTCCCAAACCGTGAGCAGAAACTGGTAAGAAGTCATATCGTAAACGAAAGGAACAAAGTGCATCAGAATGCCGGTCAGTGTGTCCAGTTCGTAGGCTTCGAACTGATAGGCGAGCAGTGCGTGAGCGCCTGACAAGCCATACGCAGCCTCGGCAGAACCATCGTCATACGAATAAAAATTGTCGAAATTCTGCCGGTAATAGTTGGTGTCGTTTTCATCGTGAAGATTCTGACCAGGTGAATCCGTTGCGATATTTATTTTGATATCAAATCCTGTTTGTGGATTTGTTGTGATCGCCTCGTTGTATGAATACGGCAAAGCACCAATGTCATACGGATACGCATTCAATCCAAGGTCCCAGTTCCCTGTCCAACCACCCGACGCGGCTGGATTGAGGAGCGTAAATGGGCTTCCGCCTTGCAGGATACCAAGATGCCTTATTTCCAGCGAGCCGTTGTCGTAATTTGATGCCGTTGCAGCGCTATTGTACACATACAATTCCGCATCATTTACCATCAAGGTGTCGGGATCGGTGTTCTGAAAATGATCCCAGGGAACCGCCGTGTACTCTTCAAGAAAAGTATTGATCGGATAAGAAATTGCGAGGTCGTTGAAATAATCGATGGTCGGAAGATCATTGGCTTTCAGTGTTACATAATCAATGTGCCAGTGGTCGAGCAGCGCCGAGGTTGAGGCCCAATTGCGGAATCGGAATTGAAATCCGTCTTTGAGCAGTGCTGGTGCAATCGGAATGTGTGCGGTGTCCCATTGATCCTCCGTAATATCTCCAAGATCGAACCATCCTTGGTACCACTTTAGCGAATCGACATTCCAGAAATCGACGATCAGTGAATCCTCGGTTTCCGGATCGTTTCCAAAACCGCCTGCCTGATAAAGAAACGTGAGATAAACAGCCACCGATCCGGATAAGTCGATGGGTTTTGACGTGAGCACGTCCGCCGGTTCGTGTGCAGACGGATCGCCAAAATCATAGGGCATTCCGTTCTCATCCACGCCGTCGAATGTAGCTACTCCCAGCGACCAGGGGGAAACGGGATACCGGTAGTTGTGGTAGGCAAAACTATCCAACCAAATAACTCCCGGTTCATCAACATCCACAAAAAATACGTTTGCGCTGTCCTGTGAAAACTGCGGTGAGAACCACAAGGTATCGGTATCCGGATCGGGTATGCCGTCAATTATGGAATCGATGACGATGAAACACTCCTCAAAAAGCGACCTCGAGGTTTCGACAATAGGCCAGGCGCTTAGGTCGTGCACCCAAACGGTGACTGCGGTGAATTCGTCCCAGTTGGAATAGGAATCGGTGATTGTACCTGTTACCACAATGGTGTCGTGCCGTGTCTGTGTGGAGTCACAAAAATGCAGCGAAGTATCCAACTCCGTGACGTTGGCAGCGTCGTAGAGGTAAAAGAACCACTGATTCGTAACGTTTCCATCGGTGAACACCGCGTCGAAATGCTGGAATTTGTCTGTCGAAAAATCGTCGAAAATCGGAACGTCAAGGGTATCTATGAAGTAGATGAACGTGGAGTCGATATTGTTGACGGATCGCACGTCTGTCTTGTCAGAAACCAAATACGGATTATAGCTGAGCGGATAGACGAACTCCTGCGCAGCAGCGAAAAATCCGCCGGAAACGAACAAAATTGAGAAGAATAGTTTTTTCAGTTTCATCAATTATTTCCAGTTCCGCTCGATGGCTGTGGTCGACCTGTAACACTCGCCCAAACGGTCACTGTTGTGCCCGCCGACACAACCGCATTTTCTCCACCCTCCGGCACCTGGCTGATAATGATGGCCCGCTCGATGTCCTTTTCGTTCTGGCAATCGTCGCACTGCGGCGCAAGACTGATGGGTAGATTCATTAAACGTTCTCTAGCCTGACTTATTGTTAAGCCGATCAAATTTGGCATCAGCGTTGTTTCGCCCGTTTTTCCCTGGGACACAACCAATTCGATCCGGGCACCTTTCGGCAGAAACGTTCCGGGTTTGATAGGCTTGCCTTCGTAAAGTTGTTTCATCACAAAACCAACGCCTTCGACGGCCGGCTGGTACGAAATTTTAGTTTTGATTCCAAGCGCATTCAGCGTCGTTTCAGCCATTCGTTTGGACATATCGACCACCTTTGGAACAGAAATCATTTTTGGATTGAGGGGGACAACAGACAGTAAAATTTTCCTTCCTGGTTTCACCTTTGTTCCGGTGGAATCCGTTGGACGCGGATATTGCCAGCAAACAGTTCCCTTTGGCCAATCGTCGAGGTACACCGAATCCTGAATTTCGTATTCAAGGCCTTTGTCGCTGACGAACACATCGAGGTCTTCCATATGAATTTTGTAGAAGGAAGGAACGACTACCCCTTTATTTACAAAGTTTGTATACGATTTGATATATGAAAATACGATCCAGATCAGTAGAATCCAAACGACAACCACTGCTGCCAGGTTGAGCAGAAATTGTTTACTGATAAAAAACCGGAAGAACTTCTTCATTCGCGCATCGACTAAGCGCAAATATAGTGAATCGGCTACTAAACCGAAGGCGGGATGAATATTGGCTGGATGGCCTTTATTATCCGACGTTGACTGTCCATCATTCGAATTTGTAACGACCGACGTACAGCGCCTGTTCACAGAGAAAATATACTTTCTCGTGCATAAAACTGAATTCCGTTGCTCCTTCGGGCAGCACATAGCTGTGTCCGGAATCAAAAAAATTTTCCGTTTCAATCGCTGTGACGACTGTTCCGGTGCGCACCAGCAGATATTTGTCCACCACACTGATTCGTTCCGGTTTGCAAGGAACCATTCGGATAAATGTGCCAAATACGTCGAATACTGCAACACCTGCTTCGGGAATTGCGATGTAGAGCCGGTCGTTCGATTCGACCATCTGCACCGGCATCGTTTTGTTGTGAAAAAGCGTTGCGAGGTTATCGGTCTGCGTGACGAGCTCTAACTTTTCATTCATCTTGATCAGCCGCATCGTGCCGACATCGAGTATCCAAAACGTATTGCCTGCGAAGGACTCACACACTAGCCACGGCTGCCGGATGTCGTAGTTGAAGAGATCGATCTGACCGTGAATGTCGGTGAGCGTGTTATCAAAAAAGTGAATGACGGAGCGCTCCTGATCAAATACCAGCGTTCTGAACGATTTCGAACTCTCCAGCGAAGTGGGCTGCAACTGCTTGAGCGATGCAGAAAACAGCGTGTCACAACTGGATGAAAACTGAAGCATTACGTCGCGGTTGCTCAGGTAAATCCGGCCAAAATTATCGACCGAAAAATGGGTGTATTTGCCGGGGATGGAATCGAGCAACTCGAGTTTGGGTTGGGTGAAGGCCGAAAGCGCAGTAGATAAAAAACCCAGAAGAAAGAGACCATTCATAGCGGACGAAAGGTACGAACAAAAAACGGGCCGGGTTTTTCCTTTGTGCGAACGGTTTTCGCGCTGCCATTTTTCTGAAAGGACCTTCAAGGTCTTAAAGACCTTGAAGGTCCTTTCAATAATTTGAGGTGGTCGTGAAGGCCCGAATCAGGTGATTTCATCCAGCGGATTTGGGACCTCATCCAATAACTCATCATTGGCATTGAATTGTTTTGGAATTTTACCTACCGCGCGCATCCCACCAACCAATGCCCCGATCACAATCACCTTCATCAGAAATCCACTGGCGATCGAAAACGGACTGAACACAGCAAGCAACACAATCACACTGCAATAAAAAATCAATCCTATCCGGAATGCGAGTACGGGTTTTTCTTCAGCCAAAAAATAGAGCGCAATAAAAATTCCACCTATTCCACCGTCAATGGCAAACGCCAGCATTGATTTCATCGACCCAAAGCCTTCTACCAAGCCAAAAAGAATCTGCAGACCCCCAATGACTAGCAACGCAATTTTTGCATTCTTGATGCTGCTCCTATGTTTCTTGAGAGTTTGAACAGCAGCCAACTTTTTTGCCGCTGCCATTGATTTGGCAACTTCTTCAGGAGATCGGCGACGTTCAGCCATTTATTTGGAATCAATTGTGAAGGATAAATATAATCAGACCAACGAAATGATGCATAAAAAAACGGCCCCTTGTGACTCGGGTGTTTATTGAAATGGGTCGACGTCAAGAAGGGAATTTTAGAAAATTAAAACGATTAGGCAAGGCAAGGTCAGTTTAGCCGTCCTCCAAAAAATGTAACTTTACACCCTGTCCAAAACCGTAAATCAAAAGAGATCGATGAAAAAAATTGCAGAAGTTCTTATAGCACTTTATACTGTTGGTGTTTCGGCCCAAACCTCTGAAATTATCAACTTTGGGCAGGTCGGACAAACGATGCTATCGGGAGATGCCATCATCGATGATGAAGGGAAACATCTCATTCTGATGGGAACTGTCACGGGTATTATCATTTCGCGACACAATGCCACGTATGTTCCTCTTTGGACGAAGCAATTGGATTTTCAGTGCAGTGGTGACAACGGAAAAGTGATTCAACACAGCAGCGGAAATTACCTCGTGATTACAACACAAAGCGGTGCCACTCCAAATGGCCGAATTTTGATGATCAGCAAGTCAGGCACAATTCTCTGGCACAAGGAACTCAATGCAACAATCTATTGTCTGAATGAAATTGATCAGGGTTACGTCGCCTTTTCTACCGGGTACATCACGCATTCTGCAATTACCGTTTTAGATCCGGACGGCAATTTTGTCTGGTCGAAACAAATTCAGCCACCCGGAACAGAAAATCTCATCACGTATGAATTGATCAAAACCAACGATAGTCATTTGCTCGCTGTGTCGAACCGGACCGGTAGTTCCAACTACGCTCTTCATCTTGCTAAGATGGACTATGACGGCAACCTGGTGTGGGAGCAAAACTATCTGACCCCCCTTGGCGACATCTACTACGACGGCGTTCACGGCACAGACGGAAATTTTTATCTGGCGGGTTATGCGATGCAGGGCCTGGTTTACAACGATACGGAGCTGTCCATCGCAAAATTTGACGGAACAGGAAATTATGTCGATCACCGATATTATGGCTATGATAATTTCGACCAGGGCAATGACATCATAGAAGATGGCAACGGCGATTTCATCGTGATCGGTTACAGCAAACCCATTCCGTCGTGTGGCGGAAATCTCACCATTTTCAAAATCGACACAGCGCTTGATACCATCTATACGCGGCATTATGGCACATCTGCCGGAAATGGTTCCTTTTTCTGGAATATTCACAAGGACGACGATGTTTTCTATATGTTTGGATGTGGTTCACTCTGGTCGACGGTTGGTACGGGAGATGGCCACCTGATCAAGACTGATACCAATTTTGACTTGCCGTGTGAGCCCTATCTGCAGTCGACTACCATCACCGACCCTGCTGCCTACACGTCCACTGCATCCATCGCCAACCATAGTGCGGTTGTCTTGACCCTTACGGATAAAACCGGGGAAACTCCCATCAGTTTACTCACTACCGATGCCTGTACCGGAGCTCCTATTTCCGTTCACGAGAATAAGGACAGCGAATTGAAAATTTATCCCGTTCCGGCGTCGAATTCACTGAACGTAATTTGGTCGGGAACGGACGTTGCCACAGCTGGAATTCTGGATATAACAGGAAAGACCGTCGTGTTTTGTCAGCTTGCTCCGGGTGAAAATAGTATTGACGTGTCGTCCCTAAAAAAAGGTGCGTACATTTTGAATGTAACGTCGTCAGAGTTCAATACAACACGTAAGATTGTGGTGGAATAGAATCCTACAGCTTCACCAATTTCCCAACCCAATTCATACCGGGAAGCTGAACGAAATACATTCCCGTTTGCAATTGGCTGGCATCAATTTCAGTTGCGCTGGTGACTGATCCATTCAAAACCACTCTTCCGTTAACGTCATACACGGTATAGCCTTCCTGAACATCGGAATTCGTTACGATGTGAAATTTATCGCTCGCCGGATTTGGATAAAGTTGAATGTTGACCACAGGTTCGGCTTCTTCGATGCCCACCGCCGAGTATGAATTTTCAGCATTGTAGGTCGGAGTCATCCGGATGCAACCACCCGTTCCGTTGACGTATCTTCCATACGTCGACGATGTTTCAATTTCGGGCATCTTCACTGCATTGATTGCAGTTCCTGGAGCATCGGAGAGAATATAGGTCTCGCCGCCCGAGGTCAATTGGAAATTTGCGTGGAGTCCCAGATCCAGCGTATCCTGATCGCACCAAATGATGAGGTATCCGTTTGCTCCAATACTTGTAGATGGAAATTCCCACTTCATCAGATCGAGCGGATCGTCCGAAAGCCAATAACCCGTGAGATCGATGGATGAAGAGGTATTGTTGTACAACTCAATCCAGTCTTCGAATTTTCCTTCTTCGTCAGCTGCCGTATTGTAATTTTTCGGCATCAGTTCGTTGATCACCACGTCCGAATCGATGACGAGCGAATAGAATTCGTGTTCGGCACGAACGGGGGAAAAAATTCCTGCATTGGCATTTTCTGCGTAGAAATAATACTGCAAATCTTCGGCTCCTACGGTGACGTCGACGCCATATTGACCATCGCCTGCAGTGCCATCTCCGTGTGCGCCGTCGTCGAACATCTGCAATTTGATAAATGCATCTCCGGGATAAGACCGGTATCCGAGATAAACAAAATTGGCGCTCACAATGTCAGCCAGAAAAGTTACTGTCGTTCCCGTTGGAACTGTTGCCGGTGAGGTCGCCGCCGGAGTTATGGTTGGAGCTACCAGACTCCATTCGGGTTGGGCAAGAAGATATGATTCCCGACCGTCGAGCACCTGTGCAATTCCATACGCACCTCCAAATCCTGTGATGGCGTTGTCGATGTTGTTGATAAAATCCGAATACGGATATACCGGATTGGGTTCGGTGGTCACTTCGGTGTCGATGATGGTTTGCAACTCCTGTGCCCTGGAATAATAATCGCCACTCGAGATCATTTCTTCAACGATCGTTTTCATATGAGCGAGGTACATTTTTTTCCAGGACGTGTTGGAAAGCAATTTATTGATCAGGGGCCAGGCCGGATCTGTTGAGCGAAGATAGATGTCCGCATCCGTGATGTCAGAAAGCACGGCCGGACCACCGCCATCGACATTTTCGAATCCTCCGATTCCTTCGTTCTGATCCCAGATGATCGGACACCACCGGCCATTGTCGGCCTGAATCATATAATAATTCTGCTTCGTCGGTCCGGAGTAACTGTCCATATTTCCTGTTACGTTGTTGAACGCTAACATCCAAAGTGCGCGGTCGAGGTCCAGGTAATTTTCAATCGTCGATGGAGAGGAGGAAAGCTGCGACATAAATTCAATGAATTCCGCCCAGCCGTAGTCCGATTTGATTTCGTAAGCGCCGTCATAAAGACTCGAATCCGTTCCGACGTACTTCAGCGACGGTTCATTTCCAGGTCCCATTCCGGCCGGTGGATTGCACTTAAATCGCGGATTGTTTTTATTGGCATAAACCCGGCGCTCTCCGTAACGGCCATCGATGGCTTCGGAAGAAGAAAAAAGGCCGTAGTAGTCGCCGTTGATGTAGACTTTGGCGTAGTTGCAAAGTGGCATATCCATATAATTCCGGCCCATTTCGTATGCCAAAACCTCGCGAACAAAGGACGGGTCCATTCGACCGGACGAGAGTTTTAGTGTTGCGCGACCCTGATACAACTGATCCAGAACATAATTGAATTCGATGTTCAGTGGATTCTTGGGATATGCCGCATCGTAACTGCTGTTGCCTTTGTACGCAACCCCCACACTGTCGTAGAAAGTTCCGTCAATAGTGACCGTACCGATCAGTTTTGTTCCATCGTCGGCCAGGTCGTTGGCATCCATCAGGGCGTCCCAGTTGGTTTCAACAAATTCAATTTCGATGACCGTGATGTGGTCAATGTCATAGAGGTCTTGAGAAAGAGAAGAAAATGCCGTTAATGCGGCGGCTAAACCGATTGATTTATACATAGGAAGTGTTTTTTTCACCTGGTTTGACTGCAATGTTACGAAAAGGTTTAATCAGACTTAAACTATTGTCTCCAAATTGTCGCTGACAAAGTAAAACGGGTGGAAGAATAAACCCGGGGAGCGGGATACAATGCTACAGGTAAGCCAATACCACGTGTCCAACCAGTCGTATGATTTCTCCGCTCGATTTCATATAGCTGATTTGATAAACATACGCTCCGGCTAAACAGGTTTCGCCAGTGAACTGATTCGTGCCGTCCCATTTTGGATTGAACCCCTGTGCATCAAAAACAATTTTTTGGTCGCGGTTGTAAATTGTCATATGAACGCCGAGAATATCACAGTAGATAACTGGAAAGAAGTATTGGTTGAACCCATCGCCGTCTGGTGTAAAAATATTCGGAACGTAGTGATTGCAATTACAGCTGTCGCTCCACACATAGACAAACGTTTCGATGGTATCACTGGCTGTATAAAGTAGAATCGTGGTTGATTCCTCTGGGGATGCATATAACCACTTTTCTGTCGAAAGCACGGTTGTTGAATCCTTTGAATCAACCCACGCGATAATGGAATCTAGCTCCGTCCAGAGGTGAAGTTTGCTGCCGAGGCAAAGCTTTGTTTGACCAGATACCTGACTGTGGACGGTGTACAGATTTCCACAAAACATCAGCCAAACTAAAGTCCCCACTGCATTCTGCATTCTTGTCTGAAACAAGAAATGGACTTAAAAAGTTACAGGTCGCTGATTCGGGGATTGAAAATGCGAAAGGTTTGGTTGGGTCCGAAACTCAAACAAACCGGATATCCGACAGTTCCTTTCCAATCGTATGAATTCCGTTGAGAATTTTGTCTGTTTGTTTGGATGATGGATTTTTTCTGCCGTGCACATATTGTGACAACAAGGTCGGGTTCATTCCTATTCGCTCGGCAAGAAAATTGGCGTTCAAAACGCGGTAATACTGAAAGAACTGCTGCAAGTCAAGATGTAGTTTGATATTGGATTGTTCAACACAATATCCATCTGCTTCGAAATAAAGATTAAGCGCCTCAATCAAATTATCATAAAGCGAGTTGACATCTTTCCCGGTAGAAAAAACGGCCAGATCTTCTGCGTAAGCGGAGTACCCGGTTTTGGTTTTTTCAACGACTACGTTGATTTTTTTATTGAGCTTTTTCATCGTTCTATCTTTTAATTCCGGCTAGTTTGAATATTTTTTTCTCCAGTCCGCGACCCAGTTCCTGGCTTCCGTGGTTGGGGAAGATCACCACCCCACTTTTCGAGTTGTGATTTAATTTCATATGCGACCCATTTTGAGAAATGACGTACCATCCATCTCGTTTTAAAATCCTCAGAGCTTCTGAACATTTCATAGACAAAGGTAAAGAATAATTTACTTTTTGACAAGAACGGCTGTGGGATTATTTGGGGTCGATTTCCCGGACGATGGAAGGAAAATCCTAGCGAGCGGGACAATTTCGCACAAAAATGTTTTAGTCCGACGTGAATAAAATGCCAGAAGTAACGATATTATCCGTAAATTCGTTCGGCACAAACATCTGATTTATACAAACATACTTACATGTTATGACAAAAGTTGATTATTTTATTGTGATTGCCGACAAACTCTTTTTTGAATTTTCTTCGGTGACTCTTGCGCCAGTGAACTGTTTTAGTTCAAGGCATAGGGTTTTTACGTTTGAGAACAGAGAAGATTTAAAGGTCTGTATAAATTGCCTTCATCGGTTTCGAGACAGGGAGTTTGTAATTGAACATCTCTTGGATCGGATATTGCTAAAATTGGGAGTTGAAGGCAATCGACCATTTGTTGCTGAACTGACAATGGCGTAAGAAAGCGACCAATTGTTTATTCTTCATGTGAGGAAGGGAAATTCTGCGAAGCGAAAAATCTTTGAATATGGCATTATTTGATAATTGCAATTTATCCGTTAATCAAATCAATTATGGAATTATTAACCAGTCAAAAACTCTCCTTGCTGAGCATTGCATCAGAAGCTGGGCTAACAGAAAGCGACTTCGAATTTATTTATGAAACCTCAATAGTCACGGATTATTTAATCGTGCGGTATAAGCCTAAGGAGCGATATTCTATAACGTATCGTTCGAACGCTTTTTCTGACAAGCCGTTTGCTAACGTGATCCCGGGTAAAAGCCAACTAGAGGAATATGTCGATATAGACGGTCATCTAAGATTGGATTTTGAATTTATAGAAAAAACATTTCGAGTATGGATCCAGAACTTGCAGAAAGAGGTACCCTTAGACAGTCTTTTGGAACGAATTCAAAAAGGACAATTTGTTAATGAGGAGTTTTTTAATTCCGATGAAAAGTTTTCAGCTACAGAGGCTCAAATATTAGTAGAAAATATTGGTCAATTACAACTGAAAATAAATATGATTCCTCTGCTTTTGGATGATCAGAAAAAGATCTTTATTGCCGAATTGGAAGATCTCAAGAAAAAAACTGATAAGTTGACGAAAAAAGACTTCTACTTAATGCTTATAGGTACTATAGTTGGGCCGGCCATGCAAATGGGGCTTAATTCTGATACCATGAAAAGTGTTTGGTATGTTATGAAGGTTCTTCTTCGGACTCACCCTATACTACTTGCTCCATAGTGCATCATAGCTTAAGCTGTAACGTACTCCTAGGAAATAAATAGAGCCTGTGTAACGACAACTTTTCTGTGCAGCTCCACCTCAACTTTACTCCCGTCGGACATAACCAGAAATCCCCCTTCTCCTTTGATGTATTTTCTTACATGATGCAGATTGACAATGCTGGCCTTATGAACCTTGATGAAGTTTGCCCTTAAAAGAATGTCCTCGTAGTCGGCCATTGGTTTGGATACTTGAATTTTCTTCTTATTGTCGAAGTAAAATATGCAATGTGCTTCATCCGCTTCACACCGTATGATATTTGCCATTTCGAATATTTCAAGTCCTTCCGGGGTAGGTAGTGCAATTTTCATAAACCTGAACTGCTCGTCCTGCATATTTGAATTAACAACGGTGATCTGGCCGATCCCGATAACTCTATTAATCTTCACGGCAGTTTCACCCTCTTCCAAATCCGCCACCAAATTCCCTTCTTTCGCAACACGTCCAAATTCCACAGCGTCCGCCAAAACCTCCGCAGCGATATACTCCCTGTTTGACTCAATCGCCGCCCTCACCACGTCATTCGCCTCAAAAGTCAGTTTGATTCTGTCCAATACTTCGAACCCGGAATCCTTCCTGTAATTCTGAATGCGATTCACAAGCTCCCGGGCAATGCCTTCGCTCTTAAGTTCCGGCGAGATGGTGATATCAAGCGCAACGGTGATGGGACCTTCGGAAGCGACAAGCCAGCCAGGGATGTCATCCGCCACAATTTCAAAATCGCTAAGGTCGAGTTCAACTTTTTCGCCGGCAATATCTCCTTTCCATCCGCTGTTTTTTTCGACGGCCGAAATTTCCTTGTTGCCCCAGTTCTTGACCATCTCGGCAATGACCTTCATCTGCTTACCATATTTGGGTCCTATGGATTTGAAATTGGCCTTGATCTTTTTGTTCAAGGTACTGTCTGTTTCGTCGAGCAACTGAATTTCCTTGATGTTGACTTCCGAAAGAATAATGTCTTTCACTTCCAGAATGCGCTTCGCGAAATCCTTGTCCAATACCGGAACCATAATTTTTTGCAGTGGCTGACGAACTTTGATTTGTTCCTTCTTGCGCAAACTCAATACCAGCGATGAAACGCGCTGGGCGATCTCCATTCGCTCTTCCAGCTCGGAATCAATGGCTGCAACATCTGCAACCGGCCAATCCAAAAGATGAACGGAATTCATTACGGACTTACACGCAACCGAATTCAAATCTTTCCAAAGTCTGTCGAGATAAAAGGGTGCAATCGGCGAACCCATAAGACACACTGCTTCTAAACATTTGTACAAAGTCTGATAGGCCGAAATTTTATCCTCCGAATATTCGCCTTTCCAAAAACGGCGTCGGCACAAGCGAACATACCAGTTGGAGAGATCGTCCGTGACAAAATGCTGAATCAATCGCCCTGCGGTTGTTGGCTCGTAGTCGTCGTAGGCCACGGTGACTTTTTCGATGAGCGTGTTGAGTTTGGACAAAATCCAGCGATCCATTTCTGGCCGCGAATTGTGCGCGACTTCTGGTTCGCTGTAATAAAAGTTATCGATGTTGGCATACAGAATAAAAAACGAATACGTATTGTACAGCGTCCCGAAAAACTTGCGCTGGACTTCAGCGATTCCCTCCACATCAAATTTCAAATTGTCCCAGGGCTGTGCGTTGGTGAGCATATACCAGCGCGTCGCGTCAGGGCCATATTTTTTCAGGGTTTCAAAAGGATCGACGGCGTTGCCAAGTCGCTTGGACATCTTCACACCGTTCTTGTCGAGCACGAGTCCATTAGAAACACAAGCCTTGTACGAAACCTTGTCGAACACAATCGTCGAAATGGCGTGGAGTGTGTAAAACCAACCGCGCGTCTGATCGACACCTTCCGCGATGTAATCGTTCGGATAGCATTTTCCTTCGTCGATGAGTGATTTGTTCTCGAAGGGATAATGCAACTGTGCAAATGGCGCCGAACCACTATCGAACCAAACGTCGATCAAATCGCTCTCGCGGAGCATTGGTTTTCCTGACGGAGAAACGAGGACAATTTTGTCCATATAGTTTTTATGGAGATCAACTTTTTTATAATTGACATCCGAAAAATTTCCGGGAATAAACTCCGCGAGTGGATTTGTTTTCATCAACCCCGCCTTCACTGATTTTTCTGATTCCTCTTTCAATTGTTGAATTGAAGAAATACAAATGCGTTCAGTTTTGTCCTCCGACGACCAGACGGGGATTGGAATTCCCCAATATCTGCTCCGCGATAAATTCCAGTCGTTCGCCGTTTCCAGCCAGTTTCCGAAACGGCCCTCTCCGGTCGATTTCGGCTTCCAGTTGATGGTTTTGTTCAGCTCGACCATCCTGTCGCGAACTGCGGTTATCCTGATAAACCAGGAATCAAGTGGATAATATAAAATCGGTTTGTCGGTCCGCCAGCAGTGCGGATAACTGTGCTCGTACTTCTCAATTTTGAACGCTTTGTTTTCGATTTTGAGTTTGAGTGTAATGCGTTCGTCGACACTCAGGTAACCTTTCAAATCCGGAATGATGCTTTTCAGTTTTTCCTTTTGCTTTGCGAATTCGATTTCCGCTTCGCCCGATTCGAGATACGCGGATTTCACATATTCTCCACCCAAACCGAAAATCGGGTCATTCAACTCCTTCCTGAATCTTCCCTGAAGATCAACCAATGGAACAGGAATACCGTTTTCGTCCTTTACCAACATCGCCGGAACACCAGCGTCTTTGGCCACTTTGGCGTCATCCGAACCAAAGGTCGGCGCAATGTGAACGATGCCGGTTCCGTCCGAAGTAGTGACAAAATCACCCGCAATCACTTGAAAAGCTTTGTCGGCATTTTCGTGCGGCAAAGCGTACGGCAAAAGTTGTTCGTAACGGATTCCGATGAGTTCCTTTCCTGAGCAAGTACCGAGGATGCAATAAGGAATTTTTTTATCCCCGGGAGAATAAATGACTTCATCGGTAGAGGACTTTTCTTCAAATTTTCCGGAGAATTGCGAAGCTATTAAGTCTTTTGCGAGAATGACGCAAATCGGACTATTCGTATATTGATTAAATGTCTTTACAAGGCAATATTCAATTTTCGGACCGACGGCCAACGCTGTATTTGCCGGCAATGTCCAGGGAGTGGTCGTCCAGGCAAGGAAATAAATTTCCGTTGTCCTCGACTCCGCTCGGTCAACGAATAAGGCCGCTGTCCGAGCGGAATCGAGAACAGCGATTTTAAATTGCGCCACACACGTGGTATCCTTCACATCCTTATAACACCCAGGCTGGTTCAACTCGTGCGTCGACAACCCAGTCCCGGCTTTTGGCGAATACGGCTGAATCGTGTACCCTTTGTACATCAAACCCTTCTCGTAAATCTGTCCCAGCAACCACCACACCGTTTCCATATATTTGGATTCGTAGGTGACATACGGATTTTCCATATCCACCCAATACCCCATTTTTTTTGTGAGGTCGTTCCAGACGTCGGTGTAGCGCATCACTGCTTCGCGGCAGGCCTTGTTGTAATCGTCGATGGAAATTTTGGTTCCGATATCTTCTTTGTTAATGCCGAGTTCCTTTTCGACCTGAAGTTCAACGGGCAGGCCGTGCGTGTCCCATCCGGCTTTGCGCTTGACCTGGAATCCGCGCAGGGTTTTGTAGCGGCAGAATAAATCCTTGATGGCTCTCGCCATCACGTGATGAATTCCCGGAAGCCCATTCGCCGACGGAGGACCTTCGGTAAAAACGAAGGCGGGTTTACCTTCCCGGAGATCAATGCTTTTTTGAAATGTGTTGTCCCTGTCCCATTCAACGAGCATTTTTTCCGCTTCGCCGGGGAGATTGAGTCCTTTGTATTCAGGGTATTTACCGCTCATAAAGTGCGTAAAATAAAGTCCCGAAGTTAGGGAATTATGGCGACAGTTGTTTCGCTGTCTTCGAGCGTCGCGGCGTACCGCTCAGTCAACCGAAGGTTTACTTCAAACTATGCGACCAGAGTTGATTTCCCTTCAATGCAAACCAGTGAAAGGTATCAGTGGAAGAATCGAAGTAGAAGTTAAACGCATTTTTGGCGGCCCCGTCGTAGGTTCTTCCTTTGTAAACCACCAGTCCCCTTTCGTACGAAAATCTCAGTTCCTCGTCAAAGCCATATTCGCCAACCGATTCCCAATCATCAGCACCCGACTTGCTTTCGTCGAGATCGAGTGCAACAACACCGTTCTCGACTTTGTAGCGTTTTTTCTTCTGGGTGTAATAAAAAATTCCTTTGTCACGCGATTCTTCCGTTGTCCACCAGATATTTTCGAACGGGCCACTTTCCTGCCCATTGAGCAATGTGAAATAACCTTTCTTATTTTCGGCAATAAACCAGGGCTTGTCTTTGACGGTGAAGAGATATACAGAGGAATAGGGACCATAGATTTTTTCGCTGTGATTCACATACCACTGATCGCCGACACTGTATCGGAAAAAATAATTGTCGGGTGAAATTACATTCATATTGTAGTCTTCGACCGAATAATATGGCCCACAATCCTTACCGCAAACATTAACGTATGTGCCACCGTCAGAAGGATTGAGATAGTCGAACATAAAATTATCCTTCCCGTTGAGACAGATGGAAACGGAGGCGAATGATCCATCCACAGGCCCGAAGGATTTCCCATTGACAATTACATACACCTGGTTGTCGTTTTTGTTTTGGGTAACATAGGCATATCCTCCTTCGGGATTTTGTTCAAAGTCGTAAAATTCGCCCGGGACATAAGGGCCAAAAGTGTCATCGCCGTAATTGATGAACAGATCTTCACCTTCCTGGCTGGTGAATGTGGTTTTCAACCCGGATTCCGGCGAATTGATTTCGACATTGTCAATGTACTGATGTGGACCATAGATTTTCCCGTTGACGTTCAGGAACCACTGACCGTCGTCAGTATATTTCGCGCTGAACACCGGATCGACCGAAACCGTTTCAACGTTGTCGAAGGGACCAAATTCTTTTCCGTTGAGATGGTAGAAATAACTTCCGTCTTCCGCCAGATAACTAAAACACGTTCCGCCATCCGGATCACTATCCAGGTTGGCGACCGCTACATAGGGTCCATATTGTTTTCCGTCGGCAACGGCATACTCTAAGCCGTCTCTCCGGGCTTTAAAAACGTAGTGACCTGAAGCAAAAACATCCGTCTCCAAATCGTAGTAAGTATCCAGTTCATCGTAGGGCCCAAAAATCTGACCCGAGACATTGAAAAAGATATTTTCTTCATTATTATACCGAACAATGAAAGTGCCATTCATTCCCAATTTGCTGTCGTAGTCGTACGTTGTGTAGTAGTCGAAGATTTCATCATATGGTCCGTACTCTTTGCCATTGACATTGTACCCGGATTTATCTCCCCGGGCGAACGTAAAAATAAACTGGCCGTCTTCTTCAATAATCGGGTGGTACCATCCGCCACGCGGCCCGATTTCATCATATGGTCCGTAAGACGTTCCGTTCATATTCATATACGACTTTCCATCCTTGTAAAAAACGAACCAGTAAAAGCCGGTTTCGGAATAGTTCCACGCAACTTCGGGATCGTATATTCCATCGTAAGGACCCGACTCCACGCCATTGCGTACCATATACTGGTTGGTGTCTTCGTTTTCGTACCGCTCGGTGAACAGGAGATAACCTTGTTTGCCGCCAGCAAAAGACATACGGTGTTCATTCTGGTGGATCACCTTTTCATTTTCCTTTATTTCGTAAACCAAGGTCGACTTTATTTCCTGCGAAATACAGGTGGCCGAAACGACTACTGCCAGCAGTGCACTTTCAATCTTCATTCTGTTTGAGTATTTGGTAAAATTCATTGGCTACATCGGCGTAAGCAAGATCTCTCTTCGCGCCACGATTCGGAAAAAATGGCTTGACCATCCATTTTCGTATGTCAGCCTCTGAACGATGAAATCCCAAATTGTATGCCGCCGCGTAAAATTTCAATTTCGATTCCTGGCTTTCGAATGCGAGGTTTGGATGTTTACTTTCAAGAACTTTGCAAAAGCAACAGAGGTAGGTCATTCGCCAAACGGGGTCATTGATCCGCCGCAAACGCTCTCTTCTGCATTCAGATGGAGTGGATTGAGGAAACGACAAAATTTTTCGAAACTTTTTCAGTGTTGAATCTGAGGCGACTTCTTTTTCCAAGCCTTCGATAAAAGACGGTTTCATCTGAAATACTCCGAGTGAAAAATCCGCATAGCCCTCCCCGAGCTGGATATAAAAAACCTCTGAAGCTCTTGCTTGCGCTGCCTCGCCAAGCGCATTGTGGTTCGCTATTTCAGGCATAACGATGGAGATGACCCATTTAAAATCCAAACCGTATGTTGCGGCCTGCCGGGAATAGGTTTGGTAATTGTCCTTTACGTGTTTTGATGCGTACAGTGCGTGCGCCGGATATCGATCGACATAGGTCTGACACCGTGCTGCAGAGGATAGAAATACTATAGCGATGAACGTTCTCAATGCGATATTTTATCCAAATGAACAGCCAGAAATCAGGAACCGAACCCTTAAAACACGTTAACAAATGCCAAACGGAAGCCGAAGATAACCCAGAAATTGCCAACCGTTACAGCACCGGATAAAAAGCATCTTCTAAATGCTCAATTTCCTGTTCCTGGGAATTCAGAATGATTGAAATAATGTCGAAACGGGTTTCGTAGGCGATTTTGTACTCCTCGATAAAAGCATTCGCGGCGCGGATAATTTCCCGTTGCTTTTTCATCGTAACGGTCTGCTCAGGGCCGGCCATAAAACGACTGGCGCGGGTTTTTACCTCAACCACTACCAGCTGATTACCACACTTTGCGACGATATCGAGCTCGGATTTCAAAAAACGGTAATTGCGCCGGAGTATTTCATATCCCTTTTTCTCCAAATAGTCTGCCGCGATGTCTTCGCCCTCTTTTCCGAGTTCATTGTGTTCGGCCATTGCTTAAAATGTCGTAATTTCGGGCGAAAAGGTAACAATTCTGCCTCATTTCCTTATAAGGAGAGACGTTATGCGTCTTCAAATTGTCATATCACTCGTTGTTTTTAGCTGCGTCAACTCGACCTTCGCACAAAAGGGCTGGACGCACAAAAAAAAATACAGCACGCAAAAAAATGCGGTCTACTTTTATTGGGGATACAACCGATCGATGTACACTCCTTCGAACACAACTTTTTACGGTCCCGACTATTATTTTACAGCGCGGCATCTCAGAGCGAAAGACCGGCCCTCGACAGACATCCGGATCTACGTCAAACCCACCACGGCATCCATTCCGCAATTCAATGTTCGTCTGGGATGGTATTACAAAGACGGCTGGGATATCTCCGGTGGTTACGACCATATGAAGTATGTGATGCGCCCCGGGCAGACTTTGGTTTTACAGGGCTACATCAACGGGACCACTGGCTCGCTCAACGGAACCTTTTCAGAAAGCGATGGCGAGATTCCGATCATCGAAGATGAATTGCATTACGAAAACACAAACGGTCTCAATTACATTACCGTTCAGCTCAACAACTCGAAACCTATTATCAAATCAGCCAATTCCAATTTTGCATTACTTCGAAGACTCGGCGGCGGCTTTGGGCCTGTTGTTACGCAAACCGATTTTTTCTGGGACTATCAGCAGTATCATTCCAAATTAAAGATGGCCGGTTATGGCGCCTCACTGAACGGCGGGTTAAGAATGGATTTCTGGAGACGGTTTTTTGTCCAGACCAGCATCACCACTGGATTCATTCATTTACCAAAAAACCCGACCATCCAGCACGAAGACCACTATGCCAAACAAGCTTTTGTTTTTCTGGAGTGGGATGTAGTCGCGGGATTTTTCGTCTTCCTGAAAAACAGCAAGAAGTGTGACAGTTGTCCCGATTGGTGAAGAAGAACTGCCAACTGACAAAGATCAACTTCCAATTACTCGTTTCTAAATAAAGTTACCCCTGCCACTTCCAGACGATTGTTCATTCGTCCCTCATACCTGTCGGAATCCTATTGGCCAATTGGCTCAAGATGGTTGCAATGATCGTTGATGCTCATTCAACATCAGCCAACCTTTTTTTTGCTCGGCTGTATAGAGAATATGCGGAAAGGTATCTCGCTCCTCTCGTTGTCATTCCTGTTCGTTTGCTGCGAGAAGGAAAAGTTCATTGAAAAAGATCGCTGGTTGCCTATGCCCACGAACATCGGACGAGGAATTTTCGCCTGTCACATCGATGCGAACACCTATGTAGCCAGAAACCAGCCTCCAGCGGTGTACCGGCCTTCCGACGGGTACCTCTTCATTCAAACGGCGTATGAATATTTCGAATTCCGTTTGTTGATCTACGACGGAGTTCTATCCGCAGGAACCTGGGCCGTAGATTCAACCGGTGAAGAATTCGTCGTGTACGAGAATGAACATACTTACAGTGCATCGGCAACCAACTTGAACGAGTTAACGATTGTCAAACTGGATCCCATTTCGCACGTTGTGTCGGGAACTTTTCAATTTGATTTTGAAGACAAACAAGGAAATATTAAACAAATTCGCGATGGACGTTTCGACCTGGAAATGGATGTTCTGTAGCGGATGCCTGATTATTTCGGCCTGCAGCAAAGGCCCTGACTATCTGGTGCCGAAAACGCAACACGGCGCAAATACCTTCGGATTTATTGTCGAGGATCACGGCGCATACGGATATGTCTCGCGTGAAATTATTTCGGATAAACTGGATGAAAATGATACAGTTCATCTTGACAGCCTTGATAACCTGGTGCTGAACTTTCACTACAGTTTTACGAAACAAATGGGTCTTTCCGGTTTACTCGTCCAGGCAGATGTTTATTTCCTGCTGGCCTTCAATGATTCGCTCAACGTGTTCGTCCTCGATTCAGCTTCGTACAATGGTGGGTTCATCCATCCGGATATGCCACAGCAATTTGACGTAACGTATCATCAACCCACCTACCGGATTTTGTCCGCAGAATTTGATCTCTACTTTACCGACGATACCTCTGCCTCCTCTTCAGGTCACTACGCCCGATTGGAAAACGGACGCTTCGACATCCGGTATTGAACAGTATTGTCCGGCGCATTCAACAATTTTCTCTCACCTTAGCTTTAGCGCAAGTGATCTACTACCTTTGCCCCAGAATGCTCATCGACACGCACTGTCACCTGTACGTACCCGAATTCGATTCCGACCGGAACGACGTGGTAAGCGCTGCGATTGCAGCCGGGGTGGAAAAAATGTTCCTGCCGAATATTGATGTCGAATCCATTGCATCGCTGCACAAACTTGCAGCTGATTTTCCGCAACAGTGTTTTCCGATGATGGGGCTGCATCCTTGCTCGGTGAAAGAGAATTGGGAAGCGGACCTTGACATCATACGAACAAATCTTTTCAAAAACAAATACATTGCCGTCGGCGAAATCGGAGTCGATCTGTACTGGGACAAATCTACCCTCGACATTCAGAAAAAGGCATTTTCAATGCAAATCGAATGGGCGAAGGAATTAAAACTTCCCATCGTCATTCACGTTCGGGATGCCTACGATGAAGCATTCGCAGTGGTCGACCAACTGAACGACGCGACCCTTACCGGAATTTTTCATTGTTTCACCGGAACCATCGATCAGGCAAAACACATCATCGATTATAGCGGATTCAAACTCGGCATCGGTGGTGTAATGACCTATAAGAATTCCGGCCTCGACAAAACATTGAAGGAAATTGATTTGGAACATTTGGTGCTGGAGACGGATTCGCCCTACCTTGCTCCCGTTCCACACCGCGGCAAGCGAAACGAGAGCAGTTATCTCACCATCATCGCACAAAAACTTGCAGAGATCAAAGGCATCTCCGTTGAAGAGGTTGCGGATGCCACAACCAAAAGCGCACTTGCCGTTTTCACACCGGTCTGACACAACAAAAAATTTCCGATGTGCGATTTATGATTTCAGATCTTGTACTTCGCGCGTCCAAAATCGAAAATAAACAGCCTTCAAACCATTGGGTGGCAATACAAAAACAATTTACGATGTGCGGTGTTCGATTTTTGATTTTTGATCTTGTACTTCGCACATCGAAAATCGTACATCAAAAATCGGAAATCAACCCTTTCAATCCATTACCTTTGTCACCCAATGTCCCAACCCAAAGTCCTCATCATCTATACCGGTGGCACCATCGGAATGATCAATGATCCACAAACCGGTGCGCTGAAACCCTTTGACTTTGCACATATATACAATCACGTTCCGGAACTGAAGCAATTCCGTTACGAAATTAAGACCTGGTCATTCGAAAAACCGATGGATTCATCGGAAGTGAATCCCGAAACCTGGACCCTGCTTGCGAAGAAAATTGCCGAGAATTATTCACTGTACGATGGATTTGTCATTCTCCACGGAACCGACACGATGGCGTATACCGCATCGGCGCTCAGTTTTATGTTGCAAGGCATACGAAAACCAGTGATTCTCACCGGATCTCAGTTGCCGATTGGACAAATCCGCACCGATGGCAAGGAAAACCTCATTACTTCCATCGAAATCGCCGGACTAAAAGGGTCGGACGGAATGCCTGTTTTACAGGAAGTTGCTCTTTATTTCGAGTTCTGTCTGATGCGCGGAAACCGCACCGAAAAGGTAAATGCCGAGAACTTCGAAGCCTTTAAATCCTACAATTATCCTTTGCTGGCAGAAGCAGGTGTTCATATACTCTTCAGTGAAAATCTCCTATGGAGAACTAAATTCACTGATGTTCAATTATTTACTGATTTCGAACCGCGCATCGGATTGATTTCCATCTTCCCCGGTATGCCGGTCGAGCCGCTTGCGGCCATTTTAGACCTGAAACATTCCAAAGGAGTTATTATCGAGACCTTTGGCAGCGGCAACACATTTACCTCTCCGGAGCTCCGCAAAATGCTGAGTTCTTATCTGAATTCCGGTGGAATCGTGCTCAATACAACCCAGTGTCATCGGGGCAGCGTTGAACTCGGGAAGTACCAGACATCTCAGGTGTTTGTTGATCTGGAAGTTACGAGTGGGCTGGACCTTACCCGGCCGGCGGCCATTACAAAAATGATGTATGCGCTTGGCAAAGCACGGGATAAGCAGGAGTGTATTTCGATCCTAAAAACAGACCTTGCCGGAGAGTTGACGAATCCAACCCATTAATCAGTATTTTGCACGATTCAAAAAAGGGATGTAAATTCTTTGCAGGAATTGATATTTTTGTACATTAGCAGGCCTGTAAAAAGATGGATTTACAGCCCAAATAAAACCAACGAAAACCTAATCCCATCCGGACCATTGCGGATTCTGGGCAAGCGAGTTAAAAACAAGTGTATGAAAAAATTATTGATGAAATCCTTCGCAGTTGCTGCCGTAATAATGTTCGGCGTCACAGGAATTGCTTATTCACAGTATACTGCCGTAAAGAGTGTCCAGAATCCTAGTGAGGACTCTCTGAGAGATGGCGAAGTCGTTTATGCCGATACGCTCGGGAATGTCGGAACAAAGGCCGAGTTGGATGCACTGGCAGGAGCTCCGCCTGCAGGTGGTAGTGGGAATAATAAAACAAAAGAACCAGACGCTGCTCCGGAAACCGGCTCACTGTCGAATACCTTCAAAATTAAATTCATTGAGGGTGACCCGATCTGGATGGGCCCGTGCGTGGTTTGTCTCATTGTCGGTCTGG
>Ga0247727_10002852_pt1 | contig 38987 bp, 36 predicted proteins | sample WisWelCaveWW1625_FD_202498 | JGI IMG/M metagenome (GOLD analysis project Ga0247727, IMG submission 202498) | Biofilm microbial communities from Wishing Well Cave, Virginia, United States - WW16-25 | ecosystem: Environmental > Aquatic > Deep subsurface > Groundwater > Cave microbial mat | place...
GCGTGATCGAGAGCCTCGTCGCCCGGCCGCCGATGACGATGCGAAACATCATCGACGACACGAGGCGGTGCCGATGGTTCGGATCAAATCAGGTGGCGGCAGCCTGAGCTAAAGGGACAGGCATGCAACGTCATCCCCGCGGAGGCGGGGACCCAGTTCACCTCGAAACGAGTTCGCGGCCCGTTGCATGGATGCCTGCTCGCAGACGAGCACAAATCAAGCTGGCCAAGCGAGAAACCAAATCCACCATCAGAAAACTTCTGTTGTGAGCCCACAAAGCAAGAGCGCTCAACCGCTGTTAGCAGACGGCGAATCAGTCGACACTATGCGACTAAGTTCTGGGCCACACCGATGTCGCGAACCGACTTAATAGCGCTGTTGGCGCTTCTCATTTCTGGGATCGCATTCTTCTCGTCTCTGCGGCACCATCGGGAGGCGCGACACTTGCTCATAATCGAACAGCGCAATGCTGCTATAGCTAGGCTAAGAACGATCAAGAGTCGGATGGAAGGGATGTCAATTCATGTCGAAGAGGTACTAGCACTTCCCCTCCCGGAAACGACGCTCAGCACAACCAATCGCCAGAAATTGGTGGAGTTTGTCAGCGACTTTATGGGTCACATAGAGCTTTTGGATATTTCCGAAAAAGCCTTGCTGACCACAGGGCACACGCTGGGTCGGGCCACTCACGCGCAAGCGGTCTCCATAAAGGACGTTCTACACAGCGTTGACATAACCGTTCAGTCAACAGAACCCCTCATAGAAAGGTGTGCGGCACTCCTGGAGTTCTCGAAGGGAATAGTGGGACCCAAACAGCGCCGCCGACGCTCATTGTGAGCAACATCACATCCGAAACACGCCCCACCGCATCTCCGGGATCGGCGCGTTGAGTGCGGCGGAGAGGGCGAGCCCCACCACCCGCCGCGTCTCGGCCGGGGCGATGATGCCGTCGTCCCACAGGCGAGCGGTGGCGTAATAGGGGTGGCCCTCGCGCTCGAAGTTCTCGAGGATCGGCTGCTTGAACGCGGCCTCGTCGTCCGCGCTCCAGCGCTTGCCCTCGGCCTCGATGTTCTCGCGCCGCACGGTCGCCAGCACGCCTGCCGCCTGCGCGCCACCCATCACCGAGATGCGCGTGTTGGGCCAGGTGAACAGGAAGCGGGGCGAGTAGGCCCGCCCGCACATGGCGTAGTTGCCGGCGCCATAAGAGCCGCCGATGATGACGGTGATCTTGGGCACCTGCGCGCACGCGACCGCCGTCACCATCTTGGCGCCATCCTTGGCGATGCCGCCGGCCTCCGCCGTCTTGCCGACCATGAAGCCGGTGATGTTCTGCAGGAACAGCAGCGGGATCTTGCGCTGGCAGGCCAGCTCGATGAAGTGCGCAGCCTTCAGCGCCGTCTCGGAGTAGAGGATGCCGTTGTTGGCCAGGATCGCCACCGGCAGGCCCTCGATGTGGGCAAAGCCCGTCACCAGCGTCTGCGCGTAGTTGGCCTTGAACTCGTCCATCTCGCTGGCGTCGACCACGCGGGCGATGATCTCGCGCGCGTCGTATTGCGTCATGAGGGACGCCGGTACCACGCCGTCGAGCTCGGCCGGATCGTAGGCCGGCGGGCGCGGCTCGCGTAGCGCGATGTCGACCTTCTTCACGGTGTTGAGGTTGGCTGCAATGTTGCGCACGATCTCCAGCGCGTGCTCGTCGTTCAGCGCATAGTGGTCCGCCACGCCGGACTGGCGCGTGTGCACCTCGGCGCCGCCCAGCTCCTCCGCGCTCACGGTCTCGCCGGTCGCCGCCTTCACCAGCGGCGGGCCGCCGAGGAAGATCGTGCCCTGCTTGCGCACGATGATGGACTCGTCCGACATCGCCGGCACGTAGGCGCCGCCCGCCGTGCACGAGCCCATCACGCAGGCAATCTGCGGCACGCCGAGCGAGGACAGCGTCGCCTGGTTGTAGAAGATGCGGCCGAAGTGCTCGCGGTCGGGGAATACCTCGGTGTGCTGCGGCAGGTTGGCGCCGCCGCTATCGACCAGATAGATGCACGGCAGCCGGTTCTCGCGCGCGATCTCCTGGGCGCGCAGGTGCTTCTTCACCGTCATCGGAAAGTAGGTGCCGCCCTTGATGGTGGCGTCGTTGCACACGACCACGCACTCGCGCCCCGAGATGCGCCCCACGCCCGTGATGACTCCCGCACCGTGGATGTCCTTGGTGTACATGTCCAGCGCCGCCAGCGGCGACAGCTCCAGGAACGGCGTGCCCGGATCGATCAACCGCAGCACCCGATCGCGCGGCAGCAGCTTGCCGCGCGCCGTGTGGCGCTCGCGCAGCCGCTCCGGCCCGCCGGCCGCGGCCTCGGCGCGCTTGGCGCCAAGGTCGGCAACCAGCGCCTGCATGGCGGCGGCGTTGGCCTTGAATTCGTCAGACGATGTCGCGATAGACGATTTGATCTTTGGCATGGCTGTCCCCGAACGTCATGCCCGCGAAGGCGGGCACCCACGCAATTTTCAACGAGCATACCGATAGTGGCGTTGATCCCCGCCTTCATGCCGAAGGCGTGTCTCCGACACGACGCGGGGACGACGTCTTACTTCTTGCTCTCGCCGGGCTCCGTCGGCCCGCCGGCCTCCTTCCACGCCCTGAAGCCGCCGAGCACATGCGCCACAGGCTTGAGCCCCATGTCCTGCGCGGTCTTGGCGGCCAGGGCCGAGCGCAGGCCACCGGCGCAGAAGAACACGAACTTCTTGTCCTCGGCGAAGATCGGCTTGAAGTAGACGCTCTCGGGATCGATCCAGAACTCCAGCATGCCCCGCGTCATGCGAAAGGCCCCGGGGACGCGGCCGTCGCGCTCCAGCTCACGCGGATCGCGCAGATCGACCAGCACCACGTCTACACGCCCTGCCAGTTGCACGGCCGCCTCCGCCGACAGCTCCTCGATCTCCCGCTTGGCTGCCTCGACCATCGATTGCACGCTCTTGGTGATCTTCTGCGGCACGGGCTGATCCTCCTGTTGCGGGTTGGCCATGGGAGCAGGCAACAGTCCTACGCCATGCGCCCTCGCTCCGCCACGTTTGCATGGCTAGCCTCGGCGGGAATCTGCTAGCAAGAAACCCATGCTGATCCGCCTTCTCGTGCCAGCCTCCCTCCTCGTCCTGACGGCCTGCGCCGCGGCCGTCCCCGGCTACGTGCCCCCCTCGTTTCAGAGCAAGAGCAAATTCGGCACGCCGCTCGAGAGCGGGGACATCGGCGCCGACGGCCGCTATCACATGAGCACCACCGAGAAGGCCATGGACTGCAGGCGCATGACGGGGTCCATGCAGATCACCATCGCCCGCCTCAAGGACGCTTACACGCGGGCCGAGCCGTCGCTGCTCGCCTCCTCGACCCAGAAGCTTGCAGCCCCGGTCCTCGGCGGCTCCACCGTGGGCGCCGACCGCGGCGGGGAATACAGGCGCGAGCGCGCCAAGCTCGATGCCTACAACAGCGAGCTCGCCGCCAAGAGCTGCAAGACGCTCGACATCGAGGCCGAGCTCAAGCGGCCGCCGGACCTCCCCGGCAAGTACTGACGGCGGGCGCGCCGCGCACTTGGCAGGCATGCTTTGCCGGGAGCGCCAGCCTGTATCCCCAACCGGCGCCAATCACCTCGCGTCACACCTGCGTGACTGCGCCTTCTGCCGCCGGAGCGAGCCGCCATATGCGGTCGAGGGCCAGCGAGGCCCCGCCACAAAGCACTTGGAGATCGATCATGAAGACCATTGTATCCGCTCTCGTCGCCCTGTCGGTCCTGGCCGGCATCGCCGCGCCCGCCAGCGCCTTCGATGCCAAGAAGTTCTGGGACGAGCATCCGACCGGCTCGCAGCGCTGAGCCGAGCAAGGGCCCCGCCGCCGTGCGGGGCCCTTCGCCGCTCTGATCGCCTTTTCGAAGGGTGCTAGCGGGTATCCACCGCCGCGGCTCCCGGCACCTGCGGCAGATCGCGGGCGCGGGCGATGGCCACGGCCCGCCGCGGCGCCGACAGCCCGCGGATCATCACCTCCTCGCAAGCAAAGCCCGCCAGGCCGATGCCCGCCAGCTCGAGCACGTCGGCGGCAACCATCAGCTGGCAGCCCTTCTCCTTCGTCAGCGCCTCCAGCCGGCTCGCGGCGTTGACGGTGTTGCCGATCACGGTCACCGACGCAGTCTCGGCGTGGCCGATGTGGCCCACCACCAGCGGACCGACATCGAGCCCCATGCCGATCCTCAAAGGCACGCCGATCTCGCTCATGATCTCGCGGTTGAGGCGCTCGACGCCCAGGTCGATGTCGCGGGCCGCGCGCAGGGCCTGGCGGCAGCCCTCGGCCTCGCCGGCGACGCTGCCGAAGATCGCCATCAGGCCGTTGCCGAGGTATTTGTCGATGGTGCCGCCGTGGCGGCTGATGGCCTCGCCGGCTTCGGCGAACAAGCGGTTCAGGATGAACACCACGTCGTAGGGCAGGCGCGTCTCGCTGATCTTGGTGAAGCCGCGCGTGTCCAGAAACAGCACCGCGAGGTTGCGCTCGACGCCCTGCGCATCGGGCCCGAGCCGGGCCCGGGCCTCGGCGGCCAGCGGCGGCGCCACGATGCGCGTGACGGTGATGGCATCGCGCGGTCGGATCTGGCAGGCGAGCCGCACATGCGGCGGCGCGCCGATGCTGGCAAGCGTCATGGCTTCGGCGGCATCCGGCGGCGGCAGGTCGGCGAGGCCGCTGTCCACGCCCACCCGGCAGGTCGAGCAGCGCGCGCGGCCGCCACACACGGAAGCGTGCGGCACCTCGTGCATGCGGCTGATCTCGAGCAGCGTGGGGCCGTGCGGACAGCGCACCACCGGTCCGCCGCGGTAGGTCACCTCGACCTTGGCGCCGGCGGCCCGGCGCAGCGTGCGCACCAGCGGCACCGCTAGCGCCAGGCCGAGCAGCACCAGGAAGGCCGCCCGCAACCGGTCGTGCAGGCTCGAGAGCCGCACCACGGCGATCTCGTCGGGTGCGCGCGAGGCGCTCTGCAACCGCTCCCAGGCGCCCGGCTCGGCCAGGCCTGCCGCCACCTGCCGGCCCGCCACCGTGAACCCGGCCAGCGCCAGCAAGGGCAGCGCCACGGCGACCCCGAGCAGCGCCGGCTGCAGGCGAGCGTACCAGCCGGCAAGGCTCAGCCAGTAGTGGATGCCGATGCAGCCGTGTACCCACACCACCACCAGCAGCGCCGCATGCTCCCACGCCAGCCCCGGCCAGATGTTGGCGAGCTCGAAGGCATAGGTGTCGTCGGTGCCGGCCAGGCTTGCCGCGCCGCGGTTGAAGATGACGTGGGTGATGAGAAACAGCGGGATCGACAGCCCAGTGACGATCTGCGCCGCCTCCCACAGCGGCAGCCGCCAGGTCAGCCGCCGGGAGAGCTTGTAGAGCGCGAGCAGGATGTGCGTGAGGAAGGCGGCCAGCAGCAGCCCCGAGCCGATCCAGGAGCGCGTCACCAGCTTGCGCCAGGCCTGCATCTCCTGCATGGCCTCGAGGCTCACCAGCCCCAGCGCATGGTTGAGGAAGTGCGTGGCGGCAAACGTGAACAGCACCAGGCCGGAGGCCAGCCGCAGCCTTTGCAATATGTTGCCGCGGGCGAGGACGTGCATGAGGGCGTTACGCTACGCAGTTGCTCTCCGGGGCCGATCATAGGGGAACTGCACGGCGATGTCGTCGCGAGGGCGTGCGGTGGCAGGGCGCAATAGCGAAGCGTATTGCGCCGATCTTCTTGCGATCTGCAAACGGCGCAATACGGCTGACGCCTATTGCGCCCTACTCCCCGCCTAGACTGGCCCGTCCACAGGGCGATTGCCGGTCTGCCCACGGCAATGCGATAAGCTCGGCACCCATGCTCAACAAAGTCCTGATCGCCAACCGCGGCGAGATCGCCGTCCGCATCATCCGCACCGCGCGCCGGCTCGGCGTGAGGACGGTGGCCGTCGCTTCGGACCCGGACCGCAACGCCCCGTTCGCCAAGATGGCCGACGAGGTGGTCGCGATCGGGCCGGGCCCCGCTACGGACAGCTATCTGCGCATCGACAAGATCCTCGCCGCCGCCAAGGCGACGGGCGCCGACGCCATCCATCCAGGCTACGGCTTCCTGTCCGAGAACGCCGATTTCGCGCAAGCCGTGGGCGATGCCGGCCTCGTCTTCATCGGCCCCTCGCCCGACGCCATGCGCCGCATGGGCGGCAAGGCGCAGGCCAAGGCCATTGCCGCGGCGGCCGGCGTTCCGGTCGTACCGGGCTACCAGGGCGACAGCCAGGCGGCCGGCGTGCTCGCCCGCGAGGCCAAGCGCATCGGCTATCCCGCCATGATCAAGGCGGTCGCCGGCGGCGGCGGCCGGGGCATGCGCCTGGTCGAGCGGGCGGAAGACTTCGCGGCCGCGCTCGAGAGCGCGCAGCGGGAGGCCGAGGCGGCCTTCGGCGATGCGCGCATGCTGCTCGAGAAGGTCGTCGACCGGCCGCGCCACATCGAGGTGCAGGTGTTCGGCGACAGCCACGGCAATGTCGTGCACCTCTTCGAGCGCGACTGCTCGCTGCAGCGGCGCAACCAGAAGGTGATCGAGGAGGCCCCCGCGCCCGGCATGTCGGCGGAGCTGCGCCGGCGCATGACGGACGCGGCCGTGGCCTGCGCGCGCGCCGTCGGCTACGCCGGGGCCGGCACCGTCGAGTTCCTGGTCGAGGGCGGCGAGCTCGGACCCGGGGCGCCCTGGTACTTCATCGAGATGAACACGCGCCTGCAGGTGGAGCATCCGGTGACGGAAGCGATCACCGGCCTCGACCTCGTCGAGTGGCAGGTGCGCGTGGCTTCGGGCGAGAAGCTGCCCCTGACGCAGGCGCAGATCAAGATGTCCGGCCACGCCATCGAGGCGCGGCTGTGCGCGGAAGACCCCGCCAACGGCTTCCTGCCCTCGACCGGCCCGATTCTGGAAATCGATATCAAGGACCTGATAGGCTTGCGCGTCGACTCGGGCGTGCAGGAAGGCTCGGTCATCTCGCCCTTCTACGATTCGATGATCGCCAAGCTGATTGCCAGCGGCGCCGATCGCGAGCAGGCCATCGGGGTGCTCGCCCGGGGGCTCGTGTCCGGGTTTGTCGCCGGGCCGAAGACCAACGCTGCCTTCCTGCACGCGCTCGTAACGCACCCGGCTTTCGAGCAGGCCGAGATGGACACCGGGCTCATCGCACGCGAGCTGGACAGCCTTGCGCCTGCAGCCTTCAACGCCCAGGCCGTCGCCTTTGGCGTCAGGCAAATGCTGTCGCGGATGCTCGATGGGGAGGACCCGGCCTCGCCCTGGAGCGCCGGTGACGCCTTCCAGCTCGGCCCTCCCCGGCGGCAGGGGCTGACCGTCCTGGTCGACGGCGTGGCGATGAAAGTCGATGTAGCGTGGAACGCGTTCGGGCCGGATGTGTCCCTGGTCGGCCATGATATCGCGGCGGCCCCGGAACTGCACTCGTTGCGCACGGTTCGCGACGCGGATGGGCTCTACGTGCTCTACAACATGCAGCAGATCGAGCTGCGCTGGCCGACGTATGATGCGAGCTCGCTGGAAGAGGAAGGCGACGGAGCCAGCGTGCGGGCGCCCATCATCGGCCGGGTGGCCAAACTGTTCGTCAATGCGGGAGACATGGTCGCCAAGGGCGACCGCATCGCCGTGGTCGAGGCCATGAAGATGGAGCATGTGCTGCACGCCGCCCGCGCCGGCCGCATCGTCAAGCTCGCCGTCAAGGAGGGCGACCAGGTCACGCGGGGCGCGCTCATCGTCGCCCTTGCGGACGCGTAGTCGTGCCACTCTGTCCCCAGCTTAGGCCCGGTCCCGGGCTCGCCGCGGGCGCCGTGATCCTGTAAGGCATGCGAGGTTGCGGTTGCGCGAGGAGGGGGCATGTCCCTGCATCTGATCAAGCTGTGCGTGGGGTGCGACTCCATCGAGGATCTGGCCTCCTGGCAGGCCGAGCGCCTCAGGGCCCGGCGCAAGGCCGGCGAGAAAAAGCCACGCCTGTTCCACCGCACCTTCCAGACGCCCAAGCGGCGCGCCGAGCTGCTCGACGGCGGCTCGCTCTATTGGGTGATCAAGGGCATCGTGCAGGTGCGCCAGCCGCTGGCCGACATCGGCGAGGGCACCAAGGACGACGGCTCGCCCTGCTGCCTGCTGATCCTGAAGAACGAGCTGGTGCCGGTGCGGCCGGTGCCACGGCGCGCCTTTCAGGGCTGGCGCTATCTCGATCCCGAAGAGGCACCGGGCGACCTGAAGCGCGGCGCGGCCAACAGCATCGTCGCCATGCCGCCCAAGTTGCGCAAGCAGCTGGTCGAGCTCGGGTTGCTGTGATTGCCCCCGCAGCCGATCCGACGCGCCGGGCTCAGGCCGCTCGCGGCGTGATCGCCCGGAGCTGGTTGCCTATCTGCCGGCGGCGATGCATCAGCTCGTAGTCCGTCTGCAAGCCGAGAAAGAAACCTTCCGACACGCCGAAATAGCGAGCCAGCCTCAGGTCGGTATCGGCCGTGATGGCACGCTTGCCGAGGACGATCTCGTTGATGCGCCGTGGCGGGACGCTGATCGCGCGCGCAAGCGCCGTCTGCGACAGCTGCATCGGATTGAGGAACTCCTCGAGCAGGATCTCGCCCGGGTGCGGGTTGCGGAGGAGGTCAGTGGTAGTCGACGATTTCGACCTCGTGCGCATGTCCATTTCTCCATACAAAGCAGATCCGCCACTGATCATTGATGCGGATCGAATGCTGTCCCGCGCGCTCGCCCTTCAGTGCCTCGAGTCGATTGCCGGGCGGGATGCGAAGGTCGTCGAGGCGCCGCGCGTTATTTACCAGACGCAGCTTCCGCAAAGCCCCAGGTTGAATGTCCGGCGGGAGCCGCCGACTACGCCGACCCGCCCAAATCGTCGCGGCCTCGGGGTCGCGAAAATCGACGATCATGGACAAGCATCATAACGCACAACGTTATGCGTTACAAGCTCGAGACCTATCACCGCCAGCGCTTCAGGCTCTCGCGCGGGAACACCCATTCGGGCGTGACGAGCCGATCGCCGAAGTCGAGCCGATACCAGGGCGAGCCGTCTGCGTTGCCCGGGTTTTTCAGCACATGCATCTCCTGGGCCGGCATGAAGCTCTGCAGCAGCAGGAAGCGCTTCTCGCCCGTGCCCCTGTTCTCGACCATGTCGGCGACCAGCACGGCGTGGCCGGGGCTGCCGCCTTTGATGAAGAGGTCGCCGGCCTGCATCTGGCTGACCGGCACGGCCGGCAGCTCCTGCGCCAGCGACAGCGTGCCGGCCCACGCGAATACCGTGTCCAGGTAGCGCCGGAACGAGGCGTAGCCGGCGTCGGGGCCGGCGCTGCGCGACCAGGACACAGCGCGGCTCGAGACCGTCGGACGCTCGCCATTGGCCCAGCGCGCAAACGCGATCGGCTGGGCCGAGCCGGTGGCGTTGAAGGCGATGTCGCGGGCGCGCCCGGTTGCGAACAGCCACTCCGCGCGCAGGCGCATGGCGGCGTCGGCGCACTGCTGCAAATTGCGCGTCCCGACATCGATGTCGACGACGGCCACGTGTACGTCCTGGCGGCCCTTCGGCGCCCCCGTATAGAGCAGCACCAGCGCGCCTGCGGGCTTGAGGGGCAGGCCACGCAGCCAGGCCGCGAAGCTCCCCCGCGCCGCGGGCGACCGATCAAAGCCCGCCGGCGGGGCAATGCGGGCTTCCAGGGTATCGGCCCCTCCCAACCCCACCCGCCAGGCGTAGCCCGAGGCCTGGGCCTCGCAGCCGGCCAAGAGCACGAGGCCAGCCACCACCAGCCGTGCGCGCCGTCCAGATTGCCGAGGATGGGACATGGAAGGTCTCATGGGCCGATGGCCGGCCACACGGAGCACCCTTTCATGGCCCGGAGACGGCAGGCCCCGCCCCGTCGCCACCCCCCCAACAACAAAGCCCGGCCGGATGGGGTCCGCCGGGCTCCGCTGACCGCTTGGCGCGGCCGGATCTTGGGGCTTTACGCACGATTTGCCGGAGGTGCCGGAGGACATGGGGCTTGCCAAAGGTGTCACGCCCTTGGCTCAAGTCACGGCAGCGGCTCCGTCTGCAGGCCCTCCTGATCCCAGATCGGGTGTTGCGGATCTGTTGGCGTCTTGTGCCGCCCTCGGCAGGCGCGCGAGCGCTCCTTTCGAGCAAATCGCAACTTGTGCGAGGCTCGACCCAAGATCACCGACAGGATCCGCTGAGGATAATCAGATTGTGGAAGGTGCCGTCCTATGCGTCACGCCAGATGCGCGCGCTTCAGGACGGCCTGAAAACTGCCCGGGGGAAGCATTTTCTTAGACCTCCTTTCACAGGATACTTGCAGTCTGCACCTGCACCTCGCCGCGCGTCAAATCACATCTGCGCGCGAGATATCTCGAATGCAACGCGTCCGCTGCACGTTCCGTTAACCTCATGTTGGCGCTCGGGCGCTAGTGTGATGATCGAGAAGTCCGCGCCAGCTTGGTGGCAGTCGGCAGCCCCGCTGCGCGCGGACCCGACCTGGAGCACCGGGTATGCATCGTATCCTCGGCTTGTTGGCTCTCACTGCCGTCGGCCTCGGCGTCTATCTCCTGCTTTCGGGGCCCGAGCCCGACCCGATCGCGGCCGCCCCGCACGCGCTCGACGGCTCCCCCACGGGCTACAGCGGCTGGGCCATCGGCCTCGTCATGGGCCTGGCGCTCGCCTGGCTTGCCGGCATCCAGTGGTCGAGCCTGCCCGAGCGCCTGGGCGCCTGGCTGCAGCTGCAGCGCCGCCGTATCGGACTCGTCATTCTCGGCGGGCTGTTTGCCGCGGTGCTGTTGCTGTTCTGAGCGCCGGCCCTAGCGCGTTGGCTATCCAAACGTCAGGGCCGGCGCGATCGGCTCCGCATCGAGACGCACGGCGATGCCCGCCAGCGCCGGCTTCGGCGCCGGATACTCCTGCATGACGTAGGGGTCGTGCCCCGGAACGATATGGCGCCGGGTCGGCGCCAGCCGCTCCAAGGTGCGGTAGGCGTCGAGCATCTGGCCGATGTGGAACGCCGTGGTGTAGGGCCGGTTGGTGCCCATGTTCTCGTAGTAGTGGGTCGCATCCGACGCCAGCACCAGCCAGCCGCGGCGCGTGTGCACCCGGACCGACTGCAGGCCGTCGGAATGGCCGTAGGTTGGATGCAGCGTGATGCCCGGCGTGATCTCCACCTCGCCGGCATGCATCTCGACGCGGCCCTTGAAATTGAGCCGGACCATGCCGACCACGTCCTCGACGTGGAAGCTGTGGCCGAGGCGCGGGTAGCGCATGTACTTGCCCGTCGCGTAGGCCATCTCGCGCTCCTGCAGATGGAAACGCGCGTTGGCGAATTTGTGGAAGTTGCCGACGTGGTCGTAGTGCATGTGGGTGAGAACGACGTCGCGCACCGCACCGGCATCGACGCCCAGCAGCGACAGGCTGTCGATGGGGCAGCGCAGGAACGTGCGCTTCCTCTCCTTGGCCATCTCGGCCGTGAAGCCGGTGTCGATCACATAGGCGCCGCTCGCACCCACAGCCAACCAGACGAAATAGTCCATCGGCATCGGCCCGTCGTGGGGATCGCCGCCGATAAAATGATCCCGCCGCTGCGCTTCCCGGGTGGCATAGCGCAGCGCATAGACCTCGAACTCCGGCAGTGCCGCCATCACCATGATCCCTTTCAGCCGCCCGGCACGGCGTGGATGCCCGGGAAGAACAGCTCCTGCCAGGCGGCCGGCCGCTGCTTGAGGCTGCCGACGCCGGCCATGAAGTCGGCGTACTTCATGACGTTCTCGGGCGAAGTCGTGTAGCGGATGTCGGGGTCATTGAGCACTTCCAGCACCTCGTCGAGCTTCATGCCCTGCCCCTCCAGGTCGAGAAAGACCTGCGCCGCCGCCCGCTTGTCGGCGGTGATGAAGGCGATCGCCTCCTGATGCGCCTTGAGGAGAGCGGCATAGACCTTGGGATTGGCGTCGTGGAACTTGGCCGTCGTGTAGAGCAGCGTGAACGTGCTGGGCCCGCCCATCACCTCGTTGGAGGTCAGGATGGTGCGCACATCGGGCGACTTGCGCTCCCTCTGATGGAACGGCGGGGAGGCGAAGTGGGCCGCGATGTCGGCCCGGCCCGACATCAGCGCGATCAGGGCATCGGGATGCGTGAGGCCGACGGTGAACCTGTCATAGCGGGCGTGGTCGGCCGGGCCGAACTCCTTGATGGCCGCCATCTGCATAATGATGGCCGGGATCGACACCTTCACGGCCGTGATCGCAATCTTGTCGGTCGGCTGCAGGTCGCGCAGCGACTTCAGATGCGGCGCCCGCGTGTTGAGGTACATGGGGATCGACGTCATCGCCGCCACGCCCTTGACGCCGACGTTGCCGCGGGTGCGGTCCCAGAGCGTGAGGAAGGCCGGCGGGCCGGCCGCGACCACGTCGGCGGAGCCCGACAGCAGCAGATCGTTGACGAGGGCGGGACCGCCGAGCCTGATCCATTCGACCTTGAGGCTGGCAAGGCCCAACTCGCGCGCCTTCTGCTCGATCAGGCCCTTCTGCTCCATCACCAGGAGCGGCAGGAAGCCGACCCCACCGGCACCGCGCGGGATCTTGATGGTGTCGACTTCGGCAGCCGCCAGGGCAGGCCACAGCAGCAGCGCGGCACAGACAAGGGCCAGGCGTCGTCTCATCGTCTCCTCCCGGGCGCAGTCTTGCTGTTGGCGCGGTAGCAACCGCGAGCGGCCATTACACAGTGCCAACCCGAGCGTGCGCAAGGGGAGGGGGTGGGACGCTCCCCCGCCCGCAGCGCGCCCCTCAGCCCAGCCGATAGAAGCGCTTAGCCGTGTTGCGGAAGAGCGCTGCCTTGTCGTCGGGCGAGGCACCGGCCGCCAGCTGCTTGAAGGCGTTCCAGTAGACCGCGTAGGAGCCCGAGATCTTGTCGACGGGAAAGTTGCTCTCGAACATGCAGCGCTTGGGCCCGAACGCTTCCAGACAGGTCTCGATGTAGGGCCGCCAGGCGTCGGCAAGATCCTTGGATGACGGCGGACGCTCGCGGTGGTGGAACTGGAAACCGTTGATGCGCATGCCGAGGCCCCCAAGCTTCATGGTGACGCTGGGGCAGCCGGCGAGCTCGACGATGTCGCGCTTCCATTGGGCGAATATCTCGTCGCGCCTGCCGGCGTACCAGCCCAGCCCCAAGGGCCCGCCGACGTGGTCGAGCACGATCGGCTGCGCGGGGAACGCCCGGGCGAGCGCGGTCAGGTCGGTGATCTGGGGGTGATAGAGCCAGGCATCGAAGCTCAATCCCAACCGCCCCAGGGCGGCAAACCCCTCGCGGAACCTGGCGTGGTCGCGATAGAGATGCGGCGGGGGATTGGTGTGGCTGTTGTGGACCTCGGGCGTGCGGTCCTCCCAGGCGGCCGCGTGCCGGATACCCTTGAAGCGGGGACCGGCGGCGGCCATGTGTGCGCGCAGCACCTCTTCGGCGCGGGCCCCGATCGTCAGGTCGACGAGGCCGACGATGCCGGCAGCGACGCGCGTTGCGCCGTAGCCACCGCTTGCCGACATGGCGGCGATGCCGTTGACGAACTCGGTCTCGCCCAGCGTGCGCATCTCGTCTGAGCCGTCGGCGCGGTAGCAGGCCGTGCATTCGATGAAGACGGTGGCCTCGACCTTGTGGCCGCTGCCGGTATCGGCCAGCAAGTCGGGCAGGAGATAGCGATGCGCCGGGAAGTCCCACAGGTGATGGTGCGGGTCGACAATGGCGAGGTCGGGCTCGAGGATCTCCTCCTGCGTCAGGCGCAGCCAGTCCTCGCGGATGCCCGACATGCGGGTCGCCACCGTGGTGTGCGGTTTGGCCGTGGTCATGCCCCTCCCCCGATGTGTTGTGCGCCTTGGCTGCGGCGGCCGGCGACGGCATTGTCGATCACCGGCCCAAGAGCCTATCCTGAACACCCGCGGCGTGGCTATCCACGCCGCCGCGTCCCGCCTCCTCGACCCGCACCCGGCATGGAGAGTACCTCACATGAGCCCCAGGATCGTCCTTGTGCCGCCGTCGCCCGATGTCGGCGAGATCGCCCGCGAGATGGCGCCGGCCGGCTTCGAGCTGGTGCTCGGACGCCTGGACGGCCCGGACTACGAGGCAGCGCTCGGCGCCGCCGAATACATGATCTGCTATCCCAATGTACCCCTGCGCGATCCCTTCTATCGGGCCGCCCCCAAGCTCAAGCTGGTCCAGCTCCTCAGCGCCGGCTACGACGCCGTCGACCTGGAGGCGGCGCGGCGCGCGGGCGTGCCCGTCGCCAATAACGGCGGCGCCAACGCCATATCGGTCGCCGAGCACGCCGTGATGCTGATGCTCACCGTCTCGCGCAAGGTGGTCTGGCAGCATGCCAACGTGGCGGGCGGGCGCTGGCGCGGCAACGGCCCGGCGCCGCGCATGTACGAACTCTACGACAAGACGCTCGGCATCGTCGGCCTCGGCACCATCGGCAAGAAGGTGGCGCGGCTGGCGCAGGCCTTCGGCATGCGGGTGCAGTACTACGACATCGCGCGCCTGAGCGAGGATGCCGAAGATGCGCTGGGCGTGCGCTTCCGCCTGCTGCGCGAGTTGCTCAAGAGCTCCGACATCGTGTCGCTGCACGTGCCGCTCAACGCCTCCACGCGCCACATGCTCGGCGCGGCCGAGCTCGCCCTGATGAAGCCCTTGAGCATCCTCGTCAACACCTCGCGCGGCCCGGTGGTGGACGAGCCCGCGCTCACCCGCGCGCTCAGTTCCGGCAAGCTGTTCGGCGCCGGCCTCGACGTGTTCGACCAGGAGCCGCCGCCCGCCGCCAATCCGCTCTTGAAGCTCGACAACGTGGTGCTGACCGCGCACTTCGCCGGGCCCACCTGGGACAACCACGTCGCCCGCTTCCGCAACGCTTTCGACAACGTGCAGCGCATGGCGCGCGGCGAGCCGCCGCTGTGGGTCGTGCCGGAGCTACTATAGTCCCGCGCGCTGGAGATGTGGGTTCACTGGGCCAGCTGGTGCGCTCACCGGTCTCGCCACTTCGCGCTCGTTGTGGCAGTATCCAGCGTCATGGATCGATCCGCCCTGATCGAGATTCTGAGGAGATTTGACGCCGCCTTGCGAGAGAACGGTGCGACTGGCCTTTTTATTTTCGGCTCGCGGGCTCGCGGCACCCACAGGCCGGACAGCGACCTCGATCTCTTCATCGACTACAATCCGGCCGCACGGGTCCCAAATATGTTCCGCCTGATGCAGCTCGAGGAAGAGATTTCCGAGGCGCTCGGCATCCCAGTCACGATTGCGACGCGCAATGCCCTTCACCCCTTGATGAGGGATCGCATCGAGCGCGACGCTGTTCGGGTTCTCTGATGGCGAAGGATCCGACTGTTGCCATTCGGGACTGCCTGGCAGAGATCGCGGTCTTGCATGGTATTGCCGCGCATGACACTCGAGACCTTCAGAAATGATCCGATCGTACGTCGCGCCGCCGCTTACACCATCCAGACTATCTCCGAGGCAGTGCGCCACATCCCGGATGACTGGCTTGCGGACTATCCAACGATGCCGTGGTCTCAAATCCGGGCCATCGGCAACCGCATCCGTCATAAATACTTCCGGCTCGACGACGCCATCTTGTGGGAAGTCATCACGAGCGATGCCGCCGCTCTGAAGACCGTGTTGGAGACAATGCTTGCCGAGCATGGCGATAATGGCGCCGACACATAGGAGAAACTCGCGGCCGAGCAGCCGTTGTAGTGGTGCTGATGCTCCCGGTCACACCTTGGGGGCCACCAGGTCGCGCACGCCGAGCAGGCCGGTCGGGCGGAATACCAGGAACAGGACCAGCAGGACGAAAATCGCCAGGTTGCGGAACGCGATCGGGAACAGCGCCGACCATAGCGTCTCGATCGACGCGACCAGAATGCCACCGAGGAAGGCGCCGGGCACCGAGCCGATGCCGCCGGCCACCGCCGCCACCAGCGACTTCAGGCCGAGCATAGTGCCGCCGGCATAGCCGAGCGTGCCGTAGTAGACGGTCACCACGTAGCCGGCGAGGCCGGCGAGCGCCGCTGCCACCGCGACCGTCTTGAGCATTACCCTGTCGCGGTCGATGCCGCACAGCGCCGCCGCCACCGGATCGTCGGCGCACGCACGCCAGGCGCGGCCGAAGCGAGCAACGCGCATGAGGCAAAGCAGCCCTAGCGCCGCAAGCAGGCCGAACCCGGCCGCGGCCAGCGCCGCCGGCGTCACGGTGACGACGAAGTCGCCCGAGCGCGCCAGCGCCAGCGGCGTGTTGAGCACGGGCTGCACCCACTTGAGCTGCGAGCCCTGCGCCAGCCGCAGGTACTCCTGCAGCACGATCGCCAGCGCCAGCGTGCCGATCAGAACCTGCTGGCCCGTCGCGCATAGCAGCGGGGCGAACACGAAGCGGCCGATCGCCAGGCCATGCGTCAGCCCAACCGCCAGCGCCAGCAGAAAGGCAACGAGCAGGGGCACAGCCAGCCCGGCCCCGGAGCCGACAATCGCAAAGCCCAGGAAGGCGGCATAGCCGCCGACCGCCGCCAGCTCCCCGAAGGCCAGGTTGATGCGCCCGACCAGGCCATAGACCAGCGCATACGCCACGGCGAGAAGGGAATAGATCGCCACCGACGGCAGGGCGAGCACGCCATGCTGCAGGGCGACCGCCAGCGCGCGGGGCACCGCCGGCACGTGGGCCACGTTGGCGACCGGCTCGGGGTCCGCCTCGGGCCCCACGGACTCGATCCAGAAGCGCTGCAGAATGTGCAGTCGCAGCTCCCCGAGCGCCCCCGTCTCCGTCCTCACCCCCACAAGCCGGCCCCGCTCCGCCGAGGCGTGGCTGCTAGGGATGAAGCGGCATTCGACGAAGCGCCGCTGCGCCTCCTCGCCGGGGAAGCGCTCCCGATACTCGATGCGCACGCCGTCCCCGCCGGCCAGCGGCGCCGAGCGCGCAATCGCGATGGCGGCCTGCGATGGATTGAGCGCCGGGATGACCGTGCGGCAGATACGCGCCTGCCCTGCGTCGACGGCGGCCGCGCAGCCCGCGAGCGCACACGCAAACGCGGCAGCAGCCGCGAGCCTGATGGAGAGTTGCATAGCCCGAGGGTATCCCCGCCGGGGGCGTTGGCAATGCCGGCCCGAACGCCGGCACACAACGCCCTACGCCCGCCCTCGCGCCGCGAACTGTTCCGCCCGGCGCAAAAGCACCTTGGCGCGCTCCACTACCGGCACGTCGATCATGCTGCCCTCGAAGGTGACCGCGCCGAGGCCTCGCGCCATCGCCTCGTCGTAGGCGGCGATCATGCGCCGGGCGCGATCGATGTCCTCGGCGGAGAAGCCGTACTCCTCGTTGAGGGTGGCGATCTGGCTCGGATGAATGCAGGTCGCGCCAGCGAAGCCGAACTTGCGCGAGCGGCGCACGGTGACGCGGAAGGCGGCGAGGTCGCCGATGTCCGCCACCGTGCCCATGAAGCCTAGGGGCAATATTGCGGCGGCCCGGGCGGCGATGATCATCGTCTGCTTGGGCGCCTGCAGCGTCTCGCCGATGGGCTCCATGCCGACGGAGAGGGCGAAGTCCTCCGCCCCCAGCGACAGGGCGACCAGGCGCGGCGTCGCCTTGGCGATTTCGCGCAAACGGAAATAGGCATCGGCCGTCTCCACCAGGGCGATCAGCTTGGTGTGGCCAGCGGGCAGGCCGCGCTCCGCCTCCAGCGTGTCGAGCAGCTCGGCGATGACGCCGAGATGCTCGGGGCTCTCCACCTTGGGGCACATGAGGGCGGCGATGCGCGGGGCCACGACCGCGTCGATGTCGCGGAAGGCCTGGTGCCAGGGGCGGTTGATGCGCACGACGACGTCGGCGCCGCTCTTGCTCACTTCGGCAGCGGCGGCCGCGACGAGGCCGCGCGCCCGCGTCTTCTCGGCCTCGGGCACGCTGTCCTCGAGGTCGAGGATGATGCCGTCGGCGCCGCGCGTGTGCGCCGTGGCGACGAACTTCTCGCGGATCACCGGCACGAACAGCAGCGAGCGCCAGGCCGGCAGGTCGGATCGCATTTGCGACATCACACAACCCTTTCAGAACGAAGCGCGGCGAGATCGGCCTCGGACACACCGACCTTGGCCAGGATCTCGGCCGTGTGCTCGCCAAGCCTGGGGGCAGGTCGGCGCAGGGCCCCCGGCGTGGCCGACAGGCGCGGGATGACGTTGTGCACGGTGACGCTGCCGATCTCCTCGTCGGGCACGTCGACGACGATCTGGCGCGCCTGCACGTGCGGGTCGGCGACGAACTGGTCGATGTCGTAGATCGGCGCGGCCGTCACCTCGGCGGCCTCGAAGATAGCCAGGCACTCGGCGCAGTCGTGGCGGGCGATGAAGTCGCGCACCGGCTGCTCGGCCTCGTCGGGATGCTGCAACCGCGCGCTGTTGTCGGCAAAGCGCGAATCCTTGATCATGTCGGGGACGCCGACGGTGGCATAGAGCCGCTCGGCCATCGACTGCATGGAGGCCGAGATCGAGATCCAGCGGCCGTCGCGGGTCTGGTACACGTTGCGCGGGCTGGTGATATTGGACCGGCTGCCCTGGCGTTTGGGCACGATGCCCGCCGCATTGTACATGGCCGCATCGGCGCCGATCACCGAGTGGATCGGCTCCAGTAGCGACAGGTCGATCACCTGGCCCGTGCCGCCCTTGCTCTCGATCTCGCGCAGCGCCACCATGGTCGCGTAGGCCCCGTAGAGTCCCGCCACCATGTCGGCCAGCGCCGTCGGCGGCAGCACCGGCGCGCGATCGGCAAAACCGGTCTTGGCGGCGTAGCCGGACATGCCTTCCACCAGTGTACCGAAGCCGGGCTTCTGCGCGTAGGGGCCCGTTTGCCCCCACCCCGAGACGCGCACGATCACCAGCTTGGCATTGCGTGCCTGGAGCACATCGGGTCCGAGCCCCATCTTCTCGAGCGTGCCGGGGCGATAGTTCTCGATCAGCACCTGCGCGCGCTCGACCAGGGCAAGCAGCAGTTCCTTTGCTCTCGGATTCCTCAAATCCAGCGTCAGGCTCTTCTTGTTGCGCGCGTAGGCCTTCCAGAACAGCGAGTGCCCCTCGACGCGCCAGTGGCGCAGCGGGTCGCCCTTGGCGGGGTCCTCGACCTTGATCACCTCGGCGCCGAAATCGGCGAGTTGCAGCGACAGCATGTTGCCCGCCACCAGCCGTGACAGATCGAGCACCATGATGCCGTCGAGCGGGCAGGGCGCATCGGGGCGGAACGGGGTCATCATGCTTCCTTGGCTGCCTGCGGCCACGCCCGGAAGCTAGCAGGAAACCCGGCCGGGGGAACCCGCCCGGCAGCATGGCAGCCAGCGCTGGACCTCAATACCGCTCGAAGCCGCGCATCAATTCCCAGTCGGTGATGCGCCGGTCGTACTCGAGCTGCTCCCACCGCGCCGTGTGCACATAGTGCTCGACCACCCCATCGCCGAGGGCCGCACGCAGCATCTTCGATCGCTCGAGGAAGCCGGCGGCCTCGCGCAGCGTCTTTGGTACCTCCGGCAGCGTCTTGCCGGCATAGGCGTCGCCCGCGAACGGTGGCGCCAGCGCGAGCTGCTCGTCGACGCCGGCCAGCCCCGCCGCGATCAGCGCGGCGAAGGCGAGATAGGGGTTGAGGTCGGCCCCGCCGATGCGGCACTCGATGCGGATGCCCTTGCCGCCCTCACCGCAGAGACGGAAGCCGGCGGTGCGGTTGTCGCGACTCCATACCGACTTGGTCGGCGCGAAGGTGCCAGCCTGGAAGCGCTTGTAAGAATTGATGTAGGGCGCCAGGAAATAGGTGAGGTCGGGCGCATACCTGATCTGCCCGGCCACGAACGCGCGCATCAGCGGGGACATGCCGTGCTCGGCCTTGGCGTCGTGGAAGAGCGCCTTGCCGCCCGTCTCGTCCCACAGCGACATGTGGATGTGGGAGGAGGAGCCGGCGAGGTCGTAGCGCCACTTGGCCATGAAGGTGACGGCTTTGCCCTGGGCGTAGGCGATCTCCTTGATGCCGTTCTTCAGGATCACGTGCCGGTCGGCCATCTCGAGCGCATCGGCGTAGCGCACGTTGATCTCCTCCTGGCCGGGCCCCCACTCGCCCTTGGAGTTCTCGACCGGGATGCCCGCGCCCTGCAGCCCCCTGCGCACGGCGCGCATGACGCCCTCCTCCTTGGTGGTCTGCAGGATGTGGTAGTCCTCGATGTAGCTCCCCGCCGTTTCGAGGCCCGAATAGCGCTTGGCCGCCGCCGACTTGTAGGTCTCGTCGAACAGGTAGAACTCGAGCTCGGAGGCGCACAGGGCCTGCATCTTGCGCTCGGCGAGGCGGGCGATCTGGCGCTTCAGCATGGCGCGGGGCGAATGCGGCACGTCGTGGTGGTGATGGTCGAGAACGTCGCACAGCACCAGCGCGGTGCCCTCGAGCCACGGGATGCGGCGCAGCGTCGCCATGTCGGGCTTGAGGACGAAATCGCCGTAGCCCTTGTCCCAGCTCGCCGCCGCGTAGCCCGGCACCGGCTCCATGTCGATGTCGTTGGCGAGGAGATAGTCGCAGCCGTGCGTCTCCTCGTGCGCGCCGTCGACGAAGTATTCGCCCTGGAAGCGCTTGCCGATCAGGCGCCCCTGCATGTCGACCATGGCGACCAGCACCGTGTCGATCTCGCCGGCCTCGACCGCGGCCTTCAGCGCCTCCAACGACAGATTGCCGGCCATCGAAGTCCCCCTCCACCTATGCCCCGCGTACTTGCGTAGGTTGGGATAGCGCGGCCGACGCGCTCACGATGTGCGCTCAACGTCGATCCGCGCGTAACCCAACATTGCACAACCACCGTGCATGTGTTGGGTTACGCGCGGCTCAGCGTGGTGCTCCAATGCACCGTGGTGGCCGTGCTAACCCAACCTACATCTCGACCCGCGCATCCTCGATCGCCGCTTCGAGGATGTCGAGGGCGCGGCCCATCTCGTCCCCGGTTATCGCCAGGGGCGGCGTCAGGGTCAGCACGTTGCCCATCGTCGTCTTGAAGGAGAGGCCGCGATCGAGCGCGGCGTAGAGCACCGCTTCTGCAAGATCGTTGGCCGGCTCCCGCGTCGCGCGGTCTAAAACCAGCTCGACGCCCAGCAACAGCCCGCGCCCGCGCACGTCGCCGATCTCCGGCGTCCGCCGCTGCATGTCCTCGAGCCGCGCGAGTGCCATCGCCCCCACGCGCCGCGCGTTCTCGGCCAGCCCCTCCTCCTCGATGATCTCGATGGTGGTGAGAGCTGCCCGCGTGGTGACGGGGTTCTTCTCGTGCGTGTAGTGGCCGAACGCCCAGTCCCCACCGACGTCCAGCTCCGGCCGCGCAAGCACGGCGGCAATCGGTAGGATGCCGCCGCCGAGCGCCTTGCCGAGCACGAGGATGTCGGGCGCGACGGCGTCGTGCTGGCAGGCGAACATGGCCCCCGTCCGGCCGAGCCCGGCCGGGATCTCGTCGAACACCAGCAGCGTGCCGTACCGGTCGCAGGCCGCGCGCACCCGGGCCCAGAAGCCGGGCGGCGGCACGTAGGGGACGGCCCGGATCGGCTCGGCGACCAGGCAGGCGATGTCGCCCTCGCGCCCCAGCACGTACTCGATCATGCGCGCGCAGGCCCCGCCCGAGGCTTCCGCGCTCACCGTGCCGTAGGGGCAGCGATAACTGCCGAACGGGGCGACGTGGACGGCGCCGGCCACCAGCGGTGCGGCCGGCCCCGACCGGAACAGCGCCTCCCCCGACAGCGCCGAGGCGCCGATGCCGGCGCCGTGGAAGGCATCCCAGAACGACAGCGTCTTGAGCCGGCCGGTCGCCGCGCGCGCGATCTTCACCGCCACCTCGATAGCGTCCGACCCCCCGGTGGTGAACAGCACTTTGGCCGGGCCGAACGGCGAAATCTCCGAGAGCTTGCGCGCCAGCGCCACCGCCGGCTCGCAGGCGTAGCGGCGCGGCGCGAAGGGGAGCGCGTCCATCTGCGCGGCGATCGCCGCCTTCAGGCGGGGATGCCCGTAGCCGATGTGGTGCACGTTGTTGCCGTGGAAATCCATGTAGCGCCGGCCGGCCGCGTCCTCGATCCAGATGCCCTCGGCGCGCACGATGGCGTTGAGGCAGGGGGTGGAGACCGACTGCCTGAGAAAATAGCGCTCGTCCTCGGCCAGCAGCGCGCGCGTTGCCGCGTCGTGGCGCTTGGCCTGCCAGGCCGCGCGCCGGGTGGTCAGGTTGGTATCCCCCTCCGATTGCGAGACGGCGCTGCCGGCCTGCTTGTCCGTCGACTTCATGGTTCGCCTTCCGACCCACATTGTCATACCGGGGCGCGCCGCCCGTGTCCCCCTCTCCCCATTTTCCTTCAAAATGGGGAGAGGGTCGGGGTGAGGGGCAGCAGCTCGCTCCGACTTCTGTGGCTGCCCCTCACCCTAACCCTCTCGTTATGACGGAGCCATGCTCCGCATGGACGCGGAAGAGCGGGGAGAGGGAATTCCGCCTACCGCTTGCGCCAGGCCTGCAGCCGGCCGAACACGATGCGATCGGCCAGCAGGTGCAGCAGCTTGACCGCTAGCGCCGTCAGCACGATCAGCGTGGCCATGCCGGCGGCAGCGGCCGTGGCGCCCGCCTCGTCCATGTGCACGATCGAGATGGCGGCTAGCTTGTTGGCCGGCCCGTAGAGAAAGATGACGGCCGATACCGTTGTCAGCGCATTGACGAACATGTAGACGGCAATATCCAGGATCGCCGGCATACAGATCGGCACCGTGACACGCCACACTGTACGATAGAACGGCGCCTTCAGCGACGCGGACACGGCCTCGAACTCGTTGTCGATCTGCTTGAGGGCGGTGACGGCCGTGATGTGCGCCGTGGTGTAGAAATGCGCGGTGCTGTTGAGCGCCAGCAGCGCCAGCGTGCCGTAGAAGACGTTGAGCGGGTTCCAGGACGCATTGAAGAAGAACACGTAGCCCAGGCCCAGCACCAGGCCCGGCACCGCCATCGGCAGCATGGCAAGAAACTGCACGAGCGCCCGCGCTCCTGGCCAACCCTGCCATTTCTCCACCAGGTAGGCGCCGATGAACACCACGACCGTGCCGACGACGGCCGTCAGCGCCGCCATCTGCAGCGAGGCAAAATAAGGCCCCCAGCCATTCGGCTCGAACTGCGCGAAGTCGTAGTGCTTGAGGGAGAGCGTGAGGTTGTAGGGCCAGTAGGTGACGAACGAGGCCCACACCGCCACCAGCACGATGGCGAGGATCAGGCCGGCGACAGTGGCGCAATAGAGCGTGAAGAGCCCGTCCTTCAGCGGTATCGCCTTGGCCTCGAACGGCACCGCCCGCACCGACAGGATCGCGGCCTGCCGGCGCCGCGTGTAGCGCTCGGCCGCGAACGCCAGCACCGCCGGCACCAGCAGCACCAGCCCCACCACGGCGCCCATCTCGAAGTTCTGCTGGCCCACCACCTGCTTGTAGGCATCCGTCGCCAGCACATTGAACTGCCCGCCGATCACCTTGGCGATGCCGAAGTCGGTGACGACCAGCGTGAACACCACGAACGCGGCGCTGACGAGCCCGTATCTGATGCCGGGCACGGTGACGGTGCGGAAGATGCGCCACTTGGGCGTGCCCATCGCCTCGGCCGCCTCGTAGAGGCGCCCGTCGGCCAGACTCAGCGCCGTGGCCAGCACCAGCACCGCATGCGGGAAGCAGTAGAACACCTGCGCCAGCACGATGCCGATCGGGCCGTACACCGAGGCGCCCATCAGCCAGCTCTTGAGGAACCCTTGGTTGCCGAAGATGTAGATGAAGGAGATGGCCGATAGCAGCGAGGGCGCAAACAGCGGCATCAGCGCCAGCGCGGTGAACGCGCTCTTGAGCGGCATGCGCGTGCGGGTGAGCGCGTAGGCATAGCCAAACGCCAGCGGCACGACGATCGCCGTCGACAACAGCGCCACCCAGATGCTGTTCCACAGCGACTCGACCAGCGTCGGCGTCGAGAAATAGCGCACGTAGTTGGCGAGTCCGACGAAGCGGCCGCCGGCGTCGAGCACGCTCTTCGACAGCAGCATCCACAGCGGCAGTGCCAGGCTGACCAACAGGAACGCGAGGACCAGCAAGATGCCGGCACGCTGGACCACGTCATCGCGCGTGAGCGGCGGCGCCGGTGACGGCGATCTGACCGCGGCCGCCGTCATCCTGGGCTGCCGGATGCCGCGGGAAAGAGCCGCAGCGCCTCGGGCGGCAGCGCCACCGTCAGGGTCTGCTCCTCGCGGATGGCGAGGTCGCGCACGGCGTTGGTCGAGAAATCGGCGAGGAATGTCAGGTTGGGCTCGGCCTGCAGCTCGAGCGTGGCGCGGCAGAAGGCGCCGAGATAGTCGAGCCAGCGCACGGTCACTTCGATGCGGTTGGGCGTGGAGGCCTCGAGATTGCGGGTGCGCACTTCTTCGGGCCGGAAGCCGATACGCACGCGGGCGCCGCCCGCGAACATTGCCGGCTGCGCCAGTGCGAGCTCGACCGACCCCATGCGCACCCGGTCCGGCCCGCTCAAGTCGCCCTCCAGGAAGTTCATGGTGCCGACGAAATCGGCCACGAAGCTCGACGCTGGTCTGGAATAGATCTCGGAGGGCGTGCCGATCTGCTCGATGCGGCCGCGGTTCATGACCACGATCCGGTCGGCCATGGCGAGCGCCTCCTCCTGGTCGTGCGTCACCATCACGGTGGTGATGCCGAGCCGGCGCTGCAGGGCCTTGATCTCGTCGCGCAGCCGCACGCGCACGCGCGCATCGAGCGCGGAGAGCGGCTCGTCGAGCAGCAGCAGCGAGGGCGAGGTCGCCAATGCCCGGGCCAGCGCCACGCGCTGCTGCTGGCCGCCGGAGAGCTGCACGGGATACTTGGCGCCCTGGTCGGCGAGGCTCACGAGGGCGAGCAGCTCACCGACCCGCCGGCGCACCTCGGCCCGCGCCTTCCTGCGATTGACCAGGCCGTAGCCGACGTTGTCGGCCACCGTCAGGTTCGGGAACAGCGCGTAGGACTGGAACACGATGCCGAAGTCGCGCGCCGCCGGGGGCAGCCGCGATACGTCCCGGCCGGCCAGCTCGATGACGCCCTGATCCTGCATCTCGAGGCCGGCAATGGCGCGCAGGAGCGTGGTCTTGCCGCACCCCGACGGCCCGAGAAAGCAGACGAGCTCTCCGCGCGCGACGCCGAGCGAGATGTCCTCGAGCGCCGTGAACGGCCCGTAGCGCTTGGTCAGGTCGCGCACCCGCAGGTGCACCTCGCCGGCAGCCCTCGTTCGTTCGGTCGCTGCATTACGCCCGGTCGGCTGGAGCATCGTGTCGCCTCGGCCCGGAGCGGGCGGGCGCTCGCCTGCAGCCGCCCAACGCTAGGGTCCCGCCCCCGAAGTTAGTCACCCCCAGCCGCGATCCCTGAACGAACTTCGGGGGCGAAAGGACACTAGCAACTCATTGATTCTGGTGTGGTTCAGATCGAGAAGTCCGCCAACACACCAAGCCGCAACGATGGGCGGGCTTCTCGATCACCACACTGGCCCTTAGTTCTTGGGCGCCGCCTTGGACTCGTAGCGCTTCGACCACTCCTTCAGCGTGTCCTCGCGCTCGTTGGCCATCCGCTGCAGATCGACCTTGGCCATTCCGGCCTCGGCGTTGCCGGGATAGTTTGGCGGCAGGTTCTTCACCTCAGGGTGCGCGACGAGCGCGTAGTACTTGGAGTAGAGCACGTTGGCGTCCTTGGTGACGGCCCAGTCCATCACCTTCTTGGCAACCGCTACATTCTTGCTGCCTTTGACGATCGCGGCGGCCTCCATGTCCCAGCCGGCGCCCTCGGCTGGCAGGATGATGTCGATTGGCGCACCGTTCGACTTCTCCCTGGCCGCGCGCATGTCGAAGCCGAGGCCGAGCACGCGCTCGCCCTTGGCCGCCTGCACGCAGGGCGCCGAGCCCGAATGGGTATAGACCGCGATGTTCTCGTGCAGCCCGTCCATGAACTTCCAGGCCTCGGCCGCGCCCATGTTCTGCAGCCAGGCGGCGACCATTAGATAGCCGGTGCCGGAGGAGGCGGGATGCGGCATCACCACCTTGCCCTTGAACTTGGGATCGAGCATGTCCTTGTAGGATTTCGGCGCCGACGTGCCGGCCTTCTCGCCCTCCACGGTGTTGTAGCAGGCGACGCCCAGGAACGCGTCCATGCCGACGAACACGCCGTCCTTGGACTGGAACTGGGGTTTGAGCTTGTCGGCGCCGGCGGGCTTGTATGGCTCGAGCAGGCCGCCCTTGTTGAAGAGCAGCAGGCTCGAGGCAGCGAGCCCCAGCACCAGGTCGGCCTTGGGGTTGTCCTTCTCGGCCAGGAAGCGCGCCGTGATCACGCCAGTCGAGTCGCGCACCCAGGCAACATTGACCTCCGGCACCGCCTGCTCGATGGCCGCCTTGAACGGCGCCAGCTGGTCGTTCTCGAGCGCGGTGTAGACCGTCAGCGTCGTCTTCTGCGCCAGCGCCGGACCGGCCAGCACGGCAGACAGCAATACGGCCGCAGCCGCTGCCTTGGCAAATCTCGCAATCATGGGATACCCCCTCCTCGACCTGGAACGAACCGGTTTTGACCTGCAGGCCCTGCTTGCTCTGTTCCCAACCCAACCTTAGCGACCATATATGACAGTCAAGTCATCAGCCAGATGAGAAAGGCCGTCAGGCCGGCCAGGGCAGCGAATAGGTCTTGACGTTGGTGTAGCTCTTCATCGCCTCCCACACGCCCTCCTTGTAGCCGAGCCCGGAATCCTTGATGCCGCCGAACGGCGACATCTCGATCCTGTATCCCGGTACCTCCCAGACATTGACGGTGCCGACATGTAGGCCATTGATGAGCTTGGTGATGGTATCGAGCCGGTTGCTGCATACCCCGGAGGAGAGCCCGTAGGCGGTCGAATTGGCGATGCGGATAACCTCTGCGATGTCGCCGGGGCAGCGGATGATCGGCACCACCGGCCCGAACGTCTCCTCCTTAACCAGCTCGCAGTCGTAGGGCACGTGGTCGACCACGGTGACGGGAAAGAGCGCGCCCTTGCGATCGTTGCCGTGCAGCAGCTTGGCACCCTTCTCCACCGCGTCCTCGACGCGGGCCTGAAACAACTTGGCGGCGCCCTCGTGGATGACGGTGCCGACATCCGTGTCGGGATCCATGGGGTCGCCGCACTTGAGCTTGCGCGCCTTGGCCAACGCCAGCTCGACGAAGCGGTCGGCGATCTTGTCGGCGACCAGGATGCGCTTGACCGCCGTGCAGCGCTGGCCAGAGTTCTTGGTGGCGCCCTGCACGGCGAGCTCAGCTGCCTTATCGAGGTCTGCGTCTGAGAGGTCGTCCATGACGATCAGCGGATCATTGCCGCCGAGCTCGAGCACCAGGCGCTTGTAGCCGGCCCTCTCCGCGATGTACTTGCCGACCTTCACGGACCCCGTGAAGGTGACGATATCGGCGCGCGGATCGGTGATCATCGCGTCTCCCATGGTGCGCGGGTTGCCGGTGACGATCGACAGCATCTGCGGCGGCAGGCCTGCCTCGTAGAGGATGTCGGCCAGCAGCAGCGCGGTCAGCGGCGTCAGCTCTGTCGGCTTGGCCACCACGCGGTTGTTGGTGGCGATCGCCGGCGCGATCTTGTGGCTGATCATGTTGAGAGGGTGGTTGAAGGGCGTGATGGCGGCGATGCACCCCAGCACCGGCGTGCGCGAGGTATAGATGCGCCGCGCCTTGCCGTGCGGCGTGATATCGCAGGAGTAGACCTCGCTGTCGTCGCGGATGGCGAGCTGGCCGGCGAGCAGGTAGACGTCGTAGGCGCGGCCGACCTCGTAGAGCGAATCTTTGAGGCAGAGGCCCGATTCCGCCGTGATCAGGTGCGCGATCTCCTCCTTGCGCGCAGCTAGGATCTCCGCGGTGCGGGTGAGGATCTGCTGGCGCTCGTAGCGGGTGAGCTTGGGGCTATAGGCGTTGCCGATCGCGAAGGCCTCGGCGACCTGGGCCGGGTTGGCGGCCGGGACGGTGCCGACTACGGCCCCGGTATAGGGATTGATGACCTCGATGCGCTCGTCGGCGTCGACGAGCTTGCCGGCGATGCGCATCTTCTCGTGCCGCTTGACCGGCAGCTTCGGCTTCTTCACCCGATCCTGCATCTGCCGCTCCTTCGGGCCCAACTCTCTCAGATCACGCGGTTGAGGGCGACGTCGAACACGTCGAAGTTGCGCAAGCGATGGCCCGCCGGCAGGGCGAGCGTGCGGTTGGCGATCATCGGCACGCGCTGCTCGCTCAATCCGCCGTGCGAGCGCAACGGCTCATCGAGACCGGACAGATCGTGCTTCTCCGCCGCCGTGCCCAGCACCTTGTGGCGCGTCGAGACGAGCACGATGTCGCCGATGCGGTCGGCAGGCAGCTCGAAGCGAGCGCAGGCCTCGGGGCGGGACAAGGCCTCCTCGATCCCCTCGATCGCCTCCAGCCTGCCGATCAGCGCCTCGACGGCGACGCCCTCGGGCACGTGCACGGTGGCAAATCCGCCGAGCGCACCATGATGCACGACATAGGGGTCCGTGATCGGCAGGATCACCCGCGCCCGGTCCTTGCCGAGCCACGCATCGAACAGCGGCTGCAGGTAGATCACGTCGGGCGAGCCGTCGGCCAGGTGCTTGTCGTTCATGCCGTGGTCGGCCGTCGCCACGATCACCGCGCCCTGGCCGTCGAGCTCGGCCAGGTAGCCGTCGATCATGGCATAGAAGTCGTTGGCGATCTTGGTGCCAGGGCCGACCTTGTGCTGGATGTAGTCGGTGGTCGACAGGTACATGAGATCGGGACGGAAGCGCGCCATCAGCTTGACGCCGGCCGCAAACACGAACTCGGACAGTCCCGCCGAATAGACATCGGGCAGCGGCAGGCCCACGAAGGCGAGCGCGTCGTCGATGCCGTTGTGGTCCCTGGTCGCCTTGTCCGCTCGCTCCGAGGAGAGGGCGATGGCGCGCCCGTTCCCGTACGCGAGCCCGTGCGACAGCAGCAGCCGCAGCTTGTCCTTCGCCGTCACCATCGCCACTTTGGCGCCGGCGTCGTGGAAGGCCGCGAGGATCGTCGGCGCGCGCAGGAACTTGGGATCGTTCATCATCACTTCGGTCTTGGTGGCGCGGTCGTAGAAGAAGTTGCCCGCGATCCCGTGCACCGACGGCGGCCGGCCCGTGATGATGGAGAGGTTGTTGGGGTTGGTGAAGCTCGGGATGACGCTCTCGGCGATGGCGCTGGCGCCCTGCCGCAGCATCCGGGCGAAGAACGGGGCCCGCCCGGCCTCAATGGTGGCCTCGACGTAGCCGGGCTCCGAGCCGTCGAGGCAGACGACGACGGTCGGGGCCTTGGGGAAGGCGTAGCTCCGCCCGTTGCACGTCACCCGGCCCTGCGACCCAGTGGAACTCATGGGTGCACCCTCAAAGGTCTCTTCCTACTCACGCTGCCGGTTGCAGGCTCTCGACGCCCATCTGCGACAGGATCTCGGCCACCGCCGCCAGGAAACCGCGCATATGCTCGGCATTGATGCGCCCGATGCAGCCGACCCGGAAGCTGTCGGCCACCGTCAGCTTGCCCGGATAGATCACGTAGCCCCGCTCTTTCAGCTGATCGTAGAAGGCCTGGAACTGGAACTTCGGGTGGCGCGGCATGTGGAACGTATAGATGATCGGCGCCTGCAGCCGCTCGGGCAGGAGTGGCCGGAAGCCCAGCGCCTGCATGCCCTCCGACAGGATGCGCCCGTTCTCGGCATAGCGGCCGCCGCGACCGGGCTGCCCACCTTCGGCAAAGAACTCCTCCAGCGCCTGGTGGAAGGCCACGATCACGTGGATCGGCGGCGTGAAGCGGTATTGCCCGGTCTTGGCCAGCGCCTGCCACTGGTCGACGAGGTCGAGGACCAGCGTCGTGGCGTTGCCCTTCGCCTCGGCCAGCGCCGCCTCGCGGCAGAGCACGAAACCGAGGCCGGGCACGCCCTCGATGCACTTGTTGGAGGACGCAGCCAGCGCATCGAAGGCAATCTTTCGCGCATCGAGTGGCAGGGCGCCGAACGCGCTCATGGCATCGATCAGGAAGCGCCGGCCATGCTTGGCCACGATGGCGCCGACCTCCGCCACCGGGTTCAGGATGCCGCTGGTCGTTTCGCAGTGGACCATGAAGACGTGGCCGACGCCCTCGTCAGTGGCGAGCGTGCGCTCGACCTCGGCGAGATCGGGCGCGGTATCCTCCGGCGTCTGCAGCACCACGCTTTTGCGCCCGGCGATATCGAGGATGCGCTTGGCGCGCAGGCCGTAGGCGCCGTTGATGAGCAACAGGCACTTGGCGCTGGCCGGCACGAACGTCGTCAGCATGGCCTCGACGGCGAAGGTGCCCGAGCCCTGCATCGGCACCGTCACGTGCGTGCCCCAGGCGTTGACGATCTCGGGCAGCCGCTCGAGCACGGCCTTGTTGATGGCGATGAAGGCGGCGTCGCGGGAGCCCCAGTCATGCACCATCACCTCCTTGACGCGCCGGGAGGTGGTGAGCGGACCGGGAGTGAGCAGCAGCGGGTCGCCGGTCTCCGAGAGGCCGCGCCGGACAGTCGCCTTGGTCATGCGCCTCCACCCGGTCCCGAGCTCTCTGTGTGGGCTACCTTCGCCGCCGCCGCCGCAAAGGTCAATCGCAAGCCATGTAGCGTATCTCGACTACACTTCGGCAACACGTCGCATGGGCCGCCTGCCCCGCCGTGGTATTGGCTGGGCGCAAGCGAAAGGAGGCACCTGTGGCAACCGCCATGACGCGCCGCGGCGACCCCGATGCCGGTGCCGGACCGCCCTATCACTACGTGGTGACCGACATCGAGACCGACGGCCCGGAGCCGGGCCGCAACTCGATGCGCAGTTTCGCCTCGGTGGTCATGAACGCCGATGGGCAGATCGTCGGCCAGTTCGAGGGCTGCCTTGCCGAGCTGCCCGGCGCCGCGCCCGATCCCGCCACGCTCGCCTGGTTGCAATCGCATGCGGCCGCCTGGGCCGACCTGACACGCGACCCGAGGCCCGCCGCCGAGGTCATAGGCCCCTACGTCGACTGGCTGCGCGCCCTGCCGCTGCACGCCGTGTTCGTCGCTCACCCGCTGGCGTTCGACGGCTTCTGGATGGACTGGTACCTGCGCCGGTTCGCCGGCCTGCGACTGTCGTGCGGCCCTTATGGCGGGGAGCGCCTGTTTCTGCATGCCGGGCTCGACCTGGCGAGCCTGATCATGGGTGTGGCCGGCTGGGAGTTCACGGACTGCCGGCGCGAGGCCTATCCGCAGGCGTGGTCCGCAGGCCACCAGCACACCCACCGGGCCATCGACGACGCGCTGGGCTATGCCCACATCCTGGCAGCGGTCCTGCGCCAGAGAGACGAGACGCTCGCTCGATAGCGGGTCGATGCGCCGCGTCGACCAGGCCGCCGTGTCCCCGGTTTTCCTACGCGTTCCCCTGCCTTTACTCCGACCAGGTAGCGTGACACACAGTCCACGAGCGATATTGCGTCGCGATAGCTCTCGAGGCTGTGACTTATTTGATCAGCGGGGCATTCCTGAACGATCGACAAAACCTGGTCCTGGCGCTCACGGCCGCCTGGACCATGGCCGGCGTCATGCTCTATCTGCTCGCGCCCCAGTCCGGCCCCGTCGTGCTGCCGTTGGCCTTGGTGGCGCCGGTCGCGCTACGCATTTATGCCGAGCGCCGGGTGCCGTTCTATCCGGCCTCCGCTGTCACCAAGGCGCTGCTGCTGGCGGGCGCCTATCTCCTCATCAATGCGTCGTGGTCGCTCAGCCCGTCGACGGCCTACTTCAACATCACCGCGCTTTTCATCTTCATCGCCGTCCTGCACGTGACGCTCAACACCCTGCCCGACTGTGAGGCGCCCGCCCTGCGCGCCATGGCGCTCGGGTTTCTCGTCGGCATGGCGGTCGCCGGGTGCTTTCTCGCCTTCGAGGCTTTCAGCCAGCAGTTGATCCGTCGCACATTGATGACGAGCTTTCCGGTGTTGCGACCCGACCCGCGGCACATGGTCTTGGAGGCGGGACGCGTCGTGCATCTCCCGCCCTACCTGCTCAACCGGAACACGGCGGCCCTGGCTGTGCTCTTTTGGCCGGCCGTTCTGGCTGCGATCTACCTCGCGCGCAATGCCCGGGCCCGGACCGCGCTGCTGCTGGGCCTGGTCCCGGTGCTGGCCGCCATCTTCCGATCCGCGCACGCAACATCGAAAATCGCCATCCTGGGCTCGGCCGGCGCCTATGGCCTCTATCTGCTGTCTCCCCGCATCGCCTCGAGACTGGTGCTGACTGGATGGGTCGCCGCCACGCTGTTCGTGGTGCCGCTGGCTTTGCTGGCCTACGCCAGCAACCTCTATCTGGCGGATTGGCTGGCGCCGAGCGCCCAGCACCGCATCGTCATCTGGGGCTATACGGGGGAGCAGATCGCCAAGGCCCCGGTGGTCGGAGTAGGCGTCAATACCGCGCGGGCGCTATACAATCCCGACGACTACGATTCCCCACGCGCGCCGGGCTCCGCCTATCAGCTGTCGACCAGCCTGCACAGCCACAACGTGTATTTGCAGACGTGGTATGAGACGGGCGCGGTCGGCGCAATTTTCCTGTTCGCGATCGGCCTGATGATCTTCAAGTCGGTTTCGAACGCCCCCTTTGACACCCGGCTGGCGCTCTGCGCCACCCTCGTCAGCTGCGCGCTCCTTGGCTCGTCGAGCTTCAGCCTGTGGGCGCCGTGGTTCATGGCTTCGTTCGGCCTGGCCGCCGTCTTTGCCACCCTCGGCAACGCGCTGGCCGCAGCCGGGCCCGATCCGCCGGGCTGAGTGCGCGCCATCCATCGACCGATGCTGGTGTGATGCGCCGAACTCTCAGCGCCATGGCCGGCGAAATCGCCCGCCGGGTCGCTTGCCGACTAGCGTGTCGCCTACTGCGCTCTGAACACCCAGCGCTCGATGGCGATGGCCAATGCGTAGGACATGGCCAGCACTTCTGCGGCGGCAACGCCTAGCAGCCCCACGCTCGGCTCCAAATGGAAAAGCGCCCACGTCATGAAGGTAAGCATTGATTGCGCCCCAACTCACCAGACGCTGCTAGCAAACCCATGCGGCCTGGCGCCGTCAATGACGAGTGCGCCAACGAGCGCGCGAGAGTTCCTGCCTGTTGCGCGGGCGCAACGCACGCAAGCTCGGGCTGCCACATTCTGCCGCTGTTTTAGACTTTGCGCGCAGCCGACAGGTCAGGTCTCCTGTCCGATAGCAGCTACTGGAGACGCCGCCAACAGCTTGCGATAGGCGTCCCGCAGGGCGCGACGCACGGCATCCGTGGAGAATTGCGCCACCAGCCTCTCCCGCGCCGCCAGGCCCTGCCGGCGCCTCAGGTCGGGTTCAGCGGCAAGACGCGCAAGCGCCGCAGCCAGGGCTTCGACGTCGCCGGGAGGCACGACCAAGCCTTCGCTGCCATCGCGCACGAACTGCCGGCAACCCGGCACATCGGCGACGACCAGCGGCCGGGCACAGGCCGCCGCCTCCAGCATCGACCGGGGCATGCCCTCTCCGCCCAGCGACGGCACGACGGCGATGTCGGCGCCTCGCCAAACACCGACAATATCCTGCACGCGCCCATGGCAATGCACGCCCTCGCAGTTGCCCCACTCGGCCAGCATCGCGCTCGAGATACCATCGGGATTGTCGAGGTCCGGCGCCCCGTACAGGTCGATGTCGAGCGCGATGCCGCGCTCGCGCAGGCGGAGCTGCGCCTCGACCAGCACGTCGACGCCCTTCGTACGCACCATGCGGCCGACGAACGCCGCGCGCGGCACCCCATTGCGTGGCGGCGGCTGGGCCGCGAATTCCTCGGGGTCGACGCCGGCACCCGGGATGATGGCGGCCCGCTCCGCCGAGCCCAGCCCTTCCCGCACCAGCACGTCGAGATCGTCCGCATTCTCCGCCAGCAGCCACGGCTGCGCGGTTCGACGCGCGCGGCGCATCGCCCCGAATGCGGCACCGCGAATGAGACGGGCAGACAGTGCCCGTGACACCCCCAGGTAGCCCATGCCCGTGAGGTGCAGCACCGCCGCCCGCGGGCGATACTGCGCGCCACTGAGCGCCAGGCTTGTGAACACCATCGGCTGCAAGGCGATGGCGTGCACCACGTCCGGCCGCGCCGTGTCGATCAGACGGGTCAGCGCGCGGCGTCCGCGCAGCAGCACGAGCGGACTGAGCGAGCCGCGGCCGAGGTCGAGGGCCACCGGCTGCACGCCCAGGGCGGCGAGCTCATCGAAGCGGCCGGATGACCGGGTCGCCACCAGCACGTCGCGGCCAAGCGCACGCAGCTCGCACAACAGCGGCTTGAAATGCGACAGCGCAAACCAGTCCTCGGTGATGACGACGAGAATGCGATCGCACAGCCGTTCGCGCCCCTCGCCCGCGCGGCCTCCGAGATCGGTCTTGCTGGGCCCAGTCGACATTGCCGCAGGTACCCTCGCCCTTGTGCCCGCCGATGCGCCAGGGCAGGCGCGTATGAGTTAAGCCACGGTTCGCGTGATGTCAGTCGGATTCGCAGCACATTGCAGTCGCCGACGGGGTCCCCACGCCTGCATTGCGGCGGCCGGCCGCCAGCCTGTAGTGTCGGGTGGGGACAGGAGCAAGCGATGAAGCGAGCGCTCGACGTGGCGGGGGCATTGCTGGGCCTCCTCATCCTTTGCCCCGTGATCGCCGCGGCCATGATCGCCATCCGCCTGGAGACGCCGGGGACGGCGCTCTTTGCCCAGGCCCGCGTCGGGCGGGGAGGCCGGTCTTTTACCTGCTACAAGCTGCGCACCATGCATCGCAACACCAAGGAGCTTCCCTCCCATGAGGTCGGCGCGGCGGCCTTGACGTCGGTCGGCGGGATCCTGCGCCGCTTCAAGCTCGACGAGCTGCCACAGCTCTATAACGTCCTGATCGGAGAAATGAGCCTCGTGGGCCCGCGCCCCTGCCTGCCGTCCCAGACCGAGCTGATAGAGGCGCGCAGGCGCGAAGGGGCCCTCGACGTGCGCCCCGGCATCACCGGCCTCGCCCAGGTGCAAGGCTTGGACATGTCCGATCCCCAGCTGCTGGCCGCGGTCGACGGCGAATACGCCCGCACGCGGTCGCTCGCCGGCGACATCCTGCTCATTCTTCGCACCGCCACCGGCGCGGGCTTGCGCGTGGATGCGGCACGCAGTGGCGACAAGCGGCTCGGCGGCGGCGATCGCAAGGGTCGGGCGTTGTGAACGTCGTCGTTACCGGCGCCTCCGGTTTCGTTGGTCGCGAGCTGGTTGCCCTGCTGAGCAGCCGAGACGATTGGCACGTCGTTGCCGCGGCGCGCCGGCCGGATCGGAGTTGGCCCTCCCGCGTGCGCCCAGCCCACTTGCCCGATCTGGCGGATCCGGCGCAGCAAGGCCATCTGGAGCCTCTCGTGGCCGGTGCAGACGCGGTGGTCCACCTGGCCGCCCGCACGCCCGGAGGCGATGCCGGCGACGAGGCCCGCGTCATGGCGGTCAACGCCCATGCCGTCGGGCGCCTCGCGCAGACCTGTGTCCGCGGCGGCGTGAAGCGGTTCGTCCTGGTGTCCTCCTCGCGCGTCTGCGGCGCCGTCACCGGGGCGAGGCCGATCGATGAGGTGTCGCCGCCCGCACCGGATGATGCCTATGCCCGCTCGAAGCTGGCGGCCGAGCAGGCCGTTATGGCGTCCGCGAGCGCACGCATGTCGTGGTCCATCGTTCGGCCTCCGTTGATTTATGGGCCGGGAATGCGCGGGCCGCTACTGCAGCTCGCTCGCGCCATCGCCCGCGGCGTCCCGCTGCCGCTCGGGTCGATCAGGACCAATCGGCGCGATATGGTGGGCGTGCGCAACCTGTGCCGCTTCCTGGAGCTTTGTCTGGAGCATCCCAAGGCCGCAAACGAGCTTTTCGTCGTGCGCGACGGCGAGCCGACGTCCACCCGCGGCTTGATCGAGGCCATGGCCAAGGCCCTCCGGCGGCCGGCGCGGCTGGTGCCTGTCCCCGCCGCGGCCCTGGGGCTCGCGGCCCGGTTGGCAGGCCGCGGCGCGATGATGCAGCGTCTGCTCGGCGACCACAGGATCGAGGATGCCAAGGCGCGCCGTCAGTTGGGTTGGCGCCCCGAGGTTGGAATGCAGTTCGACCTCGAGCGCATGGCGCACGCCTTGGCGTCGTGAGCGCACGGTAGCGCAGCGGCGGGCCCTCCTCTGTTCACAGGGTCGGCGGCGCGGGCTATGGTCGCCGGCACCGACACACCCACAGCCGTTTTTTGTTGGCAGGGACGGCGAGGCCCTGCAGGCATGCTCAAGCTCCAGGACTGGTCATGGCTCGAGGACGCGGCGCGCAAGGTGCTCCTGCGGCTCGTGGCTCTGAACCGCTATCCCAAGCGCGCCATCCTGGCCGTCACCGATGCCGCCCTGCTGTCGTTTGCCCTGTGGCTCGCCATGTCGCTGCGGCTCGGCGAGTTCTACGTGGCGCCCAACCTGCAGCATTTCCTGGTGATCGGCGCGGCGCCCATCATCGGTGTCGCAACCTTCTTCCAGCTCGGCCTTTACCGGCTCGTGACGCGCTTCATCGGCGGCCAGGGCGCCGCCCTGATCCTGGTGGCGGTGGGGCTTGCGGCGCTGCTCTGGGCGCTGCTGGTGCTGCTCTCGGGCGTGCAGACCACAGATGCCTATGCCATCCCCCGCTCGGTGGTCATCCTCTATCCGATCTTCGGGGCGGCCCTGGTGTGGGCCAGCCGGCAGACCGCCGGGTGGCTGCTGCAGCGTGCCGGCGTCGAGCTGCCAGTGCGCGTTCGCGACAAGGCCCGCAACGTCCTGATCTACGGCGCGAGCACGACGGGCCTGCAGCTGCTCGAGGCGCTGCGTCACTCCAGCAACTACCGGCCCATCGGCTTCGTCGACACCACCCCGGCCATGTGGGGCCAGTACGTCGCCGGCCTCAAGGTCTACCGGCCCGAGCGGTTGCCGACCCTGATCCAGCGCAACAACGTGCGCGAGGTCTTGCTGGCCATGCCGAAGGCACGGCGGCACGAGCGGCAGGAGGCGCTGCGGCAGCTCGAGAAGCTGGCGGTGGAGGTGCGCACGCTGCCGGCGATCGAGGACGTCGCCGCCGGCCGGGTGACGGTCAGCGATCTGCGGCCGGTCGGCGCCGACGATCTCCTCGGCCGCGATCCGGTGCCGCCCGATCCCGACCTGCTCGCGCGCGATATCAAGGGCAAGTCGGTCATGGTCACGGGCGCCGGGGGCTCCATCGGCTCCGAGCTCGTGCGCCAGATCTTGCGCCAGGAGCCGCGATGCCTCGTCCTCCTCGACGTCGCCGAGGCCCAGCTCTACCAAATCGAGATGGCGGCACAGGAGCAGCTGCAGGCGGGGCGCGCCGCGCAAGCCACCAAGGCCGCTGCCCAGCCCAAAATCGTGGCCGTGCTCGCCTCAGTCCAGGATGGGGCCCTGGTACGCCGGGCCATCCGCGCCAACGCGGTGGAGACCATCTATCACGCCGCCGCCTTCACGCAGGTACCGATCATCGAGCGCAACGCGGTGGCGGGACTGCGCAACAACACGATTGCCACCGCGACCTTGGCGCAGGCAGCGGAAGACTGCGGGGTCGAGCGGTTCGTCTTTATCTCCACCGACAAGGCAGTGCGCCCGAGCAGCATCATGGGTGCGAGCAAGCGGTTGGCCGAGATGGTGCTGCAGACGCGCGCCGCTCAGGCGGAGGGCAGCACCATGTTCACAATGGTGCGCTTCGGCAATGTTCTCGACAGCTCGGGGTCGGTCGTGCGCCAGTTCCGCCGGCAGATCGAGGCCGGCGGCCCCGTCACCGTCACGCATCGGGACGCAATCCGCTATTTCATGTCGATCCCCGAAGCGGCGGCGCTGGTGATCCAGGCCGGAGCCATGGCGAACGGTGGCGAGGTCTTCCTGCTCGACATGGGCGAGCCGGTGAAGATCGACCACCTCGCCCGCTCGATGATCCGGCTGGTGGGACAAGAGGTGCGCGACGCCGCGCACCCCGACGGCGACATTGCCATCGAGTATACCGGTCTGCGCGATGGCGAGACGCTGCACGAGGAGCTGCTGCTGGGCGAGAACGCCAGTCCCACCGCCCATCCCCGCATCCTCGAGAGCCATGAGCCCAGCCTGCCGGCCGCAGAGCTGTCCGACGTCCTCGACGCCTTGGAGAAGGCCTTGGCGGCCGGCGACAGAGAGGCCATCCACACGGTCCTGTCGCGCGCCGTAGACGGCTACCCCCCGAAGGCGCAGGTGCGCCCCACCCCGGATGCAATCGCACGCGAGCCCGCGGGTCGCCCGATGACGACCGCGGCACGCGACGTTCGCACCCGCCCGTTCTCGCGGGCATCGCGATGATGTTGTGGCGGGCACCGCTCCCTCGCGGCGCCGCCAATGCCGGTGGCGCGCTCAGGCCGCCCGTATTTCTCGCGGCTTGAACTCATTCCCGCGCATGAGGAAAAGATCACATAAATCGATCAAACCGGCGCCGTCCCCGGTCATCCAACTGCCAATGGCCAGGTCGACCGCGTTGAGCTTGACCTGCATGGCTCGGTCCGAGTTGTCCTTGAACTTGTCGATCACGCTCGCCAGGAACAGCTTTTGCGTCTGCGAGCGCCGCACCAGCGAGGCGATCGTGGCCCAGGTACCGGCCTTGTCCGGTCGAGGCTCGATGATGCCTTCCGCGGCCAGGACGAATGCGGCCTCGCCGTTGCCACCGATTTTGTGAGTGATACCGACTCCGGGTAATCACTTCCTGGCGCCGGCGTTCGCTCTCAGTCGCGGCCACCAGTGGAAGAGCGTGCTGTCGCGGATCATCTCCTGCTGGTGGGTGAGGGCGACGCAGCGCTGGCCCAC
>Ga0247727_10002853_pt1 | contig 38976 bp, 36 predicted proteins | sample WisWelCaveWW1625_FD_202498 | JGI IMG/M metagenome (GOLD analysis project Ga0247727, IMG submission 202498) | Biofilm microbial communities from Wishing Well Cave, Virginia, United States - WW16-25 | ecosystem: Environmental > Aquatic > Deep subsurface > Groundwater > Cave microbial mat | place...
CACTCGGACCGGATACAACAACGTGTGACTACAATACGGTGTCCCTCTATGGTCCCGCAGGAATGAATTATTATTCGTGGTCAACCGGTGAAAATGGCGCCACATTGGATGTAATCGACGTAACCACCAGTAATTCGTACATTCTTACTTTGTCCGATACAAATAACTGCGAATCTTCGGATACCATTGTTGTGACTTTCATTGACTGTGCCTTTATTGACGAAAATACGGGAATATCAATGCGCCTGTTCATTGATGCGTCGGAAATGCTACAGGTAATTTCGGGTGAAGAAATGAGGGCCATTCAGATTTACGACGTCCGCGGTGCATTATTGCTCGATCAGTCGGTTCAGGGCAACTCCTGCCAACTGAGCCTCGAGGATCAACCGGCCGGGGTATTTGTTCTTCGCGCCGAAATGACGAGTGGTGAAGCCGTCCGGTTTAAGTTTGTCGTTGATTGATTGCTCCAAGGATATCCGTTCTACTTCCCGTTTACAATGCCGGTAAATACCTTGTTGAGGCTATTGATTCGGTACTCGCGCAAACCTTTACGGATTTTGAAATCATTCTCATCAACGATGGTTCCACAGACAATTCCGTTGAAATTGCCGAATCCTACTCCGACCCAAGAATAAAACTTTTTCACAATCCGCAAAATCTTGGATTGATTGCGACGCTCAACAAAGGCATTGAATTGTGTTCGGGCGAATTTATCGCGAGGATGGATGCCGATGACCGGATTACACCGGAACGGTTTCAAATCCAACTCGCAGCTTTTGAAAAGGATAGGAATCTTTGTATCGCAGGAGGAAATTATGAGATCATTGGATCGGCCTATTCGTCGGTTTTGCCCTTGACGAATGATGAAATCAGATGTGAACTCTTCTTCTCCAACGTCATCTCCCACCCTATTGTAATGATGCGCTCGAGTTTATTTAAGGAGACGGCCTTAAAGTACAATCCTGAATACACCCACAACGAAGATTGGAAATTATGGCTGGATATTCCAAGCCAATATAAATTCATCAATGTTCCCGAGGTTCTTTTATTCTACCGAATGGAAGGACAGAACATTTCAGTAATAAACCAGCACAGCCGCAAGGAAAGATATCTGAAAATGTATTGTTCGGCGATCTCCCAATTGATCGGTACGGTCACCAAGGAGCAACTGGCTGTACACTGGTCCCTCTCCAATGGTGAAGCCGGCGATTTCCGAATCTCAGCATTAAAAAATTACATCCGGCTTTTTATCGGGAAAGCGATCGCGAGCGGGCATCCCGAAGGGGTTGTAAAAAAATCGATCCGCCAAAAGCTGAAAAAGTTATACTTTTCCTACGCGAACCGGTCTTTTTGGTCCGGACTTACATTTATGCTTAACCTCGAAGTTTTTTCAATGAGCGGCTTGATTTACCTCTTTAAGGTCAGATTTCGAAGCAACAGGGTGCCTGCAAAAAGTAAATGAGTTGAAACTCCATTATGCTTTTTAACTCCATCGATTTTGCCATATTCCTTCCGATTGTATTTATCCTTTATTGGTTTGTCACCAACAACCGGTTAGGCCTACAGAATTTACTCATCGTCGTCGCGAGTTACATTTTTTACGGATGGTGGGACTGGAGATTTCTAACACTTGTCGCGCTAAGTTCAGCGATCGATTATTTCGCCGCGATTGGTATTGATCGTTCGTCTGATGCCTTCAAACGAAAGTTAATGCTCGGCATCAGCATAACGGCCAATCTCGGTTTGCTGGCCTTTTTCAAATACTACAACTTTTTCCTCGACAACTTCGTCGACGCATTTAAATTTTTCGGGCAGGACATTTCGGTTCGTTCTCTGGAAATAGTACTTCCGGTTGGGATCAGCTTTTACACTTTCCAGACGATGAGTTATACCATCGATGTCTACCGAAAAAATATGCCAGCCAGCAAGGATTTCGTGTGTTTTGCAGCCTTCGTGAGCTTTTTTCCGCAACTGGTTGCCGGACCGATCGAACGAGCGACAAATCTTCTCCCTCAATTTTATATAAAACGTGAGTTTGACTATTCAAACGCCGTGCTGGGAATGCGCCAGATTTTGTGGGGACTTTTCAAGAAAATAGTTATCGCTGACAACTGTGCCGTGTACGCCAACCAGATATTTGACAATTCCCCCGATTGTTCCGGTAGCACCTTGGTACTTGGGGCTATCTTCTTCACCTTTCAGATCTACGGTGATTTCTCGGGCTATTCCGACATTGCGATAGGAACTTCTCGCTTGTTCGGATTTAACCTGATGCAGAACTTTGCCTTTCCTTACTTTTCGCGTGACATTGCGGAATTCTGGCGGCGCTGGCACATTTCTCTGTCTACCTGGTTCAGGGACTACGTGTATATCCCACTGGGCGGAAGTCAGGGCAGCACATTCAAAAAGGTACGAAACGTTTTCATTGTCTTTCTGGCAAGCGGATTTTGGCACGGTGCCAACTGGACGTTCATTGCGTGGGGTGCGTTGAATGCCATCTACTTTCTTCCCTTGCTACTGCTCAAAACAAACCGCAAAAACATTGACTCTGCCGCAGAAGGAAAATTTTTGCCATCTCTCCGCGAGGCCTTGGGTATTCTCACAACATTTGGACTTACCGTGCTTGCCTGGATATTTTTCCGTGCCGAAAATATGACCCACGCGATGGACTTTTTATCTGGAATATTCTCATCAACACTTTTTAGCTTTCCGTACTTTCCTGAGATATCCAAGGCCTATATCACATTGGGACTTATTGTCGTTTTCGTTCTCATTGAATGGGCTGGCCGCAGCCGTCAGTTTGCTATTGAACAGATGACCGGTACCTGGGTACGACCCTTGCGATGGTCATTCTATACATCTCTTATTCTGATCATTTTTTATCTCGGATCGTTCGAGGAGATTTCATTCATCTATTTCCAGTTCTGAAAAAATGAAAAAGTACATTGGTCAAATGGTCAAATTTTCGCTGGTTTTGCTCAGCATTTTTACCGCATTGAACATTTTTCAGTCGTTCTACAACAACGAACCGGGACACTACGCCTTACAGTACACTGCAGCTGAAAATCCCTCCGTCCCCTTCAACAGTATCATCATCGGTACTTCGCACGCCACACACGGAATCCGACCGGCCGTAATTTCCGACAACCAGGCCCAGTACTACAACTTTGCACTCAATGGCGGCAATTCCCAATTTTACCTCGACTGGTGGGACCGTGTATTACTTCCGAATCATCCTAAAATTGACCGTTGCATTGTGTCGGTGGACAATTTCTTTGTTGGAACAAAAAACCTGCGCAAACTGGAACAAGACGCTGAACATTTTTCGGCAGACCTAATAAATCAGCTGTTCCTCGATGATACCGCCACGGCCAAGGGAGAAATACTGGTGAACCTTTTGCCCGCGCTAAAATATCGGACTCGAATCCTTGAATCCCTGCAGTTGAGTCAAGGCGACAACGATTATCTTATGAAAGAGTACGACAATGGTTTCGTTCCATTTGAAACGCCCCGGGATGAAAAATTATTTCGGCCTCTCCAGAAAAAGGACCGTGGTATTTCGGAAATACAAAAAGGACATTTTGTGAAGTTGCTTCAAAGAATTTCGCAATCGGTCAATGACATTGTACTCGTGATTCCGCCGGAATATGGAACCGATCAGAATGAATACAAGAGTCTTCGTGAATTCTTACAGTTCATCCAGTCCCAATCTGGAATTGTCTTTTTGGATTTTAATGGACCTTTGTCACAACCCGAATTTCAAGATGCATCCAATTACAGCGACCCGATGCACTTGAACGGAAAAGGGAGTTTACTATTCAGCGAATATCTCGGCACGGCACTTGACAGTTGCTGTAGGGCTTCCGAGTGATTCAAAACGTATCGAAATCACCTCCGCTAAAGCCAAAAATAAATCCAGGCCTTTCGGTTGCTGACAGATCGTTGCAGATCATCGGTGTTTCATAAACGGTGCAGGTCCAGCCAGGAAAAAATGTAGTTGCCTCGTTGGACGGCGGCAATACAATCCTGAACATTTCCACACCGTATTTTCGCCCCCACGTGCAAAGTTGGCTCAAAATCAACCGGTGATCATCTCCAAAAACATCGCCAATTTCAATGACATTTTTGTGACAACGGATCCACGCAAAACCTGAGGGGAGTTGCACAACCGCTGTCCCGGTGTGCAACTTATAGCGAAGGTACTCAGGCGACCGGTCCAGCGGGTTTTCAAAAACAGCGTGAATGAAAGATTTTGAGGTTGGAATTATTTCAACACGGGAAACAAAATCAACGGACATCTTCTTTGCACGTTTTTCATAAAAAGTAGCATAATTCCATCGTCTCATCGTTCGTTGAAAAAGGGAGAGATTTCCAGAAACAGAATACAATGTCATCTCACGAACATCCCATCCAAACTTTTTCCAGGCAAGCAGGGCAAGCGGATTTGGAACACCGAATATGAGTTTGACGCCCTCGCAGACTGATAATGCAATCATTTCATTCTTGAGCAATTCAAATAGTCCCTTTCTTCGATGATCAGGGTGTGTGATGCCGTCGACAGCCTGAATGAATAACCGTGATTCTCCCTTTGTAAAATCCTTAACCGGTAATACGCCAAGAAACGCAACGGCTTCGTTGTTCGATGGGTCAACGGCAATAAATCCGCGAAGGCCATTTGCAAAAACTGTGACCGACTGATATTTGTTGATGAGTGCGTGCCGGTTGTACTGATCCGGGCGACAAATTTCAAAGAGATTAAGAAACACCTCAAAATTATCTGAAGTTACCGGACACACGTGGTAGACGATATTACCTTGAGCTTTGGACGACATTGTATGCAATTCGTTTTTCGTTTTCAGGAACAGGAAGTGCGTAGATGCCAAATCGGTCCTTGATTAAACTGATGCGCCGATGCTCCGGATTATTGAACGTTACGGCGAGTTGCTCTATGAAGCCCAGCGTTCTCGCTCGATCAACGAGCTGCAGATTGTATGATCCGTCCGGATAAGCGACAGAATTCACAGTTCTTTGGGTGAGATTTTCCAGATATTTTTTCGAAAGAGCCAGTTCTTCCAAAGCGGTCTTATGGTCCAGATTTCCGAGATTATTGTGATAATAACCGTGAGAACCAATTGTGATATATTTTGATTTGCTGCAGGCAATAATCTGATCATTGGACATCAGCTTCCAGTAATCGTTTAGCCTCTCGTCTATCCTGACTGCGTTGAGAACAGTGGCGAACTGACGTGCAATTTCATCGAGCCTTTCAAACATAGGTCTGCTATCGGACTTGAACAAATCCGGAAATGAAATTCCGTTTGCATTCCGAAATACCCCCGAACTGTCTTTGTGAAGCACCTGGGAATTGCTGGTAAAAGGTAAGGAACTGTTTGCGCGGTAAATATCGTAAAGGTCGGACCAGATTATTTTTTCCGGGCTGTTGGCCATTCCCGTAATGTAGAAAGTAGCCGGAATTTGTAATTTCTCAAACAAGGGCAGGGCATATTTGAAATTATTTTCATAGCCGTCGTCAAACGTTATGGCGATAGTGAATTTATTATCTGTTGCGGGTTCATTGTCAAAAAAATTGGCAACTGGAACAATTGAAAAATTCTTTTTAAAGTAGCATAACTGACGTTCAAGATTGGTAATGCTGATAAATCGAGAATTAAATTTTCTGTTTTGAAGCAAATCTACCCCGTGATACATTACTATTCTCTGGCCACTGGCGCCACGTTTGATTCCATAACCCCAATCTATCAGCTGCCGATCGATTCTATTTGCAACTTGTCTAAACATTGATATCAACGTAGTACGGCATTTTAACGCCCAAATTTCAAAGTTTGATCCATCGTTCAGGAATGACATCCCCTGTATTTATTGTAGCCTGATTGAGCCATTTGCGAGGGGTAATCACCAGGTTGGATTCCTTCCCGAATGTTCCCAGCCAGGCCGCCCACCAGGCGAAGGTACTGTTCGGAATAATGAAATGTTTGCAAAGACTCATCAAGTAGAGACAGTCCCTGAATTTTTCTCCGTAAAGTCCCGGCTCAACAAATGTGTGCGGCGACTGAATGTTAAGGTTCTTTTTTACCCAATTCAACTCGTCCGAAAAAATAAAATAATGGGGATTCAACGCGGTTTTTTCGACCTCCTTTATCGCCTTGTAATAGTAATCTTCTCCGACAAAATAGTTCGGGTATTTATTGGACGCAAATTCCTGTCGTCGGACATTCAGACAAACCGAATTCGACTGTGTTATTTTTGATGCCATCTCCCTGCCAGTGTCATCCAGAGTGGTTCGGATTTCAAAGTCGGACTTGATGACCTCGCGACAATCCAGAAAGTACTTTTCACTCTGCCAATACCCGTTAAGAAAAAGCTTGCCGTGAAGATCTAAAAATTGTGGCCAAAAATGAAAATGCGGTTCAATAACGACCGAATGGGGTTCGATGAGGTTCATCACCTTTTTCGTCGCTCGTTTCAACAGTGAGGGCGAATAAGCGGTATATCTTCGAATTTCGGACTCTGTTGCAATATTTTCATCGATGTGGAAAATCGCTAGATCAAAACTTCGGTACGGCAGGTCATTTTGCAAAATCATCGTATTGTAATGCGTAATGTCAAGCTTTAAGGTTCGTTTATGCTTTAGGGCCAATTGCCTTGCAGCCGCATATTGGAACATCTGATTACCGATCCCACCGTGAATTTTGACGATAATCATTGAACTTGATTTTTAAAAGGTATTCAAAAACTGTGCGAACGTTTCTTCACTTCGCAGGCCGATGAACGTCTCTTTGTTCTTCAGCAACTCTGAATAGGTCAGTTCATCAATTTTCTCCTTTGACAACGTAAAATCCGAAGAATTTTTGCGTTTGACAACGACGCCGATTCCCTTATCACAGTCAAATACACAGGCGCTGACGTCCTTTCGGAAACATCTCAGATAGAGGATCGTTTTCCACACGTCACCGCACCATTCACCATTCCATCCGGGAGGATTTATCCGGTGCGCTTCCTCCAAAGAAGGTGCCGCAAGAGAGGCTGCCTCGTGTGGCGGAAGGCAATCGTGCATTACAATGGCTCCACCTGGATTGAGCGCCTCAAGGGAATTTTCAACGTCTCTCAATGTCTGTCCGTAGGTATGCAGTCCATCGATAAAAACGACATCGAATTTCTTATGGACAATCGTTTTATCCACAGAAAAAAACTCGTCACTCGTCTTCTCGATATATTGGTTGAACAAGTTTCGGTAATCTCTCCGGAAAGCTTGCCGTTTGTGCACTTTCGGAATTTGAAAATGAGGATCGACACCGAATTTGCGACGTGCTTTTATGGTGAGAAAGCAACCGCCGTTGTGGACTCCGATTTCAAGATATCTTTTGGCGTCGATTTTATCGATAATCGCCTGGACAATTTTAATTCTGTTTAAACCCATAATTTAAGTACTAATTCAACACATTGCTCAAATTCATTTCCACTGTATCTTATCCTATTCTCAAAAGTTCATCAACTTTTTCCGAACAAATAAGCGCTACGTGTTTTTCAATTTTCTCGTTGTTCCAATCCCACCATCGCAGTTTTTCCAATGCAAGAACTTGTTCCTCGCTAAATCTCTTTCGGATCATCCTCGCCGGGTTGCCACCCCAAATTTCGTAATTTCCGACGTCTTTCGTTACCATTGCACCTGCTGCCAGCACGGCTCCGTTGCCGACAGTGATTCCAGACATAATGGTCACTCCGCGACCAATCCAGACATCATTTCCGATTTTCACATCGCCATTGGTAGCAGGATGACCTTTGATACCCTGCGCGGCAGGAAAGTGCTTTTTCAAAACCGGAAATGGATACGTCGAAACCCAGTCAGTACGGTGATTCCCGCTGAGAAAAATGGTCACGTTATCGGCGATGGAGCAGAATTTTCCGATGAAAAGATTGGCACCACAGTCCTCAAAAAGAACTTCCGGTTTTCCGTACGTGTACTCACCGATCACAAATTGTTTGTCCTTGAAAATATCTTTCGTAAAAAACGGCTGAGCATTTGCCTTAGCACTGACCGACGTTGCACCGAATAGCTTCTTTATCGCGTTCATTTTATGCTCCATTGGTGATCGAGTGAAACATTGCCGATGTCGTAATTCGGTAGATGAACAAAGGTTTTTGGATTGTCAAGAATTTCAAAGTGACAGCACTCTTCCAGGTCGTCGTAACTCAAAACACCCGGCCGGTAAATCACTGCATTCAGGTAATACGCACCCTTTGTGAAGGGATTTTTGGGAAATTCCAGTTGTATCGTGCCAGAAACCTCATCGAGCAATTGTTCAAAGCAGGACACTACCTGGTTGTATTGATTCATCAGTCGGACCAGAATTCGTTTATTCCGTACCGTTCCAGAATTGTGTGCGATTTCAAAAGAAAAATGAATTGGATCCCCGTGGCTAAATTCATTGTTTTCTCCGACAATGACCGCTTTTCTTACATAACTTTCTTTGGTGTCGGAAGTCATTTCTGCAGAGACTTCCTTTTTCGAAGATTTCTGATACTTGTCGATCACTTCCGAAATATCACCGTCAAAAACTAGCCGGCCATTTTGAAGCAAAATACCCTTGTTGCACAGAATTTTTACCGAGCCCAGGTTGTGGCTGACGAATAAAACCGTACGGCCACTTTCTGCAACATCCTGCATTTTACCAAGGCATTTTTTCTGAAATTCGGCATCGCCCACGGATAAAACCTCGTCGATGACAAGAATCTCAGGTTCGAGATGCGCGGCCACCGAAAATGCCAGTCGCACATACATCCCGGAAGAATAATGTTTAACGGGCGTATCGATGAATTTTTCAACATCTGCAAAATCGATGATGTCCCGAATTTTATTTTTTACTTCATTTCTGGACATTCCAAGGATGGTTCCATTCATAAAAATGTTTTCACGTCCTGTCAGTTCGGGATGAAATCCAGTTCCCACTTCTAACAATGACGCCACACGGCCGGTGATTTCGATTCTCCCTTCGGTAGGTCTGGTGATTTCGGACAACAACTTGAGCAGGGTACTTTTTCCAGCACCGTTCCGCCCGACAATTCCAACGACATCACCCCGGTTGACACTGAAACTTACGTCCTTTAGCGCCCAGAAATCTTCCGATTTTGCTGAACGGGAGCGGATAAGGTTTGACAAAGTTCCTTTGAGTGAACTGTCACGGCTGGCACCAATGCTGTAACGCTTTGCCAAACCAGTAGCGACGATGACTTGATTTCCGCTCACATTATCTGAATTTTGCGCTCTATCATACATAATCCGCCATTTCTTTCTCCACCCTTGCGAAATAGAACAAGCCGGAAATAAATACAAAAAATACGACAAAGATTGATATCAACGTATAAAAGCCTGGAGGCGCCCCACCAAAGAGTGACCAACGGAAACCCTCTACGACACCGGCCATTGGATTGAGGTAATAAACAGTTGCGGCCCAATCAGGCAATTTTCTTACTGCAAACTCGGCAGGATACGCTACAGGTGTCAGATACAAACCAATCTGAACCATAAAGGGTACGACTTGTTGAAAATCGCGAAAACGGACGCTCAGCGCACTAAGCCAGATGCCAACTCCGAGTGCCGCCAAAACCCCAAGCAAAAGGAACAATGGCGCGGCCCACAAATTTCCGGACGGCACAATTCCGAAATAAATCATCAGGATAATGAGGATTAAAATCGAAACACCGAAATCAATAAATCCAACCACAGCCTTTGACAAGGGAATAATCAAGCGCGGAAAATAAATTTTCTTGACCATATTCTGGTTGATGATGATGGAGCTGCCGGAATTCGTTAAAACGTAAGAAAAATAGGTCCAGACACTGGTTCCGGCCACAGTAAAGACAACGTGTGGAACATCCGTTTTGACTCCAACAAATGTCCCAAACACCAATGTAAGAATGGTCAATGTAACCACTGGCTGAATTATGGCCCAAAGCAGGCCTATAGCGGTCTGGGCATATCGTACCCTGAAATCGCGCCAGGCCAGCGTGAAAAACAAATCTTTGTAACGGATCAGCTCCTTGAAATCCGGAAAATAATTGCGATCTCTCGCGTCTATAATTTTCTTAGACATCTGATGGTCAAAAATAGTCAATTGCCCCGATTGACAGGCCAGTAAGGATTGTTTACGCGATTGAACACTGAGAGTTGCCGTTGCAGGGATAAATTTGAGCTTATCGGCTAAAACCGGTGGATTTTGATGAACTTTGTTCTGGTGAACGAATGGGTCCAAAAAATCAATTTTTCGGCTGCCATTCCTCAATGAACGATTCGGCAAACAGCGCGGCTGTGGGTCCCGGCACACTATGAAACTTCATCTCTTTACTGCCAGCTATCCTTTTGGATTTGGGGAATCATACCTCAACAACGAATTGCCGTTGTTGGTCGAAAAATTTGACGAGGTTCACATTTATCCTTTTAACGCCACGGGCATAAAACAGAGTGCCTTTTTTGAAAGTAACCGTGTTTTTGTCCATATACACCAAAGCGATGCATCCCGAGTAAAACCAGGTGAATTCATTTTACTGATCAGAATTCTGATTTTCGAATGGACAAAAATGAAACCGCGCTTATTTTTTCTGAAAAATCTGCGAAAATTTTATGCTCAACTGAAGCAGTCCTTGTTTCTCAGGCGTTGGCTCAAGCTCCACAATCCGCATCCGGGAGACGCATATTACTCCTTTTGGATGAATGAATGGGCGCTGGCGCTGGCGATGGAAAAGTATGCCGCCGGTACGCCTCGTTTTCTCTTCCGGGTGAATGGATATGACATATACAACGAGCGACACGAAGCAAATTATCTGCCTTTCCGGAATTTCATTTACAAACAAACCGCTCGAGTTGTTGCGGTGTCGAAAACGGCGCGGGATTATCTTAAAAAACTGGGTGTTTATCCCGATAAAATAAGCCATTCGTATTTCGGTACATCCGACACAGGTATTTGCGGCGCGAACGAAACTTCCGAATATGTCATTTTTTCCAATTCTTCCGCACTTCCCATCAAACGACTGGACAAAGTTGCCCGCATCATTTGCCGTCTCGATTTTCCGGTCACCTGGGTCCATCACGGCGACGGACCAACCTTGAATGCCGTGTTGGAACAGATGCAGACCGCCCCGGTTCACATCAAATTCGTTCACTCGCCCAAAAAAGCGGACTACGGTGAGGTTTTGGAACAAATGCGCAGGCTGAATCCACATTTGTTCATCAACCTGAGCAGTTCGGAAGGCCTGCCTGTAAGTGCCATCGAGGCGTTGAGTCAAGGCATCCCGGTTCTGATGAACGACGTGGGAAGCTGTAGCGAACTGATCAATTCAACAACCGGCATTCTTGTGGCCCCGGATTGTCCTGAAAACGAGGTTGCAGGGCAAATTACTGCACTTCGCGAACGCGGCCTGTCTGTTCAAATCCGGGCTGATATCCGGCAATTCTGGCAGACCCGGTTTTCAGCGAAAAAAAATTACGCTGAATTTGCCGAATTTATCAGGAACATATATGCCGAAATACCGTAAGACCAGGTATGAATCGGCAGTTAAGGGAAAAGACACTCCTGATAACCGGTGGCGCGGGATTTATCGGCTCGAATTTGTGCCGCCATTTTCTTGCGCTTAACAAGGTCATTTGCCTTGATAATTTGTCGACGGGATTTCGTCGCAACATCGATCCGTTCATAAACCATCCGAACTTTAAATTTATTGAAGGAGATATCCGGGACGCGGCGCTGTGTGATCGTATAATCAATCCAGAAATCGATTTCGTGCTGCATCACGCGGCTCTTGGATCCGTTTCCCGTTCAATAACGGACCCATTCCCAACGCACGACAATAATGTAACCGGATTTCTCACCGTTCTGAACAGCGTAAAAAAAGCAAAAAGTGTGCGCTTGATTTTTGCAAGCAGTTCATCGGTTTATGGCGATTGTGCGGAATTTCCAATGCTTGAAGATCGAACAGGAAAACCGCTTTCACCCTATGCCGTTTCCAAAATCGCAAACGAATTGTACGCAAAGGTTTTTTCGTCCGCATACGGAACCGAGATCATCGGATTGCGGTATTTCAATGTTTTTGGATCGAATCAGGATCCCAATGGGCCCTACGCCGCAGTGATTCCGAAATTTATCAGTCAGTTTATTAAGAAACAACCTGTTACAGTCAATGGAACCGGCGAGCAAACACGTGATTTTACCTACATCGAAAATGTACTCCACGCCAACGAAATGGCTTGCCTGGCAACATCACGGGAGGCCTTGAACGAGGTTTACAACGTTGCTTACGGACACAGAACGTCACTTCTTGAACTGATCGAACACATTCGAACTATGCTGCTTGAACTTGGCAAGTCGACAAATCCGGGCGAAATTGTACATCAGGAAAGTCGACCAGGCGACCTTCCGGATTCGTTTGCCGACATCAGCAAAATCAAGCGACTGCTCGGTTATCACCCTCAAATCGACTTAAAAGAAGGGATCCGAAAATATATTCAGGACAATTATTAATTTTAAGCAAGAAGACAAAAACAGTGATGGATCTGAAAGGAAAAAAAATTCTGGTAACCGGAGCGGATGGATTCATCGGATCTCATCTGACTGAAATTCTCTTGTCGCGCGGTTACGATGTGAGGGCCCTTAGTCTTTACAATTCTTTCAACAACTGGGGATGGCTGGAGGATTTTGATGGTGGCAAGAACCTCGAGGTCGTTTGCGGCGACATCCGAGACCAGTCGTTTTGCCGAACGCTTGTAAAGGACACGGAAGTGATTTTTAATCTTGCCGCACTCATCGCCATTCCCTACTCTTATTCCAACCCGGAATCGTACGTTGACACCAACGTGAAAGGCACATTGAATCTGTGTCTTGCGGCGCGGGAATCCGGTTGCAAAAAATTTATTCAGACTTCCACCTCCGAAGTCTACGGTACCGCCCTAACCGTTCCGATCGACGAAAAACACCCGCTTCAGCCACAATCACCTTACAGTGCGAGCAAAATTGCATCCGACGCGATGGCTATGAGTTGTTACCATTCCTTCGGTTTACCGGTCACCATCGCCAGACCGTTCAATACGTATGGCCCGCGGCAGTCGGCAAGAGCAGTCATTCCAACGATTATTTCCCAGATTGCCGCAGGTACTAAATCAGTGAGCATTGGAGATTCGCGACCGACCCGCGACTTCAATTTTGTTTCGGACACCTGTGAGGCCATCATTGCAATTGGCCAGTCAGATGAAACCATCGGCGAAGTGATCAATATTGGATCGAATGCAGAAATTTCAATTGGCGATACCTTTCAATTGATTTGCGAAATAATGCAGTCGGACGCAAAAATTCAAGTCGACAAAAACAGAATCCGACCTGAAAAATCAGAGGTCCAAAGACTCTGGTGCAACAATGAAAAATTGATCCGTTTAACGGGATGCCGGCCAAAGGTATCATTCAAGGATGGACTCACGACCACGATAGACTGGTTCAGGAATCCGATAAATCTTGCTAAGTACAAAACAAATTTGTACAATGTCTAAGCGGGCCATCATTCTAGCCGGAGGTAAGGGAACGCGATTAAAACCGTATACGATTGTTTTGCCCAAACCATTGATGCCCGTTGGTGAATATCCGATCCTGGAAGTAATTATACGCCAGCTCGTTTATTCCGGATTCACGCACATTACGCTCACGGTGAACCATCAGGCTGATTTGATCCGGACGTTTTTCGGCGATGGACAGAAATGGGGCATCAAAATCGATTATTCTCTCGAGAGCAAAGCTTTGTCAACAATGGGTCCATTGTCGATTATACCAGATCTTCCCGAAAATTTTCTGGTGATGAATGGAGACATCCTGACCGATCTTGATTTCGCCGGCTTTTTTGAATCGCACGTTGTGGCAAAAAGTCTTTTTTCCATTTCATCGTTTGTCCGCGAACACATAAACCTCTACGGAGTTTTGGATACGGACGAAAAAGGCCAGCTTACCGGCTTCCGGGAAAAACCCGTGAGCAAATTTGAGGTGAGTATGGGAATTTATATGGTCAACCGGGAAATTCTTGAGTTCATTCCTTCGGGTGAGGCATTTGGTTTTGACGCCTTGATGCTAAAACTTCTCAGCGAGAGAAAAACCGTTCGCGTTACTCGATTTGACGGTTACTGGTTGGATATTGGACGTCCGGATGACTATATGCAAGCCATCGAAGAATTTGAACAGGAACGCAGCAGATTTATTAAGAATGGCTAAGGTATTCGTCTCTGGAAGTCGTGGTTTTATTGGCTCTGCTCTCAAGAAAGCCCTTGAGGAATCCGGAGATGCCGTAATCGAAGTCCCTCCCCTGCTGCGCATCCAGGACAAAACTTATTTCTCCGCCATTCCCAATCCAGAAAAAATCGACGTCTTTTATCATCTTTCTGCGAAGTCCTTCGTGCCGGACAGTTGGGCACGACCATCCGATTTTTTTGAAAGCAACGTTGTCGGAACCAGCCGCGTTCTTGAATTTTGCATCGAACATACTATCCCTGTCGTATTTATGAGTTCCTACATTTACGGCGCTCCGGATTATTTACCTCTCGATGAAAATCATCCTGTCAAAATTTCAAATCCGTACGCGATGTCAAAAAAAATCGGCGAGGATTTGTGCTGGTTTTATGGCGACAATCGCGGACTGAAATTTAATATCGCGAGACCATTTAACACCTACGGACCAAACCAGCCATCTGATTTTCTGATTCCGACCATCATCCGTCAACTGAGCGAACCTGAGATAAAGGTCCACGACCTGGATCCCAAACGAGACTTTGTTTACATCAGCGATGTTGTTCAGGCGCTGCTCGCTATGAAATCGAAATTTAACAACGAAGCATACAACATTGCCTCGGGAACATCCATTTCTGTAGCGGAACTCATTTCATCCATTCAATCAGCTTACGGAACAAAACGGACAGTAACCGCGTCCGGTCAGCGCCGACACGGCGAAATTCCAGACTGCATTGCAGACATCTCTAAAATCAAAAAGGCTTTTGGATGGGAGCCACGCGTATCGCTCTCGGAAGGGTTGAATAAAATCAAGTTGCGTAGTTGATATGGAATTTAATTCAATTGAATTCCTGTTATTTCTTCCCCTTGTAATGCTGGTCTTTTTTCTTAGTCCCCAGCGATGGAGATGGATTGTGCTCTTGTTGGCGAGTTATTGGTTTTATATGGCCTGGGTTCCCAAATTCGCCATTCTGATTGTGTTGACAACGACCATTGACTACCTCGTTGCGCGGAAAATTCACTCCTTGTCGGACGACAAACTTCGCAAGCGCTATCTGATTCTTTCCATCATTGCCAATCTCGGAATTCTGATTCATTTCAAATACAACGATTTCTTCATTGAAAACATCAACGAGATGATTCTCGGTCTGGGCGGAAGGTCGCAAATCCCTTTGCTGAAGCTTGTATTGCCGATGGGGATTTCATTTTACACTTTTCAGGAAATGGCCTACACCATCGACGTCTATCGCAAAAGACTGGAGCCGGAAAGACATTTCGGTTACTTCGCATTGTACGTGACGTATTTTCCACAGCTGGTAGCCGGCCCAATTGAACGCGCTGAACATTTGCTTGGTCAATTCCGAAAAAAGGTCTCGCTCACCTATGAAAATTTGTCGTGGGGAGTCAAACAGATCATCTGGGGATTTTTCAAAAAAGTCGTCATAGCGGACAGACTTGCCGAAGTCGTCGATCAGGTATACAATAATCCCGCCCAGTACGACGGTTTGAGTTTCATCTTTGCGTCGTACTTGTTTGCCGTGCAGATTTATTGTGATTTTTCAGGATACTCAGACATTGCTATCGGAACGTCGCGCATTTTTGGCATCAAACTGATGGATAATTTCAACGTACCGTATCTAGCCAAAAGTTTCGGTGAATTCTGGCGAAAATGGCACATTTCCCTTTCCGGGTGGTTTAAGGATTACCTCTACATCCCATTGGGAGGAAAAAACGTAAAAAAGGGACGCTGGCTCTTCAATATTTTTATCGTTTTTCTGGTGAGTGGATTCTGGCACGGAGCGGCGTGGACGTATGTCATCTGGGGCGCGTTGCACGGCTTATACCTTGTTACTGAAAATGCATTTGGCATCAAACCTACCGAAGGAAGGTCTTCTGCATGGGAAACACTCGGCAGGCGATTCATCGTCTTTAACTTGGTGGTATTCGCCTGGATTTTCTTCCGTGCAAATACGGTGGAGGATTCCTTTTACATCGTCAGCCATCTTCATCAGTGGGATCTGAGTGTTTTTATGGATTTACTGCGTGACGGAAGTTATCTGAAATCACTTTTCATTCTGGCATTGGTTACTGGATTTGTTGTTGCTGATGCACGGCTTGACAAGCTCGTTAAAACCAATCCGCTGAGACCTTACTGGGAAAGTCAATTATTCTTTTCATTCATAACCGCGCTGATTCTGATTTTCGGATATTTCGGGGAAGCGCAATTCATCTATTTCCAATTCTGATGAAAATCATCCGCTCGGCCATATTGTTCGGAACGCTCACTCTGCTGATGTATGTTTCGGTTTTCTTTGGGCTTGCGAAGGTTGAATCTTCTGAGATTCCACTGCTCAATCACGCAAATACATTTTATTCTATCAAAGGAAATACAACCTATTCCCGCTTTTGGGAGTTTAATCCCGTTGGTTTTGATGTCGTCGTATACGGTTCTTCACACGCCTACCGTGGCTACGATCCACGAAATTTTGAAGAAGTTGGTTTGTCCTGCTACAACCTTGGTAGCAGCAGTCAATCGATCCGTGAGACCTGTTTGCTCATTGAACATTATCCGCAACCGGAAAAACTGATGATTATCGATTTGTATCCCGGTACGTTTTCGACCGAAGGAACAGAGTCGGCCTCGCTGTTGATCGCGAATGTGCCCGAGGACGAACTGGCAGCTAAAATTGCCTTTGAGACCTACGACTGGCGCTTGACAAATTGTTACCTGAAACGGCGATTTGATGCGAAAAGGCAGCCGGTTTACAGGGACGATACGGACCGTGAAAATTATTATCAGGGTTATGTTGCCTGCAGCGACAAAGCATCAAAGGAGCTCAACTACAAAGCAGTTGGAAAGGAATTCAAACCGAGGGAGTATTCCCTTCCTTATTTTTCCCGGCTTGTCGACTTTTTGGAAAAGACGAAAGCTCGGGCGGTATTTGTGACACACCCCTTGCCACATTCCATAAATCACACCGAGATGACCGAGTTCTCAAAAGCAGTTAACGACGTGCTGGATGGGCGGTATCCGTATCTGAATTATTCCTTCAGCCATCCCGCTCTTTTTGATTATCAAGATGATTTTTATGATTTGCATCACCTGAACAGTTCGGGGGTAAAAAAATTCAACGAACTACTGATAGCCGATTTGGTCAACACAGGACTACTGAAAATTCAGTGAAGAGGCCACATTCGGATATGCCCCGGGCTGAGTATCTTTGAATGAGTTGGGCCACGACAGACGATAGTACGTGTTGGTCAACAAGGATTAATTTTTTGAAATGCTCGTTTCGGTCATTATTCCCTGCTTCAATGTTTCCGATTGCATAGAAAGAGCAGTCACGGCCGTGCTGAATCAGACGTACACAGAGCTCGAATTGATCTGTGTGGACAACCACTCCACGGACGACACCTGGCAAAAACTTGAGCGCTTAAAATCCGAATACCCTACAATCCTGCTCTGCAAGGAACCAAAAAAGGGAGCCTCCGTAGCCCGCAACACCGGTTTGCGCATCGCAAAGGGTCAATGGGTTCAATTTCTGGATGCCGATGATTTTATCGAACCGGAAAAAATCAACTATCAGTTACAAATTGCCCGGGAGTACGGATTGCTGATTGAAAAAGCCTTTGTTGTAGGACAAAAAAGTTGGGTACGGAAAGACCAATCCAAAGTGGTAAACGTATTGTCTCGGGACGTGTGGCACGATCTCATCCACGGACGCCTCGGAGATACCTGTGCAAACCTCTGGAGTAAAAAAGCGTTGGAGGCAGTCAAAGGATGGGATGAAAACAGGAAGAGTTCACAGGAAATTGATTTGCAATTTCGGTTACTTGTCAATGATACCAAGGTGATTTATGATCAAAAACCCCTCACCGTGATTTATGAAAGGCCCACCGGCTCGATTTCTTCGGACGACAAAATTCAAAACTACATTCGCGTCATTGAACAACGGTTGGAAATCAGGTCATTTCTTACGGGGCGACCCGATCTGGCATCACATATTCCTTTCCTTGACTATTTTATCTTCAATAATCTGCGGCTGATTTATGCAAGAAACCACACTCATTTTGACGCCATTTTCAAGCGGGTTTCCCTTGCCGGATGCGATCCGTTGAAATTGAAAAAGAGTTTTTCTCTTCCCGAGCGGATTGTTTACAGAGTATTCGGTCCCAGGGCGTATCTTCGAATTTTTACAATTCTGAAAAACACCTGAAAGTGGAAACCAAATATTTTGATGTTTTGGTGGTCAGTTCAAGTCCGGCAATGGTATTGGAAGCACTGCGACTGAAGCGGTCCGGCCTTTCTGTCGGAGTTTTTGACGACCGTGAACGAATAGGCGGGGCGTGGTATGTGAAGGATCTTTTCGGCTATAAAAACGTGGAGGTGGGTTGCCATTTTCTTTACAACAATACGGCCGTTTATGATTTTCTGGATCAATTGAATGACAGTGCGATGGAAACGATGGAACCGCAGCCAACGACCATAGTATCTGGGCTCAAAAACAAAAGCACCGAGCTAAAAAGCCGCTTTGCATCCGCAAAGTTTACCATCAAACGCCTCCTCTTCGAAGACAGGACCTTTTCCTGCCGACAGATGCAGTTCATCACGGCGATGCGCGAGATGTTGCAACAACGCAAACCCGGAAGGTTTTTCAGCGCGCTAAAGGAGCTAATCCGGTACACGCCGTACCGGTATTTTCGCAAAGGATGTGGCGAATTTATGTCTCACATCCAAAAACTCACCGAAAAACATCAGCTTGAAATCCACTTTGGGGCCAGAATTCGCGACGTGATTGTAGAACCTGGAAAAGGAGGATCTGTCAATGTAAACGATACCCGGATCACGTTTGGTAAATTGTTGCTGTCAAAACACGTCAAGTTCGATTCCCTCACGATGATCGATAAAGTGGAGTACAAACGTGAACCCTGGAGAAAAAAGCACTTCCTGTTTCACATCAAAGGTCGAACGAGCCGCAAGTTTTCCTACGTCGACGTGGCCAATGACCCCGTTTTGAAAAGGGTAAGCAACGTGGGAATTTACTGCGATGGAATTGACAATGAACATTTGCTCATCTGCTCCGACACAACGGAAGAAATTGATTTGAATCACACCGATGCCGAGATAAAAGACCTGATTTTCAAAAGACTTGAGGAACTGCGTTTCATCACGAAGGGTGCAGTTTTGCTTGACTATTTTGTGGAACAGTTCGTCTCCGATTACACACCCAAGGAGAAACTTCGCGAATTGAATGACCAATCCGTAGGAGTTATTATCAGCATCGACACAAGCGATCTCGGTAAAAGCATCGATTTGTACCGCAACGAGTGGAAATCCATTTTTAAGTGATGCGAAGAGTTTTTGTGAAACTGGCCAATCTTGGAATTCTGAACAACAGAATTTTCAACAACATCCTCCTTTTTTTCGGGCTTGACGCTCGTTTTTCGAAGTACATCAACACCTACAACTACCTGAATCATTCCAAAGAAAACAGCTCACTCCAGGAGGTTGCAGGTTATTCTTGCACCAATGAAATGGCCGAACTGCTCGACCAAATCCACCGCCAGTTACGGCATTGCGTGATAGAAAATGTGCCCACCAGCGGAGTTGTTCTGGATATTGGCTGTGGGCCTGGGCTATTTCTGAAGGACTTCGATGTACACTTCGAGAAGTATGGCGTTGATATTGTGCCCGAGATGATCGAGATTGCAAAGAGGAACGTTCCAGAAGCGACGTTCATTTCTGGAGATATCATCGATGTATCGCTTGATAAAAAGTTCGATTTGATCTATTCTGTCGGTGCGTTGATGTATATCAGCAAAAGTAAAATGAAACCGTTGCGACAAAAGATTTACTCACTGCTTAATCCAGGTGGCATTTTGCTTTTGTCCTATCCGCACGCTATAACTCGCAAAGACCTTTATTATCCTGACATCAGTTATGTCCAATATAGCCCGGAGTATGTCGAAAAATTATTTGGTGAGGATTGCAAAATTCTCTCCCACTCGAGGACAGTGGATGGAGCCAAAATCCACAAATGGGACCAGAATCCCTATGTTCATCCAGCGGATCCATCCTTCAAGACCTATCGAAATTCGTCCATTATCATCCTAAAAAAAATCAGGTGAGACGAATTGTCCTGTTTTTTCTGAACAACATTTTCGTCAACAGAATTCTCATCTGGACGGGCAATGATAATCTCATAAAAAAATTCAAGGCCAACTGGACGCAAACCGAAATAAATTCCAATAAATCGCTGCAGGAAAATATGGGCTTTTCTCATCAGAAAGAAATTCAGGAAGCTGTTGATAAAGTGCACGGAGCGATCCTGGATACCTACAAAACCTTGTTACCTGGAGGGTCGGTGTTAGACATCGGGTGTGGCGCAGGTTTGTACCTTCGAAATTTCCCAGTGGGAACAGTTCTCTACGGAACGGATCTTTCAAAGTCCTTTTTAACGGCAGCCAAAGCGGAAGTACCGTCAGCTAATTTGATACAAGGAGACTATCTATTGCTTCGTCTGAACAAAAAATTCAGGTTTATTTTTTCAGTTTCTGTAATGCAATACATTCCTCCCTCTAAAATAAAGTCATTCTTTCGCAAAATCGCTGACGAACTAGAACCCGGGGGTCTGGCGCTGATACAATATCCCCACGCATTATCCTACCGGCACACACTTTATCCAGACCTTTCGTATATTCACTATTCACCGCAAAAAATTGCGTCAGTTGCCACTGAATATATGGAGATTCGAACTCATTTTCATTCCTGGGACAATCGGCCAATGAATGGTACATTTGACTCAGAACGATACGGAACCGAAGGAGAAAAGAGCTTTCGAAACGGAACATTTATCCTGCTTCGCAAAAATTGAAAAACTTTACTCTATACCGAAATGACGAGTCGACTCTACCAAAGTTGGATTTTTCCGTATTACCATTTTGTTTTGACCCACGGTTCTCAAAAACGTATTCCAGCAATTTTAAAGGTGAATTTTTTCTTGCCTTTTCGGATGATGATCCGCCAGTTTGTTTTCCAGTTTTGATCAGAAAAGGTAAACTGCTTACCTTTCTACAATTCCTTTATTCCCCACTCCATCAAGATGGCCAATCGATGGATGCCGTGAATGAAGCAGGAATTCTTGCAGATTTTCTCACCTATTGCGAAAAGAACAAAGTCGCCGACAGAATTTTGCAGCCTCCAACGTGGTGTTTGTTCCATAGCCCTCCGAAGCGTTCCATTTCTGCACCGTTCGGTAGTTACAGACTGAATCTTCGTCGGGATCCTGAATTGGTTTGGGCCGGATTGCATTCCAAACATCGAAACGTCATCCGAAACGCAGAAAAAAAAGGTGTTCTCGTCAGAAGCGGACCTGAGGTGTTACACGATTTTTGGACGCTTTACGGAGAGACGATGGGGCGCAGCGGAATGCAACTTGAACCCGAAGAGTACTTCAGAGAAATTTTGCAACGTTACGCAACGAATATATTCTGCGGTGTTGTCTACGATGCCGGCAAACCTGTTGGAGGAGTATTTGTTCCATTCACGAAGTACGGTGCCTATTACGTGTATGGAGCTTCCGCAACAAAAGTTGAAACAACAGGCGCTGTAAATTATCTGCATTATCAAATGATCCGTTTTCTGATGGAACGAAATGTAGCTTTTTACGATTTTGTCGGTGCCAGACTTTCGGACGTTTCTGGAACAAAACTGGAGGGAATTCAAAAATTCAAGGAACGCTTCGGCGGCGACTTGATTCGCGGCTTTCTTTGGAAATCTGACATCAACGCAACAAAATGTAAATTGTTCGATTTGGCACTGGCTACGAAACGAACACTGCGAGGGAACAAATTCGGTCCCGATATCATTGATCAGGAGATCTCTAAACTCTGATTTACAATACTTTACAACTTGGTTGAGAATGTTTGATTTGGACGTCACATTTTTGAACCCAAAACGGTCTTTTCGCGTAAACAAAACAATGACAATTCTGTTCAAAAAATTCGTCTGACTGAGAAACCTGATTCGGAAATACCGGCGTTTGATCAAGTGGGGTTTCATTTTAGCATCCTACCTTCTGGTATTCGTTGGCGGAATGTACGCTTACAAAAATGAGGCTGTACGAAAAAAGATTCTCTCTGTAAGGAAACTTACCAATTTCAGTTATAGCAATTACCGCATTGGCCAGGACGCCCAACCGATCAAACTCGAACTTTCTATTCCAGACAGCTCAAGAAAAGTTATTGAGGATTGCAGATCAAATGCCATCGCCGACGGAATCCTTCGGGATGAAAACAAACAAGAAGTTCCGGCACAACTGTTCCTCTCCAACGACACATTTGACGTCAAACTCCGGCTGAAAGGCGATTATTCTGACCACTGGGCCGGTGAAAAATGGTCGTATCGAATTGACCTGAACGGTGACGACCGGATATTTGGAATGAAGTCATTTTCTGTTCAGGATCCTGCCACAAGAGGTTTTCTCAACGAATGGTATTTCCATAAGTTACTGCGCGAAGAAAATCTGATCGCTCTCCGGTATTCCTTTGTAACGGTTGTTGAAAATGGTGTGGAGAAGGGAATTTACGCGGTGGAAGAAAGTTTCGACAAAAATCTCATTGAATTCAACCGCCGCCGCGAAGCGCCAATTCTCAAGTTCGATGAATCCATCTGGATAGACAACAAAATTCTGAATGAAAAAGGAACCTATTCACAAGAGAATCTTTTTTTAATGTCGGATATCGGGATGTTTAGTGCTGGCCGGACGTTGAAAGACCCGGTTTTGTACGACCAGTTTCAAAAAGGAAGAAGTTTGCTCCAAAAACTGCGCGACCGGCAAATTCCCTTGAGTGAGGCAATGGATGTCGACAGGGCAGCGAGGCTCACTGCAATTGCTGACCTTGCCGGAGCCCACCACGCGTTGCGATGGAAAAATGTCCGGTTTTACTACAATCCGGTAAACGGAAAACTTGAACTCATAGGCTTCGATTCTAATTCTGGCAAACTGATCACAGACATTTATTACAACCTCTGGAGTGAAAATACATTAGGGATGTATGTGGTCAGGGCCTGGAAGGCCATATTCTGGGAGGACCCCGAGTTTGTGAATTGTTATTTCAAGTACCTTGAGAAATTCGGAAATCCGCAGTATCTCAAAACATTTCACAAAAAAATCGAAGCGGAAATGAATTTGTATTTGAGCTATCTGTACAAAGAAAATTCCACGTACGAATTTTCTCTTGACATCTACAAAACCAACGCTGCGCTGATATTGGAGAAGGCGAAAAAATATAAAGAATCCAGAAAGGTGGCTCCAAATGAGTATTTCGTGCGGGTCACCGCCGCGGCCCCATTAAATTCGGGTGACCTTTCAATAACGCTGATCATAAAAAATAACTCGTTTCAGCCGATTCGCGTTTTAGGGATTTACAATTCGTCCGAGCAAAGAATTTCTGCAAACTCCGAATTTGAATTTGACATTCCGGGACGCACCAACGGATTCATTGCTCTCCCTGATACGTTTGTATTTCAAATGAACTCACCACTGGATTCAAACTGCATCGAGCTGAAAAGTTCGAAATATAGCACCCTGGTTCATAAAAAAATCAAAGTGGGTTACTTGTTTCCGGGTCAAGAAGCGGATACCAACTTCACGAAAATCGAACATTATTACAAAACAGATATCCAGCCACACCTGGAGAAGTGCGTCGTAACCGATGCGTTTGAAATTGACCACGGAAAATTATTGATCAGGGTCAAGAACGGAAAATGGGTCATCCGCGAGAACATTTCTACACCTACCGGATATACCCTTCTTTGTGGGGAAGGGTCAGAAATTGACATCCGCAACTCGGCCTGTTTTACGGTGCACGGCCCTCTAGAGATGATCGGCTCAGCGGAGAATCCTATCCGCATTTCATCCAGCGATTCGTCCGGTTCATTTTTGGTTTATGGTGCGTATAAACGAAGCCAACTGAAGCACGTTGTTTTCGATCACCTGAACGAAGCACATCACGGACGCTGGCATCTAACCGGTGCAGTCACCTTCTACGAGTCGGATGTTTCACTGGAAAACGTGACCTTTATGAACAACAAGGGAGAGGATGCTCTGAACATTTTCCGTTCGGATCTGAATATGAAACAGTGCACATTCCTGAACACAAATGCCGATGCCTTCGACGGCGATTTTTGCACGGGATCCATCGACGGACTGACTTTTGACCGAATTGGCAATGATGCGATCGATTTCTCAGGAAGTGTGATCCGGATAAAAAATGTCTCCGTCACCGGAGCCGGTGATAAGGCCGTTAGCGCTGGTGAACGAAGTACACTCTACGTTGAGAACATAGAGGTAAAAAACAGTCAGTTGGGTCTTGTTAGTAAGGACAACTCCTTCCTTCAGGTTCGCAAGGCGACGCTATCGAATGTTGCGGTGGGATTCATCGTCTTCAAAAAGAAAGGTGTTTTTGGACCTGCGCGAATTGTCATTGATGACTACACCTGCACCGAATTTATCGAAGATCACCTCATTGAATTGGGCTCGTACGCCATCCTCAACGGAAAATCCGTTGCGCACAACCAAATTGACGTGCTCAGCATACTTTACGGTAACAAATACGGCAAAGCCAGCAAATAGCAATTTGCAGGCAAGCCTGCGTTTTGAAAGACAATCGACACATACTACTCACATTCGATCACGAACTCTTTCTCGGAGTCAGGTCAGGAACAGTGGAAAAATGTCTGATTGAACCAACGGAATCACTCCTGAGAATTTTCGATGAATTTGATGTTCGGGGTGCGGTATTTTTTCTGGACACCACGTGGCTTATCCGATTGAGACGGGAAAACGGAAAATTATTCCGCGACGATTTTGAAAAAATCCGAAACCAAGTCGGCCTGTTGCTTGAAAAGGGGCACTTCGTTTTTCCGCACATTCACCCGCACTGGTGTGATGCAGAAGTTTTTCAAGAGCGCGAATGGCGCCTGACGAATTTGTCAAAGTACACGTTTAAAAACTGCGATGCCGCCTTACAACAGAGGTTATGGAAAGAGTCCATCGAAATCCTCAAAGAATTTGGCGTGGAAAAATATCACCCCATCGACTCCTTCAGAGCCGGCGGCTGGTCCATACAACCTTTTGAAAATTTTCAATCCTTTTTTAATGGCTATGGAATCCAGCACGATTTTACCGTCCTGCCGGGGACATTTTCGTGGACCAATGCCCAACAGTACGATTTTACGTCTATTCAATCACAAAAGGCCTATCGATTCACAACGGAAGTGACCCAACCGGATTCCAAGGGAAAATATTGGGAAATTCCGATCTCCGTTCGAAACGAAAATGCGAAGCGAAGTTTTTCTGAACGATTGTGGCTACGGTACCAGACGATGAAGGGCGACCACTCTTACGGCGACGGACAAGGCGTCATTCCTGAAAATGTTGCCTTCCACCCTAAAAACGCAGCGCTCGACGTGAGGATGCTTTCCATCGAATTGATGCATACATTGAATCTGAAAGCGCACAAACGAATGGTGGATCAAACGGAATATCTTCATTTCATCTCTCACCCGAAAATGCTAAGTCCACACAACCTCATTAATTTCAAAAAGTTCTTGAACTATGCCTCAGGGAAGTTTAACTTAGATTTCAATTTCAGATCCTTTCTGACCGAATGAAGCGCAAAATTCTCATCGTTGTTGGCACCCGGCCGAATTTTATCAAAATCACCCGCTTTAGGGAGGTCGCTCAACGTTATCCAGATCTCGAAATAAAAATAGCGCACACCGGTCAGCATTCCGATCAGAATATGGCCGAAATTTTCTTCTCTCAGTTTAATCTGAAACCCGATTATTTTCTAAACCTTTCGGCGACGACTCCCGCAGGTCAGATTGGCGAAACCATCAGCAAGCTAAGTCAACTCCTCAACACAGACTATAAAGCGGATCTGATCATTACTCCCGGTGATGTCAATTCCACATTGGCAACGGCCATTACTGCGAACAAAATGGACATCCCTTTGGCGCACCTCGAAAGCGGACTGCGGTCCTTCGACCGGTCGATGCCCGAAGAAATTAACCGCATTGTAACCGACGGAATTTCCGATCATTGTTTTGTGACCGAAAAAAGCGGAGTGGAAAACCTTCGGAATGAACAGTGCAAAGCGCAGGTACACTTCGTCGGAAATACAATGATTGATACCCTCGTTGCCTTTGATGACAAAATAGATTCCTCCAAAATCGGAGATCAGTTGAAGATTGCGGAACCCTTTATCCTGATGACGATTCACAGACCTTCCAACGTAGACAGCGCGGAAGGCCTGAAAAAACTGGGCAAACTCATAACCGGTCTGACGGAAAAATACCGGGTTGTTTTTCCCGTGCATCCGAGAACCCTGAAAAATCTGCAACAGCGCGACGGTTTTAAGGATCTGAACCAATTATCGAATCTCACGCTGACCGAGCCTTTGGGTTACTTCGAGTTTCAGTGGCTTGTCAAAAACTGCAAACTGGTGATTACGGACAGCGGAGGAATACAAGAAGAAACAACTTTCCGCCGTGTACCCTGCCTGACCTTACGGAATTCCACCGAACGGCCCGTTACGGTCGACCTTGGAACCAATAGGCTCATCCGCTTTGACCTGGAGCAAATTTTCGCTGAAATCGCACGCATTGAAGCTGGAAAATTCAAGAAGGGTAGCGTTCCTGATTTGTGGGACGGAAAAGCAACGGAGCGAATCGTCGAAATTATTTCCGGTCTGTCGCTATGATTTTTCTGACGGTAAACGACAGTCCGTCCGGCGTCTACAAAAGCCAGGTCATTGATGTGTTAGAGATCCTGAACGGACTGGAGGAAAAACCACTTCGGCTCGTGGCGCTGATTTCCGTGCGCGATTTCTGGAAAAACCGACGTACGATTAAAAAGTGGTACTCAAATTCGAGCGTCTATCCGATGTTTCCTGGTTTGAAAAACTGGAAACGAAACAGTGTTTGGTTACGGGTTTTCGGAGGGGCCAAAGACCAACCCGTGATCGCCAGGGGACCAATGGCATACTCTCTCGCGCATCGTCATTTTTTGACTGTGGTCTACGACGGTCGCGGTGCGGTGAAAGCCGAACTGGAGGAATTTCCCGGAATGATTCCAGATAAAAAACTGGCTGCGTCGGTAATTGAAGCCGAGCGACACGCTGTTCTTGAGGCCAAACACCGCATTGCAGTCAGTCAGAAACTCGTCGACTACTGGCGGAGCGAATACCAGTACACAGCAGTAAATCACGTCGTCATTCCGTGTGCTGCTAGCGGTGTTGCTCTGTCAGACCGGACGGTTGAAGTGACCCGGCAGTCGCTTGGTTTTGCAGACGATGACATCATTCTCGTTTATTCCGGCGGTGCCGCAGGCTGGCAATCGTTTGGTCTGATTGACCAACTGATCGACAAGTGGCTCGACGATTCGCGGGTCAAAGTGCTTTTTCTGAGTCCACCAGAATCCATCATCGATCGGTTTATTTCGAAACGTCCAAAACAAAGCCGACGCCTTTGGGTGAAACCAGAGGAGGTGTCCGCTTATCTTTCGGTCTGCGATTACGGTTTGCTGATAAGAGATCAAAACCGGACCAATGCCGTTGCATCTCCCGTGAAATTTGCGGAATATCTCGCGGCTGGTCTAAAGGTCCTCATTTCGCCTTCCTTGGGTGACTACAGTGATCTGGTAGGTCAGAATCAATTGGGAACTGTGGTAAGGAGCAATTCTGACATCCACCTTGTGGCTGTCCTGGAAGAAGAAAAGCGAAGGCTCCGACAATTTGCAGATGCGCACCTCACAAAAGCGGCCCTTTTGAGCAAGTATCAAGCGCTGATAAAGGCAGTGAAATAAAAAAGGCGGTTCGTTTCCGACCGCCTTTGTCAATGATTTTAGAACTTCGCTTTGGTTCCGCCCCACTTTTGCTTCTTGCCGTACATCCACGAATAATTGCGGCGGTAGAAGGAGTTCTTGGTCCGGAACTGACGGTAGTACGAGAAAGTCATCAGAATGTAGTTGTCGTTGTTCAACTTCCTTTCGGAATATCCACGCGGGCTGCCAGGGCCGTATTGTTCTGCACCGGGAATGCCATAGATTCCTGCATCATAACGGTTAGCAAGAGATGGAGCAAGAGGATTGCTGCCCATTACAGACGGGTCGACATAATATTTCGAAATGTCATCCAGATAATCCGTCATTGTCAGGTTCCAGGACAATTCAAAGCCAATCCGGTGATAGCGTTTGTACGTGAAGAATAATCCACCGCCAATGGGTACGATCAGCGAAAACGGAGAATATTTTTCACCTTCCGTCATCAGTTTGCGCAACTTAACCCAGTCGCCGTTATACTCTGCCTTGGGTGTAGAAAGAACTCCGCCCAAACCGACAAAGAAGTAGGTATGATAATCCAATTCATAAACACCGCGGTAGCCTACATCACTGATCGAAAGTATCTGTGGATACCACATCAATTTTGCGTTGAAATCCCAGGCATCGTTGCGGAAACTCAGGTTGCGTCCAAGTCGGGCGTAATTTTCACAATCTGCATCTTCACCTCCGAGGCGGAAATAGTTGATGTTTCCTTCCACGCCAAAAAGCGGGTGAAAGCGGTAACTGACCGCCGGACCGATTGCCCAACGAGTTTCCTTCATCTGCATATTCATCAGGAAACCCCGTGCGAGGTCGCCACCGCCGATGTCTCCAAGAAAATTTGTGACCCCAGCTTTTATCCCAACACCGAGATTGTACCGTTGTGCATTGGCCGATACGCCCATTGCAACGATTGCGAATAAAACTATACCTCTTTTCATCCTCAACAAGTTAGAAACGACAAATTTACTCAAATCCGAGATTCGAGACCACCAATTTACGGAAAAAAAATGATACGAGTCAAGAAGGAGTCGTACTTTAAGAGACTATCTTCGTGACAAAGGCAATGTCCATCAACCCTGTTACATCACTTTTTGGTATCCGTTATCCCATTGTGCAGGCCGGAATGGTATGGTGTTCCGGCTGGGAACTGGCCAGTGCAGTGAGCAATGCCGGTGGATTGGGCATTATCGGCTCTGGCTCGATGCACCCTGAAATACTCGAGGAGCATATCCTAAAATGCAAAAAATCAACCGATAAGCCCTTTGCTGTCAATCTACCTCTACTCTATCCGGACCTTGATCAGCACATCGAGGCGATTATCCGCAATGGTGTAAAAATTGTTTTCACTTCGGCTGGAAATCCGATGACCTGGACCACTAAATTCAAGAAAAACGGGATACGTGTCGTTCACGTCGTAGCCAGTGTTAAATTCGCCCGAAAGGCTCAGCAGGCCGGTGTTGACGCTATTGTCGCAGAGGGTTTTGAAGCCGGGGGTCACAATGGCATTGACGAAACCACCACCTTTGCATTGATTCCGATGATTAAAAAAGCAGTTCAACTTCCATTGATCGCAGCGGGCGGAATTGCGACCGGTCGGGGAATGCTCGCTGCAATGGCGCTTGGTGCCGACGGAGTTCAAATGGGAACGCGATTCGTTGCTTCACAAGAGTCATCGGCCCACGAAGCGTTTAAACAAAAAGTGATTCAAACCGAAGATAACGGAACTAAACTTACCTTGAAAGAACTGACGCCTGTGCGTCTGATGCGGAACGAATTTTTTGACCAGATTGAGGAAGCCTACAAACGCAATGCGGATAAGAAGGAACTGGAAGCCTTACTCGGCAAAGGACGCGCAAAGAAAGGAATGTTTGAAGGCGATCTGGAAAACGGTGAACTGGAAATCGGTCAGATTGCCGGATTGATTCGCGACATCAAACCGGCCGCACAAATCATCCGGGAAATTCTCGCTGAATACCGCGAAGCGCGCACTCAGTTGTCTACACCAACCTTTGATTTCGAATGACCCGGATCGAACGATTTCAACTCGGCAATGGTCTCCGGGTGCTCTTTCATCCCGACGAGACAACGCCAATGGCCGTGGTAAACGTACTGTACAATGTCGGAGCACGGGACGAAATCGAAAGCAAAACCGGATTCGCGCATCTGTTCGAACACCTTATGTTTGGTGGTTCCGCAAACATTCCGCATTTTGATGCTCCGCTGCAATTGGCAGGCGGTGAATGCAATGCTTTTACGAATAACGACGTAACGAATTACTACGACATACTTCCGGTGCAGAATATCGAAACGGCGCTCTGGCTCGAAAGCGACCGAATGGAGCAGTTGGCATTTACGCAAAAAAGTCTGGAAGTTCAACGCAGTGTGGTCATCGAAGAATTCAAACAGCGCTATCTCAACCAACCCTACGGCGATGTCTGGCTGGAACTACGTCCTTTGATATACAAATCGCATCCCTACGCCTGGCCTACCATTGGCAAAGTTCCAGCGCACATCGAATCCGCTACGATGGACGACGTGAAAGATTTTTTCTACCGCCACTATGGTCCTCAGAATGCAGTGCTGGTAATCGGCGGTCCTACGACGCTTGAAAAAATAAAACCGCTCTGCGAAAAATGGTTTGGCAACATTAAAGCCAGATCAAAAACGATTCGAAACATTCAGCCGGAACCAGCGCAAGTCGAATTTCGTCGAAAAGTCATTGAACGCGATGTACCGTCCGACGCGCTCTATCTCGCATTCCGAATGGGCAGCCGCTTCAGTTCGGAACATCACGCCGGTGATTTATGTTCCGACATTCTGGGCGGTGGAAAATCATCGAGACTCTACCAGCGACTTGTTTCCGAAAAACGGCTTTTCAGTACAATCAACGCATATATTTCGGCAGGTTGGGAAGACGGACTCTTTATCATCTCCGGCCATCTGTCCGAAGGAAAGACCATTTCGGACGGTGAAGAGGCCATCTGGCGTCTGTTGGATGAAGTGACGCAAAGCAAAATTGAAGACCGAGAATTACGCAAAGTGAAGAATAAATTTACCACCTCCAAAGTATTTGGTGAGCAGAGCCTGATGAACCGCGTACTCAACATCGCACTTTTTGAAACGGCAGATCGGCTCGACGAACTGGATACGGAATTGGACAAATATGAGCGTATCACTTCGGAGGATGTGTTTTCATTCGCACATTCGACGTTTCGGAAAACCAATTGCTCGCTGCTTGAAATTCGACGTAAAAATGGATAGAACGATTGCACCGCGTCTTCAGCTGCCAGACCATCTGAACCTCATTCAACCCGAAAAAGTAAATTTCGGTTCAGGAGTCGATTTGTTCTGGATGAAAAATGTGCCCGACGAATCGGTCAAACTCGAAATCGAGTGGCCGGCCGGTTCGCGTTTCCAGCAACAGAAGCTTTCCGCCGGATTTGCATCTCGAATGATGCTGTCGGGCACGAATCAAAAAACTGCAGCGTCGATCTCCGAGGCCATTGATTTTTATGGTGGCTTCTTTTCCCTCGAGTCGGACTACGACCACGGAAGCATTACGCTCTTTGGCCTGCGGAATCAGATGCCCCATATCCTTGACCTGTTCTTTGATGCCTTTGACAATGCCGCATTTCCAGACAATGAGCTCGAAAAAGAACGTGCGATATCCCTGGAGCAGTTTCGTATCGACGAGGAAAAGGTCAAGGTGATTTGCCGGAAACACTTTGCAAAGGCGCTCTATGGTGAAAGTTCACCCTACGGAACCGTTGTATACGAAAAGGACTTTGATCTGCTCAAGCGCCCCGTCATAAGCGAGTTTTTCAAAAACCGGTATTCGATCACGAAACCTACGTTTTTTCTCAGCGGAAATGTCAGCGATGAAATCCTCAATAAACTGCGCGATTGGTCAGCCAGGTTTTCCAGTGACGCGGCGGTTTCCACGATTTCAACCGAAACACAACAGACGGGCCGTGTACAACTCGATCAAAAAAATGCGCTGCAGTGTGCAATGCGCATTGGACGGGTCATCTTTGGCAAGCAACATCCCGACTATTTTACATTCCAGGTAATGAACACGATCCTTGGCGGATATTTTGGGAGCCGTCTGATGACGAATATCCGGGAAGACAAAGGATACACTTACGGAATTGGGTCAGGAGTAGCCTCAATGCAGGACTCCTCTTATTTTTTCATCAGCACGGAAACCGGTCGCGAGTTCCGTGAAAAAGTCATCGACGAGATCGGAGCAGAAATTGAACGATTGAAATCGGTTCCCGTTGGTAAGGATGAACTGGAAAAAGTGAAGAATTACCTTCTTGGTGAATTCCTTCGTCAATCTGACGGACCACACGCGATGATGGATTGCTTCAAAAACATCTGGTACCATCAATTGCCCCCGGATTATTACAACCGTTTTATCCAGGCAGTAAAAACGTGCTGCGCAGAGGACATCCAGCGGGTTACCAAAGATTACCTTTCACAGGATTCACTCGTAACCGTAGTAGCGGGATAAAAAGGATCGTTTTCGATCGTTCGGTGGCTAGAACCCATCTCAAAATTATCTTTGGCGCTTTTTCCGCGCCTTTTGACTTTATCCTTCGTTGCCTTTCTTGCACAGCTGCCGGCCGGCGAGGCAGGGATACCCTCTGGATATGCTCCCGATGGCTATCGGGATCGAAAAGCGCCTTGGTTAAAGCCAAAATTCTTGAAAAATCAATCAACCTTAATTTTGAGATGGGTTCTAGTTCGCCATTTCGCTCATAAACTTGATACGCATCAACCTCAACTGATCCTCGTCGTATGTGCCATCAAATTCATCGTGCGCCACATCAAGACTGTCTGTTTCGGCTTCACTGAAATACTCATAGATTTCTTCCTGATCTTCTTCGTCCAGTACTTCGTCGATGTAATAATCGATGTTCATTTTTGTGCCGGAGCTTACAATGGCCTCAATTTCTGCTATCACTTCGCTGAGATTTTTACCTTGTGAATCAGCGATGGCGTCGAGCGGCATTTTTCGGTCGATATTGTGGATGATCTGAACTTTTAAACCCGATTTGTTGATCACCGATTTGATGACATAGTCCATTGGCCGGTCGATGCCATTTTCATTGACATAACGACCAATCAGTTCAATAAAGGGCTTGCCATATCGCAGCGCTTTTCCTTGACCTACCCCCTGAATATTCGTGAGCTCTTCGAGGGTCACCGGATAATGAATGGCCATATCCTGAAGAGACGTTTCCTGGAAAATCACGAAGGGAGGAACCGCTTTATCCTGGGAAATTTTTTTGCGCAGATCCATCAACATCGGATACAAAATGTCGTCGGCGGAGGCACTCCCTTTTTGTGCGAGCAAAAGATCTTCTTCCGGATCCGAAGAGTAATCGTGTTCCTTGAACAATTTGAAGGCCTTCGGTTTTTCGAGGAATGCCCTTCCTTCGTCCGTCAGCTTCAAGGTACCGTAACTCTCAATTTCCTTGCTGAGCAGGCCACGGATCAGGCACTGGCGCACCACGGCATTCCAAAGTGTAAAGTCCTCCTTTTTGCCTTGACCGAACAGATCGCTCATATGGTGCTTATACGCCGTGATCTCGGTTGTCATTCTGCCGACGATAAAATTGCACAGGTAGTCTGCCTTTTGAAGTTCTTTCAGAAACTGGACGGATTTGAGAAGCAACAATGCGTGCTCCTTTCCTTCGAAGGTATCGCGTGGATTTCTACAGTTGTCGCACATTTCGTTGCAGCCGGCCTCATTGAAGTGTTCGCCGAAATAATGCAAAATGTACTTTCTCCTGCACACGGAGGTCTCGGAATACGAAACCATTTCGTGCAACAGTTGTTTGCCGATTTCGTGTTCCGAAATGGGTTTACCGTGCAGGAATTTTTCAAGTTTTTCGATGTCCTTATAACTGTAGAAGGTCAGACAATGGCCTTCTCCACCGTCGCGCCCTGCCCTACCCGTTTCCTGGTAATAACTTTCGAGGCTCTTGGGAATGTCGTGATGAATAACATACCGCACATCCGGTTTGTCGATACCCATTCCAAACGCAATGGTTGCAACGATTACGTCGGCGTCTTCCATCAAAAACATATCCTGATGCCGGGCACGTGCACCGGATTCCAACCCTGCGTGATAGGGCAAAGCATTGATTCCATTCACCTGAAGGACTTCGGCCATTTCTTCGACTTTTTTCCTGCTCAGGCAATAAATGATACCCGACTTGCCCATTCTTTCTTTTATAAAGCGGATTATTTCCCGCTCCACCTTGCGCTTAGGCCGAACTTCGTAGTAAAGATTCGACCGGTTGAAGGACATTTTAAAGATCACCGCATCGATCATATTCAGGTTTTTCTGAATGTCGTGCTGAACCTTTGGCGTTGCAGTTGCCGTAAGTGCGATGATCGGCACATTGCTGATGCGTTCAAAAATCTGACGCAGTCGTCGGTATTCTGGTCGGAAATCGTGACCCCATTCCGAAATGCAGTGCGCCTCATCGATGGCGAAGAATGAAACCTCAACACCCGTTAGAAAATCGATGTTCTCTTGTTTGGTGAGCGACTCGGGGGCGACATACAGCAATTTGGTTTTCCGATCTGTGATGTCATCACGAACTTTTTTAATTTCCACTTTGGTCAGTGACGAATTGAGGAAATGCGCTACGCTGTCGTTTTCACTTATCTGACGAATTACGTCTACCTGATTTTTCATCAGCGCGATGAGCGGCGAGACGATAATGGCTGTTCCATCGGATATCAATGCCGGCAACTGGTAACAAAGCGACTTTCCGCCGCCGGTTGGCATAATGACAAATGAATTTTTTCCGTCCAGAACATTTTTGATAATCGCTTCCTGTTCGCCCTTGAACTCGTCAAAACCAAAATACTTTTTTAGTGCCGATTTTAAAGAAACGTCAACCGTCGTGCTCATCAGGTGATCTCAAATTAATCTAAGAAATTCAACAAAGGCTTCGCCGCAGGGTTTGTTTGGGTGGAATTAAAAATGCGGTTCGCATCCTAAATATAAGACAATTGCTTCGGATGACCATATCTGAAACTATTTTTTTTTCATTTTTTTGATTCAAAAAAAATGCGTATTTTACTCTCCAACCAAAAGCCCACTCAGGCGTCTTGTCAAATGCCGGTCCAAATGGGTGAACCGGGAATTAATGCAGCACGATGGTTTATATCTCGTTGAATCACAGCACCCTCCTGTTAATATTTTGTTAAAGGTGGGTACCCTTTTCAGTTGGTTACGTATATTTGAAACAGAATGGGACACAAAATGATTTTTATGAAACTAAAGAATATCTGTTCAGTACTCGCAGTAACGCTGCTGACAGGCGCTGGAGCGTTCGCGCAGCCTGCCGGTGGAGTTGCCGTTACGCCCGTTAATTCCGACGGTCCAAATATTTTAATTGACAAAGATGTTCACGACTACGGAACCATCAATCAGGGCGACAACGGAGAATGTGTTTTCATCGTAACCAACACCGGCAACCAGCCACTGATCCTTTCTCTGTGCAAAGGTACTTGTGGATGTACCGTTCCGGTTTGCCCCAAAGAGCCCATCGCGCCCGGCGACAAAAAAGAGATAACCGTTAAATACAACACCACACGCGTTGGCCCAATTAATAAGTCGGTGATCATTACATCCAATGCGGTGAATGAACCGTCCAAAACCATCCGCATCAGCGGAAATGTAAAATCAAAGCCTGAAGGCGGCCTTCCTGTAAATACCGGAACACCGACAAATAATTAATTTAATCCCTAAACCACGCAAAATGAAAAAAGTATTATCCCTCGGTTTAATTCTCGCCGCAACTGGTTTGTCGGGCGTGTTTGCTCAAACGGAAGTTCCGGTTTCAAACACCAGCGGACCGGTAATTCAAATCAATAAAGATGTTCACGACTATGGAACGATCGACCAGAACGGAAATGGTGAATGTGAATTTACCGTCACGAATACCGGCAATCAAGCATTGATTCTCTCGAACTGCAAAGGATCCTGCGGATGTACTGTTCCTGCCTGCCCGAAAGAACCCATCGCACCAGGCGCTACTGCATCAATCAAGATAAAATATGATTCATCACGCGTCGGACCGATCAATAAATCGGTTACGATTACTTCGAACGCGGTGAATGAGCCACAAAAAATTATCCGCATCAAGGGAAATGTAAAGGGGCCTGCCACCACGGGCACAACCACAAACTGATTAAAGAGGCTATTTTTTGCGATCATAATAGCGCTGGATTCCGCTACCGTTCTCACGAATGGGGCGGAATTCTTTTTTATATAGAGTGACATACTATGCGCAGTCCTTCGTTCCTTCCTCACTTCGTCACTCAACGTACGAAAGTACGCCTCGTTCCTCAGTTTCGTCGCGCCTCGGTCTGCTTTATTCTTTCACTCTATATACCCTGTTATTTATGTGGTTATGAATAAGGTTGCCCGATACCAAACCGCCATTGCCGGAATTCATCATTCCATTTATCTTTGTCGCCCTGTATGAATAAAGAGCAGCCATCGGCAATTGACGCCAAATTCGAAGCGCAAAAGATTGCCTTCGCGCCAGTATTTTTCCAGGCGATTATGGCAATGCGCAACCTCGGTGTCCTTGCCTATATTTTTGAAAAACGTGGTCAGGCCGAGATTGGCAAAATTCACACAGACCTCGGGCTAACACCTTACGCCGTTGAAGTAATGACCGAGGCCGCAGAGGTGATGGGCGTCATCGAAATCGAAGACGGACGGGCAAAAATTACCAAAGTTGGCTGGCATCTGCTGCGCGACGAAATGACCCGCGTGAACCTCAATTTCATCGACGACGTGTGTTACGCTGGTGCCAAAATGATGACGGCCTCCCTGAAGGAAAGCCGACCGGCCGGTCTGAAAGTTTTTGGTGACTGGCCCACTGTTTATGAAGGACTGTCAAAACTGGATCCTTCCGTTCGAAAATCCTGGCTTGAATTCGACCATTTTTATTCCCAAAACGCCTTTGACGCGGCACTCGAAATTGTATTCGCCGACAAACCGGGCCAGATTTTTGACATTGGTGGAAATACCGGCAAATGGGCCTTCAAGTGCTGTGGCTACAACAAGGATGTCCGCGTAAAAATTCTCGACCTTCCGGGACAGCTCGAAATGGCCAAATCAAATGCCAAAGAACGCGGACTTCTGGACCGGATTGATTTCCATCCCATCAATGTTCTGGATACTTCGCAGCTAATTCCAAACGGGGCCGATGCCATCTGGATGAGTCAGTTTCTGGATTGCTTCTCGCGGAGTGAAATCCTCGGGATATTGAAAAATTGTGCACAGGCCGCCGGCCCTGAAACCAACATCTTCATTATGGAGCCATTTATTGACAACCAAAAATATCCTGCCGCCGGTTTCTCGTTGGTGGCTACCTCGCTCTATTTTACAATCATCGCCAATGGCAACAGTAAAATGTACAAGTCTTCAACGATGCGTGAACTGGTCGAAGAAGCCGGATTGAAAGTAGTGGAAGAATTCCCGCTGATCGCGGACAGTTATCATACTATACAGAAGTGCCGCAAGGCTTGAGTACATTTCTTACATTGATCTTATGACTTCGACCGTTGTCTGGATGAGTAGCAGTTGCTCATCAAAATGACCTTTCTGCGCTTCAATGTTGATGTACGGAATTCCCTGCTTTCCGCAATAAACAGACATCGAACCGTCGTCGATGCACTGCGCATCGTCCTGTAAAATAACGTTGATCTTGCGCTGTTTGAACGCGTCGAAATAAACCGGAACCGTCGTGTAAATGAAATCATCCGGGTCCATTGCAGGGTTCACGTACACCTCCTTTGTATTCGGCGCTTCGTCACCACCCGGCTGATAACTTTTGATGGAATAATTCACGTCTGTGTTATTGTGGAGTGCCACGACGATAGAACCAGCAGGGATCATTGTGATCAACTTAGTCGCCAACTTCGCTACTTCTGCCGCAGCGGTGTCGGTGTACTGTCCCCATTTGTCCAGCGTTGCTTTGCGACCCTTTTCGGTAAACATCCGATTGGGATCGAAAAAATAATGCTTCTTCGCCAGCGAAAAGGCAATGTTTCGGGTTCCGTGATGCTCCAGGCGAATAAAATGAATGGGGTTTGACGTGCAGAATTCAAGCGCCGCTTCAATACAGGTCGACTCGTCTTCGTGTACGTTTACAAAAACAATGCTGTCCGCAGCGGATCCGTTCAATGAATGTATCTTCAGCGTTGAATCGCCTAGTGAAAAATTTTCAGACATAAGCTCGTGGTTTTGGGCGTGCAAAGAAACAGCCTGCCCCAGTACTATCAATCCTGCAAATTGAATCCCGGCTGCACAAATCAACGTCCTGGTTCTCCGCATTATTTGCCGTTCATAACAACGTGAATCACAATTTCTGACCATTGATTGAAACGATCGCATCGATCCGGATAAGCATCTCGATTCCATCTTGAGTCAGCTGGATATAGGAGGACTGTGGCCCGGCAGATAGCCCGGTAACACGAACAGCCTTCACATTACGAATTCCCGATTTTTCCGAGTAGGATAGGTCAATTCGTTCACGGTTTGAGGCAAGGCGGTTCAGCAGTTCCATACTGGAATCCGAAACAGGTTTGTATTCGCCAGGCGCATCTATTTTGATCAGTTCCATAAACTGGGATGATTATAAATGTACAAAATGTCTTGATCAACCCAGGACTTTGTATAACGAGCTTTCACTAAATTCGCCCAGCACGCGAAAATGAGCGCCACAAAACCAGATATCCTCGACGACGGAGAAATTCGGTCGTTAACCATCGAT
>Ga0247727_10002854_pt1 | contig 38963 bp, 30 predicted proteins | sample WisWelCaveWW1625_FD_202498 | JGI IMG/M metagenome (GOLD analysis project Ga0247727, IMG submission 202498) | Biofilm microbial communities from Wishing Well Cave, Virginia, United States - WW16-25 | ecosystem: Environmental > Aquatic > Deep subsurface > Groundwater > Cave microbial mat | place...
CCCGCCGAGGAGCGTCGGGCTGACGGTCTGGTTGCGGAGCTCGATCACCGAGCCTGAGGCGGCGTTCGTCGAGTCGAAGCGTCCCACCGCCTGCGTCCCCACGACATGCAGCGGCCAGGAGGGCGAAGTCGTCCCGATGCCCACCTTCCCGCCCGTCAGGGCCGTCCGCCCCGTCGAGTGGATCTCCAGGCTGTCGTCCACGTCTTCGTACAGGTACGCGAAGTCGCCGTCCCCGAAGTTGAGCCGCGCCAGCGAGCCGGCGGTCCCGGGTCCGATCAGGCGCAGGGCGTCGTCGTTAAGCGAACTCACTGTCAACCGATGCGAGGCCGTCGTCGTCCCGATGCCGACCGTGCCGCCGGTGAACGCCGTCCGCCCGGCCGCGTGGATCTCCAGGCTGTCGTCGACGTCTTCACGTACGTACGCGAGGTCGGCGTCTCCGAAGTTGAGCGTGGCCCCGGAACCGAAGGACCCCGGTCCGATCAGCCGCAGGGCGTCGTCCGAGAGGAAATCCGTGATCGTCATGCGGTGCGTCGGGATCGCCGTCGAGCCCACGGTCACCTTGCCGCCGAGGAACGCCGTGCCGAAGCCGGCCTGGATCGTCAGCGCCTCGTCGATCGTCTCCTCGAGGTAGACCCCGCCGGCCGGGCCGCCGCTCCCGAAGGAGAGACGCGCCTGCGAATCGTTCGCCCCCGGACCGCGCAGCTGGAGCGCGTTCACCGTGGGCGAATCGACCGTCAGGCGGTTCGTCGCCGTCGTCGTCCCGATGCCGACGTTGCCCGTCGCCGCGATGTTGAACGCGAGTCCCAGTGGATAGAGGGCTCCCAGGATGGGCGTGCTCGACGCCGAGAGGCAGTTCCCCGTCGCTCGATCGTCGATCGTCTTCGCGCAGTTGGGACCGAGCTGGATCGGAGTTGCGCCGCCGGGCCCGACCGGAAGCGTCCCATAGGACGGTACGGGGACCCGCTGCGGCACCGAGCCAGGCGAGAGACTCGAAGCGCCGTCCTCGACATGGATCGACGTCGTCTCGGTCGTCCGCGCCGGGTCGGAGACCTGGCCGGCTTCCTCCGGCAACGTGAACGTCGCATCGCTCGCCGTGGGAGCGGGCAGCGCGATCTCCGTGCTGCGGAACGAGAGACCGCGCTCGTTCGCGAGGAGGAGCGCTCCTCCGGGACGCGTGATCCAGAGATCGGGCCACCCGTCGCCGTTCATCTCCAGCCACTCGGCGGCGACGACGTCCGCGGCCAACGAGGGCAGGAGGTCCAGCGCCTCGAAGCTCCCGCCCGAGGAGCGCAGGAGCGCGGGCGAACCGTTCACGCTCACGGCCAGGAGGTCCTGCCTCCCGTCGCGGTCGAAGTCCGCCCAGCGCGCGAACCGCAGGGCTCCGAGCTCGGCGAGCCCCGTCTCCGCGGTCACCTCGCGGAAGCCCTCGCCCTCGTTGCGCAAGAGCCGCAGCCGCCTCGATTCGTCGAGGAGCTCGAGGTCGACGTGGCCGTCGCCGTCGAAGTCCACGCAGCTCGGCGTCGCCGGCGCGGCCGACGGACTCTGGGCGAATGCCCGCAGCGTGGGGAGGAAAGCCAGGACTAGGGCGGAAGAGCCCGCGCTCCGATTCAAACGAGTCATCTCGGTTCTCCTTGTTGCAATCGCGCCTCGGACGGATCGGCGAGCGTCCAGCCCAGGCGCGCGGCCGTCGCTTCGTTCGGTGTGAAGTCCGCGTTCAGGATCCCGTTCTCGACCAGGATCCTGCGCAACGCCTCGGGGTACTGCGTCCCGTAGGGCACGTCGCGCTCCTCGGGGACGAAGGCCTGGTTCTCGCCGATGCACTCGAGATCCGCGAACCCACGCCGCACGCCGTTCACGAAGTAGTCGAACTCCACGTCCTCGGCCCCGATCACGACGATGCGCTCGAGGCCCTTCGATTCCACCGCCAGCGGCAGCGCCCGGCCGAGGGGCGTGACCTGGACGGTGATGCCGTCCTGCTCGCTGACCAGGCGGAACTCCTCGGGCACCTCGATCTCCGCGCGGCCGCCGGCCAGAGCCGCGGTTCCGCGAAAGTAGGTGCCCGACTCGTTCCCTTCGAGGCACACGAAGCGGATCTCCTTCGAGGGGTTGCTCGGATGGGGTTGAACGAAGGACTTCGTGCCCGTGGCGGTGAAGTTGCCGTAGGAGAACACCGCGGTGCCCGAGGGGCTCGAGGTGCGCCCGTACACGCCGATGTTCCCTCCGGTCGTGGCGTTGCCCCACCCGTAGACGGCGATGCCGTTGGGGGACTGGTTGCTCCCGAGGACGGTACCTCCCAGACCGACGAAGCTGCCGGAGGCCGTCAGGGCCGGATTGCTGGAACTGCCGTAGATTGCGCCGCCCACTCCACCGCCGATGCTGGTGACCTCGAAAGCGGGTCCGGCGTTGAAGGTGTTGGCTGGAGCCCCGACGGAGACGTGGCCGAAACCGTTGATGAACAGGCGATCCGCGCTGTTGACGCGGAAGGTCAACTCGTTCGACGCCTTGTAGGAGATCTGACCTGGGAACTGACCGGCCGAGTTGACGAAGTTGATCCCTCCGAGGAGCGTCGGGCTCACGGTCTTGTTCCTGAGCTCGATCACCGAACCGTAGGTGCTGTTCGCCGAGTCGAAGCGCCCTACCGCCTGGGTCGCGACCACGTGCACCGGCCAGGAGGGCGTTGCCGTCCCGATGCCGACGCGCCCGAGATAGTCGACGTTGAGTTGGGTCGTGAGGGGGTAGAGCTTGCCGAGCAAGGGTGTACTCGAGGCCGAGATGCACGTCCCCGTCGCTTGGTCCTTGATCGTGTCGGCGCAGGTCTGAGCGAGGATTCGCACGGATGTGAGCAGGAGGCAGACTGCGCGGAGCAGGGGCCGCGAGAGGCCTTGAAAACGAGCCATGGTGAGTTCCTTGAGGTCTGGAGTAACGACGGATTCACCTTCGAGACGCGCAAGATCGAGGTCCGACCCATCACCTTCCCGGCGTTTCCGACCCGGAAAGCGCTCGCCCCTCCTAGGGGTCGCTGGCGGCGCTCCCCGACGGAGCGGGTGCGACGAAGCGAGCCCGCCCGTCGTCGCGGCCGAGGAGCTTCCAGCCCAGGCGCGCAGCCGTGGCTTCGTTCGCCGGCGGGTCTCGCCGGTGCAGAGCGAGGGGCCATCGATGGAGGCGCACAGATTCCCGGGCAGGGAGAGTGCGGCCGGGACATCGCGGGGGCGCCGAGGCTCTGGACGTCCGCAAAGCCGCGCTCCCCGACCACGCCCCGGCCCTGGCCGCCTAGAGGACCACGATACCGTGAGGTCGCGCCTGGAAGGGCCCCGGGAGTGGCAGCGGGTCAAGCGTTTCGACAAGGGTGCCGTCGGGCTGTACATCGAGGATGTGGACGAAGTTCCCTTCCGTGACCAGCGGGTCCAAGGTCACGCGCTGCGACACGATGTACACGTGGGCGCCATCCGGAGAGATCGCCAGCTGATAAGGCGAACTCGAGTACAGGTTGGGAAGCATCGAGGTCATCACCCCGCGTTCCTTCAGGATCAGCGCTTGTGTCTCCATTGGCACATAGGGATCCGTCAGCGAATAAGTCGAGACCGTCGAGTCGAACGTGTTCGTCGTGTAGAGATGCTCGCCCCTGGCATCGACGAGGATCCAGCACAGCGCCAACCCGCTGTTTGGAACCGCAGTGAAGAAGGTCAGGAGGCCAGCCGTGTCGATGGTGTAGACGGCAAGCTCGTTGCGCGCCACGAGGCCGGCATAGAGGATCGGTTCCGTGGGATGGATCTGCAGTCCAAGGACGAGAGGCGGTCCGCCCTGGACGGGAGCGAGCTGCGGTGTGCGCTGCTCGAGTCTCCCGGTGGCGTCGAGGCGGTAGCTCTGCAGGAAGCTCGCGAAGGGTGGAGCCCCAGGGCCGTTGTCCCACTGCACGGAGAAAAGATCTGCGCCGAAAAGGTAGGCCCTATCACCGGAGATGAGCGCTTGGGTCGGCGAAGAGCCCGCGGTCAGGCACACCGTCGAACTCGGAATGGGGTCGAGGCTTCCGTCGGGCAGCACGCGAAAGCCGGTCGTGTTCGGCAGCTCGAGGCTCGAGACCTGATTCGCGTCCTGGTTCTTGTTGACTACGTACAGACGATCGCCGGCCAGTCCGAGGCTGATCGGCTGGATGCCCCCGGACTTGAACGGCGAGCCCGCCACCGTGCGCAGGCTGCCCTCAGCACGGATGCGCATCACAGCGATCGTGTTGCTCCCTGGATTGGTCGTGAAGAGAAAGCGCTTGTCGGCGCTGACGACGACTTCCTGGTCGTGGTCGCTGGGTCCGAGCGCCCCGTTGGGATTGAGATCGCCGGTCCCGCCCGTCAAGAATGGGCTGCCCGGCAGGGGCGTGAGACCGCCGTCGCTCGGATTCCGTCGGAACGCGAAGATCCCGTTCTGCCCCGGCGTCGAATCGTTGCTGCAGACGTAGACGACGTTGCTGGCTGCAACACCCTCGTCCGCCGACTCCAGGGATTGCGCGGAGGCTGGCGCAAGCAGACCCGTCAGGGTCAGCGGGAGGGCGATCCTCGCGAGCAGCCCTGGCCTCGTGGTGCGGCACTGCGGCAATGCCGGAGCGTGCTCGTCGCCAGGCGTTTCGTCGATCGTGGCGGGGCCTCTGCGCGGGATGACGCTGGCGCTTTCATCGGACCGAGACTGGATTCTCATGGCTGCCTCCTGGAGTGCACGAGCTGACACGCGCGCGACGCCAGTTCGCGCGAAGCGGGTCGGACCGATATCTCGCCCGCGCCAAGCCGGCGCCTCGGTTCTCGCGGGGAGGAGCGCGCTGTGCCACTCCATTCCTCTGGCGGGTTTCTGTGAGAGTGTGCAGATTCGCTCAAGCCCTGCGCGATTGCCCCACGAGGATGGGAACTCCAGCGGATGACCCCGCGGTCCGGGATTGCAGCGAGGAGCGAGCGCGGCGCGGTGCCTTTCGAACGAAGCATGGCGAGTTCCTTGGAGTCTGGGGGGGGAAGGGCGGGTTCACCTCCGAGACGCGCGGGATCGCCGGGCCGGCCCATCACCTCTCCGTCGTTTCCGACACGGGAGGCACCTAGGGGTCGCTCGCGACACTCCCTGAAGGAGCGTGTGCGAAGAAGCAGGCCCGCTCGTCGTCGCGGTCGAGGAGCTTCCAGCCCAGGCGCGCGGCCGTGGCCTCGCTCGGCGAGAAGTCGGGATTCAGGGTCCCGTTCTCGACCAGGACCCGGCGCAGGCCTTCGGGGTACACCGGTCGATCGCTCGGAGGGGGTTCGGGAGCAGGGGCGTCCCTCTGGTTCAGGAGGAGGACGGCGCTGGGCATCCACGACATGGCGAGATTCCGGGCGAGACGTTCCGACTCTCTCCACGCGCAACGCAAACGCGAATCCCCTCAAGAAAGCCGCGAGAAGCGGGGCAGGGAGCCTCTCCCGGGTCTCCCGCCTCGGTTCCACCACCCCGCTGGAGCTCGAAGCCCGGCCTGGTCGATCCTCGTCTGGCTTGAAAGGGCTCTCGCCCACCCCAAGAATCGCCTACCCCCCGTGCACCCGACCTCGATCCTCCTGTTCTCGCTCCTCTGCTCGCTCCCGCTCTCGTCCGCGCCTCCCCAGGGAGGCGGAGTCGTGCGGCATCCGCGCCCCGAGCTGCGCCTGAGCGACTGGTCGCTCCTCGGTCCCTTCGACAACCCCGCCGGGACCGCCGTGGACGTGGATCTCGGACCGGACAAGTACGTCAAGCGCATGAAGGCCGGCGAGCCCTGGTCCGGCCTGGACGAGGCCTTCCTCGCCCGGGACAAGAAGAGGATCTTCTGGCGTCGGGTCCGCGTCCCTCTTTCCGATCGTCCCGCCGAGGCGAGTCCCTTCGACTCCGGAACGCTCGACATCGCGGCGCTGCTCGGGATCAGCGGACCGGCGGTCGACCGTGCGGCGGCCTACCTCTACCGCGAGATCCAGTGCTCCGAGGCGCGCAGCGTCTCGATCGCCTGCGGAAGCGACGACGGGCTGCGACTTTGGCTCAACGGCGAGCTGCTCGTGGACCACGCCGAGATGCGCGCGCTGAACCCCTACGACGAGCGCGTGACGCTGAGCCTGCGACCCGGTCGGAATCACCTGCTCGCCAAGGTCACGAACCTGGGCGGTCCCTGGTCCTTCGCCCTGCTCGAACCCTTGGCCGCGACGCAGGACGAGATCGATCACGCGATCGACCGGGGCGTCGAATGGCTCCTGGATCGCCAGCTCTTCGACGGCTCGTGGGCCGAGCAGCAGGAAGCCTATCGCAGCGGCGTGGCCTCGCTCGTGGTCTACACCCTGCTGCATTGCGGCGTGAGCCCGCGCCACAGCGCGATCCTGCAGGCCCTCGAGCATCTCGCGGCCTTCCCGGCCGACCGGACCTACTCGCTCTCGTGCCAGGTGCTCGCGCTGGCGGCGTCCGGGGATCCCGCGTGCCGACCGCAGCTCGCCCTGCTCGTGCAGCAGCTGCTCTCCTGGCAGGAGTCGAGCGGCGGCTGGTCCTACCCGCAGATCCATGCGGACCTCTCGAACACCCAGATCGCGGCCTTCAGCTTGCGTGCGGCGGCGAACGCGGGCATCGAGGTCCCGCCGGATCGCTGGAGCAAGATGGTGGACTTCGCGATGCGTCACCGCGAACCGCGCCATCGGACCGAGACGTCGGGCTTCTCGTACCTGCCCGCGGATACCGTCACCGGTTCGATGACCGCGGCGGGCATCTCGCTCCTCGCGCTGTGCCGCGAGGCGCTCGGCGAGCGCATGCCGCCCCGCGTCCGCGGCGAGGTCGAGGCGGCGATCCAGGACGGCCTCTCCTGGCTCGACGCGAACTGGAGCGTGTCCCACAACCCGAAGAAGGGCGACTTTCACCTCTATTACCTCTACGGACTGGAGCGCATCGGCGCCCTGCTCGGGCTCGACCGGATCGGCGAGCACGATTGGTACGCCGAAGGCGCGCAGTGGCTCGTCCGTTCCCAAGGCAGCGACGGCGACTGGCAGGGCTCGGCGGTCGATACCTGCTTCGGCCTGCTCTTCCTGGAGCGTGCGACCGGCCGCCCCCTCAGCCTGGAACGCGGGGACGGCGGCGCTCGCGTCGTCTCCACCGAGGAGGGCGCCGGTGCGATCCGCCTGCACGTCCGGTGCGGGACACCCGCGGAGTTCTGGATCGATCCCCCTGCCTTCCCGGGGAACGCCGTCCTCCAGCGCCTGGACTTCCTGGTGCGGCCTCAGCACGAGAAATGGACCGTGGTCGAGGCCGGCGTCGACGGGAGGCTCGCGGCGCGCTTCTCCTTCCCCTTCCCCGCGAAGTGGGAGATCCGAGCCGAGGCCGAGCTCTCGGACGGGACGCGCCTCGAATCGGCCTCGCTCGTCGTGCTCCACGACGAGGGGCTCTCCGCGGAGCTCGCCTCCCGCGCGCGGGGCGCGCTCGCGAACCGGCTCCAGCATTCCTTCCCGGCGACCACGAGCTCCAGCGCGAAGGACGATGCCCCGGCCTCGAACGCGACGGACAACCGTTCCTGGACGCGCTGGCTGTGCGCGCAGAGCGACTCCGATCCATGGATCGACGTGGAGCTCGTGCGCGAGACCACCGTGGCCCGCTTGATCTTCACCCACGCGCGCACGACGAAGGCCGAGAACGCCACGGCGAACCCGCGTCCGGCGCGCATCGAGCTCTGGATCGACCGCCAGGAGACCCCGCGCACGATCGCGCTCGATCCGGGTCCGGCCGCGCAGACGATCGTCGTGTTCTCCCCCCCTCTCGCGCTGTCCAAGTTCCGCGCGCGCATCGTGGAGCTCGTCGACGGCGAGCTCGGGCACGCCGAGGTCGGGTTCACCGAGATCGAGCTCCAGCGGCCGGATCCCGCAGTCGCCAAGGATCCCGGCGGACGCTGAGGCGGGGCTGGACACCCGCCCCGCGGCGGTGGATGCTCGGCGTCATGTGGCGACGCCCCTCCAGAGTCTCCCTCGCGTTCGTCCTCTCCTTCCTCGGTCTGGCCGTTGCCTGCGAGTCGCCGCGCACGGAGCCGGTGCCGGTCGACGCCCCGCCGGCCGAGTCCCGCCGGATCGTCGAGGTCCCGGATCTCGAGCCACGGCTCGCGCGCCTGTGCGACGCGCTCGAGCAACAGTTGGACACCCTGCACGTCCCGGGCATCGGCTTCGCCCTGGTGAAGGACGGCGAGGTGCTGCTCGCGCGCGGCTTCGGCTGCGCCGATCTCGAGACGAGGCGCCCGGTCGACGAGGAGACCCTCTTCGCCATCGGGTCGAGCACCAAGGGCTTCACGGCGACCCTGGTCGGGATGCTGGTCGACGAGGGCAAGCTAGGCTGGGACGATCCGATCCGCCGCTACCTTCCCTACTACGATCCAGCGGTCCAGAGCGACGATCCGTCGGCCGAGGTCACGCTGCGCGACGCGCTCTCCCACCGGAGCGGCCTCTCGCGCAACGACGTCCTGTGGGCCGCCGGGCTCGCCCCGCGCGAGACGGTGTTGCGCGCCGCCGCGCGAGCCGAGCCGATGGCGGCCTTCCGCAAGGAGTTCCACTACAACAACGTGATGTTCGTCGCGGCCGGCGAGGTTGCGGCGACGGTGGCCGGGAAGAGCTGGGACGAGCTCGCCCACGAGCGCATCCTCGCCCCCCTGGGCATGCGCGCGTCGAACACCTCGGTGCGCCTCGCCGGGCAGGACCCGCGACTCGCGCTGGGATACTACTGGGACGAAGAGAAGCAGGGCTTCGAGCACGTGCCGATGCGCAACATCGACTCGGTCGCCGCCGCGGGCGCGATCAACTCGAACGCGCGCGACATGGCGCAGTGGTTGCGTTTCCTCCTGGCGCGCGGGGTCTTCGCGGGAGAGCGGCTGATCTCCGAGGAACAGCTCGAGGCGACCTGGACGCCGGCGATCGAGATCGGAGCAGGCGCCTCCTACGGACTGGGCTGGTCCCTGCACGAATGGAGGGGAGAGCACGTGGTCGAGCACGGCGGCAACGTCGACGGCTTCGCGGCCGAGGTGGCGCTGCTCCCCGACTCGAACGTCGGCTTCGCGCTCCTGATGAACGTGTCGTCCTCGCCGCTCCAGGGCACGAGCCAGGAACTCGTGTGGAACGCGCTCTTCGGCGAGCCGGCGGCGCCCGCGCCCGAGGCCCCTGCGGGCGAGGTCTCCGCGCCCTCCAGCGCGTCGCCCAGCGAGGGCTTCGAGCCCTACCTCGGCACCTACGTCGGGAACTTCTTCCAGTTCCGCGACGCGCGCTTCGAGGTCGAGGTCCAGAACGAGCGCCTGGCGGTCGACGTGCCGGGTCAGATGGTCTTCGAGCTCCTGGCGCCGGACGCGGAGGGGAAGCGCGCCTTCGCGCTCGTGCCCGATCAGATCCAGGTCTCCTTCGAGCGCGACGCGAGCGGCGCGGTCGTGCTCCTGAAGATGTACCAGGGCGGGCTCGCCTTCGAGCTGCCGCGCGAGGGGGCGGTGTTCCCGATCGAGGTGCCGCTCGAGGAGCTAGAGCCCTATCTCGGCGCCTACCAGGAGGTCGGCGACAAGACGATCCAGGTCGTGATCCAGAACCAGCACCTCGCGCTCGACTACCCGGGGCAGACCGTCTACGAGCTCCGCCCGCCGGACGACGCGGGTCTGTGGTCCTTCCGCATGACCCAGGAGCTCGGCGTCGAGTTCCATCGCGGCGACGACGGCCGCGTCGAGTCGCTCACCTTCCACGAGCGCGGTACGGAGCGGTTCTGCCCGCGCATCGACGTCCCCGGGCTCGAGAAGCCTCCCACGCTCGAGGAGATCCTGGCGCTTCGGCGCGCGCAGGAGTTCGAGGAGCGTCTCCTCGCGCTCGGGGGCTGCCGCATGCGCGGGACGGTGCGCTTCGTCCACGCCGGGGCCGAGGGAACCGTCGCGAGCACGTTCCAGGGCACTGATCGAGCGCGCGACGACGTCGACCTCTCTCCCTTCGGAGAGGAGCACGCCGTCCTCGACGGCGCGCGCGCCTGGTCGAAGTCCTCGTTCGAGCCCTTCCGCGAGCTCGAGGGCAAGTTCCTCGACGAGCAGCGCATCGCCCACCCCGCGGCGCTGTTCGGCGACTGGCGCAAGCACTTCGATTCCGCCCAGGTGATCCGCACCACGCTCGCGGCGGGACGACGCCAGTGCGTGGTGCAGCTCCGGAAGGGCGAGCTCGAGCCGTTGCTCCTCTTCGTGGACGCCGAGACCGGCGACGTCGTGAAGACCGAGGGCCACGCGCTCGCTCGCGGGATCGGGAGCCTGTCCCGCACGACCACCTTCGAGGACTGGCGCGAGGTCGCCGGCGTCCGGCTGCCCTTCCGGATGATCACCGAGGACGAGGCCACGGGACGCATCGTGGTCCAGATGGAGTCCTTCGAGAGCGGGCTCGAGCTCCCGCCGGACACCTTCGTCCTGCGGCCGGAGTGAGCGTCTAGCGTCCGCCCCCTGCGTCGCGCCCAGGATCGTGCCCCGGATCGCGATGGAGCGCGAACTCCGCGATCGCGGGGCATGCCGCTGCGGCGACGATGCGCAGGCGCACGCGCTCGGCCCTCTGGCGCTCGCCGCGCCAGAGGTACCGGTTGCCGATCGACTGGCCGCGCGCGAATTCCCTCCAGGCTCCGCCCTCCCAGGCGTCGAGGGCCCAGGCGTCCACGCGCTGGCCGAGCGGCAGGAACTCGCGCAGGGAAACCACGTCGAAGGCGATCGGCGCGGCGAAGCAGAGCTCGAGCGTCGGCATCGTGACGCTGTCGTCCGTGGCCCAGTAGGTGTCACGCCGGCCGTCGAGGGCGTTCTCGGGCGCGAAGCGCGCGTCGCCGCCGCGCACGTCGCTTGCGACGACCTCCGCGCGGCGCGCCAGGTCCGCGCCGAAGATGGCGTCGAGCCGCGCCTTCATGCCGGCGAGCGACGCCGCGTCGCGCTCGTGGATCCGCCCGCGGCGGTCGGGCGGCACGTTGAGGAGCAGCCCCGCTCCGCGCCCGACGGACTGGAAGTAGAGGTCCACCAGGTCCTCGCTCGTGCGCACGCGCTCGTCCTCGCTCGCGTGATAGAACCAGCCGGGGCGAATCGACACGTCGACCTCGGCCGGCATCCACCGGGCCCCGTCGCGATCGCCGTGGAAGCCGCGCTCGTAGTCCGTGTGGCCCGGCGCGGACGCGCCGAGGCGGATCCGCGGGCGGACTACGCGGCGTGTAGGTCGCCCAGCAGGGATCGCCGGCCGCGCCGGATTCGTTCCCGACCCAGCGCACGTCGGGGCCGACGTCGCTGAAGACGACGAGCCGCGGCTGCAGGTCGTGGGCGATCTTCCAGGTGTTCGGCCAGTCGTAGTAGCTGCCGCGGTCGATCCGCCGCTCTTCGCGCGCTCCGCCGTAGAAGCCGCTGCCGCCGTTCGCGCCGTCGCACCAGAGCTCGCAGATCTCGCCGTAGTCCTCGAGCAGCTCGCGTAGCTGCGCGCGGTAGTACTCGACGTAGGCCGGCCGGCCGTACTCGGCGTGGTTGCGGTCCCAGGGCGAGAGGTAGACGCCGAACTCGAGGCCGCGCGCGCGGGCCGAGGCGGCGATCGCGCTCACGACGTCGCCCCGGCCGCCGAGCCAGGGGCTCGACTTCACGGAGTGCTCGGTGTACCGCGAGGGCCACAGACAGAAGCCGTCGTGGTGCTTGCAGGTGAGGATCAGCGCGCGCATGCCGGCGTCGGCGAGCACGCCCACGATCTGGTCCGCGTCGAAATCGGTCGGCTGGAAGAGCTCGGGGGACTCGTCGCCCTCGCCCCACTCGCGGTCGGTGAAGGTGTTGATCGTGAAGTGCAGGAAGCCGTGAACTCGAGCTCGTGCCAGGCGAGCTGGCGCGCGCTCGGGATCGGCCCGTGGGGCGCGGGGGGCTCGACGCGGCCCCGGCGCTCGGCGACGCGCGCGGCGGCGGGACCGAGCACCGGCTGGCACCAGGCCCGCTCGACGTCGGCCGGATCCGCGGCGAGCGGGAGGTCCGAGAGCACGACCGCGCGCACGTAGATCTCGTCGCCGCGCAGGCGGTAGCTGGCGCGCGGCCCGGTGGACTCCGCGAGGACCTCGCCCGGGGCCGCGCCGCCCGCCGCCGTGCGGCGCGCGCCGGCGACCGCAGCGCGTGCGCCGATGAACCGTATCGTGCAGCGCTCGCCTTCTCGCGACCGGACCTCGACGTGGTAGGTGCCGTCGTCGAGGCCGAAGTCCGCCACCTCGACGCCCGTCGAGGCGTAGAAGCTGCCGCGGCGCATGGCATCGAGCAACGCTTCCGCCGAGAGCTCGCGCGCGCGCACCACGATCCATCCGCGACCCGGCGGCGAGACCTCGCCCCCCGGAGCTTGGTGAGTATCGTCCGTGGCGAGGGCGTAGAGGAGGCCGAGGTCGAGCTCGGTCAGGCGCTTCACGAGCGCGCGGTCCCACAGCTCCTCGGTGGAGGGATGCGACGCGTCCCCGCGGTTCTGGACGGCCGCGTGACCGTTGTAGACCTCGAAGAAGCGCTCGCCCGAGAGCGACGCCACGTCCTCCCAGGTAAGCGCGAAGTGGAAGTTCGGGTGGTTCACGTGGGCGAGCACCGTCCGTCGGAGGCGCCGCCCCTGCTCGAGCACGGCGTCGACGTCGCGCTGCATCGCCTCGCGCGGGCTCGCGCCGCCCCGGGGCGGGACGAGCTCGGCGAGGTTCAGTCCGTTGACGTGCACGGGCAGGTCCCCGGCTACGTCGGTGACCTCCTCGCCCTGGATCATCAGGAACTCCCCCCTGGATTCGAAGAGCGCCCGTAGCTCGGGGAGAGTGCGGAGCCGCATCTCCTCGCCGCCATCGCTCGGGCGCAGCTCGACCGAGCCCGCGCCGAAGCGTTGCTCGATCTCCGCCACCTGCCCGGGCGCGAGCGGCCCCTGCTCGGACACCGGCACCCAGCGCTCGCCCTCCGAGAGCACGTTGTGATCCGACAGCACGAGGAAGTCGTAGCCGTGCTCGCGGTACCAGCTCGTCACGAGCTCGGGCGCCCGGGTGCCGTCGCTCCACAGCGTGTGGGCGTGGGTGTTGCCCTTGAACCAGCGCAGCTCCGGCGCGCGCGGCGTTCCGAGACGGATGGCGCAGCCGAAGAGGAGCGCGCCGACCAGCGCGCGCAGCCAGCTCGAGGTCGAACGCAAGGCGGGCGGCAGTCTAACGCGTCCGCGCGGAGGCCACTAGGTCGCCCGGAGCTCGACTGGAGTCGGACCGGGGCCTCACACTGCTCGAGCACCTCTTCTGATCGAATCGCGTGGCCCGGTCGGAAGGCGAGCGGAGTCGCCCGCTCCTTCACCGATCGCGGTCGAGATCGCCTCCTTCGAGAACCTGCCGTGCGCCATGGCGGATGCGAAGCGCCCGCTGGCGCAGCCATACGAAGGCTTCTTCGGCTTCGAGAAGCGCCGCAGGGTCAACGAGGACGCGGAAGGCCATGCCTCTTGCGCATGGCCTCGAGGGCTTCGAGGGCCGGGATGCCCTCGCCGCGCTCGAACGCTTCCAGACCCTTCCTCAAGCCCTCGATGGTTGCTACGCGCTCGACGCGCTCCAGCAATCGCTGGTACGCCTCGGCAGCCTGGACGACGAGCCGCGGCTCGCCCTTCACGGTCAAGAAAGCGGGCCGCCCGGAGCGGCGAAGGCTGCGCACGATAGCAGGCACGTTGTGCTGGAAGTCGGAGAGAGAATGTCTCTCCGGCTGCCCAGTCTCCCTGCGATCCCGTTTCTTGGCCACCGAAGCAAAGGATAGCACGTCGGCTCGATGTCGAAGCCGAGGTGAGGTCTTCAGCCCGGGCGGTTACACCCGTGGGCCGAGTATGCGCCGATCCGGGCAGGTCCCGCTCTTCGCGGCGGCGAGCAACGCCCGGAAGTCCACTTCGTTCCGCAGCCAGTCCCGGAGCTCTTCCAACTCCTCGTCGCCCAAGCCGCCGAAGACGCGCGCCAGTCCCGACGGCGAATCGCGTTCTGTGGGGAGGCGCAGGCGCTCGGCAACACGAGCTTCCAGGTTCGCTTCCCACAGGACACGCAGCCGGTCTTGTAGGCGCTCGCGCTCGCCCGGGTGCCCCTCGAGCTCCCGTGGCAGCTCGGGGCGATAGTGGAACGAGGGGGCGAGCATGTCGTCGATCCGCAAGAGCTCGACCGAGGCGAAGCGCAGGAGCGCGAGCGGATCGCCGAAGCGCTGGGGTCGCAGGCAGAGGACCGCGCGCGCCGGAGGGTCACGCTCGGCCGTTCGGATCGGGCTCCTCCCCGTCTCGCATCCGCCCTCCGGCACCCCTGCGGCCGCCGCAGCCGCCGGCGCGGGCGCCACGAAGAGCTCGGCTCTCTCGTCCTTCGCGCGCACGGCGAAGCGCACCTCGACGCGCTCCACGCGCCGCTCGAGGTTGGGGCAGGCCTCGAGCGCCTCGCGGATCGGCTGGTCGAGGCCGAGCCGCCGGAACCAGCGCCGTCCGAAGGCGCGGAAGCGCTCGTCGCGCTCGCCCGCGGCCGAACCTTCGTAGAGGCGCTCGCGTTCCTCGTCCCACAGCCGCTGGCCTTGGTCGCTCGCGGCGCCGGCGTGCATGTGCAGGAAGACCGCTTCCTCGACCAGCCGCGTGTCGAAGAGGAGCTCGGTCACGGCGGATCTCCCCTGGACTCGGCGCCGCGCGCGAAGTCGAAGGCACGATGGACCTCGAGACAGCTCGCCTCGTGATCGCAGCCCATGCAGCAGTCCTCCAGCGCGAGGGCGCTCTCGCGCGGCAGCTCCGCGACCGGGGCGGCCCGGGCGTCGAGGCGGCGGGACTCGCTCGCGAGCAGCTGCTCGAGGAACTCCGCGGCGCAGCCGTGGAAGCCCTGCGCGTCCAGCATGGCGAGTTTGCGGCAGAGCCCCGGCACCCAGCGGCCGATGTGCTCGGCGAGGAAACGCCGCTCGGCGTCGCGCGCGACGTCCGCGAGCTCGCCCTGGCCGCGCTCGGCCGCGAGCGCCTCCTTCACGGCCAGGAACTGCAGGAAGGATAGCTCGACGCTCAAGTGGTCCACGCGCTCGCCGCAGGGCGCGAGCTCGAGCCCGAAGGCGCGATAGAAGGCGGCGAGATCGGCCAAGAGGTGCGCCTGCAGGATCTGTCCGGCCGCCGGATCCCACTCCGTCTCGTAGGGCACGACCGCGGCGCGCAGCGTGTGTCCGAAGAGCCGCGCGTGGGCGGTCTGGAGCTCTTCGAGGCCGAGGGCACGCCCCGCGAGCGCGTCGAAGGCGTCGCACAGCCGGTCCGATTCCGGGCCGTCGCCGAGCTCCTCGAGCGCGCTGCCCGCGCCCCGGGCGATCGCGTCCCACTCCGCGGGCCACGACGGAGGCGGATCGCGGAAGGCGTGCGAGGCGAGACGGTAGAGGACGGCCCGGGACAGGGCCTCGTCGACGCGGGACGCGTGCTTCATGGCTACACCCAGTTGATGCGCTCCTCGGGGCGCTGGTGGATCGGCTCCTCGACCTGGGTGCGGAAGAGCTCGCGGCCGTCGTGCCCGAAGGCGATCACCGTGTCGTCGTACATCGCGAAGGGCTTGCCGTGGATCTCGGTCTCGAAGACCTTGGGGCCCTCCTCGATCTCGTAGCGATAGATGATGCGGTTGTCGCAGCGGAAGAGCTGCAGTACCGCGAGCAGCTCGCGCTCGGGCACCATGTAGTTCTCGATCGCCTGGTCCACCCCCGGGCCGAACATCTGGCGCAGGTAGCCGCGCGGCACCCAGCGCGGCGGGACGTAGTAGCCGTTGGGGGCCGTGCCGAACTGCGGGTAGAGCGGCAGGGCCACGCGCGCCACGTGGACGAGGTAGTAGAGCGGGTTCTGCCGATCCTCGGCCCAGGTGCCGTCCTGGGCCATCTGCACCAGCCCCTGCATGCGCACCTGCCCGATGCAGGCCGCCATGCAGCGCGTCTCCATCGGGCAACCCTTCGTCTCGGGGTCCTTGCCCTCGACGCGCGGGTAGCAGCCGATGCACTTCTCGCTCGTGCGCATCGTCGGCCGGTACATGGCCTTCTTGTAGGGGCAGGCCTCGACGCACTTGCGGTAGCCGCGGCAGCGCTCCTGGTCGATGAGCACGATGCCGTCCTCGGGCCGCTTGTAGATCGCCTGGCGCGGGCAGGCGGCGAGGCAGGCTGGATACGTGCAGTGGTTGCACACGCGCGCGAGGTAGAAGAACCAGCTCGAGTGCTCGGGCAGCGAAGCCCCCTCGCGCACCCACTCGCCTTTCTTGCCGTCGGGAGCGGGCGGCACGTCCTCGTGCAGGTTCGGCGTGGCCCATTCCTCGTCGGTGGGGAGGTACCCGAGCGCGCGCTGCGGGCGGTCGGCGGCGCGCGTGCGCTTCGCGGCGAGCTCGAAGATCGTCCCGCCCTCGTACTCGCCCCAGGGGGCGTCGCGCTCGCCCGGCTCCTCGTACCAGGTCATCTGGCCGGGATCGGCCGCCTCCATGAGCTCGAGCAGCTTCGCGTCCCAGGCGTAGGGATAGCCGCCGTAGGGCTTGGTCTCGACGTTCGTCCACCACATGTGCTCCTGGCCGGGCGCGAAGGTCCAGGTGGATTTGCACGCCATCGTGCAGGTCTGGCAACCGAGGCAGCGGTTGATGTTGATGACGAAGGCCCACTGCCGCTCGGGAAAGGCCTGCTCGTACGGATAGCTCATCGATCGTCCGAGCTGCCAGTTGTAGACGTCGGGCATGGCGAGTCCTCTAGGCGCGGGGGATGCGCGCGGGTGCGAAGACACGCGCCGTTTCCTCGATGATCCTGCGAATCGTCTGCGAGCCGAGCGTGAGGTAGGCCCGGTGCGGGAGCACGTAGCGCGGGTGCTCGAAGAGCGCGAGCACGCGACCGGGCTCGTATCCCATGCGCAGGAACTCCTCGGCGAAGGCGTGCGCCATGTCGGCCAGGGCCTCGCCGCCCGGATCGGGCAGCGCGACTCCGCGCAGCTCCAGGGGATCGTCCGGATCCGGTTCGCGATACGGCATGGCGTTCCTCAGCTCCTCTTGACGTAGTCTCCGGCGATGTAGCGGCGCATCGGCTCGTCTTCGTTGCCGGGCGAGCGGCCGAGCGTGGCGATCCTCCACACGCCCTTGGCGCCGAGCCCGCCGTCCTCGGCCTTGGTCACGCGCACGAGCGTCTCCTTCGGCACCGTGTTGATCGCGTGGTTGTCGGCCTCGCCGCCGAACAGGAACTTCGTGAAGGCCTTGGACTTGTGGAACAGGTTGTCCGTCTGGTGCATGGGCATGTGCCAGTTGCGCGTCAGGCTCTGGTGCGAGCCGTAGCGGAAGTTGGCGCGGTACCCGGTGTCCTCCGAGATCGCCTGGCCGTCGGGACGCGTCTCGTGTCCCTTGACGCTCTTCTCGGTGGCGATGTAGGGAGCGTGCTTCATCATCACGATGTGGTAGGGGTAGGCGGGGTTGTAGGCGACCCGCACCATGCAGCGCGCGACCTTGTAGAAGGGGTCGTCGGGCGTCGCGCCGTGGTAGGGACGGTCGGCGGGATTGGCGTCGACCCAGACGTAGTCTCCGTCGGCGATGCCGAGGTCGCGCGCCGCGGCCGGATTCATGTGCATCTGGTGCTCGCCGGCCCCCGGGCTGCGCTTGTCGACGCGCCAGGGCGTACCGAAGTTCGAGTCGTACATCTGGTGCCACTCGACCGCGCTCCACTGCGAGTGCACGCGGTGGCGCGTCTTGGGCGTGAGCAGCAGGAACTGGAAGCCCTTCTCCCACAGGAAGTTCTTGGTGTCCTTCACGTCCTTCCAGGCGCGCTTCACGTTGCGGATCGTGCGCGCGTCCCAGTGCTCGGCTTCCAGGGAGATGCCGTAGTCCTCGGGCCGCACGTAGGGATTCGTGCTGACGATCACGTTCGGCAGGTAGGGCGTCGCCTCGGTGCCCTCGCGGTGCACGACGAAGTTCTCGCCGCAGGCGATCGCCTCGGGGATGTCCGTGTAGGCGTGCAGGCGTCCGGTGTCGGTGAAGAAGGGCTGGCTCTCGTGCACCTGCTCCCAGAAGGGGATGCGCGGATAGGTGCGGAACATCATCAGCGCTCCGCCCTCGACGCCGTACTTGCCGGCCAGGATGTCCGAGAGTCGATACCCGGCGGTCGTCGTGCACGAGTCGAGCAAGCGCTGCAGGTAGACCGAGCGCCGGCCCTGGTGCTCGAAGTGGAAGACGTCGCGGAAGCGCCGGTCCCCGGTGACCTCCGCCAGGGCCGCCGCGATCCCGGCCAGGATCGCGAGGTCGTCCCTGGAGTCGAAGACCGGCGGGATCCCGCCTTTCCAGATCTGCAGGAAGGGATTCGAGCAACTCGCGGTCACCTCGAGGTCCTAGAGCTCGACCCAGGAGTTCGCCGGCAGGCCGACGTCGGCGTACTCGATCGACGAGGTCATCTGGATCTCGACCCCGACGATCATCGCGATCCGGGGGTTCACGTTCTTCAGCATCTCGTAGGCGTGCTTCGCGTTGTTGAAGAGGTTCACGTTGTTGAAGAAGAGCGCCTTGGTCGGCGTCGGCATGTGCGTCTGGCCCGTCAGGCACAGCCGCCCGAACTTCGGCGTGTCGACCACGAGCGGACGGTCGCCGTGATTCCAGTAGGCCGGCTCCTCGTCCTTCGTGAAGGCGTGCGCGTGCACGTCCTTGCCGTGCGCGTGCGGGTCGAGGTCGAGATGGAACGGATCCTCGGCCACCCAGCCCTTGAAGCCGGGGCCGGTCCAGGGCGAGCCCTGGAACAGCGCCGCCTTGTAGTTCCCGGCCCAGGTATGGCAGCCCGCGCCGGGCTTGCCGATGTTGCCGGTGAGCAAGAGCGGCAGGTAGGCCGCGCGGTTCATCTCGGTGGCGTGGAACCAGTGGTTGATGCCCTCGCCCTGGTGGATCGCGACCGGCTCGATCGTGGCAAGGTCCTGCGCCAAGCGCTCGACCAGGTCCTTCGGCGCGTGCGTGATCTCGTGCACCGTGTCGAGGTCGTAGTCGGCGAGGTGCGTCTGGTAGAGCGACCAGAGGGTCTGGACCTCGACCTTCTTGCCCCCGATCTCGAGCTCGAACTTGCCTTCGAGGGTGGGATCGATGCCCTTCGCGACCAGGCGCTCGCCCACGTCGTCGCGCGTGATCGCCCGCGGAGCGTTCGTCTTCGCGTCCCACACCACGAAATCGCCGAGCTTCTCGTGCTCCTCGTCGGTGAAGCCCTGCCAGCGCTTGCTCGGGCCGTCCGGCGCCAGATCGGAGCGGTAGCCGGGGAAGAGCTCGTGGGCGCGCAGGCGCTCCAGCGTGTCCGTGCGCACGAGCAACGGGAAGTCGGTGAAGCGCTTGACGAAGTCCGCGTCGTACCAACCGCGCTCCATCATGAGCCGCGTGATGCCCAGGAAGAGGGCGGCGTCGGTCGAGGGCCGCAGCGGGATGAAGTAGTCCGCCTTCGAGGCCGGCGCGCCGTACTCCGGCGTGATGACCACGATCTTCGCGCCCCGCTCCATGCACTCGATGAACCAGTGCGAGTCGGTCATCTTGTTCTCGACCAGGTTCTTGCCGTCCATGACGATCAGCTTCGAGAACCTGAGGTCGTTGAAGTCGCACTCGGAGGTCTGCAGCCCGTGCACGAAGGGCTGGCCCGGCGCCTGATCGCCGTGCCAGGTGTAGTTCGACCAGTTGCGAGCGCCCTTGGCCTCCTTCTCGTCGACGCCGCGCACCTTGGCGTCGAGCAGCGCCATCGAGTTCCCGAGCCGGTAGGCGCCGTACTTGCCGAGCACGCCGAGCAGCCCCATGCCGCCGCGGAACTTGAAGCAGCGCGTGCCGGCGCCCTCGGTGGCCTCCACCATCTCGGGCTCGTAGCCCTCCGCGGTCAGCCGCTTCTTCCCCTCGTCTCCGCTGTAATGGCGCGCGAGCGCCTCGTAGCCGCGCGCGATGTAGCGGAAGGCCTCGTCCCAGCCCACGCGCACCTGGACGTCCTGTCCGCGCGCGTCGAACTTGTACTTCGAACGCAGATCGTCCGTCAGGTACGGGAAGCCGGCGTCGGCCCACTCCTTCCAGCCCTTGCGCATCACCGGGTGCTTCAGGCGATAGGGCGCGTAGACCACGCGGTGGAACGTGAAGCCCTTGGCGCACTGGCGCGGATTCCACTTGGCGGTGGCCTTGTTCCCGTACAGGTCGGCGTAGTCCTGGTAGCGATAGTCCGAGCCCATGCGCACGATGACGCCGTTGCGCACGTAGGCGAGCACGCGGCAGGCGTGCGTGTCGTTCGGCGAGCAGACCCAGGGGAACACCGAGTCGTAGCGGTACTGGTCGCGATGGATGCGTTCCCAGTCGCGGGTCGGATAGTGCGCCAGCGGGTTCTCGATCCCCGCGCCGGGAAGGAAGGCCCACAGCCAGTCCTTCCGATCGAAGGAAGGGCTCGCGAGCGTCGCGAACGAGGCACCCGTGGCGCAGGCGGAAAGGAAATCTCGTCGACTCAGGGACATCGGAACCTCCTCAGCGCTCGATCTCCAGGCAGTGCCACACACTGACGGACTTCTGACCGTTGCGATCCTGGGCGGAACCGTCCCAGACGGCGTAGCCCACGCACACCTCCGTGCCCGGCTCGAAGGGGACGAGCTCGGTCCCCTCCGGCCGCAGTGGGCGCGTGAACACGACCTGCCAGCGTCCTTCGCTCCAGACTCCGTGGCCCGCGAGTCCGCCCTTCCGGGACACCGGGGCGAGCGTGCCGAAGCCCTGCGCGGAGAGCTCCTCCACCGGACGCGCGTGGCCCGGCGCCGCGAGATCGTTGCCCGCGGCGCGCGCCGTCGAGTAGAGCTGGCGCATGTCCTCGGGCACGTAGGCGGGCAGGGTGTCGGAGGCGAAGGGATAGCGATCGGCGATCCCGCGCGCCTGCTCGCCCTCGAGCTCCCAGGCCGCCTTCCAGCTCCAGATGTTCAGCGGGCGGCCGGCCTCGCCCATCGCGAAGAATGGCGGGGTCGCCTCGGCCGAGAACTGGAGCGCCGCGGCGTCGGTGAAGGTCTCGAAGCCGAGCAGCTCCTCGCTCTTCGTCGCATCGGCCCAGGCGAGGTGGAAGGCGATCTCGCGGCCGTCATGGACGGCCGAGAGCTCGAGGCCCTCGATGCGCTCGTCGCGCCACCAGAGCGGCATCAGGGCGATCCAGGTGGACTCGACCTCGGCCCAGGCGGGGTCGAGCGGATCGCGCGGGAGGGCCGCGACGCGCCGGGCGCGCAGGGTCTTGCGGTGCTGCAGGACGCGCTCCTCGACGCCCGGCTTCACGAACGTCCGCACGTAGGAGGCGAGCGCCCAGGGATCGCGCGGGTCGGCGAACTCCGTCTGCGGCATGGGGCTGCCGGGGATGCCGCACAGGAGGCGGCGCACGATGTCCTCGCGCTCGCCGCCGCCCTTGAAGATCCCGGCCGTGTAGTCCTGCGGGCGGGTGGGCGTTCCGTCCTCGTTGACCTGGTTCTCGACGTTCCGCGCGCGACCGTCGGCGCCGTGGCACGAGGCGCACGAGACCGTGTACAGCTCCTTCCCGTGCGCGAGCATCCCTTCCGAGCCGGCCGGCGGGGCGCCCAGCTCGAGCTTCGGGCCGGGCGTCGTCTTCTCGCGCGCGAGGGCACGGGCCTCGTCCTCGCTCAGGTCCTCGCCCTCGGTCTCCGCCCAGGCGAGGAGCGACTTCGTCATGCCCTCGTAGGCGAGCTCGCGCACGTAGGTCGCGAGAGCCGCGAGCTCGGCGGCGCTCATCCATTCCCAGGCCGGCATGGCGGAGCCGGGCATGCCGCGGCGCAGCGTGGCGACCAGGTCCTCGTCGCTCGGGATCCCGTTCGCGGTCGAGACCAGGCGGAAGCGCCCGCTGGTGAAGTCGCGCGGGGCCGGCGAGAGCATCCAGGACGCCTCGCCGCGGCCGTCGCCCGAGAGGCCGTGGCAGATCGCGCAGTAGGACTCGAAGAGCTGGCGTCCGTTCGCGGGAAGCGCAACGTCCGCGGAGCTCGCGACGCCGGGCGCGGATTCCGCGCGTCGCGCGAGCTCGGCCTCCCGCGGCTCCCCGGCGCGGTCGGGCCGGGTGGAGCATCCGACGACGGCGAGCGCGATCCCGGAGAAGAGAGTACCTTGGAAGGTCCGTCGGATTCGAAATCCCTTCATGTCGTCTCCCGAGGTTCCGCGCCGTCCCAACACCGGCCTCACAGATATCGGGAGCCCGGAGAAGGCCGACATACGCCGCTCTCCGTAAGAGACGGGAGCATTCGGACCCATGCTCCATCCTCGGGTCCTTGCACCCGCGCCGAAGGCCCCGCAGCCTTACGTCCCTTCCCATGCGAGGCCCCGTACTTCCACCCGTCGCTTCCCGCGCGAGATCGCGGGTCCTCTGGGCCGCGGGGCTCGCGCTCCTCGTGTGCGGCGCCTTCGAGCTCGCCTTCGCCCGCTACGGCCTCAACCTGCGCGACGAGGGGTATCTCTGGTTCGGCGTCGTGAGTCTTCCCACCCTCGGGAAGTTCCCCCTCAGAGCGCCGATGCGCGGAGTCCCCCTCTCCGGTCTTCCGGAACGCGAGTATCCTTGCTCGTGTTGCCTAACTAACCCCGCGTCCACGGAACCGGGGAAGGGGCAAGGTGCAAAGTAGATAAGGAGGATGTCATGGCTCGTTTTCTCGCTTTCGCCTTGGGTCTCATGGTCGCCTTGGGAGCTCTGTCCGGCACAGGCGTCAACGCGCAGGTGGGGGCTCCCGTTTGCAAGGGGACGCGAGCGACGAAACAGCAGGATGGCTCTTGGAGCCTGATCTGCAGCGGTGATTGCATAGGCACAAAGACGTGCAGGTCACGCTCGGTCAACTGCAACGGAGTGCAATTGACGGCCTGCACATGCAATGGTGGGACGGCCTGTCCTGCCACGAACTGTTGCTCGGTCGTGCTCAATGCGCAGGGGATGCCGACCACATATGGCGACTGCCCGAGCTGCGCTGCGATGGGCGTGTGCATGCTCTGCCCGAACGACCCCACGGACCCGACGGAGTATCAGCCTGTCTGCGGGGCGTGCGAGTAGACCCACATTCGTCAGGGTCCGGAAGACCCGTGTCGAACCGATCCAGATCGAAGCGCCGGATTGCGTCGTTCGCGATGGCGGGTGTCGTACTCGTCGCCATCGGCCTTCTCTTCCAACTCGAGCGGATCCGCGAGCCGACCCGAGCCCAACCGCTGCTTCCCGACGCCCGCTTCCGGCCCGTGGAGGTCGCCGAGCGTGTGGAGCTCGAGGATCCCGCCGCCGAGTCGATGCGTGTCGCGCTCGATGCACCACAGTCTGCCGACGTGGTCCTGGCACGGGTCCAAGACTCCAAGGGAGCATCGATCGCGGACGCGGCGATATGGATCGTCGGTGATCTCGCCACCCGTCTCGGCCTCACCGACGAGACAGGATCGGCGCACGTCCACGTCCCGTCGACGAGACCGCTCCGTCTCGCCAGCGTGCACGCCGGGTATGCGACCAGTGAGGGAGAGATCTCCGAAGAGGGCGCCGCCGAGATCGTCCTGATCCTGGAGCCCGAGGCTCGGATCCAGGGAACCGTCGCATGGTCGAAGGGGGGCGTTCCCGAGCCCGGGGTGGTCGTCGCGGCGTGGCCCGACGGTCATCGGCCGACCCCTGCCGTCTTCCGGGCCCTGAGATCGAGTGACCCGGCGCCGAACACGGCGGTCGCAACGACGGACGACGAAGGCCGTTTCGCATTGAGAGGGCTCGCACACGGTGCGAGCTACACGCTCGCCGCAGGAGGAGCGGGTGGACTGACGCTCCGCAAGGTGGCAGGAGTACGAGTCGAAGGTCCATCCGTCCAGCTCGAGCTCACTCCCGTATATGCCGCAGTGGTCCGGCTGAGAGAGGCTGAAGGTAGGTCGCTTCGATCGGGATCCCAGGTCTACGGTCGAGGTCCGGGATGGTACGACGACGAAGGGGGCGCGGCCGAAGTCGTCATGGGGGTGCCGGCGTCCTGCTTCCTGGTCCTGGATCCTGGGCTGTGGCAACTCCGACCGACGACGCTGTCGCGCCACATCGTTCTTCTGTCGACACCGCTCCAGAAGCAAGACCTCCCGACGATCGTCTACGAAGTGGAAGCCCCTGGCTATGCGCCGGTCTGGACTCACCTGCGGGTCCCGCGCATCCAGCCGACGCCGCCAGAGTACAAGCTCGCCCTGGAGCCGAAGGCGGGTGGGTGGGGCACGCTGACGGTTCGCATCGAGGGCCCCAGCTTGGAACTCGAGGTCGAAGGCGAGAACTCGCTCGCCGGACAGGTCCTTCTCGAGGGAGACAAGGGGGAACAGATCGGGATTCCCATCCAGAAGCCCCTTTCACGGGTCACCAAGGTCGAAGGCGTTCCATTCGGTCGCTATCGCGCACGGTTCCGGTCCTGGGACGGCATGCGCTTCTTCCCAGACGAGCATCAGAAGGTGAGCGTGGTGATCGACGCCAAGCCTGCCGTGCTCACCATCGACGCCTCGAGCAGTTGCTGCCTTCTCGCCACGCTATTGCTCGAGGACAAACGCGAGTATCAGGGCGAAGTGGTCTTCAGGCTGCACGGTCCGACCGGGAAGCCCTATGTCGCCTTCGATCGCTCGCCCTATGTTCTGGAGGGAATCGCTCCAGGACATTACACGCTCTACGTGGATTCGATTCCGGGTCGATCGCTCCCGGTCCTGTCGGTTCCCGTGGTGCTCGAGCCAGGCGGCGTCGATCTCCCCCGCATCGAGCTGCCGTTCTGAGCGGCGATCCGGGGAGATCCTCCAGCCCGCGAACGCGGCAGAGAGTCCGAGCTGACCGGGACTCTCGGGCGAACTCGGCCTTGCGCCCGGGACGGACGCCTCACACCTTACGTGTACCCCATGCCCGAGCCCGCGCCGCTCCCCACGCCATGCGCCTCGCGCAGGCGGGTCCTCTGGGCCGCGGCGCTGGCGCTCCTCGTGTGCGGCGGGTTCCAGCTCGCCTTCGCGCGCTACGGCCTCAACCTGCGCGACGAGGGCTACCTCTGGTACGGCGTCGTGCGCGTGCTGGCGGGCGAGGTCCCGCTACGCGACTTCCAGTCCTACGATCCCGGCCGCTACTACTGGTGCGCGGCGCTCGCACCGCTCGTCGGCCGCGGGATCCTCGGCCTGCGCATCGCCGCGGCCGTGTTCGCGGGCTGCGCCACGTTCCTCGGCTTGCTGGCGCTCGGGCGCGTGGTCCGGAGCCGCATCGCGCTCGCGCTCGCGGCCGTGCTGTTCCAGGCATGGATGTTCCCGAGCCACAAGCTCTTCGAGCACGGCATCACGCTCGGAGCGATCTGGATCGGCGTGCGCCTGCTCGAGCGCCCGGATCGCTCGCGCTCGTTCGCCTGCGGCGTCTTCGCCGGCGCCATGGCCCTCTTCGGGCGCAACCACGGCATCTACCTCGTGGCGATCTTCCTCGCCCTGCTCGCCTACGAACGCTGGAAGTCGCGCGCGCCCGGGCTCGGCGGGCGCCTCGGCGCCTTCGCGCTCGGCGTGGGCCTCGGCTTCGCGCCGGCCTTGCTGATGGCGCTCTTCGTGCCCGGCTTCGGCCAAGCCCTGTTCCAGGCCTCGATCTCGGTCGCCGAGCGCGGAACGAACCTGCCTTCGCCCTACCCCTGGCCCTGGCGCGTCCCCCACGCCGACCTCGCCGCCTTCGACCTCGTCGCGCAACTCGCCCTCGACGCGGCCTTTCTCCTTCCGGTGCTGCTCCTCCCCGCGGGGATCCTGCTCGCGCTCCGGACGCGCGGCGAGTGGGTCGTCGCGCGCGCGCCGGCCATCGTGGCGACCTTCGTGGGCCTGGTGTACGTCCACCACTACGCGGTGCGCTCGGACCTGCCGCACCTCGCGCAGGCGGCGCTCCCGCTCGTGATGCTCGGCCTGGCCTTGCCGTCCGCATGGGCCGCACGCGCCGCGCGTTCTCTCGCCTGGGGCCTGCTCGCGCTCGTCTCGGTCTTCGTGGCCTTCAAGGGGAACCTCCAGCTGCGGCAGTTCACGCCCTGGGCGGTCTACAAGACCGTCGACTACGAGGTCGCCGGCGATCTCCTCCACATCCAGAAGGTCCAAGCGGTGGCGCTCTGGAACCTCGAATCCCTCGTCGGCGAGCTCGTGGCCCCGGGGGAGGAGCTCTTCATCGCGCCGACGCGTCCCATGTTCTATCCGCTGCTCGGAAAGCGCTCGCCGACATGGTGGATCTACTTCCTGTGGCCGGCGAGCGACGCCGAGCAGGACGAGACGATCCGACGCCTCGAGGAGCGCGATGTGCGCTTCGTGCTCCTCAACCTGAAGCCCTTCGAGGACGACCCGGCCTACTCCTTCGAGGAGACGAACCCGAAGGTCGTGCGCTGGGTCGAGGAGCGCTTCGAACCGGTCGTCGAGCCCCGCGTGCCGCCGGAGTACGCCTTCTACCGCCGCCGGTAGCGCGCACGCGCGAGGTCAGGGCTTGCGCTCGGGAGCCGGGGGATCCTCGCCCACGTACCCGAGTTCCTCGAGCCGCTCGCGAGCGTCCGAGGGAGCCTGGAGGCGCGCGGGATCGAAGTGCTCGACGAGCCGCTCCTTGTAGGCGGTGAGGAGCTTCGCCATCTCGGCGTGCTCGGCGTTCGCCGGATCGAAGAGGTCGCGCTCCTCGAAGGGATCGGACGCGAGATCGAAGACCTGCACGCCCCAGCGCTGGCCGTCGAGGTTGCGCAGCTTGAAGACGCGGTCGCCGTCGCGGACGCGCGCCCAGATCAAGCCGACGTCGGTGCTGCCGAAGTAGCGTCCGGCGAGCTCCCAGCCGCGGAACTCCTCGACGTGATCGGGCCCGATGCTCGTGGTGTGCGACCAGGCGAGCTCCGGCGGCAGCTCCTCCCCTCTCCGGAGCGTCGGCGAGAGGTCGCGTCCCTCCGGCCCGCGCCCCGTGACGGCGAAGCCGGCGAGGCCGGCGAGCGTCGGGAAGACGTCGATCGAGCGCGTGACCCCCGCGTAACGCCGCGGCGCGAGCCCGAGGCCCGGCGCGCGCAGGATCCAGGGGACCGCGAGCTCCTCGGGCGCGAGCTGGAGGTCGTGGGTCCAGTGATAGAGCGAGTTCGGCCGGTGCAGCACCTCGCCGTGATCGGCGGTGAAGGCGAAGAGCGTCGAGTCGAGGAGCTCTCGGCGCTCGAGCACTCCCAGCGTGCGGCCGAGCATGCCGTCGAGGGCCCAGACGTCCGCCGAATAGGCCACCTCCAGCGCCCGGGCGAGGCGCGCCACGTCGTCCGCGGAGAGGCCGAGGCGCTCCACGGTGCGCGGGAAGTCCCACTGCAGCGCCAGCCGGTTCTCCTCGTAGACCTTCCACCAGCGCTCGAGCTCGCCGCGCGTCGTCCCGCGCGCGACCTCCGGGAACTCGGCCAGGAAGGCATCGTACGTCGGCGCGGGGAGCTGGCGGTCGTAGCCGCCGTGCGTGACGGTGAGGTTCACCAGCACGAAGGCGCGGTAGTCCGGATCGGCCTCGAGACGATCGAGGAGCTCCTGGAACTTCGCGTCGCCCGGCTGGAGGAAGGCGAGCTTCTGCGCGCGCTTGTTGCGCCCCTGGGCCACGGAGACGTGCTCCGCGCGCACGCCCTGCCCGTAGTTCAGGTCGTAGGAGGCCATCTCGTGCCCGCTCCAGAACCAGGGCTCGTAGCCCGCGTCCGCGAAGGCCTCCGTGATCGTGTAGAGCTCGTCCGCCAAACGATTCGGGTGGTAGTAGATCCCGTGCACGTCGGCCTGCACGCCGGTGAAGATCGAGGCGAAGGCGATCCCCGACTGGGCCGACTCGGTCTGATGGCGCTCGAAGACGATGCCTTCGCGCGCGAGTCGATCGAGGCTGGGCGTGAAGCGGATGCCCTCGACTCCCTCGATCCCCGCCTTCCCTCGTGCATGGGGCCCGAGGAAGCTCGTGTTCAGCGTGCAAGTGGCGTAGAGCACGACGAGCCGTGGTCCGGACGGCCGGGGCGTCCCTTCCCCACCGCAGCCGCCGAGGAAGAGCCCCGTGAGGAACGCGCCTCGAAGACTCGTCCCGATCATTCGACTAGCCTAACGGCCGGCTCCCGCCTGCGCCTCGATCTCCCGACGGTAGAGGACCGCATCCTGCTCGGAGAAGCAGCAGAAGGTGACCTGCGCGGGGAGCGCGTTCGCCGCGAACCACTCGAGCGTCGTGCAGAGCGCGATCCCCGCCGCGCGCTCCTTCGGGAAGCCGTAGGCGCCGGTCGAGAGGGCCGGGAAGGCGAGCGCCGCGAGCCCATGTTCGCGCGCGAGCTCCAGCGACGCGCGGTAGCAGGAGGCGAGGAGCTCGTCCTCTCCACGGTTCCCGCCGCCCCACACGGGCCCGACGGCGTGGATCACGTGGCGCGCCCTCAGCCGGTAACCGCGCGTGATCCGCGCACCGCCCGTCTCGCAGCGTCCGAGCAGACGGCATTCCGCCAGGAGCTCCGGCCCGGCGGCGCGGTGGATCGCCCCATCGACGCCTCCGCCGCCGAGCAGGGCCGTGTTCGCGGCGTTGACGATGGCGTCGACGTCGAGCGTGGTGATGTCGCCGGTGACGACCAGGATGCGCTCGATCGGTCGATGTCTCTCCATCCGGAGCCGTCCTCCTCGCGTCTTGTTCCAGGCAATGTACACCCGAGGGTCACGCCTGCCGTGTACATTGCTCCAGCGAACCCACTCCCAAGGGAGGAACGAACATGATCTCGGTTCTTCGACCCGGCCGCGTATGCCTTTCGGTCCTTGCGCTCGCGATCTCCACGCACGGCGCTCCACGACAAGCCTCCGCGCATCCCGGCCGTTCGGGGGTCGTGACGGCAGGAAAGCCGACCCTCCCTGTCGCCCCGACCGCCCCAGGCGCCCTGCAGACCGCGAACGTCAACACGACCCAGAACCCGAGCGCGCAGAACGAGACCTGGATCGCCCTCGATCCGGCGAACCCCAGGAACCTGGTCGGGGGGACGAACGACTACCGCTTCGGGGACGCCCAGGCCGGCGTGGCGCGCTCCTTCGACGGCGGAGCGACATGGACCTCGACCACGCTGGACGCGCTCGACACCACGCTCGGCAAGTACGACGCGCAAGGGGATCCCGCCGTCGCCGCCCTGCGCGGCGGCGTCTTCTACTACGCGTTCATCGATTTCAACCGCGGCGACGATCAGAACCGGTTGGCCGTCGCGCGTTCGAACGACGGCGGCCTCACCTGGCCGCAGCTCGGCGTGATCCTCGATCACTCGGGCCCGGGTCCCCACGATTTCGAGGACAAGGAGTTGATCGCCGTCGACGACACGGGGGGAGCCTTCGACGGCAACGTCTACGTGGCCTGGACGCGCTACCCCACCGCGGATCTGGAACGGGTCATGATCTCGCGTTCGACCAACGGCGGCGCGGCGTTTTCGGCGCCGGCGCAGATCAGCGATTCGACGGGGGGCTATCAGGGCACGGCCCCGGCCGTCGATCGGAACGGCAAGCTCTACGTCGCCTGGTACCACTCGAGCACGGTCGAGATCGACGCTTCGACCAATGGCGGTCTCGCCTTCGGGATCGACCGCACCGTGGCGCCGATCGCCGACATCAGCAATCCGATCCCCGGTGCCTTCTTCCGCGTCTTCAGCTTCCCCGCGATCGCCGTCGACCGGAGCGGCGGCCCCTTCGACGGCAACGTCTACGTCGTCTGGGCGGACGAGGTGGGAACGGGAGCGGGCCCGGACGTCCTGCTCTCGCGCTCGACCGACGGCGGCCTCTCCTGGAGCCTTCCCATCCGCGTGAGCGACGACGTCAACGGCTCGTACCAGTTCTTCCCGGCGATCGCGGTGACCCCGGACGGCACGATCCTCGTCTCCTTCTTCGATCAGCGCCTCACGCCGGGTACGACCCGGTACGACGTCTTCTTCGCGCGCTCGACCAACGGCGGGCTCTCCTTCGACAGGAACCGACGCGTCTCCGACGTGACCTCGGACTCCCTGCTCGACGGATTCGGCGGCGGCTTCATCGGCGACTACGCCGGCATCGCGGCCGCGAAGGCCTTCGGCTTCCCCTACTGGACGGACACGCGTCCGTCCAACGCGAACGCCGAGGGATACACGCGCCGGCTGCCGCTCCTCGATCGGCGATGAGGGATCGAAGATGAACCGCCGGCGGTACTCCAGCAACGCTCCACTCCGAACGAGGAAGTCGGGGATCCAGACCCTCTACTCGCTCCTCGCCTCGCTCACGATCGCGGCGCCGGCCGCCGCCGCGCACGGCGTCGGGCAGCAGTCCTCCGCGAGCTTCGGTCGCTCGGGGGCCGTGACGATGGGGAGGCCGAGCTCCCCGTTTCCGGGGGTCTCGCGTGGCTCTCCCGCGTCCGGAAACGTCGACGCGACGCGCGACCCGGGTCCGCAGAACGAGACCACGATCGCGCTCGATCCTGCGAACCCGGCGAACCTGGTCGGCGGGTCGAACGATTACGGCCACGGCGATTCCCAGGCCGGGGTCGCGACCTCTTTCGACGGTGGAGCGACCTGGACCGCGACCACCCTGAAGTTGCTCGACCCCTCGCTAGCGAAGTACGACGCGCAGGTGGATCCTGCCGTCGCCGCCCACCGGGAAGGCGTCTTCTACTACGCATTCATCGACTTCGACCGCGGTCCGGGGGGCAAGGTGCAGAACCGCCTGGCCGTGGCCCGTTCGAGCGACGGCGGTTCCACCTGGCCGCGCCTCGGGGTGATCGTCGACCACACGGGCCCGGGAAAGCACCCCTTCGAGGACAAGGAGTCTCTCGCCGTCGACGCCACGCGCGCGCCCCATGACGGCAACGTGTACGTGGCCTGGACGCGCTTCCCGGTGAACGCACTGGACCGAATCATGTCCTCGCGTTCGACGGACGGCGGGGCTTCCTTCTCGAACCCGGCGCAGATCAGCGATTCCGAGGGCAACTATCAGGGCTCGGCGCAGGCGGTCGGCCCGGATGGCGAGATCTACGTCGCCTGGCGCCACCAGAAGAGGATCGAGATCGACCGATCGACCGACGGCGGCGTCACCTTCGGGATCGATCGCACCGTGGCCGGGATCGACGAACTCCGGAGCCCGCTCCCCGGCGCCTCCTTCCGCGTCCCGACCTTCCCCGCGATCGCCGTCGATCGGAGCGGCGGCCCCAATCGCGGCAACGTCTACGTCGTCTGGTCTGACGAGATGGGCGTGGGCGCGGGCCCGGACATCCTTCTTTCCCGATCCACCGACGGCGGACTCTCCTGGAGCCTCCCCATCCGCGTGAGCGACGACTCGAACGGCTCCTACCAGTTCTTCCCAGCGATCGCGGTGGCGTCGGAGGGCACGATCTTCGTGTCCTTCCTGGATCAGCGCCTCACGCCGGGAACACCTCTCTACGACGTCTTCGTCGCGCGTTCCACCGACGGCGGGCTCTCCTTCGGTCGGAACGTGCGCGTCTCGGACGAGACGTCGGACTCCGCGCTCGACGGCTTCCTGGGAACCTTCATCGGCGACTACAGCGGCCTCGCGGTCACGGGATCCTCCGCCTTCCCCTACTGGACGGACACGCGTCCCTCCAATGCGAACGCGGAAGGCTACACGCGCAGGCTGCGGTTCACGAGCCCGGGGGACGGGAGACCGTAGCTCGGAGCTCGCGCTCTCCCCATCGAGCAACGCTACGTCGGTTCGACGACCACGGCCGTGCCGTAGCCCAGGACTTCGGTCACGCCGTTCCCGATCTCGTTCGCGTCGTAGCGCACGCCGATCACGGCGTTCGCGCCGAGCTCCTGCGCGTGCGCCAGCATCTGCTCGAAGGCCTCCTTGCGCGTCTTCTCGCACAGCTCGGTGAAGAGCGTGATGTTGCCCCCGACGAGGGTCTGCAGCGAGGCCCCGATCGTCCCGAAGATCGAGCGCGAGCGCACGGTGATCCCGCGCACGACGCCGAGGTTCTTGGTGACGCGCTGGCCCTCGATCGTGAAGGTGGTGGTGGTCATGGACGACTGCATCGCTTCCTCCTTGGATGGGCGCTCCTACGCCGGCCCCGGCGGATTCATTCGAACTCCAGCGGGCATTCGAGCCCTTCGATCCAACTCCCCAACTCTATCGAGCGACGATCCGGTCTCCATCTCGCGTGCATGGGAGACCTCCGAGTCGTGCTACCCTTCCGGAATGAAGGCCCAGATGATCGTGGGGGAAGCGGCCACGGCCCACCCCGATGGCACGATCAGCATCCTCCGCGCCTGGATCAACCAATTCTTCGGTCAGGCTCCGCCCTTTCCCTTCCGGGGAGCCATCATCGCGCGCATCGAGGCCGAGATCGGCGACTCGGGATCGCACCGCTTCGATCTGCGCTGCCTGAACGAGGACGGCGGAGACGTGCTGCCCAAGCTGGAGGGCACCTTCGAAGTCCCGCCCGGCGGCGGGAGCATCGCCTTCGTGCTCAACCCGCAGGTCCAGTTCGCCAAGACCGGCAAGTTCCTGTTCGTCCTGCGCATCGACCAGGTGCAGCTCGCGGAGTGGCCGATCCGCGTCGCGCAGATCCAGCCGGGCGCGCATCCGCCACAGGCACACCCGTCGGCCTGAGGCCGGCGGCGGTCTGCGGGGGCGACGGTTCCTCGATCTCCGACGGCGGCGAGCGACGTCAGCGCAACCATTCCCGCTGCAGCGCGAACAAGTCCTCTCGTTCGAGGGTCAGGCTCTGCGCGTCGCCCTTGCTCGCCACGTACAAGAAGATGCGAGCGGCCTTCTCTTCGTCCTTGAACAGGCGCTGCAGCTCCTTCAGGAGCTTCGCTCGGGCGGACTGGAACTCGCGGCCGAGCCTGCCAGCTTCCTTCAGGTCGTGGTTCTCGTCCGCCCATCGCCGCTCCAGCTCGAAGAACCTCCAGCCCGTCTCGCACAGCACGGCCACGAGCGGGTCCATGATCTCGACCTCGAGGGAGAGCTCCTTCCCGAGGAACCGCGCGGTCTCCACGAGCTTGTCCTGGCGCGCCTTCCACGCTTCGGCGGCGAGCTCCTCACGGATCACCTCGCGGGCTCTCGTGGAGAGTCCTTCACGGACCAGCCTGCGCAGATCTTCCAGGTCCTGATCATCCAGCCTGGAGGAAGGCAACGGCATCTCCTTCAGGGAGCGCCTCGAGTTGCCGTCCGGTTCTCTCCCTTCGGCGAGTCTGGCCTCGAGGGCATCCATTCTCGCCAGCACGAGATCGAGGCGCCGCAGCACTTCTGAGCTTCCGTCCTCATCCTTCTGGAGTGCTTCTGCGGGCACCGGTCGTCGGTGGGAGGGCTCCAGCTCGGGAGCGACCGCAGCAGGGCTCTCCAGCGGCCTCGCATCCTGCCGCAGGGACACAACCACGGCTACCCCGGCGAGGACCAGCAAGGCAGCGAGCAGGAGAGCGGCGGGCTTCATCGCAGCACCTCGAAGATCGGGAGGGGCATAACGGACGTCTGGACTCGCGGCCTTCTTCCGCCCGTTCTCCCGATCTGGATCGTATCACGCCGATCCCGTCGCCAGGACCACCTCGCGCGCGGGCTCGCGCAGGTTGTAGCGCGAGCTCATCACGCGCCCGTAGGCCCCGGCGTCGGCCACCAGGAGCACGTCGCCTTCCTCGCAGCGCGGGAGCCGGAACTCGCCGAAGCGATCGCCCGACTCGCAGATCGGCCCCACGACGGTCGCCGTGCACGAGGGAGGCTCGGCAAGGCGTGAGAGGTTGACGACCCGATGCTCCGCGCCGTAGAGGGCCGGGCGCACGAGCGAGTTCATCCCGGTCTCGACGCCGACGAACAGGCGCTCGCCCTCGCCCTGCTTGCTGCGCGCGCGCTTGCGCTTCGTCTGCGTGACGCGCGCGAGGAGCACGCCGGCGCGCGCCACGAGGAAGCGCCCGGGCTCGAGCCAGAGCTCGAAGCGCGGTTCCTTCGCGCGGAACGCGGCGAGACGCGCGTTCAACCCCGCGAGGTCGAAGCAGGGATCCTCCGCGCGATAGGGCACGCCGAGCCCGCCGCCGAGGTCGAGCACGCGCGCCGCCGGGAAGAGCGCCGCGGCCTCCGCCAGGCGCGCGGCGTTCCGCGCCCAGTTCTCCGCGTCGAAGACGCCGCTCCCGGTGTGGGCGGAGAGGCCGACCACCTCGGCGCCGGCCGCCGCGCACAGGCGCCGCGCTTCCTCGAGATCGTCGAGGGGGATGCCGAACTTCGCCGCCTCCCCCGCCGTCCTGACGTGAGCGTGGGGTCCTTGCCCGAGGCCCGGGTCGACGCGCAGGAAGATCCGTCGCCCGCGGAAGATCGCGGACCAGCGCTCCAGCGGATGCAGGTTGTCGAGCGTCAGGGTGACGCCCTGCGCGAGCGCCGCCTCGTACTCGCGCCGCGGCGCGAAGTTCGGGGTGAACAGGATGCGCTCGGGCGGCAGCGCGGGAAGATGCGAGCGCGCGTGTTCGACCTCGGCGAGCGACACGCACTCGGGATCGATGCCGCGGGCTGATAGAACGCGCAGGATCTCCGGGTGCGCGTTGGCCTTGCAGGCGTAGAGCACCCGATCGACGGCCGTCAACGTCCGCAGCTCCTCTGCCGCGCGAGCGACCTCGGCGAGCGCGTAGACGTAGCAGGGCGCGTGCTCGGCCGCGAGCGCAAGCAACTCCTCGCGCCGCTCGCGCCACCAGTCGGTCCAGGGCCCGGTCATGGGAACCAGGTTTGACCTTTGCCCGCAGAAACGTAAAGCCCGGCAGCAGGGTTCTTCGTCGTCGAGAACGACCCTTCCGAACCAGGAGTCGGTCAGCACGGCTTCCTCCCGAGCAGGGATTCGATGTCCCTCGCACCGCTGACCACGTGGACGAGCTCGATGGGTCGCGTCCCGGGCCGGTAGATCAAGAGACACCCGTGCACCGGCCAGAAGCGCAGCGGCTCGTCGGTCAGATCGGTTCGCAGGTGCCCGATCCCGGGGTGCTTGCCCAGTTCGTCCGCCGCGTCGAGGATGTCGTCGAGGAAGACCGCAGCGCGATCAGGTCCGCTTTCCCTTGCGACGTACTCGACGAGCTGGAGGAGTTCGGCGAGCGCCTTCGGGGTGATCCGGTAGCCTTCCACCTCCAGGAGGACGCTCGCGGAACCGGCCGATTACCGCTCGAAGCTCCCTGGCCAACGTCTCGCCGTCGATGAGTTCACCGCGCCGGGCCTGTTCGAGGCCTTCTTGGATGTCGGCACGGACCTCCTGGAGCTGGCGCCCCCGCAGGCGGTCCTGCTCGGCCAGGAGCCGCAGCCCCTCGCGGACGACCTCGCTGGCCGAGTCGTATCGACCGGACGCAACCTTCGCGCGCACCAGTTTCTCGAGGTCGGGAGTCAGGTTGACGTTCACGGACCCACGGTACTCGGTCCTGTCCATGATTGCCAAGGACGGACATCGAGCGGATCGGTTTCGCGCCTGGGTACCCCGGACGATCGGCGTGCTCATGCCGTCCGGCGTCTCTTCGGTAGAGGGACGAGCTTGACCTCGACCCGGGCGCCGAGGGCCTTGGCGATACGCACGAGCATGGAGAGCGAGTGGCCCGCGTAGTCCGCGCTCTCGAGGCGCGCGATGGCGGACTGCGTCGTACCCACGAGCTCCGCCAGCTCGCGCTGCGTCAGCCCGGCGCGCTCGCGGGCCGCGTAGATCATGCTCGCAGGGCGGGAGTTGACGGTCTCCTGGTCGATCCGCCGCCGGAGCTCTCGGTCGTCCCCGATCATGCGCCCGAGGATCTCGACGGCATTCCTGGTCCTTCGCTTGGCCTTCATTCCAACTCCTCCAAGTACGAATGGCTCGCGCCTGTGTCATGATGGGCTCCCCGTGAAAGGGAAGCGAGGAACGAGACTCGTCCTGGTCGTGCTCGGGATCCTGCTGCCCCTGCTCGCGGGCCTCCTGTTCCTCATCGAGAGCGGACGATCGCGGACGGAGGATCCGGGAACTCGGTCGGGGCGCAGCACCGAGCGCGAGGAGGCGCTGCATGCGCCGCTTCCCCCGGCCGAGGCCGTCCTGGAATCCGCGGCCAGGAGTCCCGCGGCTCTCCCCGTCGCTCCAGGGCATCCCGATGTCACGAGCGGCGTCGAACCGCGGCCCGGCGAGCTCCGTGGACGCGTGCTCGATCCGCAAAGGACGCCGGTCCCCGGAGCGCGGGTCTCGCTCCGGCGCGGGATCGCGCGCGAGTTCATGGTGCTCGACCTCGAGGCGGCCCACGCGGCCGAGGAGATCGCCGAGACGACCTCGGACGCGCAGGGCGAGTTCCGCTTCGCGCTCGCGCGCGGCATTCCGGTCGATCTCGTCGCCTCCGGGGCGGGCTTCGTCGATACCGTCGTCCCCGACCGCTACGCCGGCGAGTTCGTCGAGGTCACGCTCTCCCCGGGATGCCTCGTCTTCGGCCGCATCACGCGCGAGCGCGACGGCTCCCCCGTCGAGGGCGCAGAGGTGCGCGTATTCCGGCTGGGCGGGCCGTCGGCCCTCGCGCGCGAGACGACGAGCGACGCGGACGGCCGCTACGAGCTGCGCTTCGCCTTCCGCGAGGACCCGATGCTCGAGGTCGTGTCCAGGAACGAGCAGAGCTCCGACTGGATCGACCTCGTCCTCGGGCCGGACGGGACCGTCGAGAAGGACGTGGCCTTGAAGGCGGGGGTCCTGGTGGAGGGCCGCGTGACGGACTCACTCACCGGGTCCCCGATCCAGGGCGCGATCGTCGGCGAAGGCTGGGTGTATCGGCGCACGGCGGCGACCGACGCGCTGGGCGAATACCGTCTGGAAGGCTTCGGCAATCCCGGCATGGCCGAGCTCTTCGCCAAGGCGAAGGGCTACGGCGAGTCGAAGAAGGAGAACCTCCCGGGCGCCGAGAACGGGTTGTTGCACGTCGACTTCGAGCTCGCGCCCGGCCACGCCGCGCGCGGGCGCGTCCTGGATCCGGGTGGACGGCCGATCGAGGGCGCCTACGTCGCCGCGGTGGCGAGCCAGTTCGGATCGGAAGGACAGGAGACCGACTGGCTCTCCGCCAGGACCGACGAGGAGGGCCGCTTCCGCATCGACAGCCTGACGCCCGGGCTGCGCCACGCGCTCTTCGCCCGGAAGCACGGCTGGGCGACCCACGTCTGGGACTTCCCCCCCACGGAAGTCGTGGAGAACGAGACGGATCTCGGCGATCTCGTGCTGACGCCGCCGGCCCTGATCGCCGGCCGCGTCGAGGACGACAGCGAACAGGGGATCGCCGACGTCGAAGTGATCCTGAAGGGATGGAACCGCGACCGCGGGCGCCTGGGTAGCGACTCTGACGGCAGTCGGGGCTCGAACATCGCCGACTTCTACGTCGCGAGCCGCGAGGTCCGGAGCGACGCGCGCGGCCGATTCTGGTTCGGCGGCGTGGCCGCGGGCTCCTACACGCTCGGGGCGCGCAAGCGCGGCTGGGCCGAACCGTCGCCGATCCCCGTCGAGGTGGAGGAGGGCAACGACCAAGAGGACCTCGTCCTTCGCGTGGGCGGCGGATCGACGATCCGCGGCCGGGTCGTCGACGAGGACGGCCGCCCGGTGGCCAAGGTGCACCTCTCTCCCCGCCTCGTCGAGCCAGAGAACCCCGGGACTTCCGAGCAAGTCGACGCCTCCGCGCAGACGGACGCCGGCGGGACCTTCGCGTTCCGCGGACTCCCCTCCGGCGAGTACCGCATCGACGTCTATCCCTTCTGGATCGCCGAGTGGGATCCAGACGCCCCCTGGCTCCAGACGACGATCGAGCGCGCACGCACCGGCACGGACGACCTCGTGATCGTGATGGAGAAGGGCGCGAACATCGGGGGCGTCTTGCTCGACGCCGCGGGCAAGCCGCTCTTCGGCTATTGGATCTCCCCGGCCGGGAACGTGCGCACGACCGGCGGCCTCGTCACGACCGACCTCGAGGGCCGCTTCACGATCGGCGTACCGCGCGGGACGGTGTGCGACATCGAGGTGCGCGGATCCCCCCAATCCCGCGACTACGGCACGGTGCTCCTCACCCAGCCCGGCGTCGCCGCGGGGACGACGAACCTCGTGCTGCAGCTCGAGCCGTAGCCCGCGCGTCTCGGATCGGCCTGTAAGTCCCCCGTCGCCCCGCCCCCGCCGGAGCGCGCCCCCGCGGCCTTACGTTTCTCGAAGCCTCGAGGCCTTCTCGCCAGCGAGCGAGGGCTCCGAAAGAGCGCGCGGCAAGGAACGAGAACAAGGGGAACCCGATGGAAGGCAAGGTCCAGGTCACCGACACCGAGATCCGCTCGGAGATCCGCGCGCTCGTGGCCCAGCATCGCTTCGACTTCCAGCGCATCCAGTTCCGTGTGGCCGGAGGGACGGTGCGGGTCTGCGGAGAGCTCCTGTACCTCGGCGGGGTTCGCACGGCGAGGGTGTCGGGATCGGTGATCGGCGACTTCGAGCGCGACATCTCCCGCCGGCCCGGCGTGAAGCACGTGTCCTTCGACCTCGAGAACTGGCGCCGCCTCGCCTCGGGCGAATGGCAGCCGGTCCTGGCGAAGCGCCCGCTCGCCGGGTCGCTCACCGGCTGAGGCAGTAGCCCAGACCCTCGAGCGCGGCCACCGCCTGACGCCCAGCAATTCGCAGGCAGCCGGCTCACACGGCAACGTCGACGTATTCTTCGCCGATCGGCGGCGGGATGGGCTCGCCATGTGCGCGAAGACTCTCGAGATAGGCCTCGATCGCCTCCCGCGCGTTCCGCAACGCCTCGTCTCGAGTGGACCCCTGGGAGACGCAACCCGGCAGGGAAGGAGCGCAGGCGACGAACGCGCCGTCCTCGTCGACCTCGATCAGGACCCGGAACTTCAAGGCGCATTCAGGCTACCGAGCTAGCAGGATCGTTGACCCCAGGGGCCCGCACGGCAGCATCCTCGCCGCGGCTATCGCTTTGACTTGCGGCCAGGTCCCTGGATCGGCTCCTCAGGTCGTGGGAGGCCGCCGTTGCCCGGGTCCAACGTCTCCAAGGCTTTCGGACATCGCCAGCAAGTCCGCGCTCGTCGCGCCGAACTTGCGGACCTCTTGTTGAACGCCGGCCGGACCGACCAGGCGCACGCAGGCCACGATGACGTCCTTGTGAACGTCAAGACCTGCACAA
>Ga0247727_10002855_pt1 | contig 38961 bp, 45 predicted proteins | sample WisWelCaveWW1625_FD_202498 | JGI IMG/M metagenome (GOLD analysis project Ga0247727, IMG submission 202498) | Biofilm microbial communities from Wishing Well Cave, Virginia, United States - WW16-25 | ecosystem: Environmental > Aquatic > Deep subsurface > Groundwater > Cave microbial mat | place...
ACGCCATCGGTGAGGCGATCCGCTGTTATGCCTACATTCATCCGGACGAACTTTCACAGTCGGCCATTTATAATAAATCCGACCTGCGCCGCACATACATCACCGTCACTGCGAATTCCGGACAGGCAGTCGTCGCTGTCAATGACACGACGGGGTTTGTCGCTGGGGATACGGTGACACTTGATCCGGAGGGCGTGGGCGGCGGAACTGAGGACAAAACAATCCTCTCCATCGACTCGCTCACTCAGCTCACCATGACGGCGAACCTCACCTTCACGCATACCTTAGCGCAGGGAGATCCTATCGTCCCGAAGTTCGCGACGCAGGCGATGAATGTGTCCAGCTGGGCGCAATGCACGGATCAGCGTGGCGATACCTACGCATCCGTCAAGTCCGGCCACGAGTCGGCCAGTACCGGATACGGGAATCTGAATGTTGGTTTTCCGGATCTGGGTTCTGGTCGTGGCAATATCGCCAATGAAATAGGTTTCATTGAAGATTACGACCTACAGATCAATTGGGTCGCCGCTCCCGCGGTGACACTGTCGGTGACACAGGCGACACTCCAAACCGGAGCGACAAGAAAAGAGTCCGCCCAAACTCGTAAGGCCACAAAGAGCTTCACCGCGACGGGAGCGCTGGAGACGATCAACTATGCCGTCAATGAATTGCCTCTACGGTTATTCACCGAGCTTGCTAAATCCACCTTTGCGCAAACCTACAACAGCACGGATCTTCCGTCCTCTACCATCAAGATAACTGACGGCACGGGTTTCTCTCCTGGGATGGCAATCATTTTGGAGCCGGACGAATTGATATCGAGAGAGGACGGACGGAACATTGTCGCCATTACCGCAATGGCGGCCGGCTCAACAACCTTTTCGCTGGACCGTCCCTTTAATCTGACTCACGCGTCAGGTGACGCAATTGAAAGCGCCGAAAGCGTGGCGACTCTATGGGGATTTAAGACGGGTGATAGCAACAGCGGGATTGGCTTACAGCTGGGTTTGCATGTGGAGACAACAACCGCAGGGAAAACAGCGGTCGGCACGGAGATCGCGCGCGTGTATGAAACGCGCTTGCGGATCAAAGCATTGATTCCTCCACGCGGGACGCAGAATCTGATTTTCTGGCAAACCTTCTCACCTTCGATGCGGCGCCATGAAAGTCGGGGTGTCAAACCGATTCGCGATGTAGGGTTTCATCCGCCGAGACGGACCAGACCAACACTACCAAACCTCCCGGGCACACGCCGCAATGGATGAGTAGTTATGGCAATTATCTCCAAGAGCAAACAGACCGGGAAAATCCTGAAGTTCGCGAGCTCCTCGCCTGACTCATACGGAAAGCTCGGGGTGGAGTGCTCTGGACGAACATTTGGGTCGTGGATCACGGGAAGGAACGGTCTCGCCTCCGGTGACTTGATATCACAAGTTCCGTATGCGATCGAGTCAATCCTGCGGGATGAACTGGGAGTGCCCGGCTCGCGCATTGACACGGCCAGTTTCGACGCGGCGTTTGCGAACGCGCTGACGATCAAGCTGAACCTCACTTCCGACTTCGAAATAGAATCGACAGACCTGCTTCAGAAGCTGGCCTTTCAGGGCGGGTTGGTTTATGTCGTTAGTTGTGGCCGCCACCGACTGGTTGACATCCAAGACTTGACGCCGACGAGCGTAGCGACGATCCCCTTCGCCGACATGGTCAACTATCCGCAGGTCAGCAAAACCAACATCAACGATGTGGTCAATCGGCTCAAGGTTTATTACGATTTTGCCCCGGAGTACAGCGCCTACAAGCGCGTCGACACTTTCAACAACTCCACATCTCAGTCCCTGTACGGACGCACGAATGAGGCGGAGATATTCCTGCCGCATATCACAAAAGAATCGGCTTTGATATTGCGCACAGTCCTCGTTCCCGATAGCGGCGTGGGCCTTTGGACGCACACGAAATTACTGGTCTCTTGGGATACCGTCGGCTGGAAGTGGGCGCATCTGGAAATTGGAGATTTCGTCGAGCTCGATGCCGCCTCAGTCGATCCCCATCTCAAGCCGTTCGGTAGCTCTTGGTCCAATGTGAAAATCCTGATTCAGGGAATCGAGCGAGGGCCGGAGTCCGTGAGCTTTAACGGAGTGCAACTATGATATCGCCCGAATATCACTCAAGGGGAAAACGCGCATGACGACTCGGACACTCAACATTATTTCTTCTTTCATACTCGGACTCGGTATATGTGTTTCGCTTCTGGCGCAACCCGTTAGCCGTCAGGAGATGATATTAACTCAAGCGCGAACGCAGGCATTGGCAGATCAGGTTGCGGATGTGCGTCAGACCGTTGCGGTCAACCAGACCAAACTCGATCAAATAACGAGTGATGTAAGGGATATCAAGGCGACGACACAGCAGGCATTCTATCTCATTATCTCAGTGGTGGGAGCGTGGATACTGCGCCTGATTTCACCGCTTCTTTTCAGGCGGCGCGCCAATGTGTTGGAGGAATGAACATGACTCAGCCGATATACGACGCCGCGAAGCGTAAGGTCAAGGAGCATCCCAAGAAAACGGCGGGCATGGGACTTCTCCTTGGCGCACTAATCACATACGGGAGCTGGCTGGGCGTAGATGTTGTAGACCTGGCCCTCATGCCAAAAACTCTTCCGCACGAACAACTTGCGCTCCGTAAAGAGCTTGGTGAAGTCGCTGATGTCGTCGCATTTTATGTCGCCCGCGACGCTGGTGAGGGAAGAATTCCACTTGACAGCGCGGTGATGATGATTGCAAGATTGCATTTGAGAGTGGAGAGATAGCAGGTTAGACAGAAACTTCAGCTTTTCATCTGGACATTTCTCGCCGTCCTCATTCCCTTTCACATCGAGGCGGCGGTCGTCACGATCAGTCATGCGGACTCCGTTGAGATGACCTATATCAATTCCGGAGCGACGACGACAAATTATTCGACTGATGACCGAATTCGTCTTGGCGAATGGAACAATTCCAACCCGTTGCAATACGGTTTGGCGCGAGTGAAGTGCAACAATGCGACGGGAGGAATTCCGGCGGATTCTGTCAGGCTTCGAATACGGAACCTGCAAGTAATTATGCACTCGACTGCCATAACTTGCACCCTGATTGATAGCTTCCTTATCAAGGTCTATCGAATAGACAGCCCTTGGGTTGAGGTGAACACGACCTGGAACAACTTGGAGACATCGCGGCCGTGGGCCACTGCCGGCACAGGAGTTGGAACGGATGTGAATGGGCCGCGCAAAGCGTGGCACAATTCAACCCTTCGTGACAGTACCCGCCTTATCACCGCTTGGGCCGATAACGGTATTTGCGAAGGTGAGACAAAGTGGCTCAGCCAAGTAAATGCGCAAACCGCGCCCTTTGGAAGTCAGGATCTCTACTTCTACATCGACACGGCGATTGCGAATGTCTGGCTGACCGGCGGCGCAAATAACGGTATGCAGCTGCGGGTGTCGGCCATCGCCGATCACGCAACACTAACTGACGGTTGCTTCATTGACCTCTATACCGACGATGCAACCGGCACGACGAATGATCCACAGCTTGAGGTCTACTATACGCCGAGCGGCGGCCTTCCCCAGCGGCGCCGCAAGCTGATAGAATATCAGATCGGACAAAGCTCAGCAGAATTGGACGATGCTCTGAGTGAACCCTATTCCCCCAAGGAAGAAGCCGCATGCGTATATTGAAAACTGTCATACTTCTCACATTGTGCGCGACACTTACGGCCTCAGCGTCGCAAGTCACCAAGAAGATTGCCTTCATCGTAGACAATCCCGCGGCCCTGACCAAGGACTCGCTCATCGGGAACCTGCTTCGTGACAGCTTGACCGAATATCACGGCCCGGAGTCGACAATCGTCTCCGTGATATACAAGGACGAAACCGGTGGGGCATTTGATATCGGCAACGGTACCGATGGCGGTCCATTCGCGCTGGTCGTCGTCGGTTACGACAATGGCGCGATAACAAATACCGAGGTGACTTGGTTGGCCGACACGGTCGATGCCTCTATCCTCTTATTGAATTCCGGGGCCGCTGAGGGGGCATTTAAGATGGCGTCAGGCGCCGCTGTGCAGACATCGAGCGCGCTCCAGGTGATGCGCCGGTATGACATCCTCTGGCCAAATCACAATCAAAACTGTGGCTGGGACAGTGTCATTGTCTTCAGCCAGAAGTTTGGTGTGAGGGAGCTGTCTGGAACTTTCGGCGTCGGTGACCTCAGAAACCTTTACTATATGGATTCGGCTACTTATGATTTCTCCAGTTTCTCGGTGCTCTTTCGACAACACGATCCGGGGGCGACGCTCATTGAAATTGAGGGCGAGTCGGGAGCCAGCGGATTCGCAGTTGGGCAAACTGTCATTTTTGACCCAGGCGGATCGAATCAAGAGTCCCATGTCATTCAGACCGTACAACGCAATGGCTCTGCGCCGGATACCCTGACGATAGCCACGCCTCTCGCAAATCTCCATATCGCGGGTGCCATTGCCCAGCGCCAATTCACCTGCAACTGTGAACGCACGGAACTCTCTAACCGCGGCCTGATCGTGGCCGTCGACTCCAATGGACTCCTCGACGATGTGACGACGCGCTCTAAAGAGCGGCGCCTGTACGACGGAACCATCGCCATCGGCGACTGCGATAACTGTGACAAGTTAGGGGAAAGCCAAAGTCAACGAGTCCTCCTGCAGGCGCTCTGGCTAATGCACGACACGACACATATCCGCTGGGCGAAAAAGGTCTACGAGGGATATAATTTCATAATGACCTGGTCTGAGTTGGGGCCAACGGGTAAGCATCGCGTCTTTGGGTACGGCATGGGAAATTTCGACATGCGGGCGGGCTACGACGGGAGTGATCAGGCGACACCGTGGGTCGAGGTGATGGGCTTCTCACGGATTACGAATGTTCCGCAAAGCATGCAAGGACGCAATGTTGATTCGGGTGGAATGTATTTGGTCATCGACCAATTCGCGAACAATCGCGGTGGTAGTCAGCAGGGAAGCTACAAGTACAACTTTGATATCGACCTCTATCGCATCAAGTCAAATGGCCCGACGATGACAGTACAGGACCTGAAATACTACCCGATCTATCCGGTGAACTCACCCGATTCGTCGTTGCTTACCGCTCGTAACGCATACAATCACTTTACCCGGAGTGGTTGGCTGAATACTTGGTCTGGGACATACAGCGCACAATTCAAAGTGCCGGCCAAGGGCGTGGATATTGACCTGTTTCCGTTCGCTGGCAAAAATAACATTGACTCGGCTGGTTACGGCTGGCAGGTGTTCGCCTCTGGCTATGATACGATATACCAACCGCAGATATTCTTTGCGTTTCCGGACACGATCGTCCAGTCGTGGAAGATCGGTGAACCGTGGTTTATTTTGTGGACTGACACTATGAATGTTCCACCCGTGAACAACACGACGACATCCGCTAATGACTTAGAATTGATTTTCGTCAGCCCTGGCGATGTGGACGGAGTGGATGTAGGCGGGAGGATCGATTCTAACTCGCCCTACAATGAGAGATTTGCATCGCGGGTCGTACTCTGGACAAGAGATTCGGTGACTTCTCCGCCACCCGCGTTTCAATGGAAAAAGCGCGCAATGGGATTGAGGCGACTGACATGATACGACACCTACGCGCCCTTTGCCTCGCTCTCCTGCTTTGCGGGAGCGCGCACGCGCAAGTCGACTCCACCCCGTCGGTGCGCATGTTCTATATCGCCTACAACAATGACGGCAATCTTGATTCAATCGATGGCCTTCTCTTCGGGGCTCGCGCTGAATTCATTGTCATGGACGAGATGACACTTCCCTACATCACGCCCGCCGTAAAGGGCATCAAGGCCTACAACCGTGGCACGAAACTGCTTCGCTACAATTCCTTTCAGGACAATTTCCACGGCGACTCGGCGGCTCCCAATGTAGCTGAGGACTGGTATCAGCACGCCCATTTGAAATACTTTCTTGGCGCCGATTCGAACAAGGCCTACTTCTACTATGACAGCGCTACGGCGCTTGATCGGGGATTCTATTCGGGTAGTCCAACGACACTTCCGGGGGCCGCGTTCAATTCTGACACTTCCCTTTCTCGTATGCCACCCGCCGGATTCAGCAACAACAATCGTCGCCGTCTCGCCAGCTACGCCACGGATATTGTTCAGAAGGCCTATCTGAATTTCTATTTGTCGAACCTCAACCGCGTCTGGGTCACACTCTACAACGGCGCGGCCGTTTATTATGACGGCATCTGGCATGACAATGTGGGGCCGGGTAACCAGATAGCCGCTCGGAGTGACAGTAATCTTACGGGCGGAAGGTGTTCACAGTTGAATCAATATCGACTCGGCGGCGCCATCTACGACCCCGGATGGACACCGTACTGGATCAACAATCACCGCCCCTTTCTTACCCGGATGCTTGATTCGCTTCCTCTCTTTCCGTTCACCGTGCCCGGGAAGCGATATGTGGTCAACAACTACGCCGAGGTGCATGCGGATCGGTCGAGCACGACGCACCCATTCAAGTATTCCACGACATACAACGACAGCGATGTCTGCGACTTTGCCTTCTGGGAGCTTGATTTCAAGCTGACCAAGACCGCCGCTCCGAACCTCCTCTCCGCCGGATTGGCGGACGCGGGTACGAGTTGGGCGACTACCCTCGCCGCTGGTTACAGTCCGATCCTATACTGGGAGCGTGACTCTATAGGGATGTTGCAAGGGTGTGGATCCTGGTGGTATCCACGGCAGACGGATCCGCGTCCGTATGGATATGTCAATTGGCACTACTCCAACCTCGCGGTCTATTACATGATCCGCTCGCCGATAGATTACATAACCTGCAACTACGGCAATTCAGTTAAGGCCAGCGCCTGGGGCGCGGGAGTTGGTGACACCTTCAACTGGATCCCCGCGTACGGGTATAACTTTGGAAACGATTCACAATTTTCAATAGCCGCGACGACGCGCCGTCCCGTCAAATTCGCCGCATCCGTCACCTGCTCCGACTGTGAAAATGGCACCCCCGTCGGAAAGGACCAGATCGGCCGCAACTGGATGGCCTTTGGCAAACACTTCACGAATGGCAACCTTACTCTCGTAAGGCCCGCGCACGAAGGCGAAGTTGACTGGTCGGTTGTCGCCGACGCTGGCAATACTTCTGTGACATTTAAGACAAATATGCCCGCGACGACAGACGGATACTACAACGGGAAGCTTCTTAGGTTCACATCGGGAAATCTTTCGGGTCAACAACGACAGGTCACAAATTTCGTCGCGGCGACGAAGTTTATCACGGTCAGTTCGGCCTTTTCCGCGGCTCCCGCCGGCGCCACCAACAACATCCATATCTGGGGCGCATTCTCTCCTCCGATTCCCCTTGGTGGGAGTTTCAAGAAACTGAACCCAGACGGCACACTCGGACAAGTAATCACTCAGGATTCTCTTCGATCCGGAGAGGGTGGCATTTACATCACCACCGCGCCGGTCGATAACCCACCAGTCCTGAATTCAATTGGGGGCAAGTCCGTCTCGGAAGCGCAACTCTTGACATTTTCAATTTCGGCGACGGATGACTTATCCGTGCCGACGCTTGGAGCCACTGGCCTTCCCAGCGGGGCGCAGTTTGTGGATCATGGTGGTGGCTCGGGGACATTTACCTGGACTCCAAACTCCAGCCAGGCAGGCGTCTACAATGTCACCTTTACCTCCACGGACAATATCGCCCAGACAGATCAAGAGGTCGTGAATATCACGGTCACTGACTACAACCCTCCGACCGGTGGAGAAAAAGTCAGAGTTCGGATCGGCGCGCTGGATGAATCCCTGATGCGGGAATTTGGTTTCAGGTGGAACGGTTATGTGTGGGTTGATACAATCAGGGCCATTGACGCTTTCGATATCGAGGGCGGGGCGCTCGTCATTGAAGCCCATGAATGGACGGGACGGTTCGATGTTGACGCCAGTGGCGATGTGAATATCGGGGACCTCACGCTCTTTGTCGATCAACTGTTTCATGTCACACCGGCGGACATCAACCAATTTCAGATAGTCGAATTAAACGAGCAAAACGAAGGAGCTCTTGGGTTAGAGTCATCTATCGATTACTAATCATGGTAGCGGGCGCGCTTTTCGCGTCCCCCTCAATCAATGCGTCCGGCATAGTAAATAATTCGGGGAGCACATCGGAGGACTCGGTCACTGTCGCCGTCCTCTCGCTTGACTCACTGGGTAACCCCGCGCTTTCCGATTCGTTTTTTGTCGCGGTGTTCTCTGGGGGCAAGACCAACGCGTCTGTATTCATAGACAGTGGCACCATAAGCACCTTGGTTGGTCTCGACAGCATTCGACTCTTCGGCGGAACGCTATACTACTATTCGCGCGCCGTAGCCGACATTGATGGGAACGGAGCGGCGGGTGAGTACAGCGGTGTTGTTATTGCGAAGAAGAATTCTCCGGTATTGCGCACGACCACTCGCTTCTCGTTCCAAATCGTTGGCAACAACTTTTCCAGCGGATATCTGGCGAGCCTTGACGCGGCCATCACTTCGAGAATGGCTACTTACACCCAACCGACAGGGTTTTTGGCGGCTACATTTCCAAGTGGAACGCTCGCGAACACGACGAATATCACCGCCGGAACCATGACAACTACGACGAATCTGACTACCAATAATGACAAGACGAACTACACTCTATCGACCGCTGGTATCGATGCTCTTTTAGAGACGGACACCGTGACTATTGCCACAGCGACATCAGTGGGGCGGACACTGCAACGCGCCTACACTGAATCTTTGAAGCCAACGGTGGCGGGCCGGACGCTCGATGTAGCTACGACCGGTGAGGCGGGCGTTGACTTCTCAAATACTACGGGAGGGCTCGGCGCTGCTGAATTTGACAATGACGCTTTCACAGCCGCGAAATTTGCGGCCGATGTGGGGCTGGAATTTGCCGACGCCATCTGGGACGAGGATGTGGGGACGCATTCGATTTTAGGGAGTTTCGGTAATCGCTTCAAGGCGCTGTCCTTGGTCGACGCCGAGGCGGCCGCCGGAACGCTGTCCTCAGATTCATTCACTACAACTCTCGTGAATGCGGTCAATGCTCACTATGTCGGAGCCACGCTGGTCTTCACCTCCGGCTCTAACTCTCACCAATCACGACTCATAATTGCATACACTGGCGCCACCAAGAGCGTCAAGGTGGACCCGGCTTTTGAGGTGACTCCCTCGATCGGTGATGACTTCTCGATTGTGTTCAACCCCTTTTCTGCGCCGCTTTTCCAGGAGTATGTCACAAAAGGCGCATGGCTCATCGACAGTGGCATTACAGTTGACGGTCAGCGTTACGCTGACACCCCGCGCGTCATCGGCTATGTTCACGCCCCGGAAAACATGCCATCCCTGGGCGAAGCGGGTGACTCAACCATGAAGCACATCATGGCGGCCGACACCGCAACCCACAATGATGCGGCTAACTCGTACGGGAAGATCTGGGCGGACCCGGGCTACATGGGATCAAACGCGGCCGCGATTTGGAGCCACGCAACCCGCACGCTCACCGCATTCGATCCCGCGCTGTTGCCGGATTCGTCGCTCGGGGTGCGCCTTTTTCCCTATGCGACTATGACAAAATTCAGCCAGAACTGGGCCGATCTGGACACGGCTGGATTCACGAAGCCAGGGAAAATGGGTGAGTCACAGAATCTCGCGGAGTTTTCTGACACATCGCAAGCGTCTCTGGCGGTTTGGAATAAGAATCTTTCCGGTGCATCTCTTGTCGCCGGTAGCGCCGGCCGGCTGGTCCGGGGTCTTGCGCCCATAGATGGCGCCGCCATTACTGGGACACTTTCCACAACTCAGTTCACCAGTAACTTTACGAATGCCAACACCGACTTTTACAAAGGCCAAGCGGTCACATTCATCAGCGGCTCTAACGCAGGCCAGACCCGCTTAGTCACCGCGTACAATGGCGCCACGAAGATGTTCACGGTCACACCAGCCCTGTCGGCCGCTCCGGCGAACAACGACCAGGTGGTCGTGGCAAGTGTCTCCAATATCGAGTCAGTCACCGGCTCGGTAGGTTCAGTCACCGGCAATGTCGGTGGCAATGTCGCTGGCTCGGTCGCTTCGGTGACTGGGTCGGTGGGGTCTGTCACGGGCAATGTCGGTGGAAATGTGGTCGGCTCGGTGGCGTCAGTCACCGGAGCGGTAGGGTCAGTCACCGGAGCGGTGGGGTCGGTCACCGGGTCAGTGACCGTTGGTACCAACAACGACAAGACGGGCTATGCCCTGAGCTCCGGTGACAAAAACACCCTCACCGATCTGATATGGGATGAAGCGCAAAGCGGCCATGGCACCGTAGGGACATTTGGTTACAATGTCGACGCGCGCATTTCCACTGTCGGCACCGGTGGGTTTTCCACGACCGAAAGGGACTCGGTGCTGAAGGCCCTGCATGACGCCGCTATCCACACGAAGTCATGGGGTAGTTCATCGGTACGCGGACTCACCGCGGGAACCATCCTTGCGTCAACATTTGGGCTCGGGGCCATCGATGGAAATGCCATCGGCCCTAACGCTTTCGGAGCCAGCGAGGCGGATGCGAGTTTGATTGACGAATTCTGGGACGAGGCCCAATCGGGTCACAGCACTGCTGGGACATTCGGTCTTTATCTCGACTCCCGCGTCTCTCTTGTTTCGGGTGGTGGGGGTGGCGGATCCTGTGGAACCGGAGCATACACGGTCAGCTGGCGCCTGCTGGACACATCCCAAATCCCCGACTTATCGGTGAGCGGCGTGAATATGTATGTGAACAATCTTGCGCAGAATGGAACGATCTATCAGGACGAAATCGACCCCGCCACCGGACTTGCGCAATTCAACCTGAATGCTGGCACCTGGGTCATCTTCCACACCGACGCGCGCTACAAGACCAAGCTCGACACCTTCACCGTCGCCGGCGCATTGATAGACACGCAGATGACCTATCTCGATAAGGGGTCGCGCACGGTTGTCTATGGGACGCTCCAGGGGGCGGCGAATAACATCGCCTACGCGCAGGCGCGCGTGCAACTTCTACCGATAGTCGCGGGCGAAGAGCTAAGAATCAACGACACGCTCTACGGGCAGACCTTGAGCTACGACACGACAGATGCGCTCGGCCAGTTTTCGATCGCGCTTTACCGGAACGACCAGACGACAACTCCGTCAGCGGCGACGGATAGTTCGTTTTATCGGTGGTCATTCTACGACCGCGCGAATAGACCAATCCGAGTCGGCGGGCAAGGGTATATTGACACCTACTTGCGGGCGGCGGATCAGGGCGGAGACGGCCGCGTGAAATTCAACTCCATGCCACGGTTGAGTCGTCCATGAAATACAAGTCGCCGGACATTGAAGTCACCTGGTTGGGGCGGGCGCCGCGCTCTTTGCGCGCGTTGGTGTCCATCGCCGATGAGTATCGCATTGCCGCGCTGGATGGTGTAGACATCACGATCACAAGCTTTCTGCGCACACCCAATACCACAAAGGTGAGTTACCACACGGACGGTATGGCGGTAGACCTGCGCACACACGATATGAGCGCGACTGTACGGTCGGCGGTACTGGCCTTATTGCGCTCCACCGCTGAGCGGATGAATGAGGATTCGTTGCATTACAAAGCGCTGGATTTGCAGGTCATTGCTCACGACGAACTTCTCGGAACACCGGAAGCGCATATCCATATCGAGCTCGATGACGGTCGCTATAACCTAAAACACCTTGCGCCGACGGCGTGAGAAAGGAGTATTGGTTGAACAACTTCCGTGGGACGCAATTGTCACAGCGACGCTGACTGCCCTGATCTATCCGACAATTGAGAAGCTCAAGAAAAACTGGCCATGGATGAGCGATGAAGGGGTGTACGGCTCAGTCGTGAAGTTCGCGCTGGTGCTTGCCGGCGCGCTGATTGCGGTCTGGGGTTCCGAGGCCCTGGCGACCGGCTCCTTCGCGTTCAAGCAGGAGTATCTCACAAACGCGACACCGTACGCATTGGCGGCCATCGGCCTGAAAGTGCTTTTGAAGACCCGGGCGAAAGCCAGAGCCCAAAATGGAAACTGAAGGACTATCACATCACAAAGGAGTGTTCCACATGAAACGAATTTACGCTTCTGCTCTATTGTCAATGGCGCTCTGCGTGTGCTCTGCGCAGGCGGAGACACTCGCGTTCGGTGGCGTGCGCTACCAGGATGCGGTGAAGCTGAGTGTCGGCGTCGCTGAACACCTCACGGGATCGCTGTGGACATTCAACTATGTTGACCTCGGCCATTACAGCGCGCTCAACACCGAGCTGGCGCTGATAACTGGACTCGACGATGCCGGTGACGGTGGCTCATGGGCTGGGCTGGTAGCGGGGCCGAATGCGGACTTTGGCGCGGAATCTCCGGATGGAAGCAGATCGCCTTTGAATTATCTGACCGGCGCGGCTGGTTTCGTGGGAGGAATCTGGTTTACCCCGAAAATCGGCGCCTGGGGATACGCGAAATACAAAGTGGAATTGCGCGACGCTGTGACCTATGAAAACGGCGTGCAGGGCGGCCTGGGCATATCTGTTAATTTCTGACCGAAGGGAGGTGGTGTGAGCGGCCGAAAAAGGGCTTGACAGATCACGGTCGCGCCCTATCTTTCGGGACATGGTGAATAGTGGGTAGTGGGTCAGTTTGACTCTTTAGTTTCTAAGAGCTTCACAATGTCCTCGATGTTCCAGAGTTTCGCCGTAACTCCGGCGGCCATAGCTGGGCTGACACGCAGGGTCTGGTGAATCCGACAGAAGTTATAATACGTGAAATACAGGGCCACGGCGTGTTCAAGATTCTCAATCTTTTTGCTGAATCCGTTCGTCAGCCGCGTCATTCGACGCATACTCATTCGCATAGTAAGGTTTTGCCGCTCGACAATCGATGTTGAGACATGTTCACGCTTGGGCTTGCCGATGATTTTCTTGCGGCGACAGCCAATACAGGCAGGCGGGCTGTAACGCGCTTCACCACCTTGTTCGGCTCCATAGAGCTTCACCAGTACCGCATAATCCACATCCGCCCCGAACGCGGCTTCGACGGCTTCCAGATATACCGAGTGGCCGTCCGTAGTGATCTGCACACGATTGGCAAGGCGTGAGGCCACATCCGCCATGAACGCCTTGCCCCATTCCGCATTGCGTAGTCCCACGAGGTACGATATCACGAGCTTGGTATCGGGGTCGATAGCCGTCCAAGTCCAAACATCACCATAGCCGTACTGCCCCTTCTTCTCCACTGGGACATTCTTCTGCTTGGCATAGCAGAACGACCAAATTTCGTCACACTCCACCCGCTTGCACGCCAGATTACGGACATTCTCGTTTTGATAGGCGGAGCATACCGCTCCCACATCGGCCAATAGTTTGACTACTGTATTCTTGGCTACCCCTGTCATCCTTACGGTTGAGCGGATTGAGTTTCCCTCGACTAAGCAGGACAGGACGCGGACTCGGTCTTCTCTGGATAGTTTATTCATACTGACCTAATATGCATAACCGCTCACGCATTGTCAAGCAAAATCCACCCCTTGAAACAAATCAATTTTCCTATTTGGCGATACGGATTACTGAAGTTTCTCTGGGAATGTAAGAACTTACAAACTCATGCTCGTACAAATCGCAGAGACGTCCGAGGTCAGAGTAGCTATATCGGTGTTCGCGAAGATGAATTCCGAGCAAATCCTGAAAAACTCTTGGCTCTTCCGAGGGAATGTCAATCGGTTCGTGTCGGCGATATCCCATCCTACTAATCTCAGTAAATAATCTCCGGTACTGACTCTCGGATATTTTCCGGAGGTTGTAAGCGCGCCGGATCAGTGCTTGCATTGATACTTTCCAGTATGGCTTTAGATGAGCCGCTCTTGCTACTGTGATCCCCGATAAGTCAGCTGATATTTCTCGTGCAGGCATAAGGAACGCAGAGGCGAAAGCGTCAGCCTCTTCCTCCTGATTATTGGAGGCTTCCTTGTGCATGATTAAGTGTCCAATTTCGTGAGCAAGGCTGAACCGAATACGTTCCCAGGGCATATCTGAATTAATAAAAAATAGTGGGGGCATATCGGGGGGCCACTGACTAATTGCATCGAGCTTGTTCGTACCAAAAGAAAATTGAATGACAATTCCTCCTGCGCTCTCAACAATTGAGATTAGGTTTCTAATCGGGCCGAGCGGAAGCCCCCATGTCCGACGTACGAGATCAGCTATCTGTTCCGCATTCTTGTAGTCTCCAATGTCAATCCTTGGCAATTCGCGGGCAACATCGATCTCTATGCCGCTCCGCAAAAGCGACTTGATGTGCATTCTCTTCAAGTTGACTTGCGCTTGAATGCGTCTCAAGATGTTGACGGAAATGGTCTGTCGTCTTCGATGATACATACATGAGCTACCAAATCCATAAATTGGCTCGAAACGGGCGAATAAAGATTCGGGGTAACCAAGGGCCCTCGCCAATGGGCGGAGCTGGTCTTGAGATATTGCTAATAGTCCGTTTTCATATTTTGAGAGAACGGATTGTCCAATACCACATTTTTCGGCGAGCTCACCTTGCGTGAGTCCGCGTGACTCACGCGCAAGAATAATCATGTCAGGATTGACATCGGTACGATTCATGCCTGCTTGTCTTTCTTAGCTACACGATTTGAACGTACGACTGGCTTGAGTTCAATTGTATTACACGCGTCGCTGGAGAGTGTTGTAGGTACTTGCGCGGGAATTGACATCGACCATTCGATGTCTCTGCTTCGGGGACAAATAAGTCGCACATCCAAGATTGCTACTTGTAATTGATCAAGCATGTAGCCCCCAATTAGTTTTGTAGGTGCATCTCCAATTCCCGGAATTCCAAGTTGAGCCATGAAGAGCTCTGATTGTCTTGTCTTGGAAAGGGAGAACTTGCCCCTTTCGTTCAGCTTCTTGAATCGCACTACTACCTTATTCTCGAAGATCACGGCGAGAAAGCCAGCCTTTTCTGAGAGATGCACATTGAGTATATCTTGAAACCGCCTCTTAGCGGCCTGAACAATGTGACAATACACGAAGTTGGCCCTGGCGATTGGGCTAAGAGGGGCTCGAAGCTCCGGGGCCTTTTCTCCGAAGGCCTCCCAAGCTCGCCACCCGTCCTTTATGCATTCGCCAATGCTGAGTAGGTGTGGGGCGAGAAACTCTCTGGTTTCGATCTCGCCGGGAATATTTCTTGGAGTGGTCTGTATATTCTTCATAGAAAACAATATACAGGGGTTTTAAGAAAAAGCAAGCGAAATTATTCCACAGATTATTATTCCAAATCGTTCTTTCCCCAACGTGCCTCGGCGGCCTTCTTCGCCGCCTCTGAGCGCTCCTTCTTGGTCATCGACTTGGCGCGGGCCTTTCCGCCTTTCAGACCACCAAGACGGCCAAGGGAAACGGCGGCTGGGTTCTTGCCAGATGTGTCCGGCGGGGCTTCGGGTATGGCTCCGCCTTCATTATCCCAATTGTTGACTGTGGTCTCTGGCGGCTTTTCCGACTGATCTGGAACTGGATTAGTCGCCTGCTCGACTATTGAGTGAGCCAGTTCGCTAATATCGAGTCGTTTCTTGGGCTTCTTCTTTTTCACGCCCCAATCTAACCGCTTAAGCATGATTGACCAAGCGCCCATATTTCAAACTGACCCACTACCCTTGGAAACTAAAGAGTCAAACTGACCCACTACCGGAATTTCGTTTTCGCGCCAAAGTGGGGGGCTTTGTCGTATCGCGTTATCACGCAACGGCTTGACATTTCGTGGCCACCCGCCAGCGAATTTTCGTTATTTTTTTCTCGAAAACACTTGACGCGTTCGAATTAAAGCATTAACATAACAGTATGAGTGTGAAACAAAGGGTCATTGCCAACTACTCACTTCCCTCTGAACTCAAGCGGGCGGTCGCCGCTGACGCGCTCCTCGACCATGACGGCAACGACAGCGCCGCCGCGCGCGATCTGCTTGCACGCGGCTTAGCGGCGAAGTACGGGGACAAACTCCCAGTCAAGTCCGACAGCGCCGCGCCAGCGTCCAAACAGGTGGAAGCCAACACGCACGCGTTCGAAGCGGATGAGGCGTCGGTGTCCATCCCAAAAAATAACCGCGCCGATGAGAGCGCGGTCGGTGGTCAAAGTTCACTTATCGTGGCTCGGTGTTTGCCGAGGCCGTAACCCTTAACCGTTTCTAATATGGGGGGAACCCATGTCTCTGTCAACTTCAACTTCCAATCTCTTTCTCCGCTCACGGCCAAAGGACTATCGTCCACTCATACTTTGGCAGAAAAGGAGCCTCGGTGCAATTACCGAACCAACCGCGGATCACTGGGAATTCCGTTGTCGCTTCGCTCTTGTAATGAACTCCGTAGCCATGCTACACGACCACAATCCTGTCGCAGAGAGGGTCATTCGACGCGTTGTCGAACAACTGGAGGCCCCATACTGGCTCCCGAAACATGGACATGGGGACGAGGGGGTCGCGCTGGCTATTCTGAACGACCATTGCGGGGAAGGCGCTTCCATCGGCATCACCGCCGGTGTCAATGGGATTTTCCTCGAAGTTTGTGAGGACGGCGGGGCCAACTCATCAAACGAACAGGAAATCGGGGTCAATAATGGTTGAACCCACAGTTGCACCCGAATCAACACAGGCGCTTGAGCCCATCTTGGTTGCGCAGGAGCAGTTGCGGCAACTCGCGCTGTGTGAAAAGAACATCGAGGACATTGACAGGCAGGCGGCCATATTCAACGAACGAATTGAGATGTGGCGAAAAGCGCAGGTACGGCGGAGCGAATCTTGGCGCATGTTACTGCTTGGACAGTTGCGCATTTACGCGGAGTCCCATTTGAAAGGACGGGCGAAGACCGTCACGCTACCCGGCGCAAATCTCTCTTTTCGTTCGGGGCGCGAAGGCGCCTCCGTGGCGCAGGAGCAATTACTGGAATGGTATCTTCAGGGCCGTGACGGTGTCAAGGGGGGAATGCCGCAATATCTTGTAGATACAATTGAGGGGATGGAACTGATTGTTGAGAAAAAGAAGTGGGTGGTTAGTATAAGAGCGATTACGGCGGCCCTGGCTGACGGTAAATTGCCACCAGAATTATCGCGCTTTACCTGCGCGCTTCCTTCGACGGAGTCCTTCACGGTCAATATACTTGATCGTGACTCACTCATCGGGCAACCGGCCCTTGTAGTGTTGCCCGTAATGGATCCCCAAGCGGATGAAAGTTCAGAAGGTGGGGACACTCATGGCTGACATCAGCGCTATCCAGGCTCTTTTATCGGCGCCGTTCCGGGACGATGACATAGAGTGGCGTGTCCTCGAATGCGGAATAGCTAAGAGCAAGCCGTGGGCGCATCTCGCCCCGTATATCGACAGTCGTGCAATCATGCGCCGTCTCGACGAAGCAGTTGGATGCAACAACTGGTATGACTCGTACCACGAAGTCAACACGCCGAAGGGCATTGCCCTGATGTGTAAACTCTCCATACGCATTGGTGACGAGTGGATAACGAAAGAGGACGGGTGCGACTTCTCGCGTGGAATTGAACACACGAAGTCGGCGATCTCTGACGCGATCAAGCGCGCGGCCGTCAAGTTTGGAGTTGGTCGCGACCTCTACGACGCTCCGACTATTTGGGCGCGTGATATCGTTGAGGGGTTTGCGCCGCGTGGTCGCACCGATACGATATCCATCCGGTCTAAAACTCACAGCATCACAGCGTGGTGTCCCGCTCCGGCGTTTTCGAAATACTCAGCGCAACGCCCTAATGTTATGGAAGAAGAAGACGACGACACAGATCAGTCGCCACAAGCATCTGCCGCTCAGGCGACAGTTCAGCGCGAGAAGTCAGAAAAGGTATCTCATCTCAAGGAAGTGGTCGCGAATAATGCGGCCGCAAGCCGGCAGAACCCAAGCATGGGAATGGCGACAACGCAACAGAAACAAACACTTACACGACTAATCGGCGAACGCGAAATGTCCGCTCCTGAGCGGACATCAAGATTGAATGAGATGGAGAAGCTGAGCTTTGAATCAGCGGGGGTTAAAATCGAGGCCATACAAAAACTGCCAAAGCGATCGAGTACAGCCGTGAACTAATAATCCCCGTCAGGGGAAACGCTCTGGGCGGTGGGATGTCACACGGTTCCCCCGGATGATCCGCCGCCCGGAGTAAAGAAACCCGCAAGGAAGAGCCGAAATGAAACGACACGGGGTCATGGATGACCTTCTACAAGCTCTAACTCCGCATCCGCAATCGCTGGAAGACATAACCTCGGTACTCGTGCGTAGGCGTGTGTTTGTTTCAGGCGTAACTATCAGAAATGCGCTTCCTAAGCTCAAGGGCAGTGGGCTGGTAGCGAACCCAAGTCGGGGTAGCTGGTCTCTCAATGTGCATGGGCCGGCTAAATTACGGAGCAATTCTGATAATGAGTAAGAATCGTCATATCGGTTTTGAAGTTGCTCGGCGCCGGTTGCGAATTCACGCTCCCAGCGTAATCCTCGGCGCCGGTATGACGATTTTCGGACTTGTCATTATCAACGCAATTTTTTACATGTGCGGAATCGAATAGGTCCATGACTCTGCCTGGGTATGAGGATATTGAGGGGATCACGCCCGCGGTGACCCATAGTGTTCCACTCTTTCTGTTTCATCTGAAGCGACACCCCATGAGTGACCCTGTGACTTCGGTGCGCATTGAGAAGGGACTAAATCTTACTGGGCCGGAGGTGCGCGCGATGGTCGCGGCCTGCGTCAGGCAGGGAGAGCCAATCGCCTCCGGCCCGAAAGGTTACTGGTGGGCGGGGTCTCCGGAAGAGATTGAAATAACAAAACGACATCTCCTCGCAAGGACGATTGCGCTTCAGAGTCGTTTGCGGGATTACTCTAAAATCCAAGAGAAAATGCTACGCGAGAGACAACTTACATTTCAAGCGTTTGGAAACCAACCATGAAGGACAGAATTCTCCGCGCCAGCTTCTTTGACGACGAGGAAATCGCCGCGCTCCCCCCCCTCGCGCGCCTGCTGTTTCAGGGTTTGTGGGCGATCTCGGACAGGGATGGCAATTTCAAGTGGCTCCCCAGGACCATTCAAAAGAAGGTTCTCGGCTTCGATGATTGTGACATAGACAACCTACTCACCCACCTAATTGACGGCGGATTTATTCTTAGGTATGAAGTTGAAGGTCGACTTTACGGACAGGTGGTCAACTTCACGAAACATCAGAAGATACACTACAATGAGAGACCTTCAGATATACCTCGTCCGTGCACACCGATTTCCAGTATGGGTTCATCATGCGTCCATAATGTCCCTATCATAGCATCATCATCCGCTCATAATAAAACTATCATACACCCACCATGTAAAGAAGAAGTAACAGTAAAAGTAAAAGAAGAAGTAACAGTAAAAGTAAAAGAAGCCGCGAAATTTCCGACGGAGCCCGCGGACTTCGAATTTGCCGACACACTGATTCGGAGTTTGTCTGACCTGTTCGGATGTGATTCGGGTACCGCCGTCAAGTCAAAAAAGGCAAGGCCGAAGTGGGCGGAGGATTTCGCCTGGATGCGTCTCTCGGCCGGAAGATCGCCCGACATGATTAGGCACATACTCCGCGCGAGCGCCGAGGAACCTCGTAGCACAAAGTTCACATGGAGAAAAAATATCAGAGGTCCGCTAAAAATTCACGAACGGTGGGATGATTTACTTCTGTACTACGGCTTCAGTGAGAGTCAAAATGGAAACAATCAAAAACCGCATAACAAATACGCCGGGCGCGCAATCGTCAGTCGTGACCGAAGTGGATCCCTTCTCAGTGATGGAGCAATCCTTCCAAAGGGATGAGCGCCACGCCGCGATTGATCATGCGTTTAATTGGGCTGGACTCAATTTGCCCGTCTCCCGAAGCTGGGGTAAATACAAGGATCTGCCGCATCAAGAAACAGCCGTTTCCGCTCTGCGAAGTTGGCTTTCCGTCATGGGTCGGCCAATGAAAAACCTGATTATCTACGGATCGGTGGGCACAGGTAAAACCCGCCTACTGGCGACGGTGGCGCGTCAATGTGTTTTGCGCGGACTCCCCTCGGACTTCAACGAAACTGGACACTGGTGGTTACCGCGCTGGCGCGTTCTCTTTGTGAAGTCGCAGGATATCTCGGATCGGATAAAGAATTCAAAGACACAGTATGCTAATCGGGAGCGTCCAACTACCCCTGAGGTCGTCTCTCACTACTGTGATCCTTTCGCTCTTTTCATCGACGACATCGATCATATTGCGGGGCGGGATTGTGACGCCGCTTCCGCGCTCTGTGAAATAATCTTTCGTCGCTACGATATGAACAAACCTATTATGTGTACTTCCAACGCCTCCCCGGAAGAGCTGGTGGGTCAGTTGTCGCGTAGCAATGGCCCTTATCGCGGTGATGCCGCCATCTCGCGACTTCAGCACGCCGCGCTCGTGATCAAGCTCGAAGGTCCAGATCTAAGGTACCCACAGTGACAAAACCAGTTGTCTATTGTGGATGTGACCCCGGCGCACACACGGCCTTAGTCGGTGTGAAGGATGGCGTGTTCGTCTGGGGCTATGGGCAAATTCAGGGTTCCTACTTGGCGCGCATAGAATTCCTGCAATTGCTCATCTCCAAGTTCGGAACGCGAACCGAGGCGGCATATCCTGGGGAAAATACTCTCGTCTGGACAATTGGAAAAGCGTGGATCGGGAAGTATAGGGGCGCGGGGCTTAAGTTGAGCGCCACAACTTCCGCGACGCGAATGGCGATCGTCCAATCCGGCGGAGAAGACACAGAGGAAATGGGTGATTCGGTGGCCAGAAAGGTCGTGACCGGCTATGGTGGTTGTGACAAAGACAAAATCTGCGATTTCCTCTGGAGTCAGTATTGGCCGGGTATTCCCCGCCTCAAGAATGGCGCAATCAATACGCATGTGGCCGACGCAGCGATCTTCGCGCTGGCGCGGGCCTCGCGCGAAGGTGTGAATATCTGGGACTGGAAGGTAAAATGATAGTAGGCGCAACGACACATGGGCGATTCTCAATTTAACCAACTAACCCCTGAAACGCGAGGAAATCATGGAACAACCAATTTCATCTCAAAAAGAACCGACCACGAAGGAGAATCTGGCTGAACACGCCGACATTGTAACGATCTATTTCATGCCGGAGTCGAAAAGCGTTCCGCTTGGAAAAGCCGTGCTGATAGAGCATACCGGTGAGAGGCGGAAAAGTAAGGGGGTTGAAATCGCCCAAAGGTGGATTTGCATTTTCGTCTCTGCGAATGAAAACGCGAGTTCCATGCTCGCACGGCGCATGAAGGAAGGGTCTCTGAACATGGGCATAGATGTCAAGTTCGGAGCAAAAGGTAAATTTTGGGTGAATGTAACCGATATCCCGCTGACGCGTTTAGTGCTCGACACTCAAATCGACGCTTTCCCCCCGGACGCTTCCAAGCCAAATGAGCATGACTTCATAGACGGGGAAACGGGTGAGATCAAAAGAATTGAGCGCAATGCACACGGGCCGCGTGAGAAAGTGTTCTCCGATACTGTTATACAGGAGGCCGTATGTCGGGCGCTGAAAATTTCAGATAAAAGGAAGCCGAATCTTGGAAGGAAAACTAATTCTGAAATCATGGAGTTCATCAAAGAACAACTCCGTGGGGGCCATGGTGGCTTTAGCGCAGACGCAATTGCGACTGGACTTCAGGTGCGCACAAAGGGCGGCAGGTCGCCGCAAATTCAACTGTGCAAGGGTAGACATATAGAAACACTCGTCGGATCGAAAGTGGTGGATACGGTGAGGAAGATGTTCGACATTCCAGAGAAGCCGAAGGTGAAAAAATGACATGGGGGAAAGGACTGAGCATGGTGGGGGTGGTGTTGATAATGACGGCGGCGTTGACGGTGGTGATGATGGTGGCGTTGATGGTGATGGTGGAGGTGGAATTGGTGGCTCTGAGGGAGGGGATTAGGATGGCGGAGATAATGCTGGTGGTGATTTCGGCGTTGATCGCATCGTTGATGATGCTGGCGGCGATAGAAGTGGTGACGGATGCATGGGCGAATAAAAGCGCGGAAACCGAACGGCGGAAAATGGTGAAGCCGCACATTCCGAGTATGCCGCCGCCAAAGCCCCAATCCGAAAGGTGAACAATGAAAATCCTAAATCGATTTAACGGAACGGTCATCTTTGAGGATGACGCGGAAACAATGGCCAAGACGGTCAGGGCCGCTCGCAAAGTTGGAGCATCCCTGTCACGCGCCGACTTGTCAGCCGCCGACTTGTCACGCGCCAACTTGTCACGCGCCAACTTGTCACGCGCCAACTTGTCACGCGCCAACTTGTCAGACGCCAACTTGTCATGCGCCAACTTGTCATGCGCCAACTTGTCACGCGCCGACTTGTCACGCGCCGACTTGTCAGCCGCCGACTTGTCAGCCGCCGACTTGTCACGCGCCGACTTGTCACGCGCCAACTTGTCACGCGCCAACTTGTCAGACGCCAACTTGTCACGCGCCAACTTGTCACGCGCCAACTTGTCAGACGCGAAGAAAGATTTACTTTCGGTATTGTCACAGTTTCCGAATGAAGTCCCCGCCTTGAGGGCGGCCATTGTCCAAGGGACAATCAATGGGGCGGTGTACGAAGGCGAATGTTGCTGCCTCAAGGGCACTATAGCCAAAGCGAAAGGTGTGCACTATACAGAGTGCACTCCATGCAGTGGAGACCCTGCGGAGCGACTCTTTTTAGCCATTCAAGAGGGGGATACCCCAGAAACTAATCCCGTGTCGAAAATTGCGCTTGAATGGCTTGACGAGTGGACGCAATCCAAGTTGGGGAGGTGAAATGAGATTTTTGAAAATCTTCAATCCGGGTAAAGAGGCGGGTGAGGCGGCGGCTCGTAAACTCGGCCCGTGGATATTGGGTACAGTTATCGCCGGAATTATACTGGCGTGGATATTGTGGGGGAGAAAGGGTTTAGCATGAAAATCCCCTGCGAGCGAAATTAGGGAAATGAAGCATGACCTACGAAGGGAGATGATAATGACCGTCACAACACAACAAACCCGCGTCCCGCTTAGCCCTGAGATGTTGGAAAACTATTCGATAGAGATGAGCGCAGTAGATTACGCTATAGATGAGTATCTAAGTAAGGCCATTCGAACGCGCGCTGATGAATTCTGGCAGGATCTACTAAAAGCATCAAATCAGAAGGGAGCACACGGTTAGAATGTCATACACCAAACACACAGCCACCGTCCCTGTGCGCATGGGGGACTTTCTGCATATTGAAGACCTTGCTGAGCGCAAACGGACTTATCATGCCGAGTACGCCAGGGTGCGCCGAGAAATGTTAGCGACTCGCGCGATCCAAATTCGCCAAAACTTCGCCGTGAATCGTGCGCCAACTCCGCCGCAAAGCATCGCCGCACCCGCGGTTACGAAAGTCGCGACTACGATGGCGACGGGGTTTTCCGTAAAGGCGCCAACTCCGTTCACGAAAGGATGAATCGGTTCCGAAGGGAAAGAAGCCCAAAGGCCGCGACCGGCCCAATATCCCCACTCGTAGGTTTACATCTCTTACTGAAGACGAAGCCCCTGGCTTGTCAAGGGTTCGGCGTAAGTTGTTGAGCTATGAGCTGGTATACGCCGATCAGAATCTTTCAGTCACGGATTTGTGTCAACTCGCCGGAGTGAGCCGTCAGGTGCATTGGGAATGCCACCGCGATCCCAAATATCGGGCGGCCCTTAGTGAGCGCCTGCGCCTGATGTTCGGACGCGTTTCTCCGTTCCTTGTGTGCCGGTACATCCACATGGCGACAGACGGTGACCGGCGCGCGACCGAACGCATTCTCGAAAATATGGGGCTACTGAAGTCCCCGGCCATTACCCTCGGACAACCAGATGACCAAAGTAACGCAGACCTTGAGGCGACCGCCAAAGCTCTCCAAGACCTCGGCCAAACGTAATCTGATCGAGTATATCCGCGACGCTGACAGCTACTACCGCAGGGTCTCGCCCAGGGCCTGGCTTGGTGTAAGGTATCATCGAACTCACCGCGGTACCAGAATCGACTTCGCTGGACGGGAATGGGCGCGTCGCCTATGGGCGGATGAATCGCGCGAGATCGTGATCAAAAAGTCCAGCCAGTGCGGTATCAGTGAGTGGGCCATCTGTGAGATGCTGTCTCGGGCTATGAACGGGTTCGGCTCGTTCTATGTGCTCCCGACCGACCATCTCGCGGGGATGTTTGTCAACAATCGAATCAATCAAAGTATCGTCCGGACGCGGCTGTATCGCCAAGGCATTCTTCGCGGTGACGCTAAGTCGGTCTTTCTCAAGCACATGTTTGGTTCGGCAATCAAGTTTGCCGGATCCAAAACGCGCACGAATTTCCATGAATTCGTAACTGACACTGTCTTGGTTGATGAGCTTGATCTCTGCGACCAAGAGAATCTCAACCTTGCCCCTGACCGACTCGGAGCTTCGAAGGATCCCAGGATTCGCAGATTCGGGAATCCCACTATCCGCGGATTCGGAATCGACGAGGCCTATTTTCAGTCAGATCAGAAGGCTTGGCACATCAAGTGTGAATCCTGCGGTGAATTCCAGACATTGGATTGGTTTGTGAATTTCGTGGGTCAAGTGGGTAGCTCCAGCTATGAGCTTCTGGACCTTGATTGGACGCCAGGTTCCGGTCGGGACATCCAAGCGATCTGCCGTAACTGTGGCCGTGCTTTGGATCGGCTGACAAAGGGCGAATGGGTAGCCGCGAATCCGACTTCATCCGTGTCCGGTTATCATGTGTCGAAGCTGTTTGCCGACAGTCGGTCGCACGATGTCATGTCCGCCTTGTGGGGCGCATTTCAGGAGAGCGTGTCAAACCCATCGAAGCTTCAGCGGTTCTACAACAACGACCTGGGGGTGGCGTTTGAGGCCCCAGGCGCGAAAATATCCGAGTCCGTTCTTGCGGGGTGCGCCGGTGATGGCGTAATGCCTTCAGGGGTCGTGAGTTGTGTGGCCGGTGTCGATGTTGGGGCGCGCCTCCATGTGCACATCTCGGAACTCAAGGAGGGTCGAAGGGTCAAGCGCTTTGTCGGCACGGTCGGGAACTTTAGCGAGCTCGATTTCATCTGTCGACAGCACCGCGTTCGAAAGGGGGTGATCGACGCGATGCCCGAGACACACAAGGCGCGCGAGTTCGTTACGGCTCATCACGGATGGTTGATGTGTTTTTACGGGGAGGTGATGAAGGGCGATTACACCCTGAACCGCGAAGACCGCACGATCACGATTGGCCGCACTGAGTCACTGGATGCGTCCTTCGAGACCTACTCTGGTGGTCGAGTAGTTCTGCCGAGGGCTTGGCGTCAGCTGGACGGCGGGGATTTTGTATCCCAGATGGTTGCTCCGACGAGAATCTACGATGACAAACGGCAACGCTATGTCTGGAACGAGGCCGGCCGGCCGGACCATCATCGCCACGCTGACAACTACGAATACATCGCCGCTCTGCTATGTGGGTTCATGGCGGAGCCGGTGGAGCCAACTTGGGTATGACGGTGTTCTCACATTTCGCTATTTGAGTATTGACAGCATGTCAACTTGTGCAAACTTAAGACAGCGTGGGACTCGTAGATCGCTTGCGCTCAAATCTTCCGAAGTGGCTTCGCCCGGGAATCGTACCAGAAAAGATTCCTACTTCTTCCCCTTCCGTTAAAGAAGACCGCACTGCATCGCTTCGCGCTCGTGATTACGCGGACGACGCGCCTCCACAACTATTCGATATTACCGCCGACGCGCGGACGGAACGCGTCGATGCAAACATCGCCATCATCACAAGGATTGTGACCGGCGCCGTGGCGCACTTACCCATAGATGTCAGCCGTGTTGTCAATGACGGGGGAAAACTTTCGTACGAGGAAGACAACTCACATCCGGCCGCTGAGCTTTTACGGATCCCGAATTTCTATCACATGACCTCAGAGGTGATATCGGACATCGTCCAGTCCTTGGTTCTCTGTGGGAATTCTTACACTGCCATCGAGAAGAAAGGCGGACAAACGATCCTGGAACTGTGGCCGCTTGAGCCGTCGAAGGTTGAGATAGCTCTGGATCGGGAAAGTGGATTGCCCCTTGGATACCACTATGAACGATTTGGGTTCGGCAAGCCACGCATCTCGTACGCCCTCGATGAGCTCTTACATATTCGACTTTGGAATGTGAACGACCGTTGGTATGGCCGCTCTGGAGTACAGTCCGTCCACTCAAAGATCATGTTGAATTGGTATGTCGATAGGTATAACAACGGGTTCTTTCGGAACGGGGCCGGTGTCACAAAGGCCCTCTTTCCCAGTGAATCCATGAGCGCTGAAGAGCGTGAGATAACCGAGAAGGCGCTACGCGGGCGGAGTTCCCCTGAGAATTTTGGAAAGATTGTTGTCATGCCGGTCGGCGGGGACATCAAGAACATCGGCAGTGAACAGAAAGACCTGTCATTCCTTGAACTGCTCCAAAATAATCGAGAACAAATTCTTGCTGTCTTTGGCATACCGCCCTTTCTCGCTGGCGTCATGGAGTTCGCCAATTACGCGAACGCGCTTGTGCAAGAGCAGTCATTCTGGCGACACACGATTAAGCCACTCTGTGAGATTATTTCACAGTCGATGACGCGGCAGATCATTTGGCAACACTTCGACCGGGAGCATGTGTTCCGATTTGACTTCTCGGGAGTTGACGCACTACGCCCCGACGAGCTGGCGCGCGCGCAGACCGACGCGATACTTGTCAGGTCCGGAATTGTGACAATCAATGAAGCTCGGCGGAGCCGCAACATGGATCCCGTCGACTGGGGCGATGAACCGATACTACAGCTACTCAACCCCATTGCTCCTGGAGCGGCCACCGATGGGACACAGGAAGTCGATCCAAATAAAGAGGCGAAGTCCGACCTCTTTGTCGGGCCGCCGTTCGTGCGAAGGTCTGCGCCACAAACGCCAAGGGCTATTAAGTGGAAGGCGTTCGATCAGCGTGTCAGGAAAGAAGAGATCCGCTTTTCGCGCATAATAGCCGAATACTTTCAGGGTCAAGGCGCCCGTGTAATAGAACGCCTGGACAAGTTCACAGCGAACGGGAAATTCATGGCCGCCATAATGATCGCCATGAAGGATGCGCCGGATAGCCCCGATCCGATTTTCCCTGTCGGAGATGAGGATGTGATTCTCGAACGGTCCGTTATACCAGCTTTTCGCTCCACCATTGGACGCGCGGGCACAGACGCGATAACGGATATCGGGGTGAGCGCGTCATTCAATGTGAACAATCCCTCGGTCTCCGGCGCCGTGTCACAGTTCTTTAACCGCATCCGGAACATCAACGACACCTCGTACGAGATCATCAAAGGCATCCTACGCCAAGCGAATGACGAGGGCTGGTCTATTGAACGCATCCAGAAGGAATTGCGGCGCAATTTTCTGGAGTTCTCGCGTGAGCGGGCAGTGCGCATAGCGCGCACCGAAATGACGGGTGTTGTGAACCGTGGGACGATTATCGCCTATGAACAAATTGGCGTCGAAACAAAGGAATGGCTTGCCACGCAGGACGAAGTAACGCGCGACTCGCACGCGGCCGCTGACGGAGAGGTAGTGCCAATCGATCAACCATTTATCCGCACAGGTTATCCGATGGATGCGCCCGGCGATCCCACTGCACCGCCGGGGCAGGTCATAAATTGTCGCTGTGCGGTCACAGCAGGAGAGGAGAAAAGGTTCCCTATAAGACATCCGGAACAGATCTTGAGCTTAAGCACAAACTAAGCCAGCCGTTTGAATTCAAGTCGCTCACGGATGAGTCAGATGGCTCGTTGATAGTTGAGGGCTGGGCGTCGACACGGGCAATTGACTCCTACAATGAAATCGTCGAACCAGAGTCCTTCCGAAGCTCACTGAATGAGTATCTCGAGAAGGCCATTGTGCTCTTCATGCACAGGTTCTTCGATGCGCCAATTGGCAAGACCCTGTCGGCGGAGATCCGCGAAGATGGCCTCTGGGTTCGGGTAAAGATACTCGCGACGGACCTCGGTAAAGACATCATCCTGCTCATCAAAGAGGGGGTGATTCGCTCGTTTTCCATCGGCTATCAGGAGCGCAAGGTTGAGGAGAATTCGGAAACCAAGACACGCCGAATTCTCGACCTGCGGTTAATGGAAATCTCGGTCGTGAATCTGGGCGCGAATTTCGGGGCGGTATTCTCAGAAGCGAAATCCAAAGGACTGTCATTAAAACATCTACAACCCTCTGAGTTCTCAGAGACATCACGGAAAGGGAATCTGGTTGACCACGAAGTAAGAGACGCAATCAAGCGCACCGAAGAGACGGTCGGAGGGTTTCGTAGCTCTCTGGAAACTGTCTCAGGCGATGTGCAGAGGTTAGGGAAGAATCTGAACGATCAGGGAGCCCTGCTTCGGCAGGTTCAGGAAAAGGCAGACGCGTTGAGCAAGGGCGCTATCACGCCCGCTGAGTTCAAGGCCTTCACGGAGAAGGTCGGCGCAGTCATTCTTAAGCTCGAAGAGAGCATAAATTCCGCAAAGGGCGCGGAGAATGTCCGCAAGGTGCGCTACGCCGTGAAGGATTGGCGCGGGATGGCGGATATTCCGTGGCTCCGAAAAGACGACGGTTCACCGCTCTCAGCGATGGAGCAAAAGGCCTACCGGCTTTTCCAAGCTCCCGTCAATTTCGAAGACAGCGAAGATGGCCACCTGCTAAAGATGACGCGTGACTTGCACGATGTCGTCGCGGTCGTCGACGCGTACATGCGCGGGAAAAAGACACCGGGCTACGCTATTCAGCGCCTGAAGTCCTTTCAGGATTTGAAAAAGCTGGTGGGATACTTCGACAGCGAATTCGCCGAAAAGGCCATGTTCTCAACGGGCGTGGGGCTTGGCGACGAATGGGTGCCGATATTTCAATCGGGCAATCTCATCGAGTTTCTCCGGCTCGAACCGGGGTTGTTCAATCGTATCCCGGCCTTCGACATGCCGTCACAACCATATGACTGGCCTCTGTTGATTGGGGGCGCGACTACATATCGCGGCTTTGAAGCGGCCGTGAATAATCCGACGCAAGCCACGGCTTCTAACCTAAGCACAGCTAAGGTAACCTTGTCCGCGGAGCCTTTTATCACGCGCATCCCGTGTTCGCCGGACATGGTTGAAGATTCGGTGGTTTCAATTTTTGAGGAGATTCGCAAGGAGATCGTTCGTTCGCAGGCCGAGGCCTATGATGCGTCGATCCTGAATGGTGACACGACCGCGACACATCGTGACACCGGCCGGTCGTACACAGCGGTAAATGTGGAATCGGCTTTCATGGGCTTGCGCTATCTGGCCATCGACACCGCCGGGTCGTCGTTTGACACGGCCTCGACAACCGCCGGAGTAGGCGACGCCACCACGGCCTTCGTTGCGAAGGATGTGCGTTATCTGCGGAAGCTGATGGGTGTCGCAGGGGCGGATCCAAGTAAGGTCTTGTATGTGTGCAATCTCGACACATGGTTCCAGGCGCTGAACTTCAGCGAGGTCACCAAGGCCAACGAGTTCGGCAATCCGTCAACCTGGCTAAGCGGTGTGCTCCCGGGCTTGGACGGTGTGGAAATCTTCATCACCTCCAAGATTTCCAACACGCTGAACGGTTCTGGTGTGGATGCTGGAGGAACGAAGACGGGTATTCTCGCGCTCCGGCCGAGTTCGTTCAAGTGGGCGTCACGGCGCGGGCTGACCGTTGAGTTCGAGAAGGATCTTCTCGCCCAGCAGTGGAATTTCGTGGCCACGAGCCGGAAGCAACTCAAGAAGTTGGCCGCGGCGGCAGACAGAGTTGTCGCCTACGGATTCAACATCACGCCATAAGTGGCGCATTGAGTTCGCGGACAAAGTATGAAACTGCGGGATGGAGCAGTGGTAGCTCATCGGGATAACCTCCCGAAGGTCGTCGGTTCGATTCCGACTCCCGCTTGCAAATTCTGAAAGGAGAAGGAGAAAGAGCATGGCCACAGGATTGACAAAGGCGCTTGGCGCAATCGCGCTTAAGTGCACGCTCGTAGCCGGGGCCGCTGCAAATGCGGACATTGCCGTCACTGGCATTGCAGTCGAAGACACAATCATCGGTGTGATTCATTTGGAGGGAACAGCGACCTACGCCGCCCCCGCTGACAGGTTGTCGGAAGCGTCAATCACATCGGCCGGGAATATCCAGCTGACAACGACTAACACGACCGGCGATTTTCTGCTGTTGCTTTGGCACGACGCGTCGCTTTAACCGGCGTTGACTGAAACCGCGGGCGGGTGTCGCGGGGCGCCCGCCCACTTATACGAAAGAGGAACTCTATGCCAGCGATATTGAAATTCAAGGCGACGGAGACAATGCGGTACTACCACCCACATTGTGAGTGTGATGGCGCGCAGATTGAAGTAGACGACGCAGAGGGCGCCCGTCTGTTGCAAACCTTCCCTGAAAATTTCGTCGCAGTGCCACGCGGGAAGGCCGAAGGCGCGTCGCCGAAGAACAAGGCCGAAGGCGCGTCGCCGAGCAATAAGTAAGCGCGTATGCCCCTCGATAACACGATCGCTCTCATAACGGTCGACCGCTATCTGCTCTACTCGGGAGAAACGGTGAATGACCCCGGCGCCCCGAACGAAAGGATTGAGCAATTTATCAATGCCGCGTCGCGCCACATCATCACTGAAAGCGGGCGTAAGTTTGTGACACCCGCGAGCGCAATCGTTGAGCTATTCAGTGGAGATGGAATGGGTGATTACTTTGCGGCACACAATCCAATCGGCGCCACTCCCGCGCCGATCCTCGAGGTGTACGAGGGCCCAACATCCGGCTGGAAGAATGTCGCCACGGTTTACAATCAAGTGTTTGCCTATAGCTCTGACCGCGGCCATGTCTACTTCACCGACGGTAATGTGTTCAGTCGGGGTGAGCGGAATTACCGCCTGACATACAGTTACGGCTGGACGCTCGCGCTAATGCCACAGGACATTCAGTCGGCCTGTTGCATGATTGTTGACTGGCTCAAGCTCCAAGCGGACAAGCTCGGCGTATCATCGGAGACCTTCGGCGACAACTCACGCAATTACGCGCAGGATGGAGCGCATGGCTTCCCTGACCATGTGTGGGGAATCATTCGGAGGTATCGTCGTCATGGCTGAGATACGCATTTCATTCCCGGGCGGCGAGTTCAGATCGCCCCTTGTGGACAAGCTCGGTCGCAACTTGACCAAACAGCTCAAGATCGCCATCCGGCGCATTGGCGTGAAGCTCGAACGACAGAGCAAGAAGAATTTATCGGGGCCATCGCATACGCGCTTTCCGGGAAATCCGAATCCATTCCCAGGTGTGCTCACCGGCCGCCTGCGTCAATCGGTTACTGCACAGTTTTCAGACGAGGGCTTGACCGTTCGTGTCGGTCCGGACACGGTGTACGCGCGCGCGCAGGAGTACGGTATGGACACTATTCCGGCGCGTCCGTATCTCGGACCCGCTCTGACTGAGAAGCTGGAAGAAATTCGCGCAGATTTGCGGGGAGTCATTGGGGAGGCGCTCAGATAATGTCCATTCGCGCTGACATCTTTGCGTCTCTTGCGAGTAAGCTCACGGAGCTCACGACGGCGAGCGGGTATCCTGTGGCCGTGCAGAAGACAGGAATGTTCGATATCAATGCGCTTGAATTGGAGCGTGACAAGTCCCCTATGCTCATCGCCATAGATACCGGCGCGGAGCAACTGCAAGTAGCCGACGCGACGCATCATCGATTCACGACAGATGTGACATTCCGCGGTATTGTACGAGCCAATGAAAAGGCTTCAATCCAGTCCCTGATCATCGACCTGTCGGCCACAATCAAACAATTCATCCACGGCAACAAAGGCGCGGGGTTGCATCCTCAGGTTCTGGATTTTCAATTTGTCGAATCAGTTTTCATGCAATTCGACGCAGAGAAACGCGAGAGTGCAGACATCGCTGTACGCGCGAGAATCATTTACTGGACAGCCGTGGGAGCATTTTAAGCGATGCCGGATTATGTCTACAGTTCACCGGAAGTATTCGAGTCCCTGGCCTCGAAGATAATGACCCAGTTGGGGTCATTGCAAAGCGCGGTCTCCACGCTGGACGCCAAGTTCACATCGTATTTCGACTCTCACGGGATTGCGAAGCTGGTACCGAACACCGTGACATTCGAAATCGTCGGCGGATCCGTCCGGCAAGTGGGCGTGGAGGGAGCAAATACCCTCCTCGGCATGGCGACGCTGACGGTCGAGTTCCGCGTTCACACGGGATTCCCTGGCCGTGCGACTGACGCCCGACTCGTCATACGGTTGCTGAACTCAATCCACAACTGGTTCGCTATTCACAAAGACCTTGGCGATCAGCATCGCTACGCCGGGACCTCGTCGTTTGAATCGGTTGTCGAGTTTGAAGAATCAGTGTCACGGGGTGGGCAGATAGCTCTGAACTTTGATGTACCCTACTCATACACAACAATCTGACAGGTTCTATGAAAGTTAAAGCTAACGACTCATTCCAAGACAGGCGGCTCGATACCATCCTCGGGTTGTTGAGCGTGGAGCAATATCGTGCGCTTCAGCGAGGGGAAGCGGTTACGGTCGACGACGACATTGCACATCAACTGGTAGATCTGGAAGGCATCGCCTTCCGCGTTTTAGAAGACAATCACGACGATGAAGCATAAGGAGTGACACGGAATGGCGTTTCCTATACTGTCCGGACAGGACACCATCTACGGCCGCAAGCCGCAAACAACCTGGGGCACAGCGGTAGTTACCGCTTTCAATACCGCGGCGAGCGGCTTTCAGTTTCCGGCCGAACCGATAGACCTTTCACTCGGCGTCAAGCGACGCGAAGGAAAGCAGGCCTGGGGAACCCGAGCTCAGTACAACACCTCGCTTCAGTACGATGAGAAGGGCGTCCTGCCGGAATTTGCCCTCTCGGGTGTTGCGACGAAGCAAACCCTGGCCGAAATTTTCTACTCAATCTTTCAGAGCGTTGCGGAAGGAGCCAGCACGCCATTCTCCAAGACCTTCAATTGGCACGCGACGCAACCCGATTTCCATGCCAATGCTGGCTTCTTTGAGACCTTCGCCCTGCGTTTCCCCAGCGCGAGCACACACCACCTGGTGAAGGATGTTATCACGAAGTCACTGACCCTGACCTGTAAGGTCTCGGATGGTCGACTCATGTACTCCGCGCAGATGATCGGGCGTGGCGCGGTAACCGTGAACAACAACATCGCCACCTCAGAATTTGCGCTGAGGGCGGAGACCTATCTCTACTACCATGACCTTGTTCGCACGACAATCAATGTGAACGCGGCTGGCGTTATCACCCTGCCGATTCTGGCGGATGGCTTCGAGATCACGATTGAGAAGGTGGTTGATGGCGCCGGACAATCCACGGGACAGTTCCAAAGCCTCGCAACCGCCACCTACCGCGTCAAGGGAAAACTGCACATCGCGAAGGGCGCGACATTCGAAACCATCCTGACTGGCTTTAAGAGCAATCACGAAGTCGATATCAATCTGGCATGGGGATCCGGAACCGCCGGCACCGTGGACGGAGACCTGGATTTCACCATTCACGGGAAGATCACAGACATCAAGGTGGACAACAAAGAAGTTCTCGGCGCTGAAATCACATTCGAGGGCGTGAAAACGGCCTCGGTACAAGACGTCACCGTCATTCTGGCGGACGCTGTAGATAGGGCTTGGTAAGCTATGGCAATACAACTGATTGATCCGAACGCCACGATTGAAATCCGAATCGACGGGACGGTGTTTTCGTTCCGGCAGGCCACCTATCGCGACTACTTGACATTCGCGGCCGCGACCGTTGAGGCCAGCGCGGACACCAATAAGAGTTCCACCGCGAAGGCGCTGTGTGCGCTGGACGCCAACGATGCGATTATGTCGGACTTGTTTATTTCGGTCATCAATGACGACGGTTTAATCTTCTCTGCGGCGACCGGTCCTGAGTTTGTCGAGAATGTCGTACACCGTATGACGCCGACTGACTGCGTCGAACTCACCAAACAGTTTTTTGAGCGCCAATTCGGCGGCTCAGGGGCTGAAGCGGGAAACTGAAGCTCCTCGTCCAGTTTGCTTTTCACGAACTGAGCGACCCGGACGAGGCGCAGAAATTTGACTGCGACACCTGTAGAGGACACCATGCGCGAGGATACCGTTGCTTGCACTCTCGTTGGGGCGCGAAAGAGATTACGGCGACATGTCCCGGTGATCTCCCGCCGGTGCGCTTTACGCGAACAACGCTGGCTGAAGCGTGTGCGACGATTCGGAGTAGCCCCTCATACGGGCATGCGCCGGAACTTTCGTGTCTCCTGCAATACTCGATTTGCCCAGCGGCATTCCCGACAGCGCAAAGTCGTTTCGTTCTCTCGCTGTTTTATACCCTCGGCGGAATGGCGGGACTCCGGACACAAGGCATACTCGACCAACCGGCGCGGCTGGTACGACTGTTTGAGATCATTGAGAACGAGATTGACCGCTTGAAAGCGATGCGCGCGAAGCAGAAGAAGTAATTATGGCAACCTATCGTGACGACTTGAAACTCGTTGTGTCGGCGGTGGATAACGCGACGGGTGTGCTGACTTCACTCAGGGCATCGATCCTTGGTATAGGCGCGGCCTACCTGTCCCTCCAAGGGGCGCAAAAGGTGGTCTCATTCCTTTTCAAAACCATCGAAGATGCCGCCGTAGTTCAGAAAGAGCTACAACGCGCCGTTGAAAATAGCGGACAGTCGTTCGCCAAATACAACGGGATTATCGATGAGGCCGGTAAACGCACTATTCGTATGACTGGTGTTTCAGACGAACTTTATAAGCGCGGTGTGCAGATAGCAATTCAGTATGGCGCAGATGTCCCAACGGCCCTGAGAATTACATCAGCGGCGCTTGACTTGGCAAAGGGGCGACATATTGAGCTTGAGTCAGCAGTGGACATCCTCAGCAAAGCGTATGCTGGCAATACCTCCATGCTGAGTCGTTACGGCATTGTGATAGATGACACAATTCCGACTGCGGAAAAATTCAATGCGGTGATGTTGCAAATAAATCAGCGCTTTGGTGGACAAGCTCAAGATGACTTAAAAACATTCACGGGACAGTGGAAGAAATTTATAGAGAATATCGGCGAAGGCATGGAGGAAAGCGGGCTTGGTCTCGCCGTTCCTACAAACATACTAAGATGGTTGAATGTGATGAATGACCTAAGGGATCAGCTTGGGAGAGAAGGAGGAGAGCTTCAAATAGGGATATCAAGTTTTCCTACCGTCGCAAATATAGAGGCATTAGAGAGGTTCAGTAAGGCCCTCGATGACGAAGAGAAGCGCTTGGCCGAACGCGCTCCTATGCTGAACCAGCCCTCGATTGAGGCAGAAATTGAGCGCGCCGCCGCGCGGGCCACAATCCAGATAGAACAACTCACAAAGTCCATCCAATCAAACGCGCGAGCACTGCGACAGCGATTCGACTTGGCCCCCGATATCAGTAAAGACCTTGAGGCGTTGACAAGGGGAACTGGCCTTCCCACTGCACAGCAGGCCGCCGGCCAACAACGGGAGGACGCGCAAGTTCGCGCGAGGGCGCAACTCGCCTACAGCCAAACCAAACAGCAACAGGAAGATATTACCGGTGTGTACGAGGACGGCGCCAGAGACAGGGAGGCCGCCGAGCGAAAGGCGGCCGATGCGATTATGGCTATTTCGAGCAACTCCGCCCACATGATCGTAGACAATTTCCTGGAAGGTAAGAATCTCCTTGAAGGTATCTGGAAACAGATGGCGTCCGACTTCCTCCACTTCTTTGCGGACACGATACTGAAGTCGGTAGCGGAATCTCTCGCTCCTGGAATTGTCAAAATACTCGGATCTATTTTCGACCAGCCCTCAAACGACGCCAAGGCGATGGAGCAGGGCCGCCACTTCGCACAATTCTTCATTCAGGGAGCTGAGGGAGAATTGCGCGGGTATGTGCCCAGCATGGCCGTCGTGGGTTTCGGTGGCTCAGAGTTCGATTCTGGAATGGGTAACATAAACCAGTTCAACCGCTCACCGCGTCTATAATGGCCCTTACGCTTTGGACAATGCCACTCACCGAAAAGGCCATCATCATGGCCCAGGGCGCCTTTGACACCGCTGGCGCAACGACGGTGAACGCCGACAGCAATGCGGGACAAACGAACTTGAATGTCGCCGCAACTTCCGGATTTCATCCAGGCGCCGCAATCATCATTAACAGCGGCGGCGCGCGTCAGGAAACAGCGGTTGTTGGAACTGTCAATTCTTCGACCCAGATGACGCTTGAAGGCAATCTTGCTTTTACCCACACGGCCGCTCAAGCGGATGCGGTGGCGGTGCAGGACAAGACACTCGCCACTGCCTTGCGCCAGAACCTTCTGGATCTCAACCTCGACACCTACGCCTCATGGGCCTCCGCCCCCTCCGGAAACATCTATGGCATCTGGCTCGACACTGGGTCGGCCGCCTCTGACTGGGATGGTTTTGCGATACTCTTTCGGAATTACGCTTCACTCTCGGCGTCAAATTGGACTATAGGCCTCTATACCTCAACCGACGGGTCCGCTATCACAATCAAAACTGGCTTCGTCGCGCCGGTGCAACTCACGCGCCAGCTGAATGTTTACACCCTTTCCTCGGCAGTCACGAATATACGCTATGCGTTCATTCGCATCATCTCGGCAGACGCCGTCATTCCCCAGATAGCTGGCGTTTTCCTTTTGAAGAAGTATACCCTCGCTCGACACGACGATCTCCCAAGTCAAACAGGCGAGATCGCGCGCAATGTTCGCGCAGTCACGGCCACGGGGCGGCAACTGGTTCGCGCCGCCCATGGGCGCATCACACCCCAGTTTGAAAAGAAATTCAAGAACCTCGCTGAGTCAGATCTTTCGACGCTCCGCAATGTGTTCAGCGATTGCAAGGGCAGTCGCTGGCCCTTCATCTGGGACAATTCTGACGACGCTGGTGACGCGATCGAGCTACTACGCTTCGATCAAGACGCCATCAAGTGGGAGACACGCGACTACCAGCTCCACGATGTGACATTACAGTTTTCGGCTTTACCCTACATTGCGTCAGGAGAAACGCTGTAATGCTCACTGTGCCGACACAATTTGCCGAACACGCGGGAAGGATTGGCTCCCGGCGGCATTACATCCTGAGCATGGTCGATTCTGGAGTGACCTATTTGTTCTCAGATTGCGAAATGCACCTAACGGACGGACATGTCTACAATGTCGGCTTGCAAATAGGCGAGCTGTCGTCGGCGTGTGACTTTATGCAGGGTGGTTCCACGGTCTCTGAGGCCAGCGTGGCGTTCGCGAATATCGAATTATATATAGACACTTCTAATGTTCGCGTTCGACCGTCCGATGTGATGGGAGCGCTCACGGCCGGAACGGCAAAAATCTATCTTGCGGCGGGGTCGTCGATAGCTTCACTCTCGGACTGCCTGCAAGTGTACAGCGGAAAAATGGTCGGCGAATTGGCCTACAATAAGGAGCAATCCTCCCTCTCGATTGCGGATGACGGATTCGCCGACCAAAAGAAACTTCCCCAAACCGATATCTCCGCCTCGTTTACTGGCGCGGTCTCGGCGATTCATAGTCGTAAGCAACCTCTTGTCTATGGCACATTCGTACGCGACGACTATTTGGCGGGAGGCCTCGCCGTCGCTGAAGAGATCGAGAACGACAAGTTTCTGATCGCGGGACATGCGCTCAAGTCGGCGAAGAAGATATGGCTCTATCATGACGCGTTGGGTGACTTCGTCGAGGTCATCCCTTGGTCGACGACACTGACCGCAAATATCTCCGCCGCGGCGACGCTACTCCCCGTGTCCAGCTATCTCAACATGTGGAAGAAGAACGAATTCATCCGCATCAACCCCGGAGGCGGCACAGAGGAAATGCGCCAGATTCAGAAGACCGGCAACTCCTCGGTCTATGTCACGGCCGGCGTCACCAGCGCACACAACTCAACGGAGAAAGTTGAGCGTTGGCCTTTCAATGTGGATGAGAGTGGGAAGGGAGTTTGTTGGCTCCTGCGCGACAAGGTGCAGTTCGACACGACGGACAGTAAGGACGCCTACGCCATCGGTGAGGCGATCCGCTGTTATGCCTACATTCATCCGGACGAACTTTCACAGTCGGCCATTTATAATAAATCCGACCTGCGCCGCACATACATCACCGTCACTGCGAATTCCGGACAGGCGGTCGTCGCTGTCAATGACACGACGGGGTTTGTCGCTGGGGATACGGTGACACTTGATCCGGAGGGCGTGGGCGGCGGAACTGAGGACAAAACAATTCTCTCCGTCGACTCGCTCACTCAACTCACCATGACGGCGAACCTCACCTTCACCCATACCTTAGCGCAGGGAGACCCTATCGTCCCGAAGTTCGCGACGCAGGCGATGAATGTGTCCAGCTGGGCGCAATGCACGGATCAGCGTGGCGATACCTATGCATCGGTCAAGTCCGGCCACGAGTCGGCCAGTACCGGCTATGGGAATCTGAATGTTGGCTTTCCGGATCTGGGTTCTGGTCGTGGCAATATCGCCAATGAAATTGGTTTCATCGAAGATTACGACCTACAGATCAATTGGGCCGCCGCTCCCGCGGTGACACTGTCGGTGACACAGGCGACACTCCAAACCGGAGCGACAAGAAAAGAGTCCGCCCAAACTCGTAAGGCCACAAAGAGCTTCACCGCGACGGGAGCGCTG
>Ga0247727_10002856_pt1 | contig 38957 bp, 21 predicted proteins | sample WisWelCaveWW1625_FD_202498 | JGI IMG/M metagenome (GOLD analysis project Ga0247727, IMG submission 202498) | Biofilm microbial communities from Wishing Well Cave, Virginia, United States - WW16-25 | ecosystem: Environmental > Aquatic > Deep subsurface > Groundwater > Cave microbial mat | place...
CTGTGAAGAACAAGCTCACTGGCGCTCAACACCTCCATCAGCTTCAGCTCGCGAGCATCGCACGTGTCACGAGGTTCTCGACGCGCATAAAAATTCAAAAAAGCCGGCCTTTTCGGACGGACACTAAATATTCTTTTCGGCCGGCAAGGATCGCCTCGCGCAATTCCCACAGCTTGATCACGGCGAGGTCGTGCCGATTCAAAGCATAGTCGAACGGCGCAACCTCGTAAGCTCCCAACTCTTGCGGCTTTCGTGACGGCGGTTTGAGCACGAACAATACCGTCGCAACGTCGCACTTGTATTTTAACGTCAACGCCCCGCCGTAGCCATAGGCCTCGCGCACATTGCGGCGGCGATACCGGCTAAGGAACTCGAAATGAAAAAGAAAAATTCTTCTGCCTACACGCACTTTGGCGACAAAATCACTTTCCCGGCGGCGCACGATAAGTTCTTTGTCCAAGGGCGTTGAAACGATCTCGTACTTGCTGCTCGAATGAATCAGAGCGATGAATTCTTCCAGATGTTGCTTGACCAGTTCTTTGAGATATTTATCCGTGAGTTGATGAACCATAATCTATCCTGCTTAGAATTTAACAACAAGCTCTTGGGAAGCAAGTCTCTTTTCAGAAAAATACTTTGATCAGCTTCGTGCAATTACTTCTTCGCCGCTTTCGTCAACGCTTCTACGCCGGGTAATTCTTTGCCGCCGAGAAATTCCAGCGAGGCGCCGCCGCCGGTGGAGACGTGTGAAATCTTCGAAGTCAAACCAGAACGACCGAGCGCAGCAACGGAATCGCCGCCGCCGACCACGCTGAACGCGCCTTTGGCCGTCGCTTCGGCAACTACTTCGGCAATCTTCATCGTGCCCGTGGCGAACGTTTCTTTTTCGAAGATCCCCATCGGGCCGTTCCACAAAATTGTTTTTGCTTGCAGAATGAAATTGCGAAAGTGCTCGATGGTCTTAGGCCCAATGTCGCCCGCGAGTTTGTCCGCCGGAATTGCGACCGACTTGTGCGGCATAGCATCCGTGCCGTCAATACTACTCGCGATGACGTGATCAACCGGCAATTCCAAACGCACCGGTTTGCGCGGATTGGAAAACTCCGCGACTTTCATGACGTTCAGCGCGACTTCGATCTTCTCCTTTTCCACCAGCGATTTGCCGATTTCATGGCCTTGGGCCTTGAGAAAAGTATACGCCATGCCGCCGCCAATGAGCAGGTGCGAAATCTTCGTGATGAGATTGTGAATCACCTCGATCTTGTCCGAAACTTTCGCGCCGCCGAGAATGACGACGTATGGACGCGGGGCTTCACCAAGCAGCTTGCCCAACGCAGAAAGCTCGGCCTTCATCAAATAACCCGCGACCGCCGCGTCTTTCAAAATTTTCGCCACGCCCTGCGTTGAAGCATGCGCGCGATGCGCGGCGCCGAAGGCATCATTCACATAAACTTCTCCAAGCGCGGCGAGCTTCTTCGAAAATTCCGCGTCGTTCTTTTCTTCTTCCGCATGAAAGCGCACGTTTTCCAATAAAACAATTTCGCCCGGCGACATCGCGTTGACTATTGTCTCCACTTCACTGCCCACACAATCCGGCGCCATCTTGACTTCGCGTCCAATCAACTCTGCCAAACGCTTCGCCACCGGCGCGAGCGAATATTTAGGCTCGGGCTTGCCTTGGGGCCGGCCGAAGTGCGACATCAAAATCAACTTGCCTTTGTCTTTGAGAATTTTCTGCATCGTGGGCAACGTGGCGCGAATGCGCGTATCGTCCGTCACCACGCCGTTTTCCAGTGGGACATTGAAGTCCACACGCGTGAGCACGCGCTTCTCTTGCAAGGTTACATCGTCAATCGTCAGCTTATCCATCGCTACCAGCCTCCGCTATAGTAGTTGCCGTGAAAATCTCGTGCGCCATTTTGAACGGTAGAAGATAATTTTTTTGATGCGAAAGTCAACTTGCAACTTGCTTGCAGCAGCATCAAAGTTTTGCCACGAAAAAAGCCGTGTTCCCCGAAAAATGTTTTCGTTGAAAAAAGCAAAAACTTTCATCCCGCAAGGGCGAGACAGAGCCGCAAAGGTACCGCAAAGAAAGGCTTTGTGGGTTCTTTGCGCGTTCGCGGCGTTGCGTGAGGCTTTTCTTTTTGGTTGCAGTTGGCCATGGCATCTGCAAAAGAGTCTAGTCAGCAGCGGCTAAGGCGCCATCACCAACTTTTTCACTTGCCGAAAATCTTCGGCGCGCATTTCGTAGAAATATACTCCCGCGACTGCGATTTTGCCCGCGTCGTTCTTGCCGTTCCAAAACACGAGTTGCGTTCCGGCGGGCATCATGCCATACACAAGCGTACGCACGGTTTGACCGAGCAGATTATAAACTCGAATCGTCACGTGCGCGGCTCGCGGCAAATGATAACGGATCCTCGCGTGTGCGCGTTCGGGTTGCACGTTGTTGGCAAAATCGACTATGCGCACAGGATTGGGATAACTTTGCTCGAGCGCAAAGCGTTCCGGCAAAGAGGCCGGCGGCGTTGCCACGGCGGTTGCGCTCTCGCCCAAATCCAACAACGCTTGCCTGAGCAACTGCTGCGCTTCCGGCTCGTTCAAAAAGTAGAGCGGAAAATCGAGCACGATGCACTTGAAATCTTGCCCGAGATATTTCAGCGCCACGGATTTGCCGTGATAAAATGAAGGCGGCTGCACGGAAGAACGATACGCGTACAGCGCTTGTGTTTCCGCGCCGGGCGCAAGCGCGGAGAAGATTTCCATCGCGAGCAAGTTGCCGCCAAAAACCGGAACCTTCACGGGATCGATCGTGACGCTGGGATAATTCGGCAAGAGCGGGTCCGCGCCTTTGAAATCGCGGTCGGAACCGGCAGCGGTGCGCGAGGTTGCGAGTTGCAGATAATCATACCCGAACTGGCCGGGCGCAAAATTATTCTCCACGAAGTTTCTTCCCACCAAACTTTCAGCCAATCCCCAACCGACGAGCAAGAGGCGGCCGCCGTTCTGCAAATATTTTCGCAGCGCCAGCGTATCGCTCGCCAAACGGCGCGTGGGTGCATTCACTTCACTGTGCCAAACGAGTGTGGAATAAATTCCCAAATCCGCATCGCTCACTTGCTGGCCTTGCACTACGCTATCCGCGAGATCCCATTGCCCGGCGTTGTTGAAGCTTTGCAAAATCCGTTCGTAGAATAAATCGACTTCTCCATCCGAAGGCTGCAACGGACGGCTTGCGCCGTCTTTGGTTCCGTCAACGATCAAAATGCCGTGATCGTGCGTCGCCAATCGCCCGCGCCGCTCTTTCGTTGGCGCGCTGAGATTGCCGTCGCGATCGCGCGCTTGCAAGTAGTAGCGATACAAAACGTGCGGCTGCGCGCTCGCATCGCTGAAGCTCGTAGCATCGGCATCGAGGAGGAAGCTCTGTTCCATGTTCTCCGGCGCCATGCGCGTGAGAGTATAGCCTGCGAAATCTGCTTCGTGATTCGTTGCCAGCCATGTGAGCAGCACATTGCTCTTGCGTGAAGTGGCATCAAAGCCGGCCGGCGCTTGCGGCGCATTTTGCGGCGTAAATTTTATTTCCGGCGAGAGCAAGCTTTCATTGCCTTGTGTATCGAACGCGGAGAGCGCAGCAAAATACGTTTGGCCTTCGACGAGTCCGCGCAGCGTGTCGCTGGTGACGGTCAACGTGTACACGTCATCATAAACACCCCTGCTCTTGCCGAGATGAAGACGATAACCGGCGAGATCGGGTTCGCGATTCGCCTGCCATTGCAAAATTTGTGAAACGCCGTCGCCCGGCTCGCTCGCCGTGAATCCTTTGGGCACATCCGGCGAGTTGGCAACGGTGACGATCATGGCGAGCACGGCTTTCATCACCGAGGTTGCATACGGTACGTTGATGTTGCTCAACACGTCCGCAGAGGTATGCCAATTGGGGCTGAAATCACCTTCATGAATGAACAAAGCCGGAAAGCCGAATTGTTGAAAAGGAAAATGATCGCTGTTAGCGCTGCTTCCGCCGAGCGCCGGCAACAGGTTCGTGTGCTGCGTCGTGAGCCGCGCGAAGAGCTGCGCATAACCGCGCGAATTGTTGTCGGTCAGCACGTTCAAATTCAAAATTTGATCTGCGACGTTGCCGATCATATCCATGTTCAGCATGAGGCCGATATTCATGCCGGTGTTGAAGGCCGTGGCGGCGAATTGCGAACTGCCCCACAGGCCCTGCTCTTCCGCGGCAAAAGGCACGAAGAAAAGCGTGGTTTCCAAATCCGTTTCTGCGAGCACGCGCGCGAGTTCCAGGGTTCCGGCCGTGCCCGTGCCGTCGTCATCAACGCCCGGCGCGAAGAGCTGCGGATCGGCATCGAAGAGAATGGAATCATAATGTCCGCCGAGCACAATGACGCGATCCGTATTGAACGTGCCCGGCTTCGTCGCGACCACGTTTTGTTGCAGGCTGCCGAACACCGGAACCGGATCGAAGCGTACCTCGGCATAGCCGTGCTCTTGAAATTGTTGGAAGAGCCACTCGCGCGCGGGCACGATGGAATCGGAAAATGAAAAACGCGTGCGAAAAGCTTCGAGGCGTTCGAGATAAAGCGTAACACTCGAATCTGAAATCTCCGCATTCAGTTGTTGAATGAGAGCCGTCGTCGCCTTGCCCGTTTGCGCATTCGAATGAAACACTGCTTGCTCGCGCGTTTGCGGCAACGCTCGGTTGAAAACGCGCGCCAGCTGCCAGCCTTGACGCGCCAATGCGCCGGCTTCTTCATCGGAAATTTTCAAAAGCGTCGTCGCGTCTTCTTGCCAAAGCAGCTTGCCGACTTTCGGCAAGATTTTGTTCGTAACATGCGCCGTTCGACTGACGAGATAGTAAGGTTGCGAGAAGGGCGCATCATCCAGAACTTCAAATGCGAGATCGCGCGTTTTGAGCGCGGCGAGATGCGTGCGATCAGCTATTGCAAGCCAGGATAAATCCGTGCGCAAACAAATGGTGAGAGGGAATTTTTGCAATGCGCTCGCCGTTTGCGGCGCAGCGAGGCGAAGCAATACTTCCGGGCTTTGCGCGCGGCTCACGTCCGGCCACACAACAAGAACGGCGATTGCAAGCGGCAGGCTCAAACAAATTAGTTTTTTCATCATCATCTCCAATCTTGATTCGTAACGCGATCCTTAGATAATCATGCTTCGAGATTTTCAACCTTGCGGGCTCATGAGCGGGAGTGCAACCGCAAGTTAGAAAGAATCTTCTGAAATGGCAAACCCGGAGAGCCGTAAAAACCCGCCTTGACCTTTTTGATCTGATTCGGTTACTTGTTGCACGAAAAAAACGGATAAGGAGGAAAATCCATGGGTACGGCTTCGGGTATCGGCCCAGCGTACAACGTCATCCTGCTCTTCGGCCCGCCCGGCTCGGGCAAAGGCACGTGGGGAAAAATTCTGGGAATGATGCCGGGGTTTTATCACGTTTCCACCGGCGATATGTTTCGCATGCTGGACGTGGAAAGCGAACTCGGGCTGCGCGTGATGGAGGTCATCCGCAAAGGCGAGTTGGTTCCGGACGATATCACGTTCAACATGTGGCAGGAGCACATGAAGAATGCGGCGCTCGTCGGCTCGTTTCGTCCGCAAAGAGACGTGCTGGTGTTGGACGGTTTTCCGCGCACGCAGCGGCAAGCTGAGATGTTGCAACGTGTGGCAACGGTGCGCTTGATTTTGCGTTTGGACTGCGAAGACCGCGAGATTTTGATCGCGCGCTTACACCGCCGCGCGGTGTTGCAGGGCCGGGGCGATGACGCCAATGAAGCGGTGATTCGGCATCGTTTCGAAGTTTACGCGCAGCAGATACAGCAGACCCTCGCTTTTTATCCGCAGGATTTACCGGCGTACATCGACGTGTCCGTTCCGCCGGCGCGCATCCTGGCTGCAGTGGGCCGAGCTTTGGAGAAATGCCTCGAGTGTACGTCCTAATCCGGCAGCAAAAAAGCTTTTCGAACTTCAACCTCATTCAACGGCCCACTCTTGCTAGCGCAACGGCGCCGACGTGAGTTGCACCCGCCTCTTTTGCGACACGCGCACACGCGGAGATCGTGGCGCCGGTGGTGATGACGTCATCAACCAACAGCACGGCGCGCCCTTGCAACGCCAGCCCGGGTTTGGCGGCAAACGCATCCGCGACGTTATTCATACGCTCAATCGCGTTCAGGCTTGCCTGCGTGTCGGTAAAACGCACGCGCCGAACGGCGTCGGACCACATTTCCAAATGTAAGTGTTGCGCCAGCGCAGCCGCAATCAAAGTGCTCTGGTTGAATCCGCGCTCGCGTTGTCGCCGCAGGTGCAACGGCACCGGAATCAAAACCGGTTGTGAAGGCAAAATAAAATCGAGCGGTTCGCGCAAACGCTCCGCGGCCGGCGCGCCCAACATTTTTGCAAAAGACGGATGCTCGCGATATTTCATCGCGGGAATGAGCATGGCCATCGCGCCTTGATATTGCCACGCGGCCAGATCAAAATCGCAATGCTCGGAAACGGTTGCGGAGGGATGATCAAGCTTCCAATTACGCAAAGGAGGGATCGGCTCGGCCAGCGTGCGCAACCAACAATTCTCGCAGAGAAAACGATTGTACGTTGCGACTTCAAAGTCCAAGCACAACAAACATTGCGGCGGATAAACGAGCGCGACTACGTCCTCACGTAGTCGCGCCAAAATCTTCCTCACCCCCAACATGCTCATGCCTCACTTCTTTCCGCCGACCGGAAACGAATACGACAAAGCCAACTGCGGCTCGAAACGCCGTTGCACTTTGTAAGTCTGCGTGGTTTCATCGAGACGGAAAGTCCACAGATAATCCATGTAAAGAATCATGAAGGGATAAATTTTATAGCCGAGACCTACGCGCGCGGCGGAGTTCGCATCCATTTTGAACGCATCGGAAAAGGTGTCGATCGCGCGGTCATCATACATGCCGCGCGCAGCGATTTTCGGCACTGCATCCGGAATCGAAGCTTCGACGTGAAGACGGCCGCTCTTGGGCACGCCGTCCAATCTTTCATAACTGCCGGTGAGGCGAATCGTGTTCAACACATGGCCGTAGAGCAAGCCATACGTGCCGCGCGTTTCTTTTTGCAGCGAATCCAATTGTGTTGCTTTATTGTTCTTCGGATCATAACGTTCCAATTCATAAAACGGACCGAAATACGCGGGAGTGAACTCGGGATCGAGGAAGCGCCGCTCCAACTGCGCGCCGATCTCGAATAATCCCGCGATGCCGCTCAAATGAAAATCCACGCCGGCCGCCTGGCCTTTGCCGTGATCGACGATCTTCGCGAGGTCGGCATAGAGCGCGAGCGAGGCGAGTTTGGTTTTGATGATCGGCAACTCGGCGTCGAAACCGAAGATCGAAACTTTATCGTCGGTGCCGCGATAGCCATCGGGGTCGATGTCCGTCACGTAGGTTGCGCCCACCGCAAAATTTTTCAAGATGGGCATGTCCGTGGCGAGTTGCAAAGGACGGTAATAAACGCGCCCGCCGAAAATTTCCGAGCGCCCGAGATTATTGGTCATACTCTCGAAGCCGCCGATGCCATAATCATAATCGAACTCGAGGCCGACCTTGCGGTCTTCATAGAGCAGGGAATTGTTGTAGTAGTTCACGATGAAGCCATGGCCCAAGCGCGCTGCGTCCAAAGCGCCGAGGCGGGCGTAAACGGGATCGGGCTTGCGCTTATAGCTGTAGCGCACGTAACGGATCGCGCGCAAATAGTCATAGCCCTCATCCCAGTCTTCGTTACGGATATGGCCGGTCTCGGTGTTGTAGCGCAGATTGATATCCAAACCCACGCCGAATTTGCCGATACCAACCTCGGGCTTCAAATTCATGATGAAGTAGGGATCGCCGTCGATGACGCCAACGCCCATTCCGCCCATGAGCACGCCGCGATCTTGCAGCGTGTTTTCATAAAAGGAGGCTTGCGCACGAGCATGACTCCAACCCAAACAGCAAATCCCGAAAAAAGCGGCCACCCGAAAAAGTTTTTTTAGCTGCATAAAAGCTTCTCCATAATTTGGGAGTATGAGAAAGGGATTGAGGACTGAATAATCGTAGCGCAGACTTCTGTCTGCAAACCAAGCAGGCAAGATGCCTGCGCTACACGATGACTACGGCCAGCGCGCGAACAAATCCATTTGCCGCGAAACATTCGGCCAACGCACGCCTTCGAGTTCGAGCAGGCGACGCTTGAGTTGTGCGCCCGCGGCATAGCCGCCCAACTTGCCGCCTGCAGCGATGACGCGATGGCAGGGGACAAAAATTGGAATCGGATTGGCGGTCAGCGCTTGCCCGACCGCACGCACCGCTTTGGGGTTGCCCAAGCGCTCGGCGATTTCGCCGTAAGTGAAAACTTGACCGTAAGGAATTTTACTCACGACTTCCAACACTTGACGTTTGAAGCTTTCGGGCACGAAACGCCAATCGATCAGAGTCGAGAAGCGTTCGAGGCGGCGCTGGAAATACTCGCGCAATTCCGTGGTGATTTTCGTCAGCGCCATTTTATCACGCACGATCCACGCTTCGGGTTGGCGCTCGTGCAAATATTCTTCGATCTCGAAGGGTGTGTGTTCGGAGAATTGCAACGTGCAAATGCCGCGCGTCGTGGCCGCGATCCACACCGGCCCGGAGAGCGCGTGATAAAAGAGATCATAATAAATCTGGCGCTGCCGCAGTTGGCCTTGAATCGACGAGCGCAGACGATCGCCCCTCGCCGGCCCTCCCATTTGTTTGACGAGCGTTTCCACGCCGGAGAGCATTTCACGATACAAATCAAACTCGCGTGTACATCCGGAACATTCCGCCACGTGCCGGTAAATGCGTTGCTTCTCTTCCGCGGGAACGTTGCCGAGATACAACGCCATCACCACGTCTTCGTTGATGTGGCCGGTGAGCTGCATGGCACTGCTCAAAGTTAGAATACGAGACCCGTCGTCCATGATCGTTTTCAGGTCCTCTTATACAGCCGGAAAGGCATTGCTTTAAAAAATGCAGATGTTCAACCACGGCTTGGCCGTGGTTTTTCTTTTTGAATTGTGGAGAAGCTCAACTAGGGCTTGGCCACAGTTTTGGATATCGTCACACGGCCTCGGGTTCTTTGCGCCTTTGTGCCGGCGCATACTCTTTATCAATCGCTTTTGCCGGCTTTGATCACGTCGACTATCATGAGCAATTTCACTTCGGGATCAAAGACAACATGCTCAGGCGGGCGGTTCGCGCGCAAACGGAATTTTTGCTCGCGCTCGTTCATCCAAATCTGATGCTTCTCGACGTGCGCGCCTGTTTGCAAAGCGATAGTGATGGGCAAGCGATAAAAAGAGTGCGCTTGCGTTTGTAGCAACTCAAGCTCGACTTGCTTGTGTGCGGCTAGCCAGCGCCATTGCGCGCGCGCTTGCGGATAATCCGGTTGTTCGAGCCATTGCCGGAAAAACCAGTGCAGCGAGGTTCCACTCGCTTCTTCCATCACCGCGCGAAAATCTTGCGTGAGCGCATTGCTCTTTTGATAACGCGCGTAATAGCTCTGCACACCGCGCCAGAAAGCCTCTTCGCCGACGACGTCGCGCAACATGTGCAATACCCAACCGGCTTTGGCGTAATTGTTCGGGTTGAGCAAGGCCATGTAGTTCGTGATCGTTGTATCCAAAATCGGCCCGCGAGGTTGGCGCGCGAATTTGAAATAGCTTTCACGCTTTGCGCTCATATTCTCGCGAAACTTCTCCACACCATCAACGTGCCCGAAGAACAACGCTTCTCCGTATGTTGCAAAACCTTCGCTGAGCCAGAGATGGCGCCAATCCGCTTCGGTAGCGGAATCGCCGAACCATTGATGCGCGATCTCGTGCGCGGTCGTGCCTTCGATATTGCGATCTTTGCCGAGGCTTCTTTCAGCAAAAAAAATCGCGCTTGCGTTTTCCATGCCGCCATAGCGCGTCGAAGATTGCACCAACACGAGCTTCCCGAAAGGATAGGCTCCGAAGCGCGCCGTGAAGAACTGCAACATCTCCGGCACGCGGCCAAAGTTTTGATGCGCATAAGGAGCGTCTTCGGGAAAAACATAATAGCTGATCGGCGTCGCAGCGTTGGTGTCGATTGGAATCACCGTGAAATCCGCCGCGCCGAAAACCATGCAATACGTCGGAATCGGAACTGGTTCCGACCATTGCCAGGTTTTGTTGTCGCGATTTTGCTCATGAACTTTATTCAAGCGCCCATTCGCGATCACCGTATAGTGCGCCGGCAGAGTGAGATGAAAAGAGACGGTGGATTTGTCGGAAGGATGATCGATGCTGGGGAACCAATAGCTGGCGCGGTCGGGCCAGTTATCCGCGAAGATGGAGCGCCGTCCGAACTTGTTGTTGGCAATGATCAAACCGTCTTTCGGCTCGCCATGATAAGAGATCGCGAGGTCAAGGGTATCGCCGCTTTGGGCGTGCGCCGGCAAAGGGACATTCAACGCGCCGCTTTGATGATCAAAAGCAGAATCGTATTGCTCAACGCTGACTCGTGCAATCGTCATCTCTTTCAAATCGAGGCGCAAGTTTTTAGCCGAGGGAATCGAACGAATCTTGATGTTGAGTTTTGCTTCGCCCCAAATGACGTTGCTGGTATCGGAAAGAGCCAGCGCGAGGTCATAGTGCAAGACATCAAACTGCGGCTGGCGGGGGTAGCCGTCGTCGTTTTGAATTGCCTTCTTTTGAGTTCCCCCCTTGAGGGGGGTTAGGGGGGTGTGCTCTCCCGCAGCATCATCAAGATTTCTCGCGTCATCAACAACACCCCCCTGGCCCCCCTCAAGGGGGGAATTATTCGCCGAACAGAAGAGGAATAAAGCTGCAAAGAGAAGTGTCAACGCTATGCGTTTCATTTGACGATCATCTTTGGCATGGTGGGATTTTCAGGATTCACCATCAGCGTTTGCGTGCGTGGATGAATCACGACGTCCATGGCTCCCATCGGAATGCTGCCCAGCAACACTTGATTGCCCAACACCATCGCGTCGGCAACCGTGCGGCGGTTGGCAAATTTAATCACGATCGGACCAACGATCGGCACGCTTTCGATTTTGCCGTTCGCATATTCTGCTTCGCCATACTCAACAGTCTCTAAACCTAATTGCAGGCGAACATGCTCGGGGATGACCATCATATAGGCGCCGGAGTCTACCAACGCATTGCTGGTCATACGACGAACTTCCTCACGGCCAATGAAACCGCGCCGCGCGACTTCGAGGTCGCCTGCATTAATCAACTCAATTTCTGCATGAACGAGACCCATGAGTTTCTCCCTTCATTTGATATTCGGTTTGACTCGAATAAAAACCATGCCCACGCGCGATTCGTTGGCGCGCAGTTGCTCGATCACGTCATCAAAAAACTCGTCCGTGACTTGACGGGTTTCTTTGCGTGAGGACGCGTGGCGAAAGAGAACATTGCCGTATTGATCGCGAATGATGAAGCCCATGTGCGCGGAGAAGATGCCCGGCGTTTTTTGCACGAGGCTGACGATCTCTCCGCCTCGCAGCTTGCTTTTGATTTTCGGCAAGCTCGCGGTCGGAACATATTTGATCGTCATTTGCTGCGGCGCTGGTACGTTTTGCAATTCATTATCCGGCACGCCGAGCTTGCGGAAGAAGTTAGGACGGTCGATAACTTTGGTCATGTCTTCACAAAGCGCGCCGCCGAGTTCTGCGGTCACGTCTTCCAAAAGCCAGCCATTGTTCGGCACCCAATCCGCGTGTGTATAATGGTTGCGTGTCGTGAAAGCGATTTCGCCCTTCTGATAGCGAATGCGCATGAGATTCGCAAACATCTGTTCGTAATTGGAAGCGACCGACATCGCGAGCATTTGCTCGACAAAGGTCACACAATCCGCGCGAGAGAAATCAAGCAAGGGATCGCGGTCATATTTCGCGGTCGGGCCTTCTCCTAAACAGAATAACGCATACGGCGTGCCTTTCGCGCGTTCGGAGTATACGGCGAGGCGCGTAATGAGGTTCGATTCTTTTGTACTCACCTCGCGGAGTAACACGTCAATATCCTTGGCCAGCATTTCGTTGAGCGCCGGCTTGGGCTTCGGCTCCAATTCTTCGCGATAGCGTCTTCGCAGCGCTCCGGCAATCGGCTCGCTCACGAGATAAACTTCGAGCATGGGTTTGCGGCGAAAGTTGGTATTGCGTGTGAATGCGTTTTCGTTGCGCGTCTCATTGCCGATGAACAAAGCCAGCGAGTCGCCGCTGGCGAGGCCGGGGGCCTGCGCGAAGAAAAGCCCGTCATGAATTTCGCCGGAGGGCAGGGCCACGCCATAAGCCTGCGGAAGGAACAACACGCTGCCCAATAAAATTTTCGTAGGATCAACCGCAAGGCTACGATAGGGCAAGAGGCTCGCGTGCGTCATGCCATTGCCGTTTTTAGGCTTCGCAACATGGGCAAAATAACCGGCTTTGAAGTCTCCGATCTTTTTATAGGCAGAGCGAGGCGTCATCGCCGGAAGAACATTTTGGCTGTAGCCGGCAGCGGCGCAGCTCAACATTAAAATTAAAGCAGCCGAACGTGCCCAAACAAGTCGTCGCATAGAAAAGCAGAAGTGAAATTGAACTTTGGTATTTTCAAACGCGGGTGAATATAAAGAATTATGTTTTGCAACACAAACGCGATTTCGAAACGGGCAGGGAGGTGGGGTAAATAACCTTACGAAAGTTTGAAACCTTCGTAAGGTTGATTGGGCGAGAGTGAGAAGAGAGCGGGTTGGCTTATAAACCCGGCGCGGCTTCGGCGCTAGCGCCGAGCAAACGCGCCAACTCATTGAAATGAAATTTGGCTTTGTCAAACTCGCCGAGACGGCGATAGCCGCGAATGAGCAGCTTGTGCAGATTGATCACTTCATCGGGATCGAGCTGATGCGCCAATTGATAAGCCTTCTCGGCATCGGCAACGGCCTGTTTGGGATTGGCTTCCGCGAGCGTGGCCATGGCGAAATAACTTTTGCCGCGACCGGACCAACTGAGCGACGCGCTTTGCATATAATAGGTATAAGCCAGCTTGCGATTGATTTCAGTGTTTTCATTGCCGAGATTCACGCACATCGTGGCGTAGTTGTCGAAATAATTTTGGCCGAGCGTGTCGCTGGGAGTCGGCATGCCGAGAGAATCGGTCGCAATGTTTTTGACGATGCGGAGCATGCGCTCCGCGGCTTCGGGCTTGCGACCGAGATTGCTGAACTCGATGAGCGCAAGTTTCCAGCCAAATTCGTTGCGCGCGCGTTCCGTGCGGAGCTTGGGAAGCATGTCTTCGTAAATCTTGGCGGCTTTCGGAAATTCGCCGCGGCTGGAAAGGAGGTTCGTGCTGTCGCGCATCGTTGCGCCGACGATATTGCCGTCATCCCAGTCCATCCAACGCTTATTGAGATCCACTAAAGAAAGGTATTGCGGAGTGAAGGCCAAATCTTTCGCGCGGCGCAAGGCATCATAGGCATTCGCTTCCGCCAAAAGCTTGATGTGGCACTGCGACTGATAATAAACGGAGGAGAACAACATCGTCGAATCGATCGCGGCTGCTGCGGGCTGGGAAGGATCGGCGATGCGGCTTTCCTGCACTTCCACAGCCGCGAGCAGCTTTTGCTCGGTATGCTTGAAATTCTCCAACGCTTTCGGCCAAGCTTGCACGGTAAAGTAATTGCGCCCAAGCTCGAAATAATTTCGGAACTCACCCGGCTCCAAACGCACGATGGTTTCCCAGGTCGTAATCGCTTGATCGTAATTGAAGGTGCTTTTGTCTGGCAGGCGTTGCGCCAAAAGCTTATACACCGCGGCCAGCAATATGCGCGATTGCGCAAAATGAGGATTCAATTCTACGGCGTTGCGCAAAGCGGATTCGGACTGTTGCAGGAGAGCCACCGCTTGCTGCCTGGCCTTTTCCTGCTGCGTCTTGAGGTATTCCTGCACCACCGGCGCGCCTTTTTGCAATTTTCTAAGACCGTCTACCGTCGCGCGTAATGCGGCAATGGAATCCTCCGGAGTAATGGGCCTGCGACCGGCTGCGGCTTCATCCAAAATACGCCACAGAGAATCGCTTTGTGCGCGGTATTCTTGCGCTTTAACTATCAAAGATTCGGCCTGACTCTCTTCCGTACGCGAAACAAAAAGCTGCTGCGCAAGCGAATCCGCTTGTGCAGTGGTCAAAGGGGTCACGCCCGGCGGAACACGCACGGCATCGAATTTTCGAACTTTGGATTGCGCGAGAACGCCGCTTAAGGAAAAGCACAAGAGCAAGGCTGCGATCACACCCACGCTCTTACAGGGTGCGTTCATTCTCCACCGCCCTTCATCACGTAAACGGTGTCGGTCACGGTCTGCTCGATGTAAATAACGTCATACACCGGCTTATCCAAATAAACCGTGTCTGTGCGCGTAAAGAACAACAAGTCGTGCGCGAATTGATTGATGGATTTGGGCTTCTCCTGCATTTCACGCCTGCTGCCGTACCCCCAAATCTGCAAAGCGGCGACGCCCTTTTTGTCGTCAAACTCGAAGAACAAACTCAACTTCCTGCCCTCATACTTGTAAGTTTGCTCGATGAGACGGACCATGCCGCGAAAAAATTCCTGCGCGACCGGGTTCTGCATGTCTTTCACTTCGATTTGTCCACGCTTGTTGCGAGCGCCCGTCAATTCGATAAAGCCGGTGCGTTTCCAATCGCGCATCAAATCCAATGCGGCTTCGGATTCGCTCAAGTTGATGATCCGCTTCGAGGGATAGACTTCCAACACGTCTTTTTCGTCGAACCCGTTGCTGGTGATGTCGATCACCAACATGCTGTCGATTTTATCTTCGGTGATGAAATATTGTTCGACAAAAAATTTGATCGTCGGCTCGTCTTTGACGATAGCCACCGGCACGGCGCGGCGCGTGACGGTTACTTCCCGGCTTTGCGCGTAAGCCTGCTCGCGCAAAAAAGCCAACCCGAACAGCAACGTCATTAGGGTTGCGAGAATTTGGACATACTTGGTTTTCATATCATCCTCTTGCTATAATTCCCGGAACTTGTCCATATAAAAGCGCGCTTTGTCCATTTGGTTTTTGCGGCGATAGCCGTCAACCAAAAGCCGATAGACGCTTTTCATTTCTTCGACCGTGAAGTTGTCGGCCAAAGCCAAGGCCGTCTCCGCATGTTTGAGCGAGAGTTCCGCATTCGTTTTGGTCAAATCCGCCATGAGCAAATAACTCTTGCCGCGATCTTTCCATGCGATGGTAGCGGCTTGTTCGAAGTATTGAAAGGCGACTCTGCGATCGATTTTCATGGTGTCGAGGCCGAGGTAATAACACATCGCGCCGTAATTTTCAAACATACGGTTGTAAGTCGTGTCCAGCGGCGCGCCGGAGGAGTCTTGCGGAATGTCTCGAATCACTTCTGCGAGCCATGCTACGGCGGTGGCGCGACGCTTCAACTTGGTATATGCGATCATCGCATATTCCCAGCGCACGTCGTCTTTGGCGCGCTTGGTTTGCAAGATTTGCTTGAGCAATTCGTCATAGATTTCCACGGCCTCTTTGAATTTGCCGCGATTCGCGAGCGCAAACGCCGTGTCGCGTCTCACCGAACCCCAAATATTACGATCATCCCAATGAATCCACTTTATATCGGCATCGATTAAGGCGTGCCATTGAGGATCCGGGGTGCGCTGTTTCGCGCGTTTGAGGTGCGCCAACGCAGAGTCGGCCTCGACGGTTTTGCCGCTGTGCTTTTTGTCGACCACGACTCGAATGAGAGATTGCGCTTGCAAGTAAATCGCATCGAATAAGCGCGTCGTATCCATCGCGGCGGAACCCGGCATCGCGGGATTGTTAATGCGTGTATTGCTCACTTCGGCGTAATCCGAAAGAATTTGTTCCGTTCTCTGAAAATTGAAAAACGCCTTTTGCCATTGTTGCTGGGTATAATAGACGCCGCCGAGATTGTAATAGTGCAGATACTCGCCCGGCTCTAATCTTGTCAAAGCGCTCCATTGTTCCGCGGCGCGATCCAACGAAACTTCGCGGGGAAATTTTTCGGCAAACAGCTTGTAGGTCAAGGCAAGATAATGTTTCGTCACCGGCTTGAAGGGATCTAGCAGCAGAGCCTTTTCCAAGTTTTTGCGCGCTTCGAGCAAATTATAGCTCGCTTGTATGGCCATCCTACGGTCGAGAATATCGATCGTGCCATTGCGGCTTTGCGCCGGCGCTTTTTGTTCGGCGGGATTGTTCGAAGCGAGATTGGCATTGCTGCTCTTCGCGGAATCGGCAGCTGGTTTGGGTTGGTTCGCGTTTTTTTTGCGCGCCTCATCCAAAAGAAGCCACAGCGAATCGGTGACGGTATAGTTCCGGAGGCCTGTGGCGCTCAATTGTTTGGCGCTTTTCTCGCGTTCGCGCGCTACAAATAAAAAATCCGCAATCGTGTCGGCGCGCGCGGCAATTTCAGGCGACACACCAAGCGGGACTTTGCCTTTGCTCCAGCCCGAGCCGCCTTGGGTGCCTGCGCAGCCGAGCAGCGCGAACAAAATATATAAAACCACGCAAAGCGAGATGGCCTTGCTCACAGTCATGGGGTCGGCGCGCCTTTTGATCTTTTTTCCCACCACGCTAAAATGATGTTATAAAACTTGTCCGTTTCTTCTTTGGTCGGATCTTCTTCCGACATGCTGAGCGACAGGACCTCTTTGGTCTCATCCTCGCGCCCGGCATTGCCTTCGTGCAGCGTGAAGCTTTTCTTGCGAAAACCCGTGTCGCGCAGCAGAATCGCTTGGGAAACGTCGTCTCTTGAAACCAGCAGCAAACCGATATCCTGGGATTGCTTGTTTGCCAATAGGAACAAATCATAGCTCTTCGCCCCGGCATCAATCGTCACTTTCGAAGTGATATAGCCGGAATTATGCCGCATATATTGCTTCACAACCAGCGGCAGCTCGACTTCATTCGCCGTCATCCAATCCGTCAACTCTCCAAAGAGTTTGTTGAAATCGATGCTCGTGCGCGTTTTTTTGAGGTCGTCCGCGGTCACCCTCGTCACGTTTGTGCCCCCCGAGCCGCTGCCAGTGCGATTCACGCCCGTGCCTCCCGCGCGCCCGCCGCGGTTATAACCAGTTCCACCACCGCCACCGCCGCCCGAGCCTACTTTTGCAGAAGCAAGGCCAGGGGTATAGCCTTGACCTTGCCCGGGAAAGCCTTGTGGCAACCCCATTCCGGAAGGATCGGATGGGTTGTTCGAGGAATATCCATTTGTGCCGAATTTAAGATCAGGCACGGCCAGCGGATTTTTCGAGCCGACGATATTTCCGAACGGCGCGCCCGTGCTTGCGCCGGGCAACGCCGGCATTCCTGATTTCACCAACTCCGCAATTTCATCTTGAATGACCGCAACCTCAGACATGGGAACATAGTCATCTGCAACCGCTGCGACATTACTGGCCCCGGCAGGCGCAGGGCCGGTTTCGCCGCCGCCACCGTCTTCGCTTACTCTTTTCTGCTCTTTACGCTGCTCTTCGATCTCGACTTTGGGCAACTCGATATAGTTCAGCAATGTGACGGTTCTCATTGTTTGCCCCTTTTCTAACGTCGTCCAATAAAGGCCGATCCCCGCAAAGTGCGCGATCACGGCACACACAAACGCGATGATCGTATATCTTTGCTGCCGTTGTTTAAGCTCAATGCCGCCGTAAGGATGGAATCCGATCGGCAATATCGGCTCCGGTTGAAGGCCTTCAACCACCCATGTTTTGATAGCTCGCACTGTTTCGCTGAAGGAACGCGCTTTTTTTCGCACGGGCACGGGTTGCACGGCGATTTCCGGCTTTGGCGAAAAAAGCTCCGCATCGCTACGAGCCGTCACTAAAGCTTCGCGCTGCTCCACCAACCATATGCGCAAGGTCGCGGCCGGTATTCCCGCAGCCCGGGCGAATTTCCGGCGATTGAATTTGCCGGCTTCGCTCTCGCAACGCTTCAAAATAAAATTTTTGAAAGCTTCGCTAAAGCGCACTTCACTAAAGACCGCTTCGCCGTTGGATTTGACCATTGCGTCGGGATGATCGACACGATACTGCAAAACTTCAATCGTAATTTGATCTTCACGAGAGCGGCCGCGCCGTAGTGATTTCACCGGGGGGCGCGGAGACTTGCGCCGAGGTTTTTTCCAACCCAACAGCAAGCTCACTCTGAGCCGGCGCCTGGTTTTATAAGCAAATGTACGACGGCGTGTGCGACTAGTCTGCGATTTCGTTTTCATTTTAGAATGGAATCAAGTGAATATGCTGAAGTGAGACGGCGCCGGCGAAGCTCAGTTCATGCGAACCAAAGTCCGGAGACGCGATTTGGGGTTGGCTTCCGGCATCGTTCTACTCAGTTTGATCTCGCTAGCGATGCGGTTGCGCTCGACGCGGAGTCTGTTTTCGGGAGAGCGATACAGCTTCTCGTCGGCAGAATGCCATACGAGATAATAGTAATAATTGCCTTCGGGTGGATAGCTGCCGTCTTTCAGCTTCCAGTCCCAAAGCTTCTGACGCAAAATCTGATTGTGCATCGAGCTTTTGCCCACGATCGTCGAGTCGCGCAAAATAATCTGCCCCTCGTCATTCTTCAAAAAGAATTCGCCTTTGACCGGCCCCCATCGCTCCGTTTCGATCAAGTTCAAGCTGAAGCGGAAAGTGTCCACGGGTGAATTCACCAGCAAACCGCGGCCGCCCAGCTTGGTTTTATCATAAGCTCGCAACGCTAGACGAAAGTCCGTGGTCGGAATCTCATTCGTGCCGATCATTTCCGGCTCTTGACGATGAAAATCCGCAGTGACAGAGTCTTCCACCGTGACTTTGATGTTATCGTTCAACTTTGTAAACAAACTCAAGTAACGTAACAGCAAATGAGCGCGTTTTGCATCCGGCGGCGTCACGAAATTGCTCTGCACATTCGACGTACTTTTTAAGCGTTCGGCGAACTCACGAAAGGCCGTCATATACCCGGGCGTATGATTGCGTTTCATCTCATCAAAGATGCCGGCGCTGTCGCGCGGCACGTAGAGCCTGCCGGAAGTGCGCTCGGCCTCCTCGATTCTTTTGAGCAAAGCTACGGCGCCAATCTTCGGGCGATTTTGCAGCTCTTCTTCAGACAGGAAAATTTTTTCGGGCTCGAGCGGAAGAATGCTATCCTGATCGGCGGCAAAGAAGATCGCTTTGGGCAGTTGCTGCAATTGCTTCACGAGGCTGCTATCAAGCGTGCGTTTGATGTACTTTTCCGTGATGAAGAGCGTATCGTAGGCGGATTCGACCAGGAAAGCGTGCGCGAGGCTGATGGAAGGACGCCTCGGCACTTCCGGCTCGGTCCATTCCATGGCATAGAGCGAGGGATTTTTATCGAAATTAAATTCAAACCCCAGCTCCGGCGAGCCGCTGCTGGCAAGGCTCAACTCGTTGAGAGGGTAGTTGTAGCGGAAATTGAGGGCGACGCCTTCCATGACGTTGATCCTCGCGTCCATGAGCGCCGCTTCCCGGCTGAAGCCGAAACGCATATAGCCCAAACGCTCGCGAAAACCTTCGATGGCGAACCTGGGCACGATATCACGTTCATTATAAGCGACGCTGAACAACGCGCGAAAATTGCCGTAGCCGATGGCGATCCCGGAATTGAAAGCGCGAGGCAACGGCGCCGCAACACTATCGCTCAAGGCCGTATTCGGCCGATTCAGATGATTGAAGCTCATCGCCACGGTGACATAACGGCTCGGCACCGCGACCATCCCAACACCGAGATCCGGAAAGACCCATTTGGAAAGCTTGGCGAGAGCAAGATCGTTTTCAACTTCCAGCTTGAAAGTACTACGATCAAAACCGCGATGGGAGAACCCGACATTCACACCCACGGCGAGCCTTTCACCCCATTGCTTGGCCAACAAAGCGTTCAGCGCGAGGGCGTTGAACATCGGAGTTTGCAACATCTGGCCTTGTATGCCATAACCCAATTCGTCGAAACCTGCGAGAGAGCGATGCGAGGCGGTGAGGTTGAAATAGCTGTGATTGAAATCAAAACCTCCCACCAAGCCGTAATAAAGCACGCGCGTGCCTACGGCGAACAACCGATCCTGATAAGCCGCAATCGCCGGGTTGACGATGCTCGCCCGGCCATCACCACGATCAGCCGGATTGACCAATATCAAGTCTTGCGCCGAGCTGAATCGGGTTCCGAGAGCCGTTATGACTAGCGCGATACCGGCGCACAAGTAGCGGTTGATTTTCTTTCTAGAGACATTCACGATCTTGAACCCATCCTTTGGCGGCAAATGAGAGTCAATAAATGACACAACCCTTCTTCCCGTTTGGAGAAGAAGGGCCTCGTCATTATCGAATCAAAACGATTTGGCCGCTGCCGATTTTCTTGCCTTGGTCTTCTAAGATCCAAAGGTAAGAGCCGGGCAGTTGCATTTCACCGTTTTCGCTTCTGCCATTCCAGGCAAAAGTGTGGTCATTATGATTCGGTTCGTTGAAGTAGCGCACGCGTAAGCCGCGCATGTCGAAGATGTGCAAAGCCGGTCGTACCAGCTTTTCGCCGGGAAAAACGATCTTTGCCTCGTCGTTTGCGCCGTCTTCATTCGGCGTGAAGGCATTGGGATTGGCTTCCACTTTGGGCTCGCCGACACCTTCGCCTACGAGCGCGACTTTTTGAATTTCAATTTTTGTCGAATCATCGAAGCGCGATTTCTCCAGCACCAGGCTATCCGGAAAGACGCCCGCCACCACCGGCTTGAATACGACGGTGATGAATTGTGATGCGCCCATGAAGATCGGCAGTTCTTTCGGCAACACCGAATATTCACTCCGCTTTTCAGGATATGCCTTGATCCGAATGCGCGTGCCCGGTGTGCAGTTGGTCAAACCCAGTTGCAGCGGCTTCTCCTTGTTCACAAGCACTTGGCCAAAATTCAGCTTTTCTATCTCGGGCCGCACGCAAATGTCGCCGTCCTTCACTTCGCCTTGCAAATCGATACGCTTATTCCGCTGTTTGGGATCAGTATTGGTGACGGTGAAAGCGTCCTTGAACATGCCGAAATCATAGCCGTTGAACTGAACCAAGATCGTTATGCTGGCGTTTCTCGGCAAGAAAACCGGAGTGGGCGGCGCCGACACGATAAAAGCGTTTTTATCAATCACCGGGTTGAAAGAGCTCAATACCAAAGTATCACAACCGAGATTGACGAGCGTCAACAACTCCTGTTTTTTAGCATCGAGAAAAACCTGGCCGAAATCGATAAACTCTCTCGTAACGCGCAATACCGGAACGTCATCGAGGCCGGTGCCGCTCACCTTGCGCTGCTCTTCCTGCGTTTTACTTTCTTCCAATTTCGCGATAACGCGAACCATGTTCTCAAAAGTAGCGGGCCGGATGGGCGTAAAGATCACCTTGAACGTTTTGACTTCATTGGGGAGCAGCGCTCCCAATGGCAGCGGCTTTTCCAAGTCAAATGCGCTTTCATCGCTTCCGATAAAATCAATTTTTCCCACTTCCAAAGGCGAGCGGCCAATGTTCTTTAAGCTGCACACCGCGGTAACGGCGGTGTGTAAACAGACGTCGCCGAATGGGATAATCTGCGAAACATACAAACTTCCCGTTGGCGCGTTGCCTTGCAATTGCACGAAGAAGGGGCTCGCTGTCCTGCTTTGATCATTACTCCAAATCTTCAACTGTGCCGTCTTTTGTCCGACGGACTTGGGTTCGAATTTCACAAAAAATTTCAAGCTGTCATTTCCCGCAATCGTCGTGTCGGGCGAAATGGTGATGCCCACGATGCTGAAATTAATTGAATCAGCTCCGGTGATCGCCAGCGAATCGAGGCGCAAGTCGCACATCGTTTTGTTGAAAACTGTATCCGGCAAAACGCTGTTGCTGCCCACACCGGTTGCCGGGAAGGCCAACAACCTCGTGCCAGAAATTTGTGGTGAGACGCCGCGTCCAATCAATTGCACGACCGTCGGGCCGGTAACAGGATCGGTGAAAATGGTTAACGTGCCATGATGCTCCAGAGTGTCCGGGGGTATAAAGGTCACGCAAATATTCGTGCTGTTTTGTTGGCCAACGCCGAGGAAAAATTCGCTCACAGGAGTATCTAAACGAAAAACCCCGTCGTTCGGCGAGACCGACCAATTTACGACCGCCAAACCAACCGTACCGGTATTCACAACGGTAAGGCAAAGCGTCGTGTCATTCCCAATACAAACGTCCGGGAATTGCAAGGGATTCGGGCCGGCAACCAGGCCGCCGGTAACGCCGTTTCCGAGCAGCCGCACCACGACTGGATTTTCATTCAGATCGTTGCTGCCTATGGTCAACGTTTCGTTATATGCTCCGCTTCTGCTGGGGCGAAAAATAATCGTGACCACAGAGTCTTGCGCGCACGTCAGGGTGAAAGGCGGTTGCGTCGGGCTGGAAAAATCCGGATTGGAAAATACGAAGCTGCTCACGAGCAAATTCACCGCGCCATTGTTGGCAATGGTGATTGCGAGAGAATCGGGCTTGCCTACGAGCACATCGCCAAAGTTGAGAGTGAGAGGCGTCACCTTGATATCCGGCAAAAACACGCCGTCACCGCTCAACTCGACTTCAAAGGGGTTTTCGTCGGGATCGTCGCTGAACACGCGCAAAGTCTCGGTGTACGTGAGATTCGCTTTCGGCTCGAAAACCAAAACCACGTCCGAACTTCCTTGCGGTGGAATCTTGAACGGCGCAGTGGCTACGCTGAAAGGTGCATTCACGCTAAAAGAACGAACGGTCAACGTGCAATTGCCCGTGTTGAACAGTTTATAAATGAACGCGCCTTTATTATCCATGCCCGAGCAGGTTTGCACTTCAACAGGTGTGAAGACCGCCACACTGTCGCCATGAATGTCCGGCACATCGCCCGTGCCCTTCAAATTCACAACCACAATCGGCTCATCTGGATCATTGCTGTGGATCAACAAATTGCCGTTGTCGGTTTTCGCGATGCTGGGCTTGAAAAGCACTGTAACTTCGTGAGCACCGTTCGCGGCGACCGAGAAAGAGAGCGGCGGTCGCGCCCAAAACGCGGGATTGGTGAACTCCAAATTCGTGACGTGCAGCAGACCTTCTCCCACATTTCTCACTTCAATGAGGGTCGAGTCGACCACGCAATCCGTGCCGAAATCATACGTCACCGGCGAGACGTCAATATCCGGCGGCGGCGGCGGAGCGCCATTACCGCGCAGAATGACGACGACCGGGTTCTCGTTCGGGTCGTTGTTCCAAATCCGCAGCGTATCTACATAAGCTCTTTCGGCCTTCGGCGAGAATGCGATCTGAACCACGCTATCTTTGTTACACGCCAACGAGAACTCTTGGGTGTCAATTGTAAAAGCCGAATCCGAGAACGTGAATTTATCTACGGTCAAAACACTTACGCCCCTATTGGCGATCGTCAAAGGCAACTTTGCGGAAAGATTGACTTGCACCGGGCCGAAATCAAGCTCCAACGGCGTGACCTCGATATCCGGCAGAAACACGCCTTCGCCTTTCAACGCCACTTCGAAGCGTGACTCGTCGGGATCGTCATTATTGATCACCAACGTATCACCGTGAGCACCGTTCGTTTGCGGCGTGAAGCCTAACGTAATATCCAAACTCGCACCGGGAGCAACGAACTGCGGGGTGGTCGGCGCGATTACTCCGAAAGCGCCGCCAATTTCGAAAGACTGCACTGTCAGCGTGCAAGTGCCCGTATTACGAAGCACGTAAACCAGTGTATCCGCATTGTCAATGCCGGCGCAGTTCTGCACTTCCACCGTGTCGAATACCGCCTCGTTCGCGCCCGCAATTTCGGGCGCGCCGCCTTGGCCGCTCAATGCCACGGAAACGATGGCGTTATTCGAAGCGTTGCTCACAATCTGCAATTCGCCGGTTGCCGGTTGCCCGCTTTGCGGGGCATAGCAAACGAGAATCGTCTCTTTGCCCGCAACTGGAATCGTGAAGTTGGTCGGAGGCAAAGTGAAGAAAGCAGTATTCGAGAAAATCAAATTCGTGATGCTCAACGGCACAGCGCCGTTGTTGGAGATGGTTACGGGCAAGCAAATCGTATCGCACACGGTTCCAAATGGGAGCGCGAGCGGATCGACGCCGATCATTGGCGCGACACCTTCGCCGCGTAACACAACCACTTTGACCGTATCGTTGCTCGTGAACGTCAACGTCCCCACAAAAGGTCCCACAGCGTTTGGCGTGAACGTCACGTCAACGGCCATCGGGGCTTTGCAGGTCAAGTTGAACGGCATCGCATCCGTGGTGAAAACCGGATTGTTGATCGCAATATTCGTTACGCGCAAAGTGTCGCCGCCCTCGTTCCTTACGATGACCGTTGAATCTTCACTGCTGCCCACGAGTACTTTGCCGAAATCAAGTGTGTCCGGTTCGACGGCAATTTTCGGAGTCGCGGTGGCTTTGCCGTTCAATGGAACGGTCCATTGCGGCGTGTCCGGGTCGTTGCTGAAAATGTGCAAAGCGCCGGAGAAGTCGCCGCCGGTTTGCGGCTTGAAGTGCAGCGTCACGCGTGCATTGCGTTGCGGAGGAATGACCACCGGAAGCGGAAGTGCAACGAAGGAAAAAGCGCCATCGACAATAAACGAGGAAATCACCAACTCACACGTCCCGAGATTGCTGATCGTGTAAACAGCCGAGCTCGAGTCTTGTTCGTTCGCGCATTCACGAATATCGACATTCGGAAAAACGAGCGGGGTGGATGTTCCGGCAATGTCCGGCGCACCGCCTTGACCGTTCAATGCAACTACAACGGTGTCGGCATTTGCAGCATCACTCAGCACGAGCAAATCGCCCGAAGCCGGTTGGCCGAGAATTGGAGCATAACCCACCCAAACCGTGTCGCTTGCGCCCGGTGCAACTTGAAACGGCGTAGTGCGCGAGGTGAAAAACCTGGGCTTCGTAAATACCAAACCCGTTACGTTGAGAGTGCGCTCGCCGAAATTTGTAATGACCGTTGACAGAAAAGTGGTGTCGCAAACCGAACCGAAAGCGAGCGCATTCGGCTCGACTTTGATGTGAGCAGCAGGTTTGACGCCGTTTCCAATCAAAACGATTTCGATGGGATTGTGCTGTGGGTCGTTGCTGAACACTTCCAAAATTGCGACGTGAATGCCTTCGTCTTTAGGATGAAACGTAACCGGCAGGTTCGCGATATCGCCTTCATTCAACATCACTGGAAAAATAAACGACGATTCGAGGCTGAATGCAAAAGCGTCCGTGCCCGTAATTCTTGCCGAAACGATTTGCACCTTGCACCGCTCGGCCCAAACTTGCGCGCTGTCCGTTTTCGATTCGCCCGCGAGAACGTCACCGAATTTGACCGTATCTTCTGCGGCGATGACCGGAGGCAGAACTTTGACCGGAATCGTCAAGGTAGCTGGATTGGGCCTGCCATTCGATTTAACACTTACCCGAATATTGAAATTTAGCGGCAGAGCGTTGAAGTTGAATGGCGACAAAGCCAAGGTGTCATGTGGCTGAATAATGAACTCGGTGAAAGCCAACACGTCACTTAGTGAGATATTTTGTACTGTGCTTGACTGAAGGAAATCAAAGCTATACACAACATCTGCGGGATTGACACGCAAAACACAATCACTGGGATTGACAATGAAGGTTTGGAGTGAGGCGGAATCTCCCTGGCACAACTCCAATGAAGGCGGTCTAGCGAACAGCACGATCTCCGGCCCAATGCCCTCGCCTTGTAATTCCACCGTAAAAGGACTTTGCGAGGTATCGTTGCTGAAGATTTGCAGCGTTGCCGTATAAACCTTCACTTCTTTCGGAGAAAAGGCCACCAAAACCTTTGCGCTACCTCCCGGCAGAACGCTCAACTCATCCGCATCGATTGTAAAAGCAGAATCGGATATCGCAAAGGAATCAATAACCAGCAACCTGCTGCCGATATTGGAAATGGTGATGGGGAGTATTAACGAGCTGTCAGTACAAACTCGACCGAAAACCAACGGTACCGGGTCCACGACGAGGTGCGGACCATTCACGCCCGCGCCCGTGAGCGGAACGATCACGGGGTTGTGCTGCGTGTCATTACTTCTAATCTTAAGTTCGGCGGCGTAGTCTCGTTCTTCACTGGGTGCGAAAATGACCGTCACTTCAACACTGCCACCGACCGGAATTGTAATGGGCGTAGAGGAAGAAGAAGAAAAAGCCGGATCGTTGAAATCAAATGAAGTCACCACCAAATCTGCGGTGCCGATATTCGAGATCGTAAGCTGCAAAGAATCGGTTCTATTCAACCGTACTTGCCCGAAGCCGAGGCTATCCGGATCGACGACAATAAACGGCTGCGTGAAAGCTTCGCCGCTGAGTGTGACATCGAATTGTGGTGCTGCGGGATCATTGCTGAAAATACTCAAAGTAGCAACGTGACTGCCCGCGGAGCGAGGAGCAAATCGGAGAGAGACTTCGAGACTACCACCCGGGTTGACAAACGCGTTTGCAACCGGGGTCAAAATTGCAAACTGCGTGTCGTCGTTGAGCTCGAGCCTCGTGATCGTTAGAGTGCAAGCACTGAGGTTTCTGACAATATAAGTTTGTTGATTCGAATCATTGACTGCCGTCGGATCAAAAACGATTGCATTGGCGCCGCCTATCTGCGGACCGACCGCGTTGGCAGAAACGATAATGGATGACCCGCTCAATGGCTGACCACTGCGCTCTGAAGAAACCTCCAAGCGTTGCTCCCCCAATTCCGAACCCAATTGCCACACCACTTGCGCAATGCCGCTGTTATCGGTAAGAACACTGACGTCAACTGGTTGGCCGGTTCCCAAGATCACGCGGAAACGCACCGGATGGCCCGCGAAAGAATTGCCGTATTGATCGAGCACCCGGGCTTGGATGGGATTGGCTAATGCACTATCGGTGCAACCTACTTGACTATTACCAGCAACGAGTTGAAGACTCACCGCAAAAGGCGGTTGATGGCGCACGGCATAAAGCTTTTTAAAACTCGGAACGTAAATCGTGCCGTCGGGGCCAAACGCAGGCGAGTACTTGCACTGGACATTCGGCAATTGCCACAAAACTTCTTTGTTCGGAGATAGCTTGAACAGGCCGAAATTCGTGCTTTCATTTACAATGTAAATATCGCCGGAAGCATCGACAACGGGCATGGTTTTATAACGCGAGCTGCCGAGGTCAAATGTCCATTTTTCTTGACCATTCGGATTTAAAGCGATCAGCAAACCGGCATTGAAACCGGCGAAGTAAATCGTCCCAGCGGGGCCGAGTGCAGGTTGAGAAGGTGGGCCGAAGGAGGTGTTATAAGAATAACTCCAAATTTGATTGCCGGTTTGGGCATCGAGCGCAAGCACGAGGGGATTGGTGAGAGACCCTGCGTAAAGAATATCACCGCCGGCATTGTTTGCAATCCAAGCGACCTGATCTAAAGAAGGAAGAAGCCAGCGTGCGATACGCCGGCAAGAAGAGTCAAAAACGAAGATACTGTTTCCGGCCGGAACGTAAACTCTCCCATTTTGAGCGATCACCGGTGTGTTGTTCGGCTTTAAACCATCGAGGCTGCCGATACACAACAAAGTTCCAGACGGGCTAAAAACATAAAGCTGACCGTCGTCAACAGGTATGTAGATATTGCCGTTTTTATCAATGTTCGCCGAATTACCGACATACCCACCAACTTGTGCGCGCCATTTCAAGGTTCCATCAGGGTTAATCGCGAAAAAACCGCTTTCGTGCGACCCAACATATATCGTTCCGCCGTTGCCAAGAGTCGGAGGAAAACTAAAGGTCTCATTTTGGTGAGAGAATCTCCATTTTTCTGCACCATCAGGATTCAGCGCGTAGACGAATTGATCCCCTCGGCTTGTAAAAATAATCGTAGCATCCTCTGCGATCACAGGTGATTGGATTTTTTCAGCGCCAATCGCTTTCTCCCAAAAGAGATCAGGGATATTCGGGCCCTCAACTTGCGCCCTTCCGGACAGCCCTGCGTCAAAACGATATATTGGCCAGGGTGAACCAGCGGTAGCATAAACAAGTTTTGCTAACAACAGCAACAGTGTGAGCATTACCGGAATCCCCGGGAAGCTGTTCAAGCACTGGGCGCTAAATCGAGTTCTGAGCATGCTCATTCCTGAAGCAACGCATCGAACGGTTTGCTCTGTGCTCTGTTTTTTTTTCATAATCTTACCCTCACCTTTAAGCATCTCAAGATCGAGACCATCCTTCGTCCGCAACACATGCTTAGAGATGAATTGAGTAAATAAAATGAGAACCCGATAATAATGGTAAACAAAGACCTACTTGAACAGTGATAAAAACTAGAATTTCTTCGGACAGAAAACTCAGCCAATCTGAGGGTGCAAGCGCGGGATGTTAAACGGAGACAGCTTGGAGAATTTTGAAAGTTTTCAGTCGTTTTAGTGAAGTTTAACTTAGAATCTGGGATCGCAAAAGAGGTTAAAAACGAAAGCCGGCAAATTTTCCGTTTATCATGTCTTCTGAATTTTGCAAAGAATAAACCAAAGACGTGGGAAAGAAAATAAATTGCAGAAACAGACTTTGTATCGGGCGACTTTGTAGGCAAGGGATTTGAATTGTTGATCAGGCGTGATCAACTTGCTATACCGTTTGGGAATCAGGGCGTCCGCTCATTAGAGGGTATGGCTAAATCTATCTTAAGACACCCCTCACAAAGCTGCGCTTAATTTAATTTTTTTTGAAAGAGATGCAAGATTTATTTCTATAAATTTGCACTGTTTATTGCCTGCTCATAGCCTGTGCAATCCTTATTCTTACCTCCTCGCCAAGCCAAGAACTCTGTTGTCAACTATTAGACACAAAGCATTCGCTATAATTCACATTTAGCTGGTTTTTATTTATGCATATAAACTGTATTTCGGTGCATTTATTTGAAAAAAAAATGAACGCCGTTGCTCTCAGCTTTTGGCCAAGGGCAACGGCGTTATCATATAGCCTTCACGTGAAGAATTATGATTCTCACAAACCGCGTCTAGAAATCCGGGGTCATTTTGCGAGCAGCATCTTTTTGAGCTGAGAGAAATTTTTGCCGGTGAAGCGGCAGAAATAAATTCCCGAAGCCTGATCTTTTGCTTCCCATACGACACTGTAATAACCGGCTTGTAGCCTTTTATCCAACAATGTAACAATTTCCTGGCCCATCGCATTCAGGATAGTGAGTTTTACAATGCCTTGTTCCGGCAGTTCAAAGGTAATCGTCGTTCGGGGGTTGAATGGGTTCGGATAGTTATAGCTCAACGCATATTCAGCCGGAATCGCGTCAACTCGAGAACCTGCGACGCCAACGATCACCGCAGCCGGCGTATTTATGCTTTGATTCCCATTGACATCAAAAGCCGTGATACGATAGCTGTACGTAACACCTTCGGATACGTTCGTATCAACATAAGAAGAATCCACCGTGCGCACGATCGGTTCGGCTCTCATGCCTTTGTAGATGGCATAATAGGCCAAGTCTTCTTCTCTGTTTGCTTTCCAGCTCAAGCGTACACCAGTGGCAGGATTGCTCGCCACAAAACCGGCCGGCGCAACCGGCGCGATATTGTCCACCGAAAAACCGCTATCCACTTTCGAATCGACGAAGCGGCTGAAAATATCATAAGCCGAAACCATGAAAGTCGTATAATTTCTCCCCGTAGCATTTGAATCCGTCAAAGTCGGGGCGACATAACTGTACACTTCAAAGCCGGGATGCGAAGGTACGCTCGCGATATAATCCCATGCCGTGCTATCGGCAACCGCGACACGATCGCCTTTTTGGCCGTGCCGAATGCCGTAATCATACAACGCAGCCATGCTCGGGGCTTTGATCACGCGATAGCCAGTGGCGCTTGCAGCATTGAAAGCTTTGACCGCGCGCCATAAAACGTAATGCGACACCTCGTTGTTGAAGGATTCATTTGGAGAGGGAAACCACGACACATGTGCTTGCTTGCCTTGATCGTTCGGCACGTCGCGCACTGCGATGATATCCGGCGCAGCCAGCCACGTGACCCACGCGCGAATTTGCCGCCCGAAACTGGAGCCGGCCCAGCTTTTTCCATCAAAGAAAAAATTATGTCCCACAAAGCGCGTGCGTCCATCCATAACCATGCGTGCATTGCCTTTGCTCACGCTGAAATCCACCAACACCAAAAAACGCGGCGCCGTGAGATTGAAAGCATTCACCTCAAAAAAATGCGCAGAGAAATCATTCGGCGGTAAAGGCTCCACAACGTCGAGCAGCACGTCAACAATCGTCGTGTCGTCACTCGCGGAGGCAACAATAATGCGGACCTGATCTGACTCAGTCGTGCTCGCATTGAGCAAATCAACTTTCACGCGGCGCAGATCATAGGTATTCGCCGCGCCGCGCAAATCAGAAAGTACGGAAAAATTAACGAGGCCGGTCGCGGTCGTTAAGAATTGCTCTTGCATAAAACGATCATCATAACCCAGTTCGGCCATGCCCTCGGGATAAACCACAATCGGCGACACACCAAGCGTATCGTTCGTGCTGTTCTCATCTTGTTCGAGCGTAGTCATTGCCATGAGTGAATAATTTCCGGGAGCCGGCGTGCTCCAATTGAAAATCGAGCTTGCTTGCGCGCCGGACGCAAGGCTCAACGGATTGGGAGGATTCGGCAGCATGGCTGGGCCGTCATTAACGCGATGGCGCACGAACACTGTGCTTTGATTGTTCATTCCAAGATTGGCAATGCGCGCGACGCCGGTTTGCGTCCCGAATAAAACAAGATTGGGAAACGGCACGTCCAAATCGATCGTGCTCACGTCATTCATCGAAGTGGTGAGCGCCGTGAGGGTGAAATCATCCACGAATAAGTTGGCGGGTGAAACAACCGCGCTGTCCGGTTGCGTCATCAGCGTGAAGCGGAATTGCAGCGAGTCCGCGCTCCCAATAAAACTGCTCATGTCTAAATCAGAGGGATAGGAAGCATTGTAACTAGCGAACGTGAGAGGAAGCGTGCCGACCATGTCCGCCGGCGTATCCCAATAACTCCACACGCTGTTGCTATACGCGCGCACTTCGACCATAAAAAAATCGTTATTCAAACCGCTGCCCGCGTACACGGACGGATCAAGCACACCTTGCAGTTTGAAGTCTGCCAGCAATTGGCGAGTGTTTGCCGGCAGTGACTTGATTTGAATGGCCGGTGAAACCAAAGCGGTCTTTGCGCCGGGAAGATAGTTTCCCGAGGTTTGATTGAAGCACGCCGCGCTATTCGGAGCGCTAGCCGAGGCCGCATTCGAAATATGCCAAAGATTGGGGCCACCCGGACCTTCCGCGAGGAATTTCGCGGCGCCCGTATCACCCGCATCATCCGAGAAAATGACATTGGCGTTGTTCAAAACTTTAATGTCATCCACACGCCAACCGAAGAGCGAGGGATCGTCCGCATGTGAAAAACTTTCATCCGCTCCTAACTCGAAGCGAACCCACACCGTGCGCCCGGCGAATGAGGAAAGATCAAACGTCGCGGGCGTCCATTCACTCATATTCCCAGCCCATCCTGCCACGCCGGCGCCATAACGCAGGTGAAAGCCATAAGTACTTTGCGCGCGATATCCACCAACTGGGGTAATGACATTGAAAATTTCGCCGTCCGTGGAGAGCCGCACCGTGACGGCATCCCAAGCATCGTATCCCTCGGGTGTGCCGCCGGAAGGCTCGATGTTATAACTCTGCATGAACGTCAACGTGAGGCTTTGGCTGTTCGGCAATGTGATCGCAGGAGAAGTCAAGCTTTGCACCCAATAATCATCATAGCCGCCCATGGCTTTGAGGCCGCACCAATAAGATTTGCCCGCAAATGCGCCAGTCGTGCTCGGGTGCCAAAAAGATTCGCTCCACAAATCTTGAAATTTCCAATCCGGCGCGCCGCTATCGAAATTCTCCGAATAAATTGCTTCATCGAATCGTTCGCTCTGCAAAAGCGCACGGGTGTTTTTCTTTTGATGAACAACAGGAAAAGGCAGATAAGATTCCGTTTCCTGCGGCTTGGCGGTCATCACTTGCTTACGGTTTTTGTCTCCCGCAATCGCAGAGCGAACGATGGCATCACTGAGCAGCAGCAAAAGCAAACTTGCACCGAGAAGCTTGCGCATAAGAGGTCTCTCCGGCTTGGGGCGAGGTTTTTTCTTTGTGCTTTTATATACCGGCAGAGCAAGAGTATTGAGGAAGTAGGTGAATGATAGATCGAGGAGGTTCGTGTCGAGGCGTTAAAGAGTCAAGTCAGCGCAAAAAAGCAAAGATTTTCACACAAAGGCGCAGAGCCGCAAAAGGTTCCACAAGGAAAAGCTTTGCGGGTTCTTTTCGTCTTCGCAGCTTTGCGTGGGCTTTTGATTTTCTCGCGGACTGCGACTCGTTCGCGTTGTGCTTTAGCAGCACAACCCAAAAATTTGAATTCCTTCCAAAACAAAAAAACCAAGACCCCTCGCAGAACCTCCCGGCTTTTTTGACCGACTAAACCTTCCGCGTGTTTAATTAAACCCAGATTCATAGCCTCGCTACTTCTCATCCTTCCCGTCCATTCTTCCTTCTTGCCGCCATGAGTTTTTTTATAGCTGCCTCAGAAAGACCAGTATAACGCTGAATTTTCTCGATTGCCTCTCCATTTGCCAACATCGAACCGGCGATTTTTTCCATCCCCTTTTCCATCCCCTTTTCCATCCCCTTTTCCATCCCCTTCCTTATCCCTTTATTATACATTTGCTGTCTCTCTCTTTTGATGGCTTCGACGTACATATTGACCTCCTTGGGATCATAAGAAGTTTGTTCCAACCTTTGATAATCCGACTCCTCAATGCGACCATGCTGCGCCAACTGTTTCAACCAATTGAGCAACAAGGATACGGCCTTTTTGTCGCGCGATTTTTTAAACAACCTCGACAATTCGCGCTCCAACGCGCCGAGATCGTAATGCGCCTCCGCCAGGAACAACGTCGAGACGATATTGCCAATCTCCAACAATCCCTTTTTGCTGAACGCATTTTCGATAATCGGAAAATACTCGAAGCGCAACGCTTGCTTGCCCAACAAGCTATTCTCTTCGATGAGTTGCGAGAGATTCATCGGCGCCGTCCAGTGTCGCTTCCCATTGTAGAGTATAATCGGAAACACCGGCGGCAATTTCTTCAAACGTTTTTGCGAGTCAACCAGATGCCGGTAGAAATCCACCACATAACCCAAAATCTGTAGCGCCGTAAAACGATACGGAGTTGCTTTGAATTCCAGCAGGATGACGATGTAAAAATCATGGCCGCGCAATTTGACTTTGTAAAGCAGGTCCGTGAACGTCTTTTTGTACCGCTTCGAGATGAACGAATCCTTCACCAATTCACACTTTGAGAAATCCAAATCTTTCACCCAGGGTTCATGAACGAAGGTGGTGATCAATTGGCGAAAGATCTCCAAATTGGAAAAGAGCTTCGTGTAACCGCGATCGTGAATGTCTTTCATGAGGGAGTGAATTCGTTTTCATTCCGAGCCTATCGCCGCTGGCTTGAAAAGTATAACAAAATTTCCGAAGAAAACAATTTCTTGAAAGGCTATTTTGAGAGGAGGCATTTAAACCTGATGCCGCAAAGTCCGAACTTCACGCGCTCTATGTTCTTATCTGTTAATTTGGGTTAAACGCAGATTCGTAGCAGCGCCTCTTCTCATCCTTCCCGTCCATTCTTCTTTCTTGCCGTCATGAGTTTTTTTATGGCGGCCTCAGAAAGCCCGGTATAACGCTGAATTTTCTCGATTGCCTCTCCATTTGCCAACATCGATCCAGCGATTTTTTCCATCCCCTTCCTTATCCCTTTATTATACATTTGCTGTCTCTCTCTTTTGATGGCTTCGACGTACATATTGACCTCCTTGGGATCATAAGAAGTTTGTTCCAACCTTTGATAATCCGACTCCTCAATGCGACCATGCTGCGCCAACTGTTTCAACCAATTGAGCAACAAGGATACGGCCTTTTTGTCGCGCGATTTTTTAAACAACCTCGACAATTCGCGCTCCAACGCGCCGAGATCGTAATGCGCCTCCGCCAGGAACAACGTCGAGACGATATTGCCAATCTCCAACAATCCCTTTTTGCTGAACGCATTTTCGATAATCGGAAAATACTCGAAGCGCAACGCTTGCTTGCCCAACAAGCTATTCTCTTCGATGAGTTGCGAGAGATTCATCGGCGCCGTCCAGTGTCGCTTCCCATTGTAGAGCATAATCGGAAACACCGGCGGCAATTTCTTCAAACGTTTTTGCGAGTCAACCAGATGCCGGTAGAAATCCACCACATAACCCAAAATCTGTAGCGCCGTAAAACGATACGGAGTGGCTTTGAATTCCAGCAGGATGACGATGTAAAAATCATGGCCGCGCAGTTTGATTTTATAGAGCAGATCCGTAAACGTCTTTTGATAGCGTTTCGAGAGAAACGAATCCTTGACCAATTCACACGTCGAGAAATCCAAATCTTTCACCCAAGGTTCATGAACGAAGGTGGTGATCAACTGGCGAAAGATCTCCAAATTGGAAAAGAGCTTCGTGTAGCCGCGATCATGTATGTCTTTCATGAGAGGGTGAATTCGTTTTCATTCCGAGCCTGCCGCCGTTGACCTGAAAATATAACAAAATTTCCGAAGAAAACAATTTCCTGAAAGGCTATTTTGAGAGGAGGGCATAAGAAACTTACAAGTTCGATCGCCGCAAAAAAAGCAAAGCGATTCGCCCACCAAAGTGAAATCCCACAGGATTGAAACTTCAGAGGTCATTTCTGTGGGATTTCATTTCAGTGGGATTTCATTTCAGTGGGCGAGGTTTTTGCTTTTTGGCTGCGGCTCGTCAGTCTTATAGATTTTTGTTTTGTCTCTCGATTTATAACTAAAACGCCACTCGCTCCGAAAATGGAACGAGCGGCGTCTTGTTTATGAACATAGAACCAGCTTCGTGCGAAAGGCGAAAACTGAAGATCGGGCCCCTCGCCCAACGCTCTTCTCCCTTCACACGGTTACTTCATCAAAACGAGTTTCTTCGTTTGCACGAAGTTGCCGGCTTCGATGCGATACAGATACGTGCCGCTGCCAACCAGATTGCCGTTGTCATCGCGTGCATCCCACATCATTTGATGATAACCCGCGGCGACTTGGCCCGCCACCAACGTTCTCACCTTTTGCCCGAGAGAGTTGATGATCGTCAACGTCACCTCGCCCGCCTTTGGAATCTGATACGAGATCATCGTAGTGGGGTTGAACGGGTTCGGATAGTTGTTGTTCAGCGCATAGCTCGTCGGGAGTTCCACGCCTTGACCGGCCACCGCGGTCGTGGTCACCTCGAGCTTATTGGAGAATTGGCTTTCGTTGTTGGCGTAGTCCGAAGCGGTCACCACGTACACATACGCCGTGCTCTTTTGAATATTGGTGTCCTGGAATTCCAGCGTCGCGCTGGTTCCGATCGGATTGCCGAAGCTGGGTTCGCTCATTAAACGACGATAGATGGAATAGAACCTCGCCTCTTCGTTATCCGGCTCGGTCCAGTTCAATTGCACGAAGCCGCTTTGGGCTCCACCGGAAAGCAGCGGCGCATTGGGCGCGAGGTTGTCCACCGAGAAGGCCTCGACGATGTTCGAATTGCCGAACACCAGCGGGTTCGCGGTGTGCGCTGAAACCATGAATTGATAGACGAGGCTGTCCACCAACGTCGGCGCGACAAAGCCGTAACGCGCTTCGGAGCGCGCAATCACGTTGCCCAGAAAATCCCAATGCGCGGCCGTCGAAGCTTCATAAAAGCGCGTGCCGGGTTTGAGGCCCGCGATGTTGGCGATCATGGCCTGGCGATCCGCCACCACGATGGCATCGGGCTCCGGCGCCACCACGCCATTTGCGGCTGGTGGTTTCTCGCGACGCCACACACCGTATTCCGTGATTGGAACGCCGGCGAGCGAGCCGTCATTCGCGGAACGATCCCACGTGACGCGCACTTGCTTGCCTTGATCCGGCGCGATGTCGAGCACACTGACCAAGTTGGCGGCTTGAAGGCCCTTGCCGCTCACAGCCACGTTCCAAATGGTCCAGTCCGCGTCATTCTCGCCTTCATAGCGGAAACGAATCCAAACATTGGGAGAGCCGGCTGCCAAGCGCGTGATATTCTGAACCGCGGGCCGCATGTTCGCAGTGAAGAAGGCCGGGCCACCGAAATTCTGCCCGGTTTGAGGATCGATGCCGCGCCGGCGCTCTGAGCCGGGAACGTCATTCCAAGTCGCGCCACCGTTATTGCTCACACTCACTGAGAATCTGGTGTAACCAAAACCGCCCACGCCCAGAGCCTTGAAGGTCAGGAACGCGTCGGAGGTAATGGCGCTGAAATCCAAATTCGGAATGATCAAATCTTCGTCTTGCGAGCGGCCGAGCGAATCGAACTGCACGTACGCGCCGGTGTAATTCACGCCGAGATTGACGAACGGCACGAGCGCGGAAGCCGTGGTTTGCCACGTCACGACGCCGGGTTCCGATCTATCCGTGTTGACCCGAAAGCCGCGCGTCAACAATTGCGAAGGCGTGGCGCTCGCCGGCGCGTTCCATAATGCCGAGGAGAAGAGCACGTTGCCGTCATGCACCACAAACGGCGAATAACGTGCATCGCCGCCGCCGAAACCATTGGGATCGTCGGTCGCCACCGCAGTCGTGTCGTTCGTGCGATCTTCGTCATTGGCGAGACGCGTAAAAGCGCGAATGCGATAAACGCCGGCAGCCGCGGGCGTCCAGGTATTTGTCGAAGGAATGGCTTCACTTTGACCCGATGCGAGCGTGGCAGTGCCGCGTCCGACTACGGAGGCGACTTGCGCGCCCGTGGCGTTGTTGAAAATCGAGCCTTGCCATTGCACGTTGGATTGCGGCGCCGAGCCGTTGTTGGTGACATTCAACGTAAACGTTACCGCGTTACCGACTCTAGCTGGAAAAGGAACGCCGACGTTGGCAGCCGAAACGTCGTTTGCAATCGCTTCGCCGTTGATATTAACATCATCAACGTATAAGCCACGACCACCCGGAACGGTACCAAGGTTGGCAAATTGAAAAGCGACGCGAACATCCATGCCCGGCGTAAGCGTGCCGCCGCCGCCCGCTGCTAGTAAATTCACGGGGACATTCACGGTGAGCCAGTTCGGGGCGGGATTCGCAACGCCAGTGAAGGCTGCGACCGGAGCGCTCGGGGCAAAACCGAACGTTGTCATGCTAGAGGTGCCGCTTTCACCGCCATCATCGCTGAAGAGAGAGCCGCCGGCATGGCTCACGGAAATAGCATCGAGAGCAAAGATGTTATTCGGTTCTACAAAACCAAAATCTCCGAAATGCCCGAAACGGAGCTTGACCACTGAACCAACATAACTGCTCAGATCAACCGTAGCCGTTGTCCAGTCCGGAACGCCTCCGGTTCCAGTGCCGCCCGCGTGTGAGAACACGGTGTTGTACGTGGTATAATTATCGGCATTGGTGAAGACATCGACTTTGTTATAGTCGAATTCCGGCTCCGAAATCGATTTGTACTGGAAACTCAAATTCACGGGAGCGGTTGCGCTCGTGAGATCAATCGTGGGGGTGGTGAGGGATTGACGGAGGAATTGGTCATAGGGTGCCGTAGCCGGCGAAGACATTACCCATGAACTAGCGCCGGTGCCGGGGGCACTGCCGTCAAAGTGCCACAACACCTCGTCGCTGCCGAATAGGATCCTCACTTGTGAACGAGCCACGGCATCCCAATCAACTGCGAAGCTCATGGTGACGCGAGCTAAGGGCGAGCCATCGCCCAAAGTCGTCGGCAAAGTGAACGACGGAGAAATCAATAAATCCGTGTCGAGTGCGGTCGCACCGGTTTCATGCCAACTGTGCGTCGGGCTGTTCGAATTGTTATCAACGTACTCCCAGTCGCTTTGATTTTCATCCAAACGGCCGCCGGCAGGCGTGGCACGATTGCCCCAGCTTGCGGAAGGTTCCCACGCAGCGGTGCCGCCTTCGAAATTATCCGAAAACAGCACGTCCACGGCCGCGGTGGTTAGATTGGCGCGCGTTTTTGGAGAGCTGATCGTGACGGAGGTTTCATCCGTTTTGAGCGTCGTCATCTGAAAACGCTCGCTTTGTTTCTTGGAAATGAGTTGCACGATCTTGGTGTTGGCGTCAAGAGACTTCTTTTTTGCGTCGTGAGCCAATAGAAGTCCCAAGCCGCAGAGAAAAACCGTCAAAAGCAGAACTACAGATTTCCGTTGCATAAAAAACTCCCTTAGCGATTAAAGGTTTGAACGGTTTTGAAGATGAGAATTAGTAACGCAAAACGCCTCAATCGTCGGCCTCGCCTCCTTTCTTCCGTTTGTGCTGCAACACAGCCAAGCCGCTTCAAAACAACTAAACGTTTTTTGAATAGCAACGCTTGTAAAACTCCGTGCAAGCTTACGCAAAACCAGCCAAGCTCTGGTTTCATTAAACCTCACGACCAACAGCGATAACAGATGCTCGAAAAAAGATAGAGAAAAGGCAGGGACATTTTCACAGAAGGGAAAACAGCCTCGTTGAAAAAACCAAGATGCGCGCGCTGGGAGGGAGAAAAAACTTTTGTGTTCAACTGCATGTTGCCGGTCGCATTACTCGTTCACATGAGCCGCAAGCAAAGCCATCGTGCTTATTGTCAGCTCCTTCATGAGCAAGAAGAAGCTCGAGATACTCGAATGAGAAGCGCTTTTGCAAAATGAACGGGGAGAATATAGGAATCACAACGATAATGTCAAGCCGAATCTTTCCACTTGCGGGATGCCTCAGTTATTGATGGACAACGTAGCGCAGACATCTTGTCT
>Ga0247727_10002857_pt1 | contig 38956 bp, 34 predicted proteins | sample WisWelCaveWW1625_FD_202498 | JGI IMG/M metagenome (GOLD analysis project Ga0247727, IMG submission 202498) | Biofilm microbial communities from Wishing Well Cave, Virginia, United States - WW16-25 | ecosystem: Environmental > Aquatic > Deep subsurface > Groundwater > Cave microbial mat | place...
CGCTATTTGTATCTAGCAAAAATACAGCGTGACTTCGTCCGCAGTTTATTCTGCGGCGAAGCCGCATAAAAAATATTTCTAGAACTCAGCCTAAAGGCAGGGGGTTTAAACCCTAAACGCCACTAACAATAGTTGCATCTTTTAAGCATCTAAATGGTTCGTCTACCAATCAAACACTTTATGATTTAACATTTACTGCACCTTCAAATACAGAATATATTGCGTTTACAATTTATGGAGAAGATGAAAATAATATCTCAAAAAGATATGATGTAGGTTATTATTACAAATTCCCAACAGAAGAGCAATTTTTAGAGAGAAAAGATAAATCTACAACTTTCATATTCGCATTAATAGGTATTCTCTTTTTTTCTGTGCCGTCAATGATGCTAAATTTTAAAGAACTTAAAAAGAACGGTTAACTTACTTAGCTCCAAATATTGGTTCCTTAGAAAAATGAAGTGGGGTACCCAGGATTTGAACCTGGGTCTTGTCGTCCCAAGCGACGGATGATAGATTGCTCCCGAGAAATTATCTCCCTATATACCATTTTCTCGATATATTTGCTAATATTTGTTCTTTTAGCTTTCAAATAATTATGAACTTCTTTTTCAATCGTTAAGTGTAAGTTTGTTTTCATTTTCACGAACATGTTTACGAACGTGTTTTATAGAGGATGTAAATGCCTTTATAAGCCTTTTGTCCTCGAGAAAATGGCAAAATAGAAGCGAACGGTGGCACGATAATTTTGGCAGTATGTTTCTACCTTTTATGAAAAATAACCGTTAGGATTGAGTCTAACGCTAAAAGTCGTGCTTGATTTTTGGTGAAATCATTTAATTCTAGACAAGATGAATTGTCAGAATTGGCTAGAGCAGTTTAAAACTCTCAGGTTCTAGGAGTTGGAACTACTCGACTAATTACAATAACATGAACTATAAAACTAATCAAAACTTGAATTAAGGAAATCAACTTCATTTTATCGCCTAGTGGAATTATATCCCCATAAGTAGAAGAGTAGAAATTTGAAGCACTGAAATATAAAATATCATTAAATTCTGTAACTCTGGTACTATTTGATGTAAATGTAAGCTTGCTAGATTCTGTTGGTAATAAAGCGTAAAAAGTTGTAAACAAAAGAATTATTGATGCCACAAAAACAGTATAAAACATAATCAAAGTAGGTATATCATTTCCTCTACTAGCTCTAAAAAAAGATGTTGTACTAATGATAACAAATCCACCATAAATAACAAATATTAATAGAAAAACGGACTGTACTCCTATAGCTACGTCATTTACAGATATGGCTGTGAATCCCAACGCTAATGTAAAGATAATAATTAAATAAAAAACATCAGTAAATATGTGGTCTTTCCAATCACTATACCTCCAGTGATTATAAATACAAAAAGCAAGATATGTTCCAAAAACAAACCAAATACTAACAATTTTATAAGTTGTAGAGCTTGGAAATATATTAAACAAAGCATAGAATAAAACGAAACCTAATAAAAAGAACAAAGACACTAAGTTGAAATATCTTTCTTTTAGCTCTTTAAACGCTTTTTGGAGTTCTTTCAACAGTTTCTTTTTATTAAATTTTATCATATATCTAAATAAAGCAGTTGGTTTTTATTAATTTATGGGCACCATATATGGTTTCATGCTAAAAATTATTAACTTATACTCTTATTGAGCTTTTTTTCATTAATCCGACAATTCCTATTAAAAGTAACAGCCACCCTATTCCAAGTGATAAAGTTAAAAAACCAATCCAAAAAAACCACCAACGTAATTTTATTGAATAATACCAGAATTTGCTAGTGTTTTTGAGTTTCTCTATTGCTCTCTTTACCTTATGATTTTCTTCGCTTTTTTGAAATTCTTGTTGTATCTCTAGCTTAGAGATTATTTTGTTAGTTGCTGTTTCAAGCTTTTTATAATTCTCTTTAAAATTACCTTCATGTTCTATTTTTTCATATATTTTTAAGAAATTCTCTATCTTTTCTTTTCCATCCATGCTTTTTATAGCTTCTTGAAATTCCAGATAATCATCCCAAGATATAGTTCCATTTGCTTTTTGTTCCCATTTTTTTATAAATTCTTTAAAAAGTTCAAGCTCTTTGTCAGGTATATTTTTTTTATTGTCTGGATTAGTAAATGTAGCTTTTAAACTCAAAATTCCCGAACTTAATAGTGTTGAGTTCATTGCGACTATAGATGGGATTATAGTTGATTTAAGTTTACTTATATCTACTCCAATAGTTTCATATGATTTTAATCGACTTGTTGAAGTATTAAGTAATTCTATAGACAACTCGATAAACTCACTTATACTCTTGGAATAAAGGTTTATCCATTAATAATTCAGTAGAAATCCAGTAATAAATGCTTATTACTGAATAATTACTTATAAATTACCAAAACATTTATATTTATAATGAGCCTAATACACGCGTGTTATGAATGCATGTTACAATTGTGGAAAACTTCTAGGTTCATTTGAACATCAAAATTTTGTTAAATATGAGAATAAAGATATAGTTGTTTGTGATAAGTGCATTAAAAATTACGATAAGACAGAAAAAACAAAAAAATCTAATAAGGTTAAATGCCTGGAATGTGGTTCAACCCAAATAACTGCAAATAAACGTGGTTTTAGTTTAGGTCAAGCACTGGCGTTTGGAGTGATAGGCGGTATGGTAGGTAAAGATAAAATCATAATTACATGTTTAAACTGTGGGCATAAGTGGGAAGCTGGAAAATAATAAAATGGTTACTTATCCTATTTTTGAGAAATAAATTCGCTTAAATTATTTGACTTGAAATTAGCCTCCAACATTTTACCTCTATTTACCTCAAGACTATTTGTGTAGTTTGACTTACCTTCAAAAAATTCAATTACATAAGGGTTTCCAACAAAGAAAAGCCCAACTATTTCTTGAAAAGAAGATACTCCTACCTTTGAATCCATTCTAAATAATTTATATTTTTTGCACGAATCTTTTACAGTATCTTTTAAAGTTACTGAGTTCCTATTTTTAAAATTTTTAATTGTTTCATATACTCTTAAAGCACCATCCAGATGTATGCAGCAAGAAAAGTCTTCATTGACAATAGCATGCAAATATTTTGTATAATAGCACAGTTTCTCATCTCTAAATGCTATTTCTTTACTAAAGAACAATCCTTCAAGTGGAAGCAATTCTTCAATTTGAAGATGCCACATATTTTCTCTTTTAGTAAACATAAATTCAGTTTTGTCCAATAAGGGTATATTCAAATTATTATTCCCTTTAACAATAACTTCTTTTCCTGATAATGATTTTTTTACATGGTTTATATCTTTTGGGCCTTCCCAATGTGATTTAAGAAACATATCCCTTCTTGTATCTAGTAAACCAAGTAATCTCATGCTTATTGGTAGTTTTAGTGCGTACTCATTCTTCCAATTTTTTATTATCCATCTTGTAAAGTTAAAATTGTGGCTAAATGCATTTTCAAAAACTAAATAATGATCCTTATATCTAAAGCCATCTTTATTTAAGTCAGAATTATATGGAACCTCAATAAGCCCGTCATTATCAATCAATTGACTTACTTCAGGATAAGTCTCAAGAACTAAGTTTTCTTTTTCTATAACTGCAATATCCCATAAATAGTATTTAGAAATCTTCCTTTGGTCTATACTAATACCATTGCTCAATTTTTCCAAAATTATAAAAGATTCTTCTTCTTTTATAAGCTCTAAATATAATTTATGAACTTCTTCTGGTAAAAAATCATTATGAAGTAAATTTTGAAAAGGAATGTTACTTTTTGAACAAATTTCAATAAGTTTTGCTATCTTTAATTCAGTATCTCCCATTTGTATATGTAAAACTAATTGATTTAATAAATTTTTTATACTTAATATATTACTCTTTTGTTATGATAAATAAACGAAGTAACAAGTTTAAAAAACAGGATGTTAATTTAATAAAAGAAAAAGAATGGTCTAAAGATTACAAATTTTGGCTACCTCTCATTATTTCTGTACTTATAGCGTTTAATGTATTTTCACCATTTTCGCCAAAAATCTTTACAAGTGGCGCTTATATCATAAGTCCACATTTGGTGGATGAACCTAATATTTCTATTCCAGTTTTTCTCATTCCAATGGAATTTATAAATACAGGTAATGGAGTAGGAGTTATTTACGATATTTATCTTCAGGTAAAGAAAGGCAATCATGAATCAAAATATCTTCCTAAATACGAGGTAAGCCTTACAAATTTTATAAAATATCCTGAAAATATACAAAAAATAGCTGAGAAACCATTCCAACCATTTGGACTAGGAAAAGAAACTATTTCCAAAAATATCATGTTTGTTCCAAATTTAAATGGTGACCCTATTAAACTTGAACCAGGAGAATATATAATTTCAGTTTATGCAAAAAGTTCAAGGATATTAAATCCAGTTCTTGTTACTTCATTTTCTGTTATAATTTACGAACAATTAATGGATTCTATATCCTCTGATGATGAAGTGATTTTTTTAAGACCTGATGGTGGATATGATACTTTTCCAATTATAAAAGATAATAAAGATAATTAAGAAGGGTGGTAAAAATTAGTAGAAGAAAAACAGGAACAAAATACGACACAATAAAGATACCAGAGGACTGACGGCTAAGATAGATGAGCTTGTTAAAGACAGTAGGGGAGATTTCACTTCAAGGACAGATGTGATTAAATTTGCTGTGAGATTGTTGTATAATGAGAAGAAAAATGATAAAAATTAACATGGACACATCCGCTTTTGATAAAAAAGAAATTGAGGCAGGAGAAGGTTTAATCTTTGAATTACAAAAATTAGATAGAGAAGAGAAAATATTGCTTTATAGAGAGAGCTATGTCGATAAAGAGTCTATGGAATTAAAAGGAGATAGAGGAGAAAAAACATACCAATGGATTCGCTTTAATTCCAGAATGCACACTAGAGCTTTTTGGGGTCCTTCTAATCCATCACAAGAAGAGCTTGTAGAATTACAGGAAAAACAACAAGGATTTACCTTTGTCGAAGAAAAAGAAATTGAGAAGAGAGTTAAAAAAGTGCTTTTCAAACACAACAGCTCGGAAAATCTCATAGAAGAGAATGACCATATAGATTGCAGGCTATTAACTCTACATATTGCTACAAAAGGAGATTATTTTGTGACAAATAATACAAAAGATTTCATTCGACTTGGAAAACGTGATATTAAAGCTGAACTTGAAAATGAGTTTCCAGGGTTAAAGATAAGAGAATTGAATGAGACTTTTATTAATGAATTAAAAACATTGATATAAACAAGCAAAACTAAGTCTTCCTGAGCTTCCGTGTTACTTTATGATGGCTTTTGAATGAGTTAGGTGTTACTTTTTTTGATCCTTTCCTTCTGTATAGCTCTGATTTCAAGCAATTTGTCCCTGCTTTCGTGCTTAAATATGGCTTTGAGATTACTGCCAAACATATTACGTAACACGTTATAAGCCACTATTTCAGCTTGTTTTATGGTTTGAGAGTTCTCCCCATAGACTTCAGAAAAGCCAAAGAAGTCTTTTAGCCAATCATGTATCAATAATTCTTCTTCATTGAATTTAACGGGTATGTAGCTCGACTTGTTTTTTTCGTTCACTTGGTTCACCTCGAATAGTCTGAATTTGACTTTAAAAAATGCGATTTCGCCCTGCCTTCAGTATGGGACTCATTTTTTTGTATTACATAGTTATGGAATAAGACAGCAAGTTTATCGACAACTTTAGAATACCAGAAATTAGCCTGTTGAGACTTAGCTAAGTAATGATTTGAAGATATTGATTTATTCACTCTGCCTTGAATGAAGTCCGCAACAGATTCAGGGATGTTATTGAATAATAAGAAGTTATATTGCCATTTGCGAAGATATTTCAATGAGAAACTTATGTTTTCATCTTTAAATCGTTGTCTTAAGCCATTATAAGTATTATTTACCACTACCAGCTTATTATAAACAAACGTAGGGAGATAGATATTATTGATATTCTTGGTATTTCTTAATTTGGCTATGTTATAAGACACATAGCTACCATTAGGACTACATTTCAAAGTTTTAAAGTTTTTAAGGAAGTCAAGGCACTCTATATAACGTATTCCAGAAGTAGCCAAGACAAGGTAAATAAGCTCTAGATTGGGTTTTCTTTTAATTAGATTATAATTTGATATAACTTCTTGGTCGCTTGGAACGTAAAAGTCTTTTCTGCTTGATTGAGACTTTAAAATTAACCTGTATTTCGCTATTATCTCAGTTGGCAACTTATCGAAAAGCTCACAAAAGTTAATATAAACTCTAGCTGTAGTTATAAGATTTTTAAGACCTACACTTTGATTTGAGATATAACCGTGTAATTCTAAGGGAGATTTGAATGATTTTCCAGCCAGATGCCTGTTAAAATAGGATTTTGTCTGGATTAGCGTATGTGGTGTAACTCTGGTTTCAAGCCATGAAAAGAAATCATTAGAATACTGAAAATTTATGCTTAATGTGGCAGAATTACGTTCGTGATTTCCTGCAAAAACATGTTCGTGTTTCTGCTTTTGAACGTTTGTCTCGTCTGAAAAATTATGAAAAGAAGTGGGGTACCCAGGATTTGAACCTGGGTCTTGTCGTCCCAAGCGACAAATGATAGACCAAGCTACACTAGTACCCCTGCATAGAGCCAGAAAACTTATTTTGATTTTAAATGTTGTGGATTTCATTTGGAATTAATGAACCAAGATATTTTTGCGCAATATTTTTTGCTGCATATAATACCATGACAGGATTGGCAATAAGCCTCCTTTCCATGTATTTCCTTCCATCTCCAGGTTTTATCTCATAAGGCAGGTAATATCTGACTTTATATCCCTCCTTGATAAGTTTCCTATCCATCTTGTATGCGTTTTCTACACCTTTCAAAAACTGGAACTCAAACATTTCATTTGAAATTCCCATAGGCTCAATTACTTCTTTGATTATTTTTCTGATGATTTTGCGATCATGAGTGGCTATCTGGACATATACCCCAGCCTCAAATAACTCTTTGACTCTGTGAAAAAGTCGGTCTTTTGCTTTATTTTTGCTCGTGGTCGCAATAACACTTGATTCAGGATATATGCCGATGACTGCTCTCACTTTTGCTAATTTTGCATAATCCTCTTCATAAAACAAATTAACTATATCTTGTCGTGTCCTATCCAGCATAGACTGGAGCACTATTCCAAAATTCCTATGTCCTCTGTCCCAGACATATTTAGCAGCCCTTAAGGATATGGTTGTAAAATCGTGATTTTCCATATCTAATGTTATATTTACGCCTTTTTTTTCTGCGTAATCGACAAGCTCTTCTAATCTCTCATTTAATTTTATATCTTCAAATACAGGATAATCAAATTTTTCAAAAAACATTATTTCAGAGGGTTTGAGAGAAATTGACCTATTTTCTAGAGGAAATCTATTCGCAAGATCATCAATAAGATCTTTGTATTCCTTAAAATACATTATTGCCTGCTTAGGATTTTCTGCTCCTTCACCGAGAATATCCAAGCTAGAGAGCCTTCCCATATTGGCAAATGATTCAACAGCATCCAGTGCGTCATGCCTTCTATGCCCTGCAATATAAGGTTCAGAAAGTATGTTAAAAAGCCATTCAGGAAGCCTGGGAATTACACCTTTGTTAATTTCTCTCAAAAGTTTTTCTAATGTTTCATTCATATCTCACATTTCTCCAATTATTTCGTTCTTATGAGCTTATATTTAAACATTAACCTAATATTACCACTTCACACTAATTACATTTGCATTAGGAACATTTTTTATACCTTCAATTTATTTAGCTATTAAAAATGAAACTCGTAATCTTCGACTATGACGGCGTCGTCATGGATACTTTTGCAGCTATAAAAAGAATCTATAGCGATACTTCATCGGCATTCAACCTGAACCTTCCTGATAATGACGCTTTCTACAAAGACCTTCTGGAATTGGACTGGAGAATCACTCTTGCAAAGCTAAAAATAATATCAAAAAAAGACATAGCAAAGCAGGAAAAGATCTACATTGATGGATTGAAGAAATATGATGATATCATCAGGCCATATCTTGATATTAAAGATGCCCTTGAAAAACTTTCAAAAAAATATACCATTGCTATTGTCTCAAACGCGTATAAGGAAGAAATAGAATACAGGCTAAAAAAGCATAATCTCAGAGATTTTTTCAAAGCGGTTTTTACACCTGCAGACGGAGAATTAAAGCCTCACCCTGATTTACTTAAAAAATGCATGAAACAATTCAATACAATGCCGAGTGAAACAGCATTCATAGGTGACATGGACGGTGATATCGCATGCGGCAAATCAGCAAAAATAAGCAAGATAATCGCAGTAACATACGGCTTTCACCTGAAACACAGGCTTAAAGATGCTGACATCATAATAGATTCACCAAAAGAGCTTCTAACTGTGTTATAATGCCGCTTTTATTAATGACATCACTGTTCCGGCTACAAAAGGAATGGAAAAATTATCATCTAGGTTGAAATATTCAAGTTCGATTGCCTCTGCTATCATCCCGAGCGCTGAGCCAAAAAAAGCCAGATGAAAAGGCACAAAAAACAAAGCAGCGACAGTTGCGAATAATGTGCCTGCAAGAGTTCCCTCCAATAGTTTTTTTTCATTTATTATCAGCCTTGTTCTCCCGAAATACCGCCCGAAGAAATGAGCAGTAGGATCGCCTACTGCAAGTATTATGACTGATGCTGACACAACATCCCTCTCAAATAATAAAAGGGAGACGAGCATGCCTGCAAGATAATATATCGCACCTTTTCCAGGAAGCCTCTCAAAATCTTTTGGCTTGTCAAACAATTGAAGCATCGCAAGAACTAATTTAGGTTTCAGGTATTTGCATATGACGCTTGCGATAATTGAAATTATGAACATCCCCAAAATGAATAATTTAGCATACCTATAAAAATAATCTATAGTGATAATAAAGGCAAATGATGTGCCCATGAAAAAATGGACAGATTTCCTCCTGAATTCATAGTTCATGTAAAATTTTTTCAATCCCATGTTTTTCTCCGATTCTCATAACGTAATGGCCTATCATATAGCCAAGCATGCTTCCGGCTATGACATCACTTAGGAAATGCTGATTCAGATATATCCTGCTTATTGCTACAACGCATGAAAAAAATATCCAGAACCATTTTAATTTCCTGAATTCTTTATCAAGGACAGGAAGCACAGAAAAAGCTATTGCAGCATGAGTACTGGGGAAACTGTAATCCACAAACGTAAGCACAATCCCAAATAAAGAGAAATCAAAAGGGACAATCCCAAAGGGCCTAGGCCTCATTATCATAAATTTCAAAAAATAAGTGACTATAAGAGCAGTGATGAAGGACATAAATAATACAGGAATAAACCTGTTCTTCTTCTCTTCGTATAAAAACAACGCAGATATTATTACAAGTATCACCAGGACTGTTATTTCATGGGAAAACCATTCCATTACAGATGTAAGTATCGGATGCTGCAAATGTATTATATTTTCTGAGACAAAGTTGTCAATAAAGAAGCTCCCAAAAAGAATAATAGACAAACAAATGATTACTTTCCTGTTCATTTTAACATCTCCTTTCTAAGTTTTGTTATAACTCCTTTCTTGTGTAATACAATATATAAAACCACTAAAAATACTATAACTATTGTCATTATACTCTCGGCATTGTCTATCTTTCCTGCAAAGGCCGAATAGAATTCTCCGAGAGAAAAACCTAATATTGCAAGCACAAAATTTCTTGGGATAGTGCCAAGCCATGTGCTGATGGCGTATCTTTTCGGCTCTATCTTCATTATTCCTGCCAGGCCCGACACTACAGATAGAGGCATCACAGGCAATGCCCTTAAGACAAATAATGTCCATTCCTGTTTTTTTCCCTTACTGAATTTTTTCTTGAATTCTAAAACTTCTTCCCATGAAACACCATGGAATTTTTCATATTTTTCTATAAATGGTTTTCCCATATAGTAACCCGGTAAGTAAAGCAAAAAGCTCCCGAGTGTCTGGGCAGTTCCGGCAACTACCGCAATCCAAAGCGCATTTAATATTATCTGCACAAGCCCTGCATCCGGAATAAGCAAATACCCTGCAGCCATAACTATGATAGGGCTCGGGAGAGGGATGATTATTGTCTCAATCACAACTCCCAGAACAACAGCCACTAGCCCATGGGTCTTTATTGCCTCGAGAAGCCAGTTAGTGACATCAGCAAACATATCTTCTTCTAATTTACTCTCCTATAAAAAACTTACTGGCATTGAACAATCTTGTTAACTGCAAATATCCTGCATTATTTTTTTCATAAAGCCTGACTGTGACTTGTCTTCTTTTAGCCATGCGCTATCAGGTGATTCTTCCCAGGAATTTGCCGAATACACTAATGCCGCCAGAACATTTTTATCCTCTTTAAATAATTGCAGTAAAGACTCTGTTTTTCTTAAATTTGCATCAGTAAGAGGATATCCTGCTTCAGTTATTATAACTTCAAAGCTTTTCCCTGTTTTTTCCTTGAATAGTTCCAGTTCTGCCTTATAGCTTGTAATATCATCGATGCAGATTGTTTCACCGCTATAGAGATCTTTTCCTGTTATGCAGTCAAGGCCTGAGATGTTAAGATCGTATGCATATCCTCCCAGGTAATCAATGCTTCCTGTGAAATCAGTTATCTCTGCCAGGCTGGAAATATATTTCTCAGAATCATACAATATCTTGCCGTTGATTATCTGTTCCCTTCCTGGCATAAGTGAAGCGCTTATCACTTTTATATCCTGCCTGATCCTCTCTTTAATATAAATAACAAAATCTGCATAATCTTCCGGCGCAATGCCTTCAAGATTAGGCTTATCCTCAAGCTGAACGTATTCAAGTTTTCCTTCTGTTATGTTAGATAATCTGTTTATGAAATCTGCAACTCTCTTTGCATCTAAATTTTCGCTGTCTACTCTTACTATAGGAGTTAAATTATTTTCATATGACTTCTGAACGAAGATTTTCATATCATCAAGGCTTGTCTCGAATTTATTCTCTTCTGAATAGGCTATTCCTAATATCCAGCCGTTATTTTTTGTGAACGTACTTGTGCCAATGAAATCATAGCCGTATCCGGGCAAGAATACAAATCCAAGTTTTGAGCATTGCTCAGGGAACACGTCAAACCCTCTTATCTCCTCTTTGGAATAATCCCAACTTTCAGTCTTATATCCCCTGTCAAAAAAATAATCGAAGCTGAGGAATGATGTGCTTATTAAAATTGAATCAGAAAATCCAACAAGCTCTTTTACATTATCTTCGCTCATTATATCAAATTGGCTCTTCTCCAGGTCAGAACTGAAAAATGATCTTGCGCTGATTCCAAATGTATTCGGGTTGAAATAGAGCCCGTTGTTAATTATCTCAACTTTCGGGCTGTTCCTAAAAATTGCGGTTAGCCTTGGTGTTCCATTTAGCCTGTAATTATCAGAAACAATAGTATCGGGGATATAATGCTCAACAATGAAAACAGATGGGAAACTCTCGTTTTGATCTGCCTTTTTTCCGAAAAATACTTTTGTTGCCCCGTCATCTGCTTGCATAATCTTTATTATCTCATTTTGATTCGAGAAGCTTATTTCAGGCAGGTTCTTAAGATCGATTGCAATCATGTTTGGCCTGTAAATTGAGCTAAATTCAGCTATATCTTCTTTATTTTCTTTGAAGCTGTTAAGGTCAAGGGACAATACTTTTCTATCCTTCTCTATTATCAAAAAGTTATCCTGCAATCTGGAAAAATTTTCATAGCTCACATTATTTAATTTCATAACCATATCAATTTTATTTTGGGCAAAAAAATAATTTACCTGGTCTTCTATTTTTGTCTGGGCAGATACATTCGCTATAATCATGATTGCCAATACAAATATCATGCATTTTTTCATTTTTTACAGCTCGTATTTTACAGCAAAAGTATACTTGAACGGCTTTCCTTCAAGGCCGTTATCATCTGATATCTCATAAACAAGAGTATTAAAGTCCACTTTTATCAGCCTGACTTTATATTTAGTATCCTGCAAAGATCCCAGGTTTATCCAGTCAGGATTTTTTTCTGTTTCCAAAAATATCATTTCAGATAAGTCATACATGCCGCTAAATCCTGTATTTATTTCAGCGCTGAATTTTTCAATCGGTATTATCTTTGATTCATAATAAACATTCAGGGGATATGTCATCTCGACAACTATTTTTTCATCTTCTATTTTGCTATTTATCAAAATCCCTTCGCCGACATCTTCCACAACAAATTTCGTATCTGAGAAATCATTGAGGCAGGTCTTGATATTCTCCTTTACATATTCGGAAAACTGGTTTTCAAGGGTAATTTTTTGAGGGAAATACCCCTTTTTCTTGAAATAAAAATAGGAGATCTTCCTGTCATTGGATGCAAGGTATACATTGGGATATATTGTCCCCTGCTCCCCTAGTTTTGACATGGCAAGCATGCTCACTTTATCAAGGCAGGAATTAGCATAATCTGTCACAGGCTTAACCTGCCTTGAATAATCTTTCTCGTGGCTGGAAGTGATAATCTCGGTTTTCTCATAATACATTTTAAATATTATAAATGATAAGATTATTAATGCCACTAGTCCTGTAATAATTAAAATACTAATCTGGCCCCTTCCCATAAGAAAAAATCTCTTTTGAGCTTATATATATTTTTCTATTTTTTTTAACCTTGCTTTTCCTTTGAAATAATCCAGCGCCGAGATGTTTTTTATTGCAGTTTCTGGACTTAGCTCTTTAATCTTTACAACGGCAAATAATTTTCCTGCTTTTGCAAATGATTTTGTGTATTTTTTCTTGAAATCTTTTGCAAATTCAGCCATATCTGCAGGCGGCCCTTTTATTATTTTTTCTTTCGGCAGTTTTACGCCGGCAAAAACAAACCAGAATAAAGCATGTCTTTTCTTGTTCCAATTCCAGCCTGAATATTTTATGACAAATCCTGCCCGTGTTATCTCTGATTTCATGAATTTGAAAGCTTTGAGCAACTTGCTTCCGACAACATCTTTCTTGCCGTCTTTCACATCCAGATCCATGATGAACAGGTTTTTCTTGTATCTCTTCTTCAGGTATGTTTTTCCGATGTCAGGCTCCTCGAAAAACTTTTCAGCTGGTTTTTTCAGGAACAACGCAGCTTTTTTCTTGAACAGCGAGAATTTTTCATAAGAGATTGAAGATGCGGCATTCCTGGTCTTAAGGATAGGATCTATCATAATTACAGGCCCATCTATTTTTGACTGGTTCATGGAGAACAGAACTTCCTGGGGATTTTTGTAGTATCTCTCAGTGTCTATTATCAAAGGAGCCTTCCATTTCCCTGTTGCCTTTAGTAAATTTAAAAATGATCCATAATGTATTATAAGGATATCAATGACATGGCCTGAAAACCCTCTGATATATGATTCTGCGCCATAGACAAAATTAGCCTTGCAGAATTTTTTTGCAAGCCTTATCTCATCTTCCTGTCCCGATTTAAGCTTCTTTTTCACCCAGTCAACATGCATAGGGCTCATGTCTGTCACATTCAATGCCATTTTGGGATCTTTGACATCGAGGACAGGGACGATCTCATAATTTATGCTCTTATTTTTTATCTGGAAATAATCCCTTGACCCGTGCAATCTTTCGGATTTGAAATCTTTCAAAACCTTTTCAAGATGATCAGAAATATCCTTGTCCTTGTAAGAATAATCAAACTTGACGAACAGATCAACGTCGAAATCATCTTTCAGGAATGTCCCTTTAGCGACAGAGCCGCCTGCGACGCATGTAGCCTTTAATTTATTTTTTTTGATGAGTGAATTGATGTCTTTTATGAAAGCATCTATCTCCTTGAGGATTGATGTGTCAGGCATAAGATCTTTTTTTATTTCTTCAAGGAACTTCATGGGATGGATTAAATTGATGTGTTTTAAAAAGGTTTGGGGTTACAATCTATTCATCGTAATAGAAGCTGATATCAGAGATATAGTTAAAGCCAGTGCTGGCCATAGGTTTAAAGTCGACTGAAAGTATTTTATCATCATTGACTGCAAACAACTTGCATTCTTCAAAAATATCTATTAACATAAAGGACCCTGCATCACCAGGCAATTGCATAACCTCGGCATAATTGAAGTGACAGCCATAATTGCTATCCAAGAATTTAACATCAATATCAGTACTTGTGGTATAGTAATCGTTATCCATAGTGACATGCATTTTAAGGCCTTTCTTAAATTGAAGTTGAGGTACAAATAAAAATGATATACGCGGGTTTGGATAGTTGAAATCAATATAGTCACTATCAATTTTTTTCCCTGCGGCGGTTTCATCTGAAACAAGCCCGCATGATGCACCATCGCCTTGGCAATTTATGCTAAAAGGTATTATTCCCGGTGATGGCAATATCAAGGTAGTTGGGTCATTTGAATCTATTCTGGGGGCAGTCAATTCGCTTTGCTCTTCAATTGCAGAAATCTCATAGATATCTCCCAATAAACAGCTTTCGTGAAGTTCAATATCGTTTACTTCGCTGCAACATTCTTCTTTATCAGGTACAAATGCACAAGCTTTTGCGATGCACAATTCTTTCAATCCCTGATTCTCGAGGTCTTCGCATCTATGCGAATAGGTTTTCTCAAGATACAGATCATAACCTTCCTCCAGGCCGTCTGAAATCAATTTTGCAGAGACCGGATCATACTTAAAAGGCAATTCCCTATTGCCTGACATTATTGTCCCTTCATCCAGGCTGCTATAACTGAATTTCCTGTCATCATATCCAGGCAGGCATTCTATTTTTTGTCCATTGATGGCTGCCCAATTTTCATACTCAATGTCTATATCTTTATCCCATATCGGGCAAGGTTTAGAGACATAATTGTCTTCTGAGATGGGTGTGATTTTAGGAGAATAATAATCATTTTTGCTCCCATAATCTGTAAATTGGCTGTTTACAATGTCACCTTTTCCCTGCGCTTCGTATACTTCTTCAGTTCTTGCCATATCTTCCGGGGAAAAGCCATAGGAATGCCCTAGCTTAAAATTATGCCCGACTTCATGCAACGCAGTGAACGCTACATCCGCATCCCAGCTATTATCGACCCTTCCGCAACATCCCTCTATTATCCCACAGCACCAGGGAATTCCTGACCCTATGACGCCATATTTATACCAATATGCACCATGGGCTTCTCCGCTGTCTTTTGCGATATCCAAGATAACAGAATTCCCATCCTTATTGAATCCACATATTGTTGCGATCTCAGCACTTTTCTCAAAGCCTTGCCCTTCACTATCGCACTTAAGCCTGTCATCTCCGATCTTTTGATTGCCTTTCATAGAAAATCCTTTATATTCGCTCTTTCTGGTATCAAATACATAAGATATCCTGTAATTATTCCTAAATGATTTGAAAGGCTCAGTTTCGGCAAATGCTTTTGATATCTTATAGACGTAACCCTCGAACCTGGCAAGATCTACTGCCGTAGCATCGAAGCCGCATGGGGTGATTATCACTTCAAAATTAAGCGGGCCAAGTATGCCGCCATAAGCATCATCTGTTACCTTACAAACTGAATTGCAGAACGGGGCATCCTTGTTCTCTGCGCACCAGATTGACCCACTATTACAGGTAGGATGTTCAACAGTATCTATTTCAATATCTGTGCAGATATCGCACCCAGGAGGAGTCTTTTTGCATTCTTCCAGTTCAAACGAATCGATTATCGAATCTGAATCCTGGTCAAGGCACTCCGGACTGTAAGCAAAAGCCTTATCAGACAGGCAGTGGCCAATCTCGCAGAAAAGACCATTCTCATTTGGTCTGCAGATGCCATCAAAATCCGGCAGGGAAACAAAAGAATCCAGGGGTAGTCCGTTATTATCTTCAAGATTCTCGCAATGGGAGAGCGGGCATTGCTTGCCGCACATATCCCCTTCTATTTTCTGGCTGCACATAAAATTGGCAATGTCGTTTTCGCTGCTGCAATCCTTTATCACATAGTTGTATTCGCCCCCGTTTGGCTCTTTGATGCAGCAATGCCCATCATAATACCATTCATTGTCATTTTCGTCGCAATATCTGATTTCTCCATTCTGGCATACAGCATTTTCCTTCTCATTAGTATCATCCTTGATGGCTAATTGCCCGTCTTCGATGCAATAGCTGTCTGATCCGTCTTCCGTTGCCTTAAAAAGCTTGCATTGGGTATCTGTGCAGACTGCAGTGTCCAGATGCATTATAATCTTTATATCTACAGGCGGACCAAGGGGAGGGGCACATGAAGATAGCAGCAGAATTAGCATGCCAATAGATGCTGCTATCAATTCAGCCCTTGAATATTTTTTCTTAAAAATCATTGCAATACCCAATTATAGTTATATTCCTCAATGCGACATTGATCCTCAGGACCCCCTTATTATTGTCAAAATAAGGCTCATAATCATATATCGACAGGATCTGGACATGATTCATAGCCTCTGCAATATGATTCACTACAAAAACCTTTGTCCTATGGTTCGTCTGCAATTCATTACATTTCATTGTTAAGTCATAAAACTTATTGTTGCTCTCAGAAAAATCTGACATGATATATTTAGCGATTGCTAAATCTTTCCCGAAATTATAATCCAGTCTTGATGAAAAAGAATCGATCTGGCTTGTTGATCCTTCATGGCCGATAGTCATCGGCAGGCTCATCTCTATCTTTATGTCTTCATCATCTATTGTCGCATATAGGTCTGCTTTTTCATAATCTATCGTTATCTCTTCTTTTTCATAATCAGGCAAGCAGGCAATAGTTTTGCTCAGGACAAAAGTTGATAATTTTTTCTCTATATTTTCTATTGTTGGACTTATGTCGTTGTATTTGCGATTCCAGTATGAGATGCTAAGTTTTTGGTATGATATATATTCTGGGTCAGTTTCAGGGTAATCTATTCTCCCACCCTGAAACGCAATCAGGAACAATCCTTTTTCGCCGGCATCATGCATGCATTGCTCTACTGTGCTTTTTAACTGCTGGGACTTGATGCTTAATTCTACCAGGCTGTTATTCTGTATATCGGATTGGGTTTTCAAATTCAGCCAATAAAAAGATATCCCAAGCATGAGGGTAACAGCTAGCCCAATCATAAAAAATACTGTAACCTGCCCTCTGCCCATGTCAATATGCAATCAAAAACTAATATAAATACCCTTCTAAAGAAACTTCATTGGAAGAATTAAAATGATTTGTTTTAAAAAGGTTTGTGTCCGGATTTTTTAAATATTTTTTAATATGTCATTTTGCTTGCCTGAAAGCATCCAGATCAAGCATCGTGATTCTTGATTTCAAATATCCTAATTCTGGATCTAATCTCTTGTCATTCTTCAGCAGATAGTTATACTCAGTCCTTATGTGATTTAGCACAGGATGATTTTTTACATAATGGCTATTCGATCCTTTTGAGTACCAGTTGACTTCCCCTATAGGCTCAAAACCTGTCCATGTCCCGGAGAATGCAGCCGCCTCAGCATCGATGAACTTCTGCAGGGGCAATTTATCTTCTATCACATCATACCCCAGCTTCCTTGCTATCTCAATAACGATGCTTCTTTTGGTTCCGGGAAGGATAGCTTCATCCAGTGATGGGGTATATATCTTCCCGTCAATGAATGCAAAAGCATTTTCCCCTCCTCCTTCAAGCACGTTCCATTTATTATCCGTAAGAAGTGCTTCGTCAAATCCAAGCAATTGCGCCAGGTTTTTGGCAATGCCCCCTATTGCATAATTACCACCCAACTTAAATTTCCTGCCGACATTTGAAAATCCAATCACTATGTCTGCAAGCAATGGAGGAAGACCACTTACCATTCTGTGAAGTTTCTCTTCGTACACAAGTACTCTTGACCCTTCTTCTGGAGCAGATGCGAGATATGAAGGGACATTCTGTACCATAATCTCAAGGACATTATGATGGCCTAGTGATGCAACACCAAGGCCTGGAATCACATGTCCATCAGCATCAAGCTTATGGTCCCTGTAGAAATTCGGTCTTACATAAATCAATCCTGATTCAGTATTGAGATCTAGATAACCTGCTTTTACATTCTCTTCTATTGTTTGCATAATTGCGGACCGTAGTGTTTTTTTATCCACCTCCAGATATATTTGTTCGGGCGGCTTTGCTCTCACAATGCTTGGAAAAATTTTCGTAATCTCAGCAAGAACAGCATCCAAACCAGTTGGCTTGATCATGAGCATAGCCTTCATTGTATCAAGAAGCCTGTCAAGATTTTCCTCTAATGTCGGGATATACCATTTGTTATCGACTCCGCGGACTGCAAGAATTCCCTCAAAACCTGAAGTCGCATAATGCTTGACATGCGTATAAGCAGAATTAGGAAAAGTTATTCCGTATTTAGACATTGGGGCAAAGCCTTGATTTCCATAAGTATCCCATCTGAATAGCAGAGATTCTTTAACTTCAATCTTTGTAGTAGCTATAATATTAAGGAACGTCATAAATAACCACCCCAAAAACAATATCAGGATAACCTTATATTTAAAATTAAGCAAGGTATGATAAAATAAGATAAACCCTAGGAATTAAAAAAGAATTCCTAAGAATTCCACAACCTTTATATATATACAAAATTTCAGTTTTATAGACGGGAAGGGGGTATTTCTCGCATTAATGTAAAATGGATGAAACTAATCAGAATCACGATGACAATTCTTACACAGCAAAAGATATAACTGTTCTTGGAGGAGTCGATGCGATAAGGAAAAGGCCGGGCATGTACATAGGCTCTACAAGCCAGAGAGGACTGCATCATCTTATCTATGAGATTGTTGATAACAGCATAGATGAAGCAATGGCAGGCTTTTGCAACAAGATAAAAGTCATCCTGCACAAGAACGGGAAGGCATCAGTCATCGACAACGGAAGGGGGATTCCAGTCGACATGCATCCGAAATACAACAAACCTGCAGTAGAGATAATCCTTACAACATTGCACTCAGGCGGAAAATTCGACAAAAACACGTATAAGGTCTCAGGCGGTCTTCACGGAGTAGGAATGTCTGTTGTGAACGCGCTTTCTAAAGAGTTTGTCATCCACATTAAGAGAGACGGGAAGATATACGAGCAAAAATTTTCTAAAGGCTTAAAGCAGACTGAACTTGCGATTGTAGGAGAAGAAGAGCATACAGGAACAATGGTCACGTTCTTCCCGGATGATGAAATATTCACAGAAACTAATTTCCAGTTTGAGATAGTCGCTACAAGACTGAGGGAACTTGCATTCCTGAATAAAGGCATAACAATAAAGCTCATTGACGAGAGGACAAGCGAAGAAGCAGAATTCCATTATGATGGAGGACTTTCCCAGTTTGTAGAATACATAAATCAGGGAAAGACAGCCATGCATCCGCCTATTTTTTTCGAGAGGTCAAAAAACAATGTGATTGTAGATGTCGCAATACAGTATAATGCAGGCTATAATGAAAGCGTCTTTACTTTTGTAAACAACATAAACACTATAGAAGGAGGAACTCATCTGTCAGGATTTAAGACAGCTCTTACAAGATCTATTAACAGTTATGCAGAAAAAATATCAGCAGATTCAGAGATAAAGCCCTCAAGCGAAGATGTGAGAGAAGGGCTTACTGCAATAATCTCTCTGAAAGTGCCTGAGCCGCAATTCGAGGGACAGACAAAAACAAAACTAGGGAATTCAGAAGTAAAGGGCATAGTTGATTCTGCTGTCTCAGAAGCATTGAACACATTTTTTGAAGAGAACCCGAAAGTCGGCGCACTCATTATTGCAAAAATAGTCGATGCTGCAAAAGCAAGAGAAGCAGCGAGAAAGGCCCGTGATCTTGTAAGGAGAAAAGGCCTTCTTGAAGGGTCGACACTTCCAGGAAAGCTTGCAGACTGCTCTGAAAAAGATCCTGCAAAATGCGAGATATATATTGTTGAAGGAAATTCTGCAGGAGGCTCTGCAAAGCAGGCAAGGGACAGATCTTTCCAGGCAATACTTCCATTGAGAGGAAAAGTTTTGAATGTTGAAAAGGCAAGGCTTGCGAAGATGCTGAAAAATAATGAGATAGTAAATATAATCACTGCTTTAGGTGTAGGCATTGAAGAGGAATTTAATGTCGCAAAGCTCAGGTACAGCAAGGTAATCATAATGACAGATAGCGATGTTGACGGTTCACATATCTCAATACTTCTTCTGACTTTCTTTTTCAGGTATATGAAAGAGCTTATAGAAAAAGGACACATCTACATAGCACTGCCTCCTTTATACAGGCTGAAAAAAGGTAAACAGGTCATATATGCGCAGAATGACGCAGAAAAAGACAGGCTTGTCAATGAGATGGGAAAACAGGGACTTTTGCTGCAGAGATTTAAGGGACTAGGCGAAATGAACCCGGACCAGCTCTGGGATACGACAATGAATCCGGAAATAAGGTTCCTGAAAAGAGTCGCAATTGAAGATGGAGTGACTGCGGATAAAGCATTCACAGATCTCATGGGAGAAGAAGTCGAACCTAGAAGGAAATTCATCCAGGAAAACGCCATGAATGTAATTAATCTGGATGTTTAGTTCTTAATTTTGTATTTTAGTTAATTGTTTCAATTTTACATTTTATGAAGGCGGTGCTACGGACAATTTTAAAAAAATTGTCCTACTCAGTTACCCCGTAGGGGGCTACAATCATTACATTCCTGTTAATTAAGTGTTACTTGATTAGCCACTTCGTAGCACGCCACTATGGCGCAGATTTAACGGAGGAAGTCCCTCACGGTTACGCTCGGTTGACGCGCATTGTGAGACATGCGCTTCGCTTAGTCCCACTGGATGAGGGCTTGACCGAAGGGAAACCCTCAAAGTGTCAACTGATTTTTCAGTTGCGTGGGTGTCAAATAGGTTTTCGAAGAAAACCGTCTGCTGCCAATTATGACGTGCTATAATGTTCTGTTTTGCATACTTATCCTTGCCAAAATCTTTATAAATACTTCCCAAATCCAATGCCCTATGGCTAAAGTTGAGAAGAAATCAGCAAAACAGATTATCAAGAAGAAAAAATGGATTAGTATTTTCGCTCCTAAGATGATGGGAGAATCACTATTAGGTGAATCATTCCTTGAAGAAGCTGATGCTGCTGTTGGCAAGACCCTGAAGATAAACCTGATGCAGATAACAGGGGACATGAAAAACCAGAACGCTGAAGTAAAGTTCGAGATAACCCAGGCAAAAGACAACAAGCTCGAGACAAAGGTTATCGGTTATTATTTCTCTTCAGCAACGATTAAGAGGTTCATGAGAAGGCACACAAGCAGAATAGATGATTCCTTAATCTTGATGACTCAGGACGGAATAAAGATAAGGATAAAGCCTTTTGCACTCACAAAATCAAAAGTGACAAGGTCAGTTGAGCACACTTTAAGGCTCATTTTGAAAGAAGAGATAATGAACGCAGTCAAAAAGACACCTTATGAGGCGCTTTTCATGGCTGTCCTTAAATACCAGCTGCAAAAAGAAGTAAAAGAAAAACTGAATAAGATCTACCCTGTAAAGAACCTTGAGATAAGAATTCTTGAAGAAGAGAAAAACCCGAATGTGAAAGAGACCGCCCCTCCTATTAAAAAATCTGTCAGGAAAACAAAGGCAAAAAAAGAAAAGCCTCAGGATGAAGAGACAGAACATAAAGAAGTTGAATCAAATGAAGATCCTAAAATCCTTATAGAGAAGCCGAAATAATTTTCCTTTAAATTTAATAAATGTAAAAAGCATGCTTTTAAGGCACAAATACTTTTTTAAAACGTGTTGTATTCTTACCTTTAATTGACGTTTGCAATCTAGCAACCATGATGGAAAATGAGTTTAGTTTTAACCTTATTTTTAGTGTCATTCGGGATTTGGATATTACTTAGCTGGGAAGATATTTTAACTAGAAAAAAAGAGATTTCTCTTTTTATTTTAACCTGCCTGGTTTTGCTTGTGGTTGCTGAAGCGGTTTCTTATATTATCATACCTCCCAAACCTATTTCCAGATATGGATGGCAGCCTGAAGCAAACTCAGAAGTAAACTGGAACATGCCTCATATTAATGGAACAAAAAAAAGAGTTCTCATCAAATACTATGATTATGGATTTAAGCGATGGGGAGACATAAACTCGAACAAAAGCAAAATCTTGGTTATTGGGGATTCATTTACTGAGATGTTTTATGTATCAAATGGCCAAGAATACTATTCTTATTTGGAAAAGGCATTCCCAGGATATGAATTTTTTGTTTACGGCGCATCTGGATATGGAACACTTCAGGAATACATGGTTCTCAATGACACTTTTGATTTAATAAAGCCAGATATTATTTTATGGCAGTTTTGCGGCAATGATTTCATAAATAACCTTCATAGTTATGAGTCCAAAGTTTTTCTGAACAACAACAGAGTATATAGACCTTATTTTGAAAATGGAAATATAATATATAAAAAGCCAAGGCCGCTTTGGTGGCTTAGGAAATATTCCAGATTTTTTGCTTTTGTTTTGGAAAAATACGACAATATTTTTTTTGAAAAGAATGTAATCGCAGAGAGAGAAGGGAAAATTAAATCATATTATCCTGAAGAACAGAAAAAATCCCTTAAAATAACAGAGGAAATATTCAGATTAGTAAAGGATAAAACTCTTAATACTCCCATACTCTTGTTTGAAGCCTGTTTTAATACTTTAGAATATAATACTCTGTGCTCTGATTTCAACTTAACATGCGACTATGGATTAAGAGAGCATTTACAAAATAAAGAAAAGGAAGGCTATTATCTGACGACTGTGTTTGACGGGCATTGGAACGAAGCTGGAAATAAGCTTGTAGGAGAATATTTAGTGAATTATTTGAAAAATAACACTTTTTTGATTAGATAAAGACGTAAGGGAGGTTATGATATATTTATTTTTTAGACAAATTATATAAATTTCCCACAATTCTTTGGGTTTGACAGCCCCGTAGTGTACCGGCGCAACCTTTTCAGGTTGCATCGGGAAAGTGTGTCTCCTTACAGTCGAGCACACAAATTTGAAGATAGCCCCGTAGTGTAGCGGCCAATCATCCGACCCTTTGGATTGTAGAGATTCGGGTAATCTTGCAAACAGACAGGTTGGGACCCAGGTTCGAATCCTGGCGGGGCTATTCCTATTTTACTTAACTTTTTCAAGCAGATCTGTATCTAAGACCAGTCTATCTCACCATTTGGCCCTGCAAAGAAGCTATCAACACTCACGAAATTAAATACGCTGATTTTTCCCATGTTTTCTCACCCAGTTATTTTGTTTCCTTTATGATTTTTTTTATTGCAGCAATCTCATCTTCATTTATTCTATGCCCTTCTTTGTGATATATTTTTTTAGTTACATGGGCTTTCATTTTTTCAAATGCTTTGGTAGTCATCAAAACTCTTTCCAAAGGTATATGCGGATCATCGTCAGAGCATCCTATAAAAACAGGCGTGTTCTTCATCTCGCCATTATGTTCCAATGTGATGAGAGCTCCGCTTAGCGCAATTATTCCGCCGTATTGCAGAGGGTTTCTTGCAGCATATTCAAGGGCAAGGCATGCTCCCTGTGAAAACCCAAGGACAATTATTTCAACAGGTTTCATCTTTAAAGCCTCTATACATTTTTAACTATCTGCAGGCTATTTGTTAGAGACGGCTCATTTTTTTCAACAGGCATAAGAAAACTGTATGGATACCATGCTCTTCCAGGAGCATCAGGCGCTATGAACTTTAGATCTCCAAAATAATGAGAAATGCCCATTATATCCTTAGAGTCTGCTCCTCTTCCGTGCAGAAGAACCATTGCTTTTATCATAGTGGCCTAAGATGTTTTTCAATATCTTTTCGAATCATTTCATATTGTTTTGGCAGCACAAATTTTTTCCCGAGTTCATCTTTTGATTCATCAATCAAAAAACCCGGGCCGTCTGTGGCTATCTCAAAAAGCACACCGCTATGCAGCCTGAAATATATTGACTTGAAATAGAACCTGTCAATCTGAGGTGTCACGCTTATTCCGATACTTTGCAACTTTTTTTTGAAACTCATCTGCTCATTATCATCCTTTGCGCGAAAAGCAATATGATGTACCCCTCCTATCCCAAGCGAGGCAGGAGGATCAGGTGAGACTATTACATCAATTACATCATCCTTTCCAGTAAACCTATAGATATTACCTTTTTTTGCTGTTTCTTTGAAACCAAGAAGTTCCAATACTTCTTTATCATAGGCAGTGACATTCATGACTGCGCCATAAAACTTATCAAGCTTATCATGCCCTGTGTCTACAAGTTCAATAAACATCCCGTTAGAATCTGTGAACCCGAGAATCTTATCTTTGAATCTCTCATATCTTTTCGGATTGTATCTCTTTAATTTAGTTTCCCATTTTGATAGATCTTTTGCCCTATACATAACTGCAGATACTTGTCCTGTACCCCTCACAGCCTGAGGCATATCCCATAAGAAAAAAGTAAGCGCTGTTCCCGGGCTGCCTGTTTCATCTCCGAAATAGATATGGTAAGTATACGGGTCGTCAAAATTCACTGTCTTTTTTACAAGCTTTAAGCCTAATACATCTGAATAGAAATCCATGTCTTTTCCGACAGCTGTTATATGATGTATGCCAGGCATTATTATAAGGTAAAAAAAACAGGTTTATAAAATTTATATTTATCCTTAACTTATCTAAAATATATCCCTGATAACTTGCAAGCTGCTGATCAAATCATCTCCTTTGCATAATGTATCTCAATTAGGTTTGTCGAGCCTGACTTGGCAGGAAATACTCCTGCAGTATAGAGTATCATATCTTTTTTTGATATGAGTTTTTTCCTGAAAAGGTATTTAGTTCCTTCATATATCCTCTTATCAGTCGGAAGGTCAGGGAAAACGATTGGAATCAAGCCATAGTATAAATCCAGCTTTTTCTTTACAGAAACATAAGGAGTTATTGCGATTATGTCCTGTTTTAGCCTGAATCTTGATATGATCTTTGCAGTATAGCCGAGTCTTGTTAAGGTTATGACTTTTGTTATAGGAAGCATCTCTGTAAGGTCTTTAATTGACTTCGATATGGCCATAGAGATTGTTTTTGAGCCGGCATTATGCACAAAAGATTCGACATGCGGCTCTGTCTCAAGTGCAATATTAGTCATTTCTTTCACCGCAAGGGCAGGATATTTCCCAACTGCTGTCTCTCCGGAGAGCATGAGTACATCAGTGCCATCAAGTATGGCATTTGCAACATCGCTTGTTTCAGCCCTGGTAGGGACAGGGTTCTCTATCATTGACTGGAGCATCTGCGTCGCTGTTATCACAAATTTTCCGGCCTGATTGCATTTTTTTATAAGCTCTTTCTGGATCATAGGAAGGCTTTCAGACGGAATCTCCACGCCAAGATCTCCTCTTGCAACCATTATGCCGTCAGCTGCTTCAAGAATAGCATCAAAGTTTTTCACTCCTTCAAGCGTCTCTATCTTTGCGATTATCCCGATACCTGAATTGCCAAGCGCTCTCCTGGCTAATTTTACATCATTGCTTGTTCTTGTGTAGGATAAGGCAATATAGTCAATTTTTTTCTTTTTTCCATATTCAAGGAACTTAAGATCATCTCTTGAAAGTATCGGCATTGAATATCTTAGTCCAGGTACATTCACCCTCACCCTATTCTTGATGCTAAGGTCTCCTTCAGCAATCAATTCAAGGTATTTCTTATTGGGAGATTTAACTTTCAGCTTTAATAGCCCGTCATTGATAAGCATCACATGGCTCTTTGGCACATCAAACCTATGGTTAAAATGCAGATTATAGGATTTGTCAAACCCGATTTTGACACTCTCTCCTTTCATTATATAATATTCTTTATCGGAATTTATCCTGATTTCAGGCCCCTTAAGGTCAAATATTATCGGCAGATCCTTTATGCTTCTTACAATCCTGATTATCTTTTCATATTCTTCAATATTGCCATGGGCAGTATTCAGCCTGATTGCATCCATGCCTGAACTTATCATCTTAGAGAGTATATTTTTGCTGTCGCAAGATGGGCCGACAGTTGCAAGTATCTTTGTTTTTTTCATCTAAATAACTAGCAACATCTATCTTTTATAAACGTTATGATATTTCAGATTAAAGCCAATTTAAGGCACAATATATTATTTCAATAGGGCAATGTCAACTTGAACGTGTTTTTTTATAAAGTGTAAATTATTTGATTATATTGGTGCAGTCCTCACATCGTTCGTCGTCTGACATCCCGCAGGGAGCGTCCCCTGTCAGACCAGCACCAATCAAAAATTTGCACTTTACCACAATTAACTTGACATTGCCTTTCAATAGCAATCTTTAAATAATTGGGTATGCTATTTATTAGAATATGAACCAAAAAAAATTCCTCTTTGCTGCAATAGTAGGTGCAATTACACTTTTTGTCCTAGGCGGATTAATATATGGCGTTTTCCTTATGAATTTTATAAATTCTCATTCTGCCCTTTCTCCAGATGTTTTGGTACAGGTAAATAAGCCGATGGAGAAACTTGATTGGGTTATGTTGATTTTGTCTAATGTTGCAGCTGGTTTTTTGATAGCACTGGTTTGCAAGTGGGGGAATTTCAAGACACATGGCGAAAGCCTTAAGGCAGGAGCGATGTTTGGTTTCTTATATGCAGCATCGATAGATTTAGGGTTTCTTTCATTCACAAATATGTTGACACTGACTTCAGCGGCAGCTGACGTTCTAGGAAATACTGTCATGACTGCTGTTGCTTTTGTAGTTGTTGCAAAACTATTAAGAAAATCTAAATGATTTTTTCTAAACTTATTTATCCTCAACAAATTCTAATGCAAGAGAATTTATGCAGTATCTAAGCCCTGTAGGCAATGGCCCGTCATCAAAGACGTGCCCCAGGTGCTCATTGCACCTTGATCCTATTACTTCATATCTTTTTATGCCAAAACTATCATCCTCTACAATCTTTATGCTATTGTTTGATATCGGCTCATAGAAACTCGGCCATCCTGTCCCTGAATCAAATTTTGTCTCTGATCTAAAAACAGGTTGTTTGCAGCCTGCAGTAACATATACTCCTTTTTTTCCATTGTGCAATAGTTCTCCAGTGAAAGCCATCTCAGTTCCTTTTTCCCTGAGGATGTGATAAACATCTTTGGGCAATAATTTCTCCCAGACATTGTCCGGAATATCGATCTCCTTTCGGTCAGATGCGATTAAGAGTTTTGCCTGGGTAAGATCATCTTCTTTAGCAATAGAATTATCTTTATTGGAATTAGTTTCAGATTTGCATCCTCCTAAAATAATAGCTGAGAATAATAAAACAATAATCACTATCTTTTTTGCAAGCATAGTGATAACATCAGAATTAATATCTTTATTAACTTATTGAAGGCATCAAAAATTTATTGATATTTTCTTCTGCGTGAATACAGAGATCTCCTGTTCAAGATCACCTGCCTTATCGTCAATTTTTAGCTTATCCAAAAGATTCTTCTTTTCATGATATTCATGCTTCAGCCTTTTGAGCTTCTCTGTGACATGCTCTATTTGGTATTCCAGCTCTTTTGTGTCCATGACCATGCTTGACCTTGAGAGCAATTCTTCGACCATTGTTTTGTGGCTTATAAGTTCATTATACTCTTTTTTTATCTGTTCGGTTGTCTCTCTTTTGAATTCGCTTATATAACTTAGCAGCTTTTCTTTTTGCTTTTCTTTTAGATCATTGTCGCTTTCAACATTTTGTCTAATAGCATCAATACTTTTTAGTATTGTAGAATCCTTGTCTTCAATAAGAGTATTTAATGGCTCATCAAGGTATTTGGATAAAAGCTTATCTCCAGTGTCATGGCTTATCTTCTTGATCTCCTTGTCAAGGGGCTTTATCATATTATTTAATCTTGAATTTAGCTTCTCAATTCCGTCTAGCAGCTCTTTTTTATCAGTTTCCATCCTCAGATGGATCTGGAATTCCTCGCCCTCTTTCAGGTTTTTCAATTTAGTCTCATAATTGGATTTTTTTGCGTCTGTTGATTTTATTTCGTCATCAAGTCTTTTCAATTCATCATCGAGTGTCTCTTTTTTGATGCTGGATTCATTCAGTTCCCTTATTTTTGCAACGATTTTCCTGTATGATGTTATCTTGTCTTCATTAAGGATTGATTTTAGCTCTTTGACACATGTTTCAATATCTTTTATCGAGGAAGCAATATTGGCCATATCCTTGTCAAAAAAGTTTTTCAGGATAAAATAGCCTTTTCCAGTATCAGCGTTCAATAAAACAAGCTCTTTTTGGAAATTTTCACAGAAGACCTCTATTGCAGCAAATTCCTGCTCAGGAAGTTTTGTGTTCTCAATAAAAGAATACATCTTGCTGATATAAGTGGTCCTGTTGCCCTCCATAATATGGATCTCTCTTTCAGGGATGTTTTTATTCATAAGCTCAGCTTTCTCTAATGTCTCAAGCTTTTCCTTTAAACTGATTTTTGCGTCTTTTGCTTTTTTCAGGATATCCTTTATAGCCCTGATCTCGTCTTTGAGAGAATCTTTTGCACACTCTTCAAAAAAATCCTTTAGCTCAATATGATTCAAGCTCACTTCTTCAGGTTTCCTTGAAAAAAGCTTTTTTAAAAAATCCATGCTATTCACTAACCCTTTAAAATAATATTTATATTAAAAGATTGTGGCATTACTGCTTATAGACGAAACAGAATGCTAAATGTCATAGAAAAGTATTTATACCCATACGCTAATGATTTTACCAGGAGTGGGTCAATTTAAATGAGATGTCAAAAATCTATTTTTGAACAAGTTAGAAACCATAGGTTTCAAACTAAAGCACAAGCTACTGTTTTTATAATAGCAGGGATAGTACTTATTGCATTATTAGCTTTGATATTGCTTTATAATTCAAAAAGCACGAAAAACACCCAGATCGGGAACCAGGAGCAGACATTGTCAGGGACAGTAGATCAGCAGTATCTAAATACGCTCATGCATAAATGCGTCAAAGAGACTGTAGTTGAGGCGCAGAAAAGATACGGGATCGATACAAGAACATCTCCGCCTTTGATGGTAGTTTACATAAAAGCAGCTCTTCCGGCATGTCTTAATAATTTCAAAGACTTTGAAAAAGAAGGTTTTAGTGTTAAAAAAGGCGCGCTTAATGCAAATGTAAAGATTACAACAGATTCTCTTGTGACAGAGGTAAAATATCCTATTGTCATGAAAAAAAGAGGGACTACTCTGACATTTGATACAACCAGCTACACTTTTCCAAGGCTGGTTACAGAGAAGCTTAATTTTGACAAGCCTACACACATAGTCTCATCTGACGGCACCATGATAGTTGATATACCTGCGGGTGTAAGGGCTTATGTTGCCGGCAAAGAAATTAAGGATGTAGGAATCAAGCAGGTTGACAGGAATTTTAACGGCCTGTCAAACTCAGTCCTTGCCGGCGCTATGGCATACAACGGCTGGCCTGATGATGCAGTATTTACAAAACCAATAACAATGACATTCTATTATAATGAACGGGATGTTCCTCCTTTCATAAAAGAAGAGAACCTCAAGATGGGCTACTACAATGATGAGATGGATTTATGGATCGGCCTGAAGACAGAAGTTGACCAAGATGAAAATAAATTGACAATAACAACAGATCATTTCTCGAATTATGGTACTGTAGTCAATTGCGGGGGGGCAACTGACCCTATAACACAGATAATTACTCCGGCTCTTGTCCAGGAGGCATGCGGGCCGTGCCAAGATGGTTGGAAATTTAGTGCAACTTCACCGCAATTATCTAAAGAGATTATAGAAGGGGATTACACGGATGTCGGCCTTCCTCTACTGCCTACAAAAGAGACCAATTTGTGCTTTAGTGAAAACGACCCTGCCAAGGATACTACCAAGGTTTTCCAGTTAGCGGAAGAGCCATATGATAAAGCAAAATGGGACAATTGCGGAATTACGAAATGTCAGGTAAAAAAATTCGAACTTAAAATTGAAAGCTTAGTAGCTTTTCAGGATAATGGAATTGAAACTGATAATTCTGTAGTAACAGGATTAGACGGAAACGATCCAGCTGTTATTTTTATTAGGTCAAACGGGATTTTATATAAAGGTGATGCAAGCCATAATGATGATGCAATCAAGGAAAAAAAATATTTCGTAAAAGAATCAGATATAGGCAATCTGTGTCCAGAAGATAAAATAATAGAGATTAAAAATGATGCTTTGTACAAAGGAGATAAGCTCTATTTATGTAAACAAAATGCAGAGATCATGTTTTATGATGATGCAGAAGACCTGAAAGGCAGGAACTATTATGAAGTCTATTTCCCAGGGCTAGGTGACACATGCCTTTCTGGAGACGTAACACCAGATACAGCGACAGGCAGCATTGACCCCGGATTTGTTTTGCCTTCTTCTGATACAACTCCGGATGATTCATCAGATAATCTGGTCCAAGAAGATAAGCAGAAAAAAACAGTCGACTATGACCTAAAGAACATACCCGGAAGCGCAAACATAAAGACACTGAGCATGCTCTTGACACCAATCTGCTATGCGAATGATGACTGCAAGATTTTGTTCCCTGACAAGCCTGTTGAGTTCAGGGATTTTTCAGATAAATCTGTAACAGAAACTGCAAAAGACATAAATAATGACGGTAGCATCAATGCAAATGATAAGGCAGTTGTCCTCAAGTTCTACATCGAAGTCTATAATCAAATAAAAGATGGGACAACTGATGCCTGCATAATCGGGAGCACAAGGATAGAATTCAAAGGAACACAACCAATGGGGACTTATAATTTGCTGTGCGACAAGAATACGGAAGGGACTTACGATATAATACATGGAAAGGAATGTTCGCAATGCGTAAAAAACGAAAATGGGGCATATGTCTGGAAACCCGCAGCCACAAGCAAGATAGAGGCATGCATGAATTTCAATAATAATGGTTGTGCTCCGTCTTTAATCGGGAAGAAATATTTTGTATACGATCCTCTCCTCCAGCAATCGAGCTGCAAAAAATGCATTTTGCCGCCTGTCCCAACAGCAGTTCCCGGCGGATGGCTTGTCGATGCAGATGATTGTACATGCCAAAACCCTTACTCAACATAGAACATGATTAGAAAAAATAACTTCAAAAATTGGAATTTGTTTGGCAAAAAAAGCATTGTACTTGTTAGCCTCCTAATGATATTTATAAGCAGCTGCACAGATGATACACTTAATCTTGCAAGAATTATCAATTACGATTTAGGAGCAACACAGAGAGCTATTGATGTCTATGCCGATAACAATGTTTGCGATGTAAACACAGTGTTTGTATCTGAAGGTCAGGACATTGACACAATATTAACTGCATTTTCCGAGACAAGTTTTGGAGATGGTAAAATAAGCACTGAGTGGGATAGTGTAAGACCTCTTATAAATCCCTTATGCATTGAAACAGGAGGAGTTTTGAATAAGATTAAAATATTTGATGAAAAAGTTAAAAACGATGGCAAGCTAAATCAGGAGATAATAGCTTTATTAGATACTGCAACTCAAAATATAGTAGATATATGCGCTAACGTACTAGTTGAGGGTAGTCAGACTCAATATAAAGATTCTTCTCAGATTTTTTTCGATGATCTTGCTGGAAGCCTAGAATCCAATTCAAGAGATTTTGCTTCCAATATTGATTTATTTTACGATTGCGTGTGCGACCCTTCAAGCAATAATGCCTGCGGCGAGGTAGAAGAATCCATAGGCGAAACAACGTCTGGGGAAACCACGATAACTAAACCAGATAATCCAATAACAGATGACATGCTAGTATGTCTTTATCCCAGTGGGGAAGGCGATTCGACAGTTCAAACAGTATGTACTGATGCAGATGAATGCGTACCCGGTGTAAAAGAATGTCTTGCTCCGATAGACCCTGCCCAGGCAAATGTATGCGATCCGACTTTCTGCAAATGCCTCCCTCCTCCTATAACAACAGGAGTAGCAGGTATAGATCCAAACCTATTAACCCCAATAGGAGGGCCAGGACCAATTACAGACCCGTTAGACCCTGGATTAGGGAATGGGAACGGCAATGGCAACGGTAATGGGAATGGAAACGGAAACGGCAACAACAACGACTGCGATGACGGCGGAGACACTGAAGTGAAAAGCTATGAGAAATGCCCGCAGGATTTCGAGACAAAGTATAATGGAAAATCATTCAAGATAGCAGGGAGCGTTGAGACATGGCAAAAACACCGTGACAAACTTTTCTGCAGGAAAGGAGTTTATCCAAGTGATTTTAGCGGTTCACCGGATGTTGATATAATTATTTTCGGCTCTGCCTTAAGAGATGGGACATGCTGGATATTAGTTGAGATACAGCAAAGAGTTGATGGTGCAAAGCCTGATGTTTATATGATGCAATCTGATATAGATAAATATCTCACTGGAGACCCAGTGGATCCAGGGGATCCACCTACAGGAACCCAAACACCGGCGCCAAAAAACCTGCATGTAACTTCAAAAGACAAGACAAGCATCTCTTTAGGGTGGGATGAGATGGGTGAAGCGGATTTATTCATGGTATTCAGAGACAATACTAATATAGCAAATGTAACCACAAATTCCTATAAAGACACAGGGCTTACAGAAGGCACAGAATACACTTATTATGTAAAGGCATACAGTAACCAATATGACATAAAGGAAAGCGAGCCTTCAAATATTGTCAAAGAAAAGCCTGGAGACGGGACAGTAACGTCAGCTAAATGCGAAATCACAGCTGTGACAATAAGCCCACAATGCACAAACTGCAAGAAAGGAGATAAAGTAAAAGTCCAATATCAGGCCACAGGAAATTGCCCTGCTGATTTATATTTAGAGATTATGGCAAACACAAACACATGTGTTTTCCCCGGAAAATAAAGCAAAAATGAAAAAACTCTTACTAATAATCGGAATTTTTGTAATAATGTCCATATTTGCAAGTGCACAATCTTACATTGTTGAATTCAATGAAAAAAGCTCTCTTGAGAAATACAATGAATTAAACAACAAAAACCAGATTTACATAAATAAAGATAATTCCATGTTTTTCCTGAACCCTATAAGGTTATATTATTGGCTTTTCCTGATAAAAAGCGATAGGCAGATCCAAAAAGAAGTGGACAAATATAATCTTGAATTGGATATGGCATTTGAGGTACACATATCTGAATTAAAAGAGCAATACAACCTGGATGATTCAAAAATAGGGACTAAATTCACAAAAGGTTTCCCTGGCGTCGTTATTTATACTGACCAGGCAACATCAGAGAAAATAAAAGAGAAGCCATATGTCAGATCAGTCACCCCGAATCTTGCGCTAAGCACAATGGCGGATGATACCTTTTCACTTATGGATATCGATAAAGCATGGCTCCTAAAAGATGCTGGAAACAATAACCTTAAAGGCCAAGGAGTAAGGATAGCTGTAGTAGATACAGGTTTTGACCTTACAAAACCGGCATTCAACGGAATTAATGTTGTTGAGAAGCAGTGTTTCTGTAACCAGGATGACGCAGGCTGCTGTCCTGACGGGAAAAAAGACATGAAAGGAGATGCAGCATTAACTGATAATAACGGGCATGGGACAGCAATGCTTGGCATACTTGCATCAAAGCATGACAAGTATAAGGGAATTGCGCCTAACGCAGAATATCTCTTATTAAAAATCTCTGACCAGACACAAACCTCAACAACAGAAGATGTACTAAAGGCACTTCAGTTTGTAATTGACCCTAATAATGACGGCAACTTTAATGATAGGGCCGATGTTTTGTCTTTAAGTCTTGGCGCAATTGCAAAAGAGCTCTATGATAAAGTAATAGAACAATACCAAAGTTACGGATTATCTAATGAAGAGATAAAGCAGGCAGTCATGGACTATTTTGAGCCGATGAACAGGATAATTGCCGAGTCTTCAGAATTGGGAATTACAGTTATTGCAGCAGCAGGCAACAACCCAAATGAAGGCTATATAACGGCATTTGCAATGGTTGAAGAGCCTATAATTGTCGGAGCATTGACAAAAGAAAATACATTAGCAAAATATAGTTCTCTAGGTCCTGCCTTTAATGGGCTTGATGCCCCTGATGTATTAGCAACAGGAGGCTGCACATTCAACTGCATTGATTTTTCTTATTACGGTTCGCTTGATCCTGACGGACAGATAGCCTATCTTAAAGAGAATGTGAAAAAAGGCATAAGGACAGCAAGAAGCTCTTCTGTTGTATGCATGGTAAAGACACAGAACCAAGAATGCCTTGACAACGGTATTATCTTCGGAAAAGAGAATGAGGAAATATACACTATTGAAAACAAAAATTTCGTTTCCTTGGAAGGAACATCTTTATCAGCAGCAGTAGTTTCAGGAATATCTGCTCTTATATTACAAAAACATCCTGAGTGGACACCTTCAATGGTTCAGCAGGCGCTTAAGATGTCGGCAACATCATTAGGCTTAGATAAATATAAACAAGGTGCAGGCAAAGTAAATACAATCGGAGCAATTAATGCGGATTTTACTTGCCTTGGAATAGACCTTAACACAGATGAAATGAACTGCGGGAGATGCGGGAATAAATGTACAAACACTTATCAATGCAAGCAAGGAGTCTGCGAATTCTGCGGAGATAATGTATGTAATGGGAATGAAAACCACCAGAGCTGCGGTCAGGATTGCCAGGAGTGTACACCACAGTGCAACGGAAAACAATGCGGTACAGATAATTGCGGGGGCACATGCGGTACATGCTCAGGCGCTGCAGCATGTACAATGGGCAAGTGCATTGTCACATTGAAGGGTATAAGAGTGAAATGCACAAACGGCGTATGCGAAGATTATGTATTAGATGAGCTTCCGTTAATATGCTCCGGAGAATACAATGCAAACACCAAAATTTATAAGACAGGATACTCAGATGCAGGCGGAGAGCTTGTAAATGGTTTGGAAAACGGCAAGTTTACATTGCCGATAACAGGATGAACAAATGAAAAATGCACAAACATCAATATTTGTAATTGCAGGAATCTCTTTGCTTGTCTTATTAGGGATATTTTTGCTTGTTGAACAGAATTTCACTGAAAGCCCAGGGACGCCGGCGTCATTTTCCAAACAGCAGTATTTCTCTGCTCAGCAGACAGTCCTTGACACCTTTATCCAGGAATGCGTGAAAAGGACAACGATTGATGCAGAAACAAAGCTTGGGATAAGTGAAGATATCAGCTCTCCATTAATAAAAGAATACCTTCTTGACAACCTTCCCGTATGTTTTGATGATTTTAATGAATTCGAAAGGCAAGGATATAAGATAACAAAAGGCGAGATGACAGTCAAAGTCAGAATCAATTATGATGTAATGACAGTTGATTTATGGCATCCTGTAAAGGTTCAGAAGGGCAATTCTTTGATAGCTTTTAATTACAATTATTATGAATTCCCAAGAACAATCATGGAAAAACTAAATGCAGACGGCCTAACGACAATAGTGTCTGCAGATGGTTCAATCAGGCTTGAAATCCCTGCCGGGACAAAGGCTACATTGAACGGTAAGGAAGTTGATAAAATCGGATTCAAAATATTGGACAGGAATTTTGAAAACCTTGAGAATTCTGTAGTTGCAGGAATGCTTACTTTTCAGGGTCTGCCTGACGGGGCTAAATTTGACAAGCCAGTAAAGATCACGAGGTATTTTGACTATTTCGACATTCCTATCATAATAAAAGCAGACGACCTTGCTCTTGGTTACTATAATAAGGAGATAGGTATGTGGATTGGGGTTCCGACTCAAGTTGATACTGCAAAGCAGATGCTGACTGCAGAGGTTATGCATTTTACGCCTTTTGCGACTGTGACTGAGTGCAAGAGTGGGGAAGCAACCCTTACATTAAAAGATGTGATTGTAAATCCATGGACACCTTATTCAGGTTGGATTAAGGGAAGCGAGGCGAAAAAATATTTTGAAGATTGTTCAGGAACACCTCCTACAGATAATTCACTGCTCACATTTGAAAAAGTGAACGGAAATGGTGACCAGCCTACATTTGCCAGACTAAGCTTTCCAGGTACAGATGTGGTTAGTTTCACACAATGGAAGCCATTTGAGTGCAAAAAAACAGTAGGTGATTGCAATAGTTGCCCATCAGGAGGCACAGCAACTTGCGAAGAACAAGCTCCTACTCCTAACCCTGATGATGTTAAATATGACTGTTCTTTTACAGCCACATATTTTGAAAAAAATACAGGAGATACAGGAGATAACTTTCCGGCAGGACAGGCGATAAGAAGCGTAGATTTCAAAGAAAAAGGGAATACCTGCATTTATGAAGATACCAATACAGAACATACGTTTGATGCAAACGGATATCCAGGATCTACAGTAGCAGATGCATCTTCTTCAATCATTAACGGAGATTCAGCAAACCAGGATGCTGGAATAAAGACAATAACAATTTCTCCGGAGGCATGCGCAAATGGAGATAAATGCGCAATAACAAACAGCAAATTGACATTGGAATCTAATGTCCCAAAACTAAGCTTTTTGTTGGAAGTGCTAAATATAGGTAGCGATGAAACACAGCTGCAAGGCGATGTAACCGTTACCTTTGCAGGCGGTGTCGGTATACCAAAAGACGGATTTAAATATAACTGTGAAAAGGTTTATACAGGCAGCCAGTATAAGCTTATCGGCGGCGAGTGTTTTGAATGCAAAGATGGTGCAACAGGAACATTTTATGAATCCGTAGAATCCGCAAAATGCACAAACGCAAACCCTAAAGCAAATGATCCATGCATTGAAAATTTAAACGGTATTCAATACTGTGATGGAAAAGAAGTTTGTCTAAAATGCACAAATGGTGTTTGGGTTGCGCCGCTTGCCGGCATGGCAGCATGTGCATTCTGCAGCAATCATCCGGACAAGCCTATTGATATACAATTAGTTAAGGTAACCGGAATGGCAGCTGGAAATTCAAATAATCCTTCTTCAACCTGTTTAACCCCTGCAGAATTATCTGATTTAGAAAATCAAAATCAGGATGGTGGAAGTGGCGGACTCGGAGGAGACCCAACAACACCAGGCAATGGTGGTGGCGGTAGCGGCAACAGGAAGTGTGAAGGCGGAGATTCTGAAGTGAAGAGATATGACGCATGCCCAAACATTGATTTTGAAACCAAGTATAAAGCCAAAAAATTCAAGATAAATTCAGGCGAAGGGCTTGATTCAAGGTCACTGAAATTTTGTGATACAGGAGATTTGACTAAGACAAGCACGGAATTTATTATCTTAGGTTCTGCATTCAGGGATGGAGAATGCTGGCTTTTAGTTGAGCCTAATGATGACCCGAACCATGATTACTATGTAAGAAAAAGCCAGGTTGACAGTTCTACAACATTATATGGAGGTTCAACTTCTACATGTCTTGCCCCGTCAATACCGCAAAATTTCATGGGAGAAGCACTTGGAAAAGACAGCATATCGCTTAAATGGAATATTGTTCCTGAAGCTGAAAAATATTTAGTTTTCATGAATGGAATAAATATTGTCGAGACAAAGAATTCAACTTATAATGTGACAGGCCTGATGCAAAACACCTTTTATCTGTTTAATGTAACAACAGTTAACAGCACATTCTGCATAAATATGAGCAATGCAACAATAACATTGAATATAACGCTTAATACATTAATACAAGAACATCCATTAATAAAATCCTTCACCAAGACAAGCGACACTTTTACAAGTGCATTTTTATCCTGGGAAATAAACGGCCCGCATGACAGCTCGAAGCTTGTAAGAAACAAGACAATAATCTATGAAGGACCTCTAAGAGAGTTCAATGATACAGGCCTTGAAAGATGGAAAGGCTACTACTATGAACTATATGTGTATAAGGATAATGTCACTGACAACATCAATGCGACATTCAAGACACAAGAGACATCTATTGAAATAACGGGATTCAGGGTAGATACCTCAAGTTCAAACAGCATCTCTTTAGTATGGTCTACTGAAGGGGAATATTCGAGTTCTGATCTATATAGGGACTACCTCCTTATCTACAGCGGGCCTAATAAGAATTTTGTTGACACCGGGCTTCAACCAAACACCCAGCATTTCTATGAGCTCTATGCAATCTTTAACCCAATAGACTTCGATTATGAAAATGCGACTTTCTCAACAAAGCCGTAACAAATTTAAACTTCATTTCTTTTTCTTATTTTTATGGACAAGCTTGATAAGATGAAAACTAAATTATCTGATTTTATCAAAGAGAGGGATTGGGAAAAGTTCCATAACCCGAAAGACCTGGCAATGAGCATCTCTATTGAGGCAAATGAACTTTTAGAGCATTTCCAGTGGAAGACCTCAAAAGAATCTATTGGCATAGTCAAAGAGAATAGGGCGGAAGTTGCATCAGAAGTCGCAGACATCATGACTTTGCTGATTGCTTTCTCAAATGCTACAGGCATTGATTTGTATAAGGAATTTGAGAAGAAGCTAGAGCTGAACAATAAAAGATACCCGAAAGATAAAGCATACGGAAAAAATCACAAATACACATACTATGTAGAGAAATGACTGACCTAAATCAAATTGTTTGCACAAATTTAAGTAATTTTTCTTTTGGGGTAAGATATCCTATACCTTGATGCAATCGATCTTCATTGTAAAAGACGAGAAAATCGTCTAAACACCTGAATCTTT